>Ga0209053_1001198_pt1 | contig 13096 bp, 9 predicted proteins | sample EBPBio152010_DNA_FD_185864 | JGI IMG/M metagenome (GOLD analysis project Ga0209053, IMG submission 185864) | Wastewater treatment Type I Accumulibacter community from EBPR Bioreactor in Madison, WI, USA - Reactor 1_7/15/2010_ DNA (SPAdes)... | ecosystem: Engineered > Bioreactor > EBPR >... | reverse complement strand
GGCGACGCCACCGGCCAAGCTACGTGCGGTGCGCTGAACTTTTGTAAATCCGGCTAGAATGGGGCTCTCGAAGATGATTCGGAGCCCCTTTTTCATGGCGCCCTCGCGTCTCGTTGAATGGCTGATCCCCCCGCGTTTGCGCAAGGCCCCGGCTCCGCCGAGCCCGATCCGCATCGAGACGCGCGATGGCCCGCGCGACATCGCCATCGTCGTGCGTGCCGCTGCCCGCCGGATGATCCTGCGCATCGACCGGCGCACGGGCGGGGCCACCCTCACCCTGCCGCGTGGCGTGGCGCGTTATCGCGCGGAAGCCTTCGTGATGTCGCAGACCGGCTGGCTGGAAGCGCGGCTCAAGGCGTTGCCGCCGCGCGTGGCCTTCGCCGATGGCGCTATCCTGCCGATCCGAGGCGTCGCGCATCGCATCTGCCATGCTGGCACGAGCCGTGGCGCGACACGGATCGAACAGGGCCCGGATGGGCCGGTGCTGCTTGTGCATGGCACGCCGGAAGCCCTGCCGGGCCGGGTGCTGCGGTTCCTGAAGGCCGAGGCTTTGGCCGATCTCACCGCGTCCTCGCGCCGTCACGCCGCGACCCTCGGCGTGACCATTGGCAAGATCAGCATCAAGGATACGGTGAGCCGCTGGGGCTCCTGCTCCTCGCGGGGTGATCTCGCCTATTCCTGGCGGCTTATTCTCGCGCCGGCTTTCGTGCTCGACTATCTTGCAGCCCATGAAGTGGCGCATCGGCTGGAAATGAATCATTCCGCGCGCTATTGGCGCAATGTCCGCACGCTGATCCCGGATTTCCGGCTGGCGGAAGACTGGCTGAACCGCCATGGTCCGGCCTTGCATCACTACGGTCCCTGAGCCTTTCTGCCGGCGCAGTCCGTCTTCATTGCCCATGAATGGGCGAGGCCCGCATCATGGCGCATCTGAAATCCGGCACGCTCGGCATCACGATCCTTCTCGGATTGCTGACGGCGATCGGGCCGCTCTCCACCGATATGTATCTGCCCTCGCTGCCGAGCATCCAGCGGCATTTCGAGGCGACGACCGGCCACGCGCAATGGACGCTCTCGGCCTATCTCCTCGGCTTTGCGCTGGGGCAGGTCTTCTACGGCCCGCTCTCGGACCGCCGCGGGCGCAAGCGGGTGATGCTCGTCGGCCTCACGCTCTATGCGCTGGCCAATTTCGCCTCGGCCTTTGCCCCCAGCCTTGAGGTGCTGATTTCAGCCCGCTTCATGCAGGGCGTGGGAGCGGCGGGGCCGCTGGTGCTGGCGCGCGCCATCGTGCGCGATCTCTATGAGGGCCGCGAAGCAGGCCAGCAACTGGCGCGCATGGGCACGATCATGGGTATCGTTCCGGCTCTTGCGCCCGTGCTCGGGGCGGGTCTCGAGATCCTCGCGGGGTGGCGGATGAACTTCCTGGCAGTGGTGTTTCTGGCCATCGCGCTCGGCATTGCCGTTGTGCGTCAGCTGCCTGAAACCATGAAACAACCGCTCCCGTCGCCCTTCTCCCTGCGCGAGATCACGCGTGGTTATGGCGCCCTCATGCGTGACAGCCGTTTCACGGCCTTTGCCCTGCTGAGTGCGGCGACCTATGCCGGTCTTTTCGCCTTCATTTCCGGCTCCAGCTTCGTGATGCAGGGGCATTTCGGCCTGTCGCCCGCGGGCTTCGCCGGAACCTTTGGCGTGATGGTGCTGGGCTACATTATGGGCACGGTTATCGCGCAGAAAATCGTGGCGACGAAGGGCAGCCTCAAGGCCATCGAGATCGGCACCGTGCTCCAAGCGGTCGCGGGCCTTGCGCTGCTCGGCTTCTCGCTGGCCATGCCGCATTGGCTGCCGGGCCTCGCGGTGCCCATGGCTTTCTATGCGATGGGCGTGGGCTTCACGCTGCCGCAATCCGCCGCCGGGGCGCTGATGCCGTTTCCGGATCGCGCAGGCAGCGTTTCCTCGCTGCTGGGCATCACGCAAATGAGTTTCGCGGCTGTGGTCGGAGCGCTTGTCGGCGCTTTCGTGGCCAAGAGCCCCGTGGCACTCACAGCCACCACCGCACTGATGGGTCTTGTCGGACTTGCGGCTCTGCCGCGCATCCGGCGGGTCAGCCCGTTTTCCTGAGGATCAGCGTCCGAAGAGGCGCGAGAGCAGGCTGCGATCCTGCGCAGACGGGCCGTCGAGCCGCATGGGGGAATCGCCCACCGGCGCGGGCGGACGATTGCCCGGCTGCGCCACCGGCGTGCCATTGCCGCTGCCGAGCCACCCGCCTTCATTGAGGCCGGGCAGGGGCTGCGGGGCCACCTTGTTATGCGCCTCGCGCATGAAGCTGGCCCAGAGTTCAGCCGGAAGCCCGGAGCCCGTGACCTTCTTCATCGGCTCGCCTTCGTCGTTGCCGACCCAGACGCTCGCGACGAGATGCGCGGTGTAGCCCACGAACCAGGCGTCCTTGTGCTCCTGCGTGGTGCCGGTCTTGCCGGCGGCCTGCCAGCCCGGCAGGTCCGACTTGCGAGCGGTTCCCGAAACAAGCGTCTCCCGCATCATGCGATTGAGCGTGCCAATAATCGCCGGCTCGGCCACCTGCCCGAGGGTTTGCGGCTGGCGCCGGTAGATCAGCGTGCCATCCGTCGCCTTCACTTCGATGATCGCATGCGGAATGACCCCCGTGCCGCCATTCGCGAACGCGGCATAAGCGGTAGTCATTTCCATGGGCGTGACTTCCGATGTGCCCAGCGCCAGCGAGGCATCCGCCCGAAGCCCGGAGGAAATGCCGAGCCTCTGCGCCGTGCGCACCACCGTGCGCGGGCCCATCTCCATGATGAGCTTGGCCGGAATGGTGTTCAGCGACATCGCCAGCGCTTGCTGAAGCGTGACATTGCCGAAATATTCGCGCGTGTAGTTCTCCGGCTTCCAGCCCTTGATATTCACCGGCCCATCCTCGCGGATCGTATCCGGCGTCAGGCCTTTCTCGAGGGCCGCGAGATAGACGAATGGCTTGAAGCTGGAGCCCGGCTGGCGACGCGCCATCACCGCGCGGTTGAACTGGCTCTGCGCATAATCGCGCCCGCCCACCAGCGCGCGCACCGAACCATCGGGGCTCATCGCGACCATGGCGATTTGGTCGACATTGAGCTTCAGGCGCTTCTGCTCGAATTCGGTGGCGACCACCTTTTCCGCCAAGTTTTGCAGGCGCGGATCGATTGTGGTTTTCACCACGATATCCTTGTCGATGGTGCCGATATGGTCGTCGAGGACGTCCATCACCCAATCGGCGACGTAGTTGCCCGCACCGGGCCGGGCGCGGCGCCGCGCCTCGGTAGTGTTGGTCTTGGCGAGCTTCACCATATCCGGCGTCGCATGGCCGAGTTCCACCATGCGATTGAGCACGAGGGCCGCGCGCTCGGCTGCACCTTCGGGGTTGCGGTTCGGCGCAAGGCGCGAGGGGCTTTGCACGAGGCCCGCGAGCACGGCCGCCTCGCCGAGGGTGAGCGCCCGCGCTGACTTGCCGAAATAGCGCTGCGAGGCCGCCTCCACACCATAGGCGCCGGAGCCGAAATAGACGCGGTTCATGTAGAGTTCGAGGATCTGGTCCTTCGAATAGTTCCGCTCCAGCCAGAGCGAGAGCAGGGCTTCCTGGATCTTGCGGGAGAGCGTGCGCTCCTGCGTGAGGAAGAGGTTCTTTGCGAGCTGCTGCGTGAGGGTGGAGCCCCCTTCCGCCGCCCGGCCAGAACTCGCGTTGCGCACCACCGCGCGGGCGAGGCCCACGGGATCGATCCCGAAATGCGAGTAGAAGCGATGATCCTCAATCGAAACGAAGGCCATCGGCAGGTAGCGCGGCAATTCGCCGAAGGGCACATTCGCGCCGCCCGTCTCGCCCCGATTGGCGATCAGCGTGCCATCCGCCGCGAGGATCGCGACATTCGGCGGCCGTTTGGGCACCGCGAGCTGGTCGATTGGCGGCAATTTCATCGCGAAATAGCCGATGACACCGGCCAGCGCGATGGCCCCCCAGAGCGCGAGCGTCAGGCTCCAGTAGAAGATCGTGCCGAAAAAGCCGCGTCTCCCCTTGCCCCGGCGATGCCGGTCACGGCCTCTGCGCGGTGGCGGGTCATCGGGCTCCGGCTCCGGGCGACGGCTTGTGCGGCGGCCACGATCCTCCGGCGCGAGACGGATCTCGCCCGAGGCATAGCCGCCCTCATCGTCGAATCGCGGTTCGCGCCGCGATCCGCCTGCCCGCCCTTTGGTCATATCCGGACCTTGAGCCCCCGCCTTCCAAGCCTCAACAAACGGGAAGAGGCCACCAAGCCGTCATGTTGCGGCAATCGGCTTAACCTCTCGTTAATCCCGAGGAATTCCCGCCCTTCTGGGCGCGAATTGCGGCCTTTTCGCGAGCGATGGCCCAGATTTTGTCTCAGCGCGGGCGGTTGCGGATGGCGGTGATGGTGGTGGTCGGCGTGATCGCCTCGGGGTCGATCAGGAGGTGCAGGATCGCCGGCTTGCCGGAGGCGCGGGCGCGCTCGAAAGCCGGAATGAACTCCTCCGTGCGCTCCACGCGCTCGCCATGTCCGCCGAAGGCCCGGGCATAGGCCGAGAAATCCGGGTTTTTCAATTCCGTCGCCGAGACGCGACCCGGGAATTCCCGCTCCTGATGCATGCGGATGGTGCCATACATCCGGTTGTCGATCACGAGCACGATGATCGGAAGATCATATTGCACGGCGGTCGCGAAATCCTGCCCGTTCATCAGGAAACAGCCATCGCCCGCGAAGGCGACCACCGTCTTGTCCGGGAAGGCGCGTTTCACGCCCACCGCCGCCGGCACGCCATAGCCCATGGAGCCCGAGGTGGGCGCGGCCTGCGTCGCATAGCCGTTGAACATGTAATAGCGGTGGAGCCAGGTCGCGTAGTTCCCCGCGCCGTTGCAGAGCACGGAATCTGCCGGGAGGTGATCGCGCAGGTAAGCCATCACCGGGCCCATCTGCAGCGAGCCGGGGATGTTCGTCGGAACCTCGGTCCATTTGCGATATTCCGCATGGAGCGCGGTGCGCGCCTCGGCCCAGGGCTTCTCCTTCGGCGGCTGGAGCGTCTGCAGGGCAGCCGCGAAGCCTTCCATGCTGGCATGGATCGGCAGGTTCGAGGCATAGACGCGCCCCAGCTCCTCATCGCCCGCATGGACATGGATGAGCCGCTCGCCATCGCCCGGAATATCGAGCAGCGAATAGCCCTGGCTCGGCATTTCGCCGATCCGCGCGCCAATCGCGAGGATGAGATCCGCCTCCTGGATGTATTTCACCAGCGGCGGATTGGGTCCGATGCCGAGATTGCCGACATATTGGCCGTGCCGCTCGGGGAAAATCATCTGACGGCGGAAGGAGTTCGAGACCGGAAGGTCAAAGGCTTCCGCGAAGCGCACGAGGCGATCCACCGCCTGCTGGCTCCAGCCGGTGCCTCCGGCGATCACGATCGGCTTCTTCGCGGCCCAGAGGCGCTTCTGGAGTTGCGCCATCTGCGAGAGCGAGGGATGCGTTTCCAGCGGCTCCACGAAGGGTGCATCGGCCACGGCCGCCATTTCGGTCAGCATGTCCTCCGGCAACGCGATCACCACCGGACCCTTGCGACCGGACATTGCGACATGGAAGGCGCGATGGATGATCTCGGGGATGCGCGCGGCATCATCGATTTCCGTTGTCCATTTCGTCATGGAGCCGAACACATCGCGATAATCGAGTTCCTGAAACGCGCCGCGCTCGCGCGCCTTGCGCTCGATCTGCCCCACGAACAGAATGAGCGGGATCGAATCCTGGTGCGCGATATGGATGGCCGGGGCGGCATTGAGCGCGCCCGGCCCGCGCGTGACAAAGCAGATGCCGGGCCGTCCCGTGAGGCGCCCCACCGCATCCGCCATCATGCAGGCGCCACCCTCCTGCCGGCAGACGGTGACGCGGATGGACGCATCATGCAGGCTGTCGAGCACCGCGAGATAGCTCTCGCCGGGCACGCAGAAAATGTCGGTGACCTGCTGGCGAATGAGTTGCGCCACGAGAATGTCAGCAGCGCGGCGGGGAGTGTTGGCGGTCATAATCAGCCCTCTTTCCGGGGATTCCAGTTCGGATCAGCAAGAATTTCAGCATTGTGTTGCCCGAGGCCCGGCGCATGGCGCGGCGAGACCTGCGCCTCGCCATCGAGCACGATGGCGGAACGCACGGTGGGCACGAAGCCCGCTTCGGCCTCGGGGTTCGGAAGGTTCACGCGTACGCCGCGATGGATGACCTGCGGATCGGCGAAAACCTCGCCGACATCGTTGATCGGACCGGCGGGCACGCCCGCCGCTTCGAGCCGCGCGAGGATCTCGACCTTGGGGATCTTCGCGGTCAGCGCGGAGAGAGCCGGCACGAGGATCGCACGCTTTTCCACGCGCCCGCGGTTGGTGGCGTAATCCGGGTTCGCGGCAAGATCATCCCCGCCAATCGCCGCGCAAAGCTTGCGATATTGCCCGTCATTACCGCTCGCGATGATGATGTAGCCATCGGCGACCGGGAACACCTCGTAGGGCACGATATTCGGATGCGCATTGCCCAGGCGCTTCGGGGTCTTGCCCGAAACGAGATAGTTCAGTGCCTGATTGCCGAGCACCGCGATCTGGCTGTCTAGCAGCGCGCAATCAATCGTAGCGCCCTCGCCTGTGGCATCGCGGCGGCGAAGCGCCGCGAGAATGGCCACGCTCGCATACATCCCGGTGAAGATATCGGCGGTCGCATAGCCCGCCTTCGTGGGCTGGCCATCCGGTTGCCCGGTGATGTCCATCGCGCCGGCCATGCCCTGGATGAGAAAGTCATAGCCCGCGCGGGCGGCATAGGGGCCGTCCTGCCCGAAGCCGGTGATGGAGGTGTAGATCAGCGAGGGCTTCAGCTTGCGCAAGGATTCCGCATCAAGCCCGTATTTTGCGAGCCCGCCGACCTTGAAATTCTCCACCACGACATCCGCCGCCAGAACGAGATCGCGGATCATCGCGATATCCTCGGCGCTTTCGAAATCGGCCTCGATGGAGCGTTTCCCGCGATTGCAGGCGTGAAAATACGCTGCGCCGAGATCACCGCCGCCTGCTTTCGTCACGAAAGGCGGGCCCCATGTGCGCGTATCGTCGCCCGCGCCCTTGCGCTCGACCTTCACGACATCCGCGCCGAGATCGGCCAAGGTCTGCCCGACCCATGGCCCCGCGAGGATGCGCGCGAGTTCGAGAACCTTCAGTCCCTCAAGCGGCTTAGTCATCGGCATCCCCGGTTTCGGTGTTGTCGCCGTGGGTGGACCACAAGGTGCCCAAAGCTGCAAGCAGCACGATCTGCGCCGCATAGATTTCGAGGCTGTGCTGCCCGCAGAAGCGCAAGGCGCGCCGCAGGCCCGATGGCGGCTGGAAGATCGAATCCCCGCGCCGGAAATCGCGCAGGATCATCGCGATGCCCACGAGCCCCAGCACCAGCAAAGCTGTGTTCGGGACGCTGAATTTGTAATCCCGTTGTTCCACGATCGCATAGACCGCGAAGGCGACAAACCCGGCTAAATCGCGCAACGCAAGGGTGGAATTGTCCGCAATCGCCTTGCGATGCATCAGCCCAAGCACCGCGAAGAGCCAGCCTTCAGCCCCATATTCAAGCCATGGATTGATGAAGGGCATCACCAGCACGCAAGCGAGCAGCACAAGCATAAGCGGCAGGGTGTGACGTTCGAGAAACCGCTCAAGATACGGCAAAGCGAGGCGAATGAGCGCGAAATTGAAGAGGATGTTGAGCTGCGTTGCCGCCAGCGTTCCATTCCACAGGTAATCCACCCCCGTGAGGAGCATGCCGAGCGCCAGCCAGCGCCACGGAATATCCCGCGTGCGGGCAAAGCCAATGAGGAAGAAGAAAATCGGCACGCCGAGCCGGCCAATCACGCGCAGGATCGGCCAGTCATCCGCGAGGAAATGCCCGATATGATCCACGAGGATGAGCAGAAGCGCGAAGGCCTTCAGCGCATCGGTCGTCGTCACCGGCGGGGCAGGAAGGCGGGGTTCGGCCGTGGTCACGCGCGCTTTTCCGAAAAAACTCGCTCGAAAGAGCCCAGCCGCCTGCCCCGTGTCAAATAACAAAGCGGAATGAACCCATCATCACGCGTTTGTCACGCAGGCCTCGTCGAGACGTGATCAAACGTGGTTTCCCGGCACGGGCCAGCTTGGCGCATGTTCCGTCACGAGGGCGGGGCAAGGGGCTAACCGCCGAGGGGGCATTTCAATGACGATGATGGAGCATTCCGCGCCGAGGCTCGCTATTCCTTCGACGCGCACGATCATCAATCTCGCGATCGGTGGCGCGGTGGGGCTGGCGATCTGGGAAATCTGGGCGCGCGTCTTCACGAAATGGGTTCTGGGCTATCCGCTGGAGCCGGCGGGGCTGATCGATGCCATCGCGCAGCACCAACTGGGGCTTTCCGTGCCCTATCTCCTGCGCGAGGCGCTGCATTATGCCGTCGGCATTCTGGGATATCCCATTGCCTACTGGATCATCTCGCGCTTCATCCCGCGCTGGAGCCTCACGCTTGATGCGATCGTGTTCGTCACCTTCACGGCAGGCGCAGTGGTCTATGCGATGCGCGGACAGGCGACCTTCGGCACGCTGATGTTCTGGATTATCGCGAGCGGCTTCATCGCCACGCGCTTCATCAATCCGAACGAGCGCCTGCGCGACAGCCTCGCCTGGGGCACCTTCACCTGGCTGAATGCCTTGGGCATCATGGCGCCGATTGGCGGGCTCTCGTTCTATCTGCTCGGCGAGGGCGGAGCCTTGTCCTTCATGAGCTTTGTCGGCCACGTGATTTATGGTGCAGTGGCCGCCTGGATTTTCGAGGCGCGGGAGAACAAGGCGGCGTGACGCCGCCTCGCCTTACTCCGAGATGTCGAAGCTCACGCCCTGCGCAAGAGGCAGGGCGTTGCCGTAATTGATGGTGTTGGTCGCCCGCCGCATATAGGCGCGCCAGCTGTCTGAGCCCGCCTCGCGACCGCCGCCAGTTTCCTTCTCGCCGCCAAAAGCGCCGCCAATCTCGGCACCCGAGGGGCCGATATTCACGTTCGCGATGCCGCAATCCGAGCCCGTGGACGAAACAAACAGCTCCGCCTCGCGCATGTCACGCGTGAAACAGGAGGAGGAGAGCCCCGCGCCCACCGCATTGTTGAGCGCGATGGCTTCCGCGAAATCATCATATGGCATCACATAGAGGATCGGCGCGAAGGTCTCGCGCATCACAGGGCCTTCCTGTGCCTTCATCTCCACAAGAGCGGGCCGGGCATAGAAAGCCTTGGCGGGCATCCCGCTGGCCAAGCCGCCGCCTGTGATTTCCGCCCCCAGCGCACGCGCATCCACGAGGGCCGCTTCCATCGCGCGATAGGCCGCCTCATCGATGAGCGGGCCGATCAGCGTACCGGCTGCGCGCGGATCGCCGATGCTCGCGGAACCCCAGACCTTCTTCAGGCGCGGCACGAGCGTGTCATAGACCGAGCGATGCACAAACAACCGCCGCAGGGTGGTGCAGCGCTGGCCGGCCGTGCCCATGGCGGCGAAGGCCACGCCGCGCAGCACGAGATCGAGATCCGCCGTCGGCGTGATGATCGCGGCATTATTGCCGCCGAGTTCCAGCAAAGCCCGGCCAAAGCGCTCGGCAACCTTGGGGCCGACCTTCTTCCCCATGGCCGTGGAGCCCGTCGCCGAGATGAGCGGCACACGATGATCCGCGACCAGAATCTCGCCGATCCGCCCGTCGCCAATCAGCAATTCGGAGAGGCCATCGGGAATTTCGCCGTTGCCGGCTTCCTCGTAGGCCGCCGCCGCACGCATCAGGATCGCCTGCACGGCAAGTGCTGTCAGCGGGGTCTTCTCCGAGGGCTTCCAGATGACGCTGTCACCGCAGACAAAGGCGAGCGCCGCATTCCAGCTCCAGACAGCGACGGGGAAGTTGAAGGCGGAGATCACGCCCACCGGCCCGAGCGGGTGCCATGTCTCCATCATCCTGTGGTTGGGGCGTTCGGTGGCGATGGTCAGGCCATGGAGCTGGCGGGAGAGACCGACCGCGAAATCGCAGATATCGATCATTTCCTGCACTTCGCCCAAGCCCTCGGAGGTGATCTTGCCTGCCTCGAGCGTCACGAGGCGGCCCAGTTCGGCCTTGGCCATGCGCAATTCCTGCCCGAGCAGGCGCACGAATTCGCCGCGCTTCGGCGCGGGCACCTGCCGCCAGGCGTGAAAGGCCTTCACGGAGCGCGCGATGGCCGCATGCGCTTCATCGGGCGTGGTGTCTCGCAACTGGGCGATCTCTTCCCCCGTGATGGGCGAACGCACAATGCGGCTGCCCCCCGTGATGGCATCGCGCGGGACGCCGAAGCCTTCGAGAAGGGTGATGGCTTCCTCTTGCGGCGTCGAGAGAATCGACGCGAAAGTCTTTCCGAGCAGGTTCATCGGCTTCATTCCGTGGATGCGCGCACCGATCCTCGGGCGCAAAGCAGGGTTGACCGGTAAGCTAGCGAAGCTTTGTGGCGGTTGCGAGGGTAGCGGGCAGGGGAATGGCAGAGAATTTCGACGTGGTTATCGCGGGAGGTGCGGTGATCGGCTCCTCCATCGCCTGGCACCTGGCCGCGCATCCCGGATTTTCCGGCCGCATCCTCGTGGTCGAGCCGGATATGACCTACCAGCGTTCGGCCTCGGCTTTGTCGGCAGGGTCCATCCGCCAGCAATTCAGCCAACCCGTGAACATCGCGATTTCGCTCTACGGAATCGGGTTTTTGCGTTCGATCGGCGAGATTCTGGCGGTTGACGGGGGTCGCCCCATCGTAGGCCTTCACGAGGGCGGCTACCTTTATCTCGGCGAGGAGAGCCATCGCGAAGGCTTTGCGGCCAACAACGCGATCCAGCGCCAGATGGGCGCGGAGATCGACCTGCTGGATGCGCCGGGCCTGAAGGAGGCCTTCCCTTGGCTTGAAACATCCGATCTCGCGATCGGTTCCTTTGGCGTTTCCGGCGAGGGCTGGTTCGACGGCTACGGCCTGATGCAGGCCTTCCGCGCGAAAGCACGCTCGCTCGAGGTCGCATATCGCCAGGGTCGCGTGACAGGCGTGGAGCGCGCGGATGGTCGCGTGACAGGCGTGACTCTGGAGGATGGCACGCGCATCGGCTGCGGTGCGCTGGTGAATGCCGCTGGTGCCTCCGGCGCGCGGGTGCTCTCGGCCGCGATGGGCTTTGCCGTGCCGGTCTACGCGAAAAAGCGCAGCGTTTTCAGCTTCTCCTGCAAGGAGGCGCTTCCGCGCCACCCGCTGATCATCGACAAGACCGGCGTCTGGTGGCGGCCCGAGGGCGAGGGCTACATCACGGGCTATTCGCCGGATGATCTCGATGAAACCGATCACGGAAGCGATTTCGAGGTCGATTGGGCGCTCTTCGAGGAGGTGATCTGGCCGGCGCTGGCGACGCGCATCCCCGCTTTCGAGGCCATCCGGCCCGGACGCGCCTGGGCCGGGCATTACGACATGAACCTGCTTGATCACAATGCGCTGGTGGGGCGCGTGCCGGGCCTCGCGAATGGCTTCATCGCCTGCGGCTTTTCCGGCCATGGCCTGCAGCAATCGCCCGCCGTGGGGCGTGGTTTGGCAGAACTCATCACGGAGGGGCGTTATATCAGCCTCGACCTTGCGGATTTGTCGCCGGAGCGGGTGCTGAGCAACACGCCGCTGCTCGAACGCAACGTGATCTAGGCCGTCAGAGTCCGCCGCACGGCATCCTTCCATAGGGCGATGCGCTTCTGGCGCGTCTCCTGCGGCATGGCGGGCGTGAAGCGGCGTTCCAACGCCCAGCTTTTCGCGAATTCCGCCGGCTCCGGATAGATTCCGCTTGCGAGCCCCGCGAGATAGGCGGCACCCAAGGCCGTGGTTTCCAGCACCTTCGGGCGATCGACCGCTGCCCCGAGCAGATCCGCGAGGCGCTGCATGGTCCAGTCGCTGGCAGTCATGCCGCCATCGACACGTAGGACCGTCTCCGCCCCCCGGCCCGCCCAATCCGCATGCATGGCTTCCAGCAGATCGTTGGTCTGGAAAGCCACACTTTCCAGCGCCGCGCGCGCGAATTCCGCCGGGCCGGAATTGCGCGTGAGGCCGTAGATCGCGCCGCGCGCCTCCGCATCCCAATAGGGCGCGCCGAGGCCCACGAAAGCAGGCACGAGGATCACATCCTGCGTGTCATCCGCCTCAGCCGCGAGGCGGCCGGTTTCGCCCGCGCTCCGGATGATTTTCAGGCCATCGCGCAGCCATTGCACCGCTGCACCGGCAATGAAGATCGAGCCTTCGAGCGCATAATGGCGCTTGCCGCCGAGCTGGTAGGCAACCGTCGTCAGCAGGCGATTGCGTGAGGGAACCGGCTCCGTGCCGGTGTTCAGAAGCGCGAAGCAGCCCGTGCCATAGGTCGATTTCATCATACCCGGCGAGAAGCAGGCCTGCCCCACGAGGGCTGCCTGCTGATCGCCCGCGACGCCCCGGATGGGCACGGCCCGCCCGAGGATCGCGGGGTCGGTTTCGCCGAAATCGCCGGCGCAATCACGGATCTCCGGCAGGAGGCTTTCGGGGATGTTGAAGAGCTTCAGCATCTCCGCGTCCCACTGGCCGGTGCGGAGGTCCATCAGCAGCGTTCTCGATGCGTTTGTTGCATCGGTGGCGTGAACCTTGCCGCCTGTGAGTCGCCAGATAAGAAAGCAGTCGATTGTGCCGCAAGCGAGCTTGCCGGCCTCTGCCAGCGCGCGCACACCCGGCACGTTCTCGAGCATCCACGCGATTTTCGTGGCGGAGAAATAGGGGTCGAGCCGGAGGCCGGTGCGATTGGAGACCAGCGGCTCAAGGCCCTTGGCCCGCAGATCGGCGCATATCTCCGCCGTGCGGCGATCCTGCCAGACCAGCGCGTTATGAAACGGCTTCCCGGTTTCCCGGTCCCAAATCACGATAGTTTCACGCTGATTCGTGATGCCGATAGCCGCGGGATGGGCCCCGCCCTTCGCGATGGCCTCGCGCATGGTGGCGAGAACGGATTGCCAGATTTCC
>Ga0209053_1001193_pt1 | contig 13157 bp, 13 predicted proteins | sample EBPBio152010_DNA_FD_185864 | JGI IMG/M metagenome (GOLD analysis project Ga0209053, IMG submission 185864) | Wastewater treatment Type I Accumulibacter community from EBPR Bioreactor in Madison, WI, USA - Reactor 1_7/15/2010_ DNA (SPAdes)... | ecosystem: Engineered > Bioreactor > EBPR >... | reverse complement strand
CCAGATATACAGGATATTGGCCACCGCCGTGACCAGGATCATGCCAAAGGCCATGGCATAGCCCAGATTGGGGTCGCCCAGCACATCGCCCCGGATCTGCGCGAACAGCTGGATCGGCACGATGTTCAGCGCCGATCCGGTCAGCGCGATGGCCGTGGCCACCGCCCCGAAGGCATTGGCGAACAGCAGCGCAAAGGTGCCCAGCAGCGAGGGGAACAGGATCGGCAGCGCGACCATGCGCCAATATTGCGCGGTCGTGGCGCCCAGCACCTCGGCCGCCTCGCGCCATTCGCGGCGCAGGCCCTCCAGCGCGGGGGCGATGATCAGGATCATCAGGGGGATCTGGAAGAACAGATAGGTGACGGTCAGCCCCCAGAAGCTGAGGATGTTGAAGCCCAGATCGCGCTGCAACACGATGCCGAAATTGTTGCGCAGGAACAGCGTGACCAGCCCCACCGGGCCGAAGGTCGCCAGAAAGGCAAAGGCCAGCGGCACGCCGGCAAAGTTCGAGGCGACGCCCGAAAAGGTCATCAAGGGCGCCTTGATCCAGCGCGGCACCGCGCCAAAGGTCACCGCCGCCGCCATGGCGAAACCGATCAGGCAGCCAAGCGCCGCCGAGGCGGCCGAGATCTTGATGGAGATCCAGTAGCTTGCCGGAATCGTGCCAGTGTTGAGATTGGCAAGGTTCTGCAAGGTGAAGGCGCCGTCGCGATCCTGAAAGGCGCCGATGACGATATGCATCGTGGGCAGGATCAGGAACAGCGTGATGAAGATCAGGAAGGGCAGCAGCCCGACCCATGTCAACGGCAGGCGCCGGATGATCGGCACGGAACTCATGGCGCGGCTCGCCCCCTGTCGGTTCTTGGTCTTATTGCGAACCCCGGCCCGAAGGATCGGGCCGGGGCCGACGGGTTCAGCGCAGGGTTACTGGACGTTGGCGCCCACGACGGCATCCCAGCCGCCGGTCACGGCTGCCTTGTTGCCGTCCACCTCTTCCAGCGTCGGGAAATAGGCGGCCTCATAGCTGGCGGCGGGCGGCAGCGCGTCGATCAGCTCTTGCGGCACCTTGCCGGCCTTGACCATGGCGTTGAAGCGCGCCGGGTGGCAGTAGCCCTTGAGCCAGAGGTTCTGGCCTTCGTCGCTGTAGATGTATTCCATCCACAGTTTCGCGGCGTTCGGATGCGGCGCATAGGCCGAGATGCCCTGCACATAGACGCCGGCCAGCACGCCGGTCGCGGGCACGACGATTTCCACCGGCGGGTTGCCGGCCAGTTCGTCCTTCCAGGCCAGCGCGTTATAGTCCCAGGCGACGACGATCGGGGTCGCGCCCTGGGCAATGGTGCCGGCCTTGCCGATGACCGGCACGAAGTTGCCCGCCTTGTTCATTTCGGCGAAATAGTCGAGCCCGGCCTTGCCGGCCTCTTCGCCGGCCTTGGCGCCTTTCGACAGGCCCGCCGCCAGAACGCCCAGGATCGCCTGGTTCGAGGCGCGCGGATCGCCCGCCAGCGCGACCTGGCCCGCATAGTCGGGCTTGAGCAGATCGGCCCAGTCGGCCGGGGCATTGGCGACCAGATCCTTGTTCACGATGAAGGACATGACGCCGTAATAGTCGCCATACCAATAGCCTTCGGCATCCTTGATATTGTCGGGGATCTCGTCCCAGGTCGAAACCTTGTAGGGTTGCAGCAGGCCTTCGGCCTTCATCGACGGGCCATAGGCCAGACCCACATCGACCACGTCGGGCGCCTGCGGGCCCTTGTTGTCCTTGTTGGCCTTCACGGCCTCCACCTCATCGGCGGAACCGGCATCGGGGTTCAGCTCGTTCACCTGGATTTCCGGGTATTTGGCCTTGAAGCCTTCGATCACGGCGCCATAGCCGCACCAGCTATGCGGCAGGGCGATGGTGGTCAGCATGCCTTCGGCCTTGGCGGCGGCCTCGATCTCGGCCAGCGACTGCGCCGAGACCATGCCGGTCGAGGCCAGCAGCGCCGCCAGCGTGACGGCTGCGGTGGTTTTCTTCATCATGTCTCATCTCCCTTGGGCTTGTGCCCCGTTGGTGACAATCGCGTCTTATGCTGGTCGTGTGACAGTTTTGTGCCATGCGCGTTATGGTCTGATCTAAGCGCGGAAAAATCGGTCACGCAACGAGTCTGTCACTGTTCCGTTACATTTTCTTCACGAACACCGCCGCAGAACAGATGTTTCCGGGGAGATTTCGCGCAAAACGAAAACGGGCGCGACAATGCGCGCCCGTTTTTGGGTTCCTTTACCTTCGGTCAAGCGCGAATCACGCTTCCTGCCACAGACCCTCGGCCTTGACCTGCTTGTAGGCCTCATCCAGCGATTGCGTGGCGCGGGCGATCAGCACGTCGATTTCCTCCGGCGTGATGACCAGCGGCGGCGAGATGATCATGCGTTCATAGACATGGCGCATGATCAGGTTGTTCGCAAAGCAGCGCTCGCGCGTCATATAGCCGATGCGGCCCGGCTTGGCGGCGAATTTGGCGCGGGTGGCCTTGTTCGGCGTCAGTTGCAGGCTGCCCATCAGGCCCACCAGGCTGGTCTCGCCCACCATCGGGTGATCGGCCAGCGCGTGCCAGCGTTCGGCCAGATAGGGATGGGCCACGTCGCGCACATGATCGACGATGCCCTCCTCCTCCAGGATGCGCAGGTTTTCCAGCGCCACGGCCGAGGCGACCGGATGGCCCGAATAGGTATAGCCGTGGTTGAAATCGTCATCCGCGCTGCCGATGACATGCGCGATCTCGTCGCAGACGATCGACCCGCCGATCGGCTGATAGCCCGAGGACAGGCCCTTGGCGATGGTCATGATATGCGGGCGGATGCCAAAGGTCTGGCTGCCGAACCAGTTGCCGGTGCGGCCAAAGCCGGTGATGACCTCGTCCACGATCAGGAGAATGCCGTATTTGTCGCAGATGCGCTGAATTTCCGGCCAGTAGGTGCTGGGGGGCACGATCACCCCGCCCGCGCCCTGCACCGCCTCGCCGATGAAGGCGCCCACCTTGTCGGCGCCGATCTCGAGGATCTTTTCCTCCAGTTCGCGCGCGCGCATCAGGCCGAAATCCTCGGGCGTCATGTCGCCGCCCTCGGCCCACCAGTTCGGCTGGCCGATATGTTCGATCCCGTCGATCTTGCCGCCGGCCGCATGGATATAGGGCATGCCGCCCAGGCTGCCGCCGCCCATGGTGGAGCCGTGATAGCCGTTCTTGCGCGCGATGATCACGCGGCGTTCAGGCTGGCCTTTGATATCCCAATAGCGCCGCACGAGGCGGATATTGGTGTCATTGGCCTCGGAGCCGGAGGAGGCGAAGAACACATGGTTCAGATCGCCCGGCGCCAGTTCCGCCAGCTTGGCCGCCAGCGCGATGGCGGGCACATGGGTGGTCATGAAGAAGGTGTTGTAATAGCTCAGCTCGCGGATCTGGCGCGCGGCCACATCAGCCAGCTCGCCCCGGCCATAGCCGATATTGACGCACCACAGCCCCGCCATGCCGTCAAGGATGCGGTTGCCCTCGCTGTCCTTCAGCCAGACGCCTTCGCCGCCGGTGATCACACGCACGCCGCGCTTGGCCAGCTGCGCATCCGAGGTGAAGGGGTGCATGTGATGCGCGGCATCCAGCGCCTGAAGCTCTGCCGTGGGCAGGTGGTTGGTGATCTTGTTCATTCTGGCCTCACATTCCTTGCGCGTTTCCGGGATCGGAATCGCCCGCTTGCCGCCCAGCTTACGGCGTTCCGCGCCGGGGCGCAAGATTTGATCAAATTACGGAAGGGCGGATGAGCGCCGCTCAGATCGCCTCTTCGGCCAGGGCGGCGCGGACCTGATCGACGCCTTGCGCAATATCCTCGCGGATCGCGGTCGCCAGCGCCGCCGCATCGCCCGCGCGCAGCGCCGCCAGCGCCTCTAGATGGCGGTCGGGCAGGCCAAGCGCGATGTAGCGCGACAGGATCACCCGCAATGACGGGCCAAAGCGCAGCCAGACCGACCGCGCGATATCCTCCAGCACCGTGGCGCCCGCCGCCTCATAGAGCGCAAAGTGAAAGGCGTGGTTGAGCCGCAGATAGGTGGTCACATCGGCGGCGCGGATCGCGGGTTCGATGCCGGCGTCAATGGCGACCAGCCGGTCGATCAGCGCGGGCGTGACATGCGGGCAGGCCAGCTCGGCCAGTTTCGGCTCCACCGCCTCGCGCACATGAACCAGTTGATCCAGCAAGGCCGGCGTCATTTTCGGCACCGAGACGCGGCGATTGTCATGCAGCACCAGCGCGCCTTCGGCGGTCAGCCGGCGGATCGCCTCGCGCACGGGGGTCATGCCGGCATCCAGATCCCGGATAAGCCCCTGAATGGTGACGGGCTGCCCCGGCGCCAGCACGCCAAAAAGCACCATGTCGCGCAGGCGCAGATAAGTGGTTTCATGCGTCGGAACCTTGCGGGTTTCCGCCGCCTGCTGCGCCGTGTCGTCCATGCCTGCCTCCGCCTTTGGCGCAGAATAGGCAGAGCGGCGGGATTTGATCAAGATCCCGCAGTCAGGCTTCGCTCACCGGGGCGGCGACGCTCTCGGGCGCGGCGGCCAGCGGATGCGCGGTGCGGATCACGCGCTCGCAATAGGCGGCCAGCGCCTTGCGCCCCTCAAAGGCATCGACTGGCACCGGCGGGTGAAAGATCACCTCGATCCGGCCCTGGCGCGGTGTGGCCAGAACCTGCATCAGATGCGCGGCAAAGCCCATATCGGCCCACCAGCCGTAATAGCGCGGATCGCGGCCCCGGGGCGCGTGATAGACCACCGTCACCGGCTGGATCTGCAAGACCCGGTCCATGCCATGCGTGAAGAACGCCTGAAACAGCGGCGCCTTGAAGGGCAGCACATGCAGCGTGTCGGTCGAGGTGCCTTCGGGAAAGAACAGCAGACGATGGCCGGCGCGCAGGCGTTCCTCCATCATCTCTTGCTGGCGTTTCGCCTCGGTGCCCTTGCGGGCGATGAACATGGTGCCGGTGGCCCGCGCGAGGATGCCGATGCCGGGCCAGCCCGCCACATCATCCTTGGACACGAAATAGACCCGGTCCGCGGCATTGAGCGAAAAGATGTCGATCCAGCCGGCATGATTGGCCACGATGGCGCCCTGCCCCGCCATGGGCTTGCCCTTGCGGCGATAGCGGAAACCCATGATCCGCAGCGCATTGCGGCAGACGAATTGCGTCAGAAACGGCGTCCAGGGCCGGTGCAGGCCAAAGAAGGCACGTTCGGGCAGGCGCAGCAGCAGAAAGACCAGCAGACAGCCATAGGTCAGCCCCGCCAGCGCCACCCCGCGCAAGGCGGCCAGCGCATAGCCAAAGGGGCCGATGCGCAGGGGCGCCATGCGTTCGGCCTGCCAGTCGGCCACGGGGGGGAACGGCGCTTGTCTCATGTGCCCTCGTCATGGCGGCGGACGTAATAATCGCGGTGGCGCGGCGACATGGCCACCGTGTCCATCAGCATCAGGACATCGGTGGTGCGAAAGGCGGTATCAAGATAGGCGCCCTCGCCCACCATGCCGCCCAGCCGCAGATAGGCCTTGATCAGCGCGGGCGTCGCCTGCATGGCCGCACGCCGGTCGGCAGGCTGCGCCGGCAGGTCGGCCAGCCCGACCCGCCCCGCCCCGATGGCGCGCGGGCACAGGCCCGGCGGCGCCAGATGGTTCTGCCACAGATGCGCCAGCGGCCCGGCCAGTGCCGCCAGATCGGTGCCGGGAAACGAGGCGGTGCCGAACATCAACTCGATCCCGCGTTCCAGCACATATTCCGCCAGCCGGTTCCAGATCAGCATCATCGCCGCGCCCCCCCGGTGATCGGGATGCACGCAGGACCGGCCCAGTTCCAGCAGGCGACGGCCGCTTGCGCGCAGCGGCGTCAGGTCGAATTCGGTTTCGGAATAGAAGCGCCCGCCCGGCGGCAGCCGGTCGCCCGGCAACAGGCGGTAGACGCCCACCACATCTTCCAGAAGGTCGGGGTCGCGGCGGCGGTCGATCAGCAGCAGATGGTCGCAGATCGCGTCGAAATCGTCCCGCTCCAGCCGCTCGGCATGATCGACCAGCGGCCCGTCCGAGCCCATCTCGCCCACGAAAACCGCATAGCGCAGACGTTGCGCCGCGCGCAGGTCGCGCGCATCGCGTGCCAGCCGGGTTTCAAACACGGTCGGATCGGCCCTCATATCCCCTCTGCCCCCTTGCCTTGACGCAGATAGACGGATCGCGCCGCCAGTGACAAGCCCGCCCTCACCGGCCATGCCGCGGCGCGGGTGCAATCCGGGGTTGCGTATCCCGCAAAATACAATACCTTAGGTCAGGTATCGAAGACCCGTTGCAGGGCGATCTGGCTGCCGTCGATCACCACCTTGCCGCGATGTTCGAAATTCACCGTGATGCGATTGCCGATGTTCGACTGCACCTGGCCCAGCCCCCAATCGGCCTCTTGCGGGTGGCGCACGATCATGCCCGGCTCCAGCAGGGCGTTCAACCCGAGGCTCATTGCTGTGTCCCTTCCGTCAACCTGCCGCAGAGATCCATGACCGACCGCCCCGACATCACTGCCCTGCTGGGCTCGCGAATCTGCCATGACCTTATCAGCCCCATCGGCGCCATCGGCAATGGGGTGGAATTGCTGATCATGGACGGCGCCGCGCGCGGCCCGGAAATGGCGCTGATTTCCGAAAGCGTGGCCAGCGCCAATGCGCGCATCCGGTTCTTTCGCATCGCCTTTGGGGCCGTGGGGGGCGATCAGCGGATCGGCCGCCCCGAGGTCGCGAATATCCTGGCCGATCTGACGCGCGGCGGGCGGCTGGAAATCCTCTGGGAAGGCCCTGCCGACCTGCCCCGGCATGAGGTGAAGCTGGCTTTCCTGCTGCTCATGTGTCTTGAAACGGCAATGGCCTATGGCGGCCAGATCACCGTCGAACGCGGCGACAATCGCTGGACGCTGATCGGCCGCGCCCCCAAGCTGCGCGTCAACCCTGCCCTGTGGGAGGTGCTGTCGAACCCCGGCGCGCCCTTTGATCTGACCCCCGCCCAGGTGCATTTCGCCCTTGTCCCCGAAGAGGTCGCCAGACTGAACCGCAAGCTGGCCGTGGGCATCCAGGAAGGCGAGATCCGGCTGACCTTCTGAGAAATCCTGCGCATTGGCGCACAGCTATTGCGCCAGCCCGTCCGAAGTGCAAAGATTCAGCGCGCGACAGGACCAGATTTCCGGAGATATTTCATGCCGACCTTGACGGGTAACACCTCTTATCGCCTGAACGGCGTCACCGATTTCAAACTTGCCGGCTTTGACACAAGCTGGTTCGGCGTCCGTTTCATCGAGGGGCTTTTCCTCTGGGCACCGGAAGATGATCCGATGCGCGCCGTGTCGATCACCATGACCGGCAGCAATTGGGGTGTCGGCGTGATCCGCAATACCGGCAACACCGCCACCGTCATGAGCGATACGACGACCGGCGGCAGCCGCTTCATCGACGCGATCCTGCTGCACAGCGCGGGCAACAACGTGGTGACCCTGGTCAATACCGGCACCAGCCTGATTTCGACCGGCATCGGCAATGACCGCGTGACGCTGGGCGCAATCCCGATCGAGGCGGTCAGTACCCATGAAGGCAATGACGTGGTCAGGACCGGCCGGGGCTGGGTCAACTCGATCGAACTGGGCAATGGCAACAATGCCGTCACCATCGGCGCGGGCAGCGCCGGCACCGTCACCTCGGGCGAGGGCAATGACACGATCACCGCCATCGGTGAGATCGACTATATCGGCTCGGGCCGTGGCAATGACCGCATCATCACCCAGGGCGAATGGGTGGGCCTGATCGACGCCGGGCGCGGTTCGGATCTGGTGACGGTCGGGCGCGGCGGCGTCAGCTTCCTCGCGCTTGGCCGCGATGCCGACCGGGTGATCCTGCAACGCCAGGCCGATGCCGAGTCGCCCGTCACCATCAATGGCGGCGGCAATGTCTCCACCGATCAGGACCGCGACAGCGACACCGCGATCTTCCGCGCCTTTTCGGTGCGGCTGAACATCGACCTCGGCGAACGGACGACGGTCGTGCAGAACAGCCAGGGCCATTTCATCCTGCGCGATATCGAGAACCTGGTCGGCGGCGCGGCAGGCGACATCCTGCGCGGCGACGGCGAGGACAACCGCCTGCAAGGCGGCGGTGGCCGGGACGTGCTGGAGGGGCGCGCGGGCGCCGATACGCTGGTGGGCGGCGCGGCGGCTGACAGGTTCGTCTTCTCGGACGTCGATCACAGCACCGGCGATGACGGGCTGACCGATCTGATCGTGGATTTCTCGCGCGCCCAGGGCGACCGGATCGACCTGCGCGCCATCGACGCGCGCGAGGCGGTCGGCGGCGACCAGGCCTTCACCTTCATCGGCACCCGCGGCTTCAGCGAAATCGCCGGCCAGCTGCGCAGCGTGCAGACCGGCGGCCGCACCCTGATCGAGGGCGATACCGATGGCGACGGCGCGGCGGATTTCGCGCTGATGCTGGCCAGCGCACAAAGCCTGGGCGCCGGGGCCTTCCTGCTCTGACCCCCTGCCCTGCGGCGCTTTTTACAGAAAGCGCCGCAGCCGCGTCTGGATGAAGGGGATGATGCCCCAGACCATGCAGACCACGATCACCGGCACCAGCAGCAGCGTGCGCGCCGGCAGCGGCCAGTCCGCAGTCAGCGGCTGCACCACCATCATGCCCAGCGTGACCAGCGGATAGACCCCCAGAAAGACAAAGACCGCGAAACGCAGGCGGGACGGGCTGCGCGCGGGCGCTGTGGCTTGTGCAGGCATGGCGGACATGGCAGACTCCGTTGAAACGAGACGTATCGTTTTTATAAAACGGAACGTATCGTATCGCAAGAGGAGTGTGATGGCCGACCCGCTTTCAGAACCGCGTGCCTCGACCGGCGCCCGGCGCAACCCCGATACCGAAACCGCGGTGCTGGACGCCGCCGCCGCGATCATCGCCGAAGACGGCTTCGCCCGCCTGACGATGGAGGCGGTCGCCCGCCGGGCGCGGGCCGGCAAGGCCACGATCTATCGCTGGTGGCCCTCGCGCGGGCATCTGCTGCTGGCATTGTATTCCCGCGCCAAGCAGGGCCTGCCCGCCCCCGATACCGGCAGCCTGCGCGGCGATCTGGAAAGCTATCTGGCGGCCATGCTGGTGCAATGGCGGGGCGGGCTGGGGCCGCTGTTGCGGCTGCTGATCGCCGAGGCGCAACAGGACGAGACGGTGCGCCGGGCGATGCGGCAGGAACGCGAAAGCCGCTGGCATCATCTGGATGACATGGTGGCGCGGGCCGCCGCGCGCGGCGAGCTGGCCGCCGGCCTGTCGCCCCACCATGCCGAACAGCGCATCATCGCGCTGCTGTGGTTCCGCCTGCTGACCGACGACCTGCCAGCGCCCGAAGACATCCCGCAAATGGTGCGCGATCTCCTCGGGCCGCTGACGCGCTGATCAGGCCCGGCAGGTGCCGTCGCCGGTGACCAGATATTTGAAACTGGTCAGTTGCTCGGCCCCGACCGGCCCGCGCGCATGCATCTTGCCGGTGGCGATGCCGATCTCGGCCCCCATGCCGAACTCGCCCCCATCGGCGAACTGGGTGGAGGCGTTGCGCATCAGGATCGCGCTGTCGAGCCGCTGGAAGAACCGCGCGGCGGTCGCGTCATTCTCGGTCAGGATGCTTTCGGTATGGCTGGAGCCATAGCGGCGGATATGGGCAATCGCCCCGTCCACCCCATCGACCAGCTTCGCCGCGATGATCATGTCCAGAAATTCGCGCCCGAAATCCTCGGGCGTGGCGGGCACGGTGCCCGGCACCTGCGCAAGGTCGCCCTCGGCCCGCACCTCGACCCCGGCCTTCAGCAGATCCTCGATCAGCACCGCGCCATGACGCGCGTAAAACCCCCGGTCGATCAGCAGACATTCCGCAGAACCGCAGATGCCGGTGCGTCGGGTCTTGGCGTTCAACACCACCCGGCGCGCCTTTTCCAGATCGGCATCGGCGTCGGCATAGACATGGCAGATGCCCTCCAGATGGGCAAAGACCGGCACCCGCGCCTCGGTCTGCACAAGGCCCACCAGCCCCTTGCCCCCGCGCGGCACGATCACGTCGATCAGGCCGACCGCCTGCAACATGGCGCTGACCGCCGCGCGATCGCGCGTCGGCACCAGCTGGATCGCGGCCTCGGGCAGGCCGGCGGCGCGCAGGCCCGCCACCATGCAGGCGTGAATGGCCTGCGAGGAATGAAAGCTCTCCGACCCGCCGCGCAGGATCACCGCATTCCCGGCCTTGAGACAGAGCGCCCCGGCATCGGCGGTCACGTTGGGCCGGCTTTCATAGATCACCCCCACCACGCCCAGCGGCGTCGCGACCCGCTGGATATGCAGCCCCGTCGGCCGGTCCCATTCCGCCAGCACCCGCCCCACCGGGTCGGGCTGGTCCGCAATGGCGCGCAGGCCCGCGACGATGCCGCCGATCCGGCCTTCGTCCAGCACCAGCCGGTCCAGCATCGCGGCCGACAGCCCCTTGGCGCGGCCGAATTCCAGATCCTGCGCATTGGCGGCCAGAATGGCGGGCACCGCGCCCTCCACCGCCTCGGCCGCCGCCAGCAGCGCCGCGCGTTTCGCTTCGGCTGGCGCGAAGGCAAGCTCCGCCGCAGCCTCGCGGGCCTTGGCCCCGATCTCCTGCATCAGCTTGCCCACGTCTTCCATACTCTGCCCCTTTGCTTCTTGCAGAAATACTCTGCGGGGGTCCGGGGGTGCAAAACCCCCGGGGCTTCCCGCCTAGACCGACATATCGTCGCGATGGATCAGCGCCGCCCGGCCCGCATAGCCGAGGATCCCCGCGATATCGCCCGACCGATGCCCGGCAATCGCCCGCGTCTCGTCCGAGGTATAGCGGATCAGCCCCTTGCCCAGCACCTCGCCGCCCGGGCCCAGAATGGCCACCGGCTCGCCCCGGCCAAAGCGGCCCTCCACCGCCGTCACCCCGGCGGGCAACAGGCTCTTGCCCGACTGTAGCGCCGTGACGGCGCCCGGATCGACCCGGATCCTGCCCTTTTCCTTCATGGCGTTGATCCACAGCTTGCGCGCCTGTTGCGGGTCGCCCTTGGGCACGAACCAGGTGCGGCTCGCCCCTTCGGCCAGCGCCTTGAGCGGGCGCAGCACCGACCCTTCCATGATCGCCATGGCACAGCCGCCGGCGACGGCGGTCTTGGCCGCCATCAGCTTGGTCTTCATCCCGCCTTTCGACAGGCCCGAAATCGGATCGCCGGCCATGGCCTCGATCTCGGGCGTGATGGTCTCCACCACGTCGAAGCGCGTGGCGGTCGGGTCTTCCTTGGGATTGGCGGTATAGAAGCCGTCCACATCCGACAGCAGCACCAGCTGATCCGCCCCCGCCGTCACCGCGATCTGCGCGGCCAGCCGGTCATTGTCGCCATAGCGGATCTCGTCGGTCGCGACGGTGTCGTTTTCATTGACGATCGGCACGACGCCCAGCCCCAGCAGCGTCTCCATCGTGGCGCGGCTGTTGAGGTAACGCCGCCGGTCCTCGGTATCTTCCAGCGTGACGAGGATCTGCCCGGTGGTGATGCCATGCGGCGCCAGCACTTCCTCATAGGCGCGGGCCAGACGGATCTGGCCCACGGCCGCCGCCGCCTGGCTTTGTTCCAGCGTCAGCGCGCCGGCGGGCAGGCCCAGGATGATGCGCCCAAGCGCGATGGAGCCAGAGGAGACCAGCACCACCTGACAGCCGCGCACCTTGGCCTCGGCCACATCCATCGCCAGCGCCGACAGCCAACCCTGTTTCAGCCCCTTTTGCCGGTCCACCAGCAGGGCCGAGCCGATCTTGACCACCAGCCGCCGTGCCGCCCGCACATCCGGCGCGCCGGTCGCCGCCGCGGTCAGGGTTGCCATTTCGTCACCTCGACGGGCATGCGCGCGGTGCGGTCGGCCATGATCTCGGCATGGATCGCGCGCAGCACGTCCTTCAACCCCTCGCCCGAGGCGCCGGAGATCAGATGGACCGGGCCACCGCTGGCCTTTTCCAGCGCCCGCTTGCGGGTGCCCAGGGTCTTCTTGTCCAGCGCGTCGATCTTGTTCAACGCAAGAATCCGCGGCTTGGTCGCCAGATCCTCGGCATAGGCCTCCAGCTCGCCCACGATGGTGCGGTAATCCTTGGTGATGGTGCTGGAAGTGCCATCGACCAGATGCAGCAGCACCGAGCAGCGTTCGACATGGGCGAGGAACTGGTCCCCCAGGCCCCGCCCCTCGCTTGCGCCTTCGATCAGGCCGGGAATGTCGGCCATGACGAATTCATGCCCGTCGATGCCGACCACGCCCAGATTGGGCACCAGCGTGGTAAAGGGATAATCCGCGATCTTGGGCCGGGCATTCGACACCGCCGACAGGAAGGTCGATTTGCCGGCATTGGGCAGGCCCAGCAGCCCCGCATCCGCGATCAGTTTCAGCCGCAGCCAGATCGTGCGCTCCACCCCCTCTTGTCCCGGATTGGCCCGGGCCGGCGCGCGGTTGGTCGAGGATTTGAACCGCAGGTTGCCCCAGCCGCCATTGCCGCCCTGCGCCAGCAACACGCGCTGGCCCGGTTCGGTCAGGTCGGCGATGACGGTTTCCTCATCCTCGTCGATGATCTCGGTGCCCAGCGGCACTTTCAGCACGATATCCTCGCCCGAGCGGCCGGTGCGTTGATTGCCCATGCCGGGCTGGCCCGACTTGGCGAAGAAATGCTGCTGATAGCGATAGTCGATCAGGGTATTCAGCCCCTCCACTGCCTCGGCATAGACCGAACCGCCATTGCCGCCGTCGCCGCCATCGGGGCCGCCGAATTCGATGAACTTTTCGCGCCGGAAAGACACGCAGCCCGACCCGCCGCCCCCGGAGCGGATATAGACCTTGGCAAGATCGAGGAATTTCATCGGGTGATCCCTTCAGACAGGCGGCAGCGGATTGATCCATGGCGATAGCCCCGGAACGGTCCGGGTGCAAGCGCGGGGCGGGCCTTTGGCCCCTTATTTCCCGCGACTTCACGGCGACGGTCGGTCGTCCAGCCGCAATTCCATGAAGACGACATCCAGCCAGCGGCCGAATTTCTGCCCA
>Ga0209053_1001191_pt1 | contig 13172 bp, 10 predicted proteins | sample EBPBio152010_DNA_FD_185864 | JGI IMG/M metagenome (GOLD analysis project Ga0209053, IMG submission 185864) | Wastewater treatment Type I Accumulibacter community from EBPR Bioreactor in Madison, WI, USA - Reactor 1_7/15/2010_ DNA (SPAdes)... | ecosystem: Engineered > Bioreactor > EBPR >... | reverse complement strand
GAGGCCGCGACGCTGGCCGCGCTGCTGGCCGAGCGTGATCCGCTGCGCGGGGCGCCGCCCGATCTGGCCGCGCGCATGGGGGCGATCCGCGATCCGGGCCGGTTTGCCACCGCGCATCGCCCCACCATCGAACGCATCCGCGCCGAGGCGCGGCGGCTGGCCCGCGCGGTGCCGGAGGCGCCGGCGGGGCTGGGTCTCGGGCAGATGGCGGCGCTGGCCTATCCCGACCGCATCGGGCTGCGCCGCAAGGGCGAGGCGCCGCGCTGGATCCTGTCGGGCGGCAAGGGCGCGCATATGGCGCCGGGCCTGCCGCTGTCGGGCGCGCGGCTGCTGGTCGCGACCGATCTGGACGGCGATCTGCGCGAGGCCGCGATCCGTCAGGCGGTGCCGCTGACCGAGGCGGAGTTGCGCGCGGTCGAGGGGGCCCGCATCGTCTGGCGCGAAGGCGTGGCATGGTCGAAACGCGACGGGCGGGTGCTGGCGCGGCGGCAGGAATGTCTGGGCGCGCTGGTGCTGGAGGACCGGCCCTGGCCCGACGCGCCCGACGAGGCCGTGGCCCTGGCCGCGCTGGAGGGCTTGCGGCAGTTGGGTCTTGCCTGGTCGCCGGCGGCGCTGCGCCTGGCGCGGCGCGTCGATCTTTGCCGCCGCGATGGCGCCGATCTGCCCGATGTCTCGGAACAGGCGCTGCTGGCGGGTGAGGCGCTGCTGCCCTGGCTGCGGGGCCGGCGGACCGAAGCCGATCTGCGCGGCCTCGACCTGCTGGAACCGCTGCGCGCCCTGCTGGGATGGGAGGGGACGCAACTGCTCGACCGGCTGGCGCCGGCGCATTTCGAAACCCCGCTGGGCCGCCGCGTGCCGATCGACTATGACGGCGACGTGCCGGCGATCGAGCTGCGCTTGCAGGAACTGTTCGGCGTGACGCGGCATCCGACTGTGGGGCCAAAGGCGCTGCCGCTGAAGATCACCCTGCTAAGCCCCGGGGGCAAGCCGGTGCAGGTGACCTCGGATCTGCCGGGCTTCTGGGCGCAATCCTATGCCGATGTGCGCCGCGACATGCGCGGCCGCTATCCGCGCCACCCCTGGCCCGAAGACCCGCGCGAGGCCGATCCGACCACCCGCGCCAAGCCGCGCGGCACCTAGATCAGCCGCGCCGCCGCTGCCGCCTCTGCCCTGCGGGTCCGCGTCGGGGCGGCCCGCTGCGACTGGCACCAGACCCGCGCCTCATGCGCCTTGAGGATGGGCCGCGCGCTTTGCTGGCGGCCCAGCCGTTCCAGTTCCCAGGGCAGGAACACGGCCTCCAGCGCCGCCCGCGACCGGCGCGGCAGATCGGCCAGCGCCAGCGGCCCGGGATGCAGGCTTTCGGCCGCCGCCCCCTCGGCCAGCACGATTTCGTGCCGGTCGAACAGCAGATGGTAATAGCCGACCCGCGCCGGTTCGCGATCCTGCGTGATGCCGGGCAGGCCAAGCAGGTCTTTCGCGGCGGCCAGAACCTCGGGCTCGCCAAACAGCAACTCCACCATCGGACCCGACAGCACCAGCCGGTGCAAGGGCGAGACCCGCAGCGCGCGCCTATTGCCCAGCACGCCGGGCGCGATGCAGATCGGCAGATCCGTCCCCTCGACCGCGACGCCGCCCCCGCCGCGCCAGCGCAGGGGCTGCGCGCCGTGATCGCGCGTCAGCACCGCATCGCCGGGGCGCAGCGTCTCGACCGCGCGCCAGCCCTCGGGGGTGGCGATCCGCGTCCCCGCCACGAAACAGACCGGCCGCCCGTTCAGGAACCGCGTGGACCACACCCCGCCCGTCTCGCCCGGGTCTAGCGTCGAACTCGGATAGTTCAGCAAGGCCGAGGACGACCCCGACCCCGGCAGGATGTAATCATTGCTGCCGCCATCGGTCATCCCTGCCTGGGCCACGCCGCTATAGCCATTGGTCCACTGGATCTGCTGATAGATGAAGTCGATCTCGAAATTGCCGTCATGGGTATGTTCCAGCACCACCTGAAAGGTGTTGGTGCCCTGGCTGTTGGGGTTCTGATAGGCCTTGACGCCCAGCCAGGTGATCGTGACCCGCCCGGTGGTCGGATCGAGATCCCAGTAGATGTTGTTCGTCCCGGTGGCCGAGCCGGAGGTGATGTTCACATCCGACCAGAAGGGCGCGATGGCCGGATAGGTCAGGTTCGCCAGCGACGAGGGCGTATAGGCGGTCTGCGGCCCGGTAAAGGTGATCAGCCCGTTGGTGTTGATGTAGATGCCGTTGTAATTGGTGCCGAAATAGTTGATCCCCTGCGATCCGAAGACCGAGCGGATATCGACATAGATCGACCCGTCATCGTAATTGCCCGCCGTCAGCGTGGAGCCGCGAAAGCTGCCTTCGCCCACCCCGCGCGGCCCGCCAAGGCCTGTATTGATCGTGGCCATTCTGGCCCCCGTTCCGGTTGTTGTTTCTGCTCTGGCACCAGTAGGCCCCGGCGGCATGGCCGTGGCGCGGCGCAGCCAAGGCCCTGTCGGGGCAATTTTGCGGCATCGCGCCCAATTTGGCCGGAAGCGCCGGATTGTCGCCCGGGCGGCAACATGGCCGCGCGCGACTGTTTCCGCCACAGGCCTTGAAATGCGACGACACCATCTGTGAAGGGCAGGGGGCTGGCCTGTCCGGGCGCGTCGGGTTACAAGCGCCCAAACCGCTTTGGGTTGGGGGTATCATGCAATCTGTGACGCGCGGCCGCTGGGCCGTGGCCGCGATGTTTCTGGTCAATGGTTTTGTCATGGGGGCCTGGGCGCCGCAGATCCCGCTGCTGCTGCCGCGCCATGGCATCGGCGAGGCGGTGATGGGGCTGCTGATCCTCGGGCTGGGCATCGGCGCGGTCGGGGCGATGATGTTCGCGGGGCGGCTGATCCAGCGCTTCGGCTCGGTGCCGGTGGTGCTGGGCTTTGCCTGCGCGCTGGTCACGGTGCTGCCCGCGATCGTGCTGGCGCCCTCGCTGCCGCTGCTGGCGCTGGCCATGGTGGCCTTCGGTGCGCTGGCCGGCAGCATGGACGTGGCGATGAACGCCAATGCGGTCGAGGTGGAGCGGGGATTGGGCCGGGCGATCATGTCCTCCTCGCACGGGTTCTGGAGCCTTGGGGGTTTCCTTGGCGGCAGTCTGGGCGGGCTGGCACTGGCGGCCTTCGGGCCGGTGGCGCAGGCGTTTGGCGTGGCGGGGGTGATCGCGCTGGTGATTGCCGGGGCCGCGCGCTTTCTGTGGCGCGCCGCCCCGCCGCCCCGGGATACCGGGACGACACCGGCAGAGACGGGCACCGCGCCCGGAGCGGCCGGGCGGATCGAGATCTGGATCCTCGGCCTTGTCGCGCTGCTCTGCATGGTGCCCGAAGGCGCGATCATGGATTGGTCGGCGCTCTATCTCACCCAGGAACTCAGCCTGCCCGCCGCCGCGTCGGGGCTGGGCTTCGCGCTGTTCTCGGGCTGCATGGCGGTGATGCGCTTTGCCGGCGACACGATCCGCAACCGGCTGGGCGCGGTGCGCACGCTGCGCGTCTCGGCGCTGGTGGCGGCGGGCGCGCTGGTGGGGGCGGCGCTGGCGCCCGGCATGGGGCTGGCGCTGGCGGCCTTTGCGCTGGCGGGGCTGGGCATCGCCAATACGGTGCCGATCCTGTTTTCGGCCGCCGGCAACCTGCGCGGCATGTCGCCGGGCGCCGGCCTCGCCACGGTCACGATGATCGGCTATGCCGGCATCCTTGTGGCGCCGTCCTCCATCGGGTTCATCGCCGAACATGCGGGCTTTCGCGGCACCTGGGCGGGGCTGGCGATCTGCCTTGTGCTGGTGGCAAGCCAGGCCGGGCGCGTGCGCGACGCTGACGGGATCAGAGCCTGAGATCCGCCGCCGCGACGATCTCGGCGAAATCGCCGAGGCCGGCCAGCGTGACATCGCGCACCATCCGCGCCGGCAGCGCAGTGCCGTCGGGGGCCGTCGCGTCGAAACAGAAACAGGCATCCGCCACCAGACGGGCGCGCAACCCCAGATCGGCCGCCGAGCGCAGGGTGGAGCTGACGCAATAGTTCAGCGCGGCCCCGATCACCACCAGATCGCGATCCCCCGCCAGCGCCGGCAGCAAGCCCGGCGCCGCAAAGGCCGAGGAGGTGGTCTTGACCACCACCGCCTCGCCCGGCAGGGGCGCGGTGGCGGCGATCGGCGCGCCGGTGGGCTTGTCGCGCCGGAAGCCGCTTTCGGGGCGGGGGTCGTCATGATGCACATGCACGACCGCAATCCCGGCCTTGCGCGCCTGCGCCAGCACGGCCGCCGCCTGCGCCAGCGCGCCCGGATCGCTGCAATCGCGCCCGGCCGCGATACGGCGGGAAAATTCCTGTTGCAGGTCGATCACCAGTAGCGTCGTCATGCTTTTCTTCTTTTCCCAGTTATTCCTGGGGGGCAGACGCCCCCCGGCGAGGCTTGCCGCCCCGCGCCGGTCTCAGACCCCCAGACACCAGCGCATGATCGCCTTTTGCGCATGCAGCCGGTTCTCGGCCTCGTCGAAGATCACCGAATGCGGGCCATCCATCACCGCGCTCGTCGCCTCGTCGTTGCGATGCGCGGGCAGGCAATGCATGAACAGCGCATCGGGCTGGGCCAGGGCCATCAGCGCCTCGTTCACCTGATAGGGCCGCAACTGGTTGTGGCGCCGTTCCTTGGCAGATTCCGGGTCATGCATGCTGACCCAGGTATCGGTCACCACCAGATCGGCCCCCGCCACCGCCTTGTGCGGGTCGCGCTGGATGGTCACCGGATGCCCCTTCGACGCGGCGAAATCCAGCCAGACCCGTTCGGGGTCAAGCGTTTCGGGGCCGGTGAAAGACAGATCGAACCCGAATTGCCCGGCGGCATGGGCGAAGCTCGCAAAGACATTGTTGCCATCGCCGCACCACACGACCTTCTTGCCGGCGATCGGGCCGCGATGTTCCTCATAGGTCATCACATCGGCCATGATCTGACAGGGATGGGTGCGGTTGGTCAGCCCGTTGATCACCGGCACATCGGCATGTTCCGCCATCTCGTGCAGGGTGGCTTCCTCGAAGGTGCGGATCATGATCAGATCGACATAGCGCGACAGCACCCGCGCGGTATCGGCGATGGTCTCGCCATGGCCGAGCTGCATTTCCTTGCCCGACAGCACCATCGTCTCGCCGCCCATCTGGCGCACGCCCACGTCAAAGCTGACCCGGGTGCGGGTCGAGGGTTTTTCAAAGATCAGCGCGACCATGCGCCCCTTCAGCGGCTGGTCGTCATCCGGCGTGCCCTTGGGCCGGCCGTTGCGTGCGGATTTCATCGCGCGGGCGCTGTCGATCATCTGCCGCAGGTCGGCGGCGGTGGTGGTATGGATATCAAGGAAATGCGTCATGTCAGCGTCTTTCTGGCGGCTGGCGCCGGGGGCTTCACGCCCCCGGACCCCCGTGGGATATTTGGAAACAGATGAAGATCACGCGGTTTCGAGGCGCGTGGCCGTGGCGTCGAGACGGCGCAGCGCCTCGGCGATATCGGCGTCGGAAATGGTCAGCGCGGGCAAGAGCCGCAGCACATTGTCCGAGGCGGCGACCGTCAGGATCTGCTGGTCGTAGCCCGCCTTCACCACATCGGCATTGGGCAGCACGCATTCGAGGCCCAGCATCAGCCCCTGGCCGCGCACCGCCTTGAAGACGGCGGGATGGGTGGCGACCAGCCCCTCCAGCCCCTGCCGGAACAGGGCGGCCTTGCGGTTCACCTCGGCCAGAAAGGCATCGTCCGAGACGATGCGCATCACCGTGGCGCCCACGGCGCAGCCCAGCGGGTTGCCGCCATAGGTGGAGCCATGCGTGCCCGCGACCATGCCCGAGGCGGCCTTTTCGCTGGCCAGCACCGCGCCCAGCGGAAAGCCGCCGCCAATGCCCTTGGCCACCATCATGATGTCGGGGCTGACGCCGGCCCATTCATGGGCGAACAGCTTGCCCGTGCGCCCCATGCCGCATTGCACCTCGTCAAAGATCAGCAGCGCCCCGGTTTCGTCGCAGAGGTCGCGCAGCCCCTTGAGACAGGCATCCGGCAGGGTGCGGATACCGCCTTCGCCCTGGATCGGTTCGATGATCACCGCGGCGGTCTTGTCGCTGATCGCGGCGCGCAGCGCGTCGTGATCGCCGAAGGGCAGCTGCCGGAAGCCCGGCATCAGCGGGCCAAAGCCCTTGACCATCTTTTCCGAACCCGCGGCCGCGATCGCCCCGGTGGAGCGACCATGAAAGGCGCCCTCGAAGGCGATGATCTCGCTGTGCGGCTCGCCTTTGTCATACCAGTATTTCCGCGCCATCTTGATGGCGAGTTCGGCCGCCTCGGTGCCGGAATTGGTAAAGAACACCGTATCGGCAAAGGTCTTTTCCACCAGCAGATCGGCCAGCGCCTCCTGTTCCGGGATGCGGTAGACATTCGACACATGCCACAGCTTCTGCGCCTGCGCGGTGATCGTTTCCACCAGTGCCGGATGGGCATGGCCAAGCGCGTTCACCGCGATGCCCGAGCCGAGATCGAGGTATCGGCCCCCGTCCTCGGCAATCAGCCAGCTGCCCTCGCCCTTCACGAAGGCAAGGGGGGCGCGGTTATAGGTCGGCAGGACGGAGGTGATCATATGGGTATACCCTGAATTGGCCGAAGCCCAGACGTGCCAAAGCACCGGGGGGCTGTCAACGTGCGAAGCGGGATTTGTGGGGGCGCGGGAGGCGCCGGATGATCGCGCATGAAGGCGCGGCGCTGTTCAGAAGCGTCGGCGTCGGGGCAGGGAAAGGAAGGTGCCATTTGCGATCATGCCGCACGGGTAGCCGGAAACCGCCCGCCGCGCAAGACCGAATGTGCCGCATTGACCGCGGGGGCGCCGCGCATCACGGTGCTGCAATGACTTGCGTGACCGACCTTCCCGCTGACCTTCAGGCCCGCCTCGGCGGTGCCGACCTCGTGGTCTTCGACGGGGTTTGCGTGCTGTGTTCGGGGTTCTTCCGCTTCATGCTGCGCCAGGACCGGCACGGGCGCTTCCGTTTCGCCACCGCCCAAAGCGAGATCGGCCAGGCGCTCTATGCCGCGCTGGACCTGCCGCGGGAGGATTTCGAGACCAATCTGGTGATCGTCGAGGGGTGCATCCATCAACGGCTCGATGCCTTTGCCGCCGCGATGCGCGCGCTTGGCGGGCTGTTCGGCCCGCTGTCCTGGCTTGCCCTGCTGCCCGCCGGCGTGAAGGACCGGGCCTATCACGCCATTGCGCGCAACCGCTACCGGCTGTTCGGGCGGCGCGCGACCTGTCTCTTGCCCGACGCGGCCTTGCGCGGGCGTTTCCTGCCGGGGGGATGGTGAGCGATCCTTTCCTGACCCTGTTGCCCGGCCTGCCGCCGCCGCTTGACCGGCTGCATGACGGCCAGGCGCAGGTCTGGCGGGGCGAGGCGCGGATCGAGCCGGGCCGGTCGCCCGTGGCGCGGCTGGCGCTCTGGTTCGGCGGTTATCCGAGGCAGGAGAGGGGCGGGCCCCTGCGGCTGGTCATCACGCCTGCCGGGCCGGGCGGCGCCGTTCACTGGCAGCGCCATTTCGGCCCCCATGTCACCCGGTCGCGGCTGACGCGCGCCGGGGCCTGCGTGATGGAGCGTTTCGGCCCGGTGACACTTGTGCTGCACCCGGTCGCGACCCGGGCGGGATTTGCCCTGACGGTAGCGGGCGCGCGCATCTTCGGTCTGCCCTTGCCGCGCGTTTTTTGGCCAAAGGCAGAGGCGCGGGAATGGGCCGAGGCCGGCGCGGTCGCCTTCGACATCGCGGCCCGCCTGCCCTGGGGCGCGCCGCTGATCCGCTATTCCGGGCGCCTGAGAGCCGCCTGACCGCCCCTTCATCTGTTCACAAATATCCTGCGGGGAGGTCCGGAGGGGTGCAAAACCCCTCCGGCGCTGGCCACAGGGCGCGCGGCCCGGGGGTCAGACCGTGTGCAGATACAGATCGAAATCGACCTCCGACACGGTGCGCGCCACGCGCGCATATTCGGCGGCCTTGATCGCGGTGAAGGTGCGGTGCATCTCCGGGCCGAGGGCCTCTTGCAGGAAGGCCGACCCTTTCGCCGCCTCGATCGCCGATCGCCAGTCCACCGGGATCGGCGGCGCGTCCTGGCCGCCCTCATAGCCGTTGCCGGTGGTTTCAGGGCCGGGGTCGATCTTTTCGGCCATCCCCTTGCGGATGCCGGCCAGCACCGTGGCCGCGACCAGATAGGGATTGGCATCCACCCCGGCGGGGCGGTGTTCGATCCGCCGCGCCCGGATGTCGCCCGCCGGAATGCGCAGCGCGACCGAGCGGTTGTTCACCCCCCAGGTCGGGCTGACCGGCGCGTAGGACTGGCTGGAGAACCGGCGCCAGCTGTTCGCATGGGGCGCGAAGACCAGCATGCTTTCGCCCATGGTCGCGCGCAACCCGCCAAGCGCATGGCGGATCGTGTCGGACCACTGGCCCGGCACCGACTCCATGAACACGTTCTGGCCCGCGCCATCCTGCAAGGACACATGGAAATGCATCCCCGACCCGGCATAATCCTCGTTCGGCTTGGCCATGAAACAGGCGGTCACGCCATGCGCCCGGGCCTGTGCCCGCACGATGCGCTTGAGCCGCATCAGATCATCCGCCGCCTGCATCACATCGGCGCGGTAATGCAGCGTCAGCTCATACTGGCCGGGGGCGTATTCGCTGATCATCGTCTCGGCGGTGATGCCCGATTTGCCGGCGGCGGCATAGATATCGGAAAACAGCGGCAACATGCCGTGCAGGTGATCGACGGAATAGACCTCGGTCTTGGTCGAGGGGCGGCCATCCAGCACGTCGCGCGCCGGCACCATCTTGCCGCGCGCGTCGCGCTCGTTGGCCAGCAGGAAGAATTCCAGTTCGAACGCGCCCGCCGGATGCAGGTCCATCGCCGCCAGCGCATCGACCTGGGCCTGAAGCGCGTGGCGCGGGTCGGATCCCATCTTGTGCCCTTCAAGGTCATACATCGACATGAAGACCTCGCCCCGGGGCGGGGTGGTATTGTGCAGCGGCTTCAGCGTGCCGGGGATCGGCCAGGCCCGCAGGTCGCCATCGCCCTGATCCCAGATCAGCCCGGTCTCATGCACATCCTCGCCGCAGATGTCGAGCCCGAGGATCGAAATCGGCAGATGCCGGCCATTGTTGTAAAAAGACAAAAGCTCATGGCGGCGGATGATCTTTCCCCGGCCAATTCCGTTCGCATCGTGCAAGACGATATCGAAGGCTTCGATCTCGGGATGGGCGGCGAGAAAGGCTTCGGCCTCGGCGGGAGAGGAGCCGGAGGGGCTGTGCATCTGGGTCATGGATCAGAACAGTTCGTCAAGGATGGAATCGAAGGCGGCGATCAGGCGGTCAATCTGTTTTGCCTTGGTGGCGGGGCTGACCAGCATCATGTTGTGGAAGGGCGCAATGAGACAACCGCGATTGAGCAGCGCCGTATGCAGCGCGGCCTCGACCGCGGGCTGATGGGCCAGCGCGGCGGCGGCACCGTTCTTGAGCGGCCCCGGCGCGCAGATGAATTCCACCCGCGCGCCCACCCGCACCACATGCCAGGGCGCACGATGTTTCTCGATGCTGCGGCGCAGGCCGGCGGACAGACGCTCGGCGCCTTTTTCCATGTGGCGATAAGCCTTTGGCGTCATGACTTCAGACAGGTTGGCGCGCAGGCAGGCGAATTGCAGCGGGTTGCCCGACAGGGTGGTGCCCATGCCGGAATGCCCTGCCGGGCGCTGCGCGTCATAGGCGGCGAAACGCGCGGCCACCTCGGCGCGCATGCCCCAGACCGCCGTCGGCAGCCCGCCCGCCACGCATTTGCCCACCACGAACATGTCGGGATTGAGCGAATGCACCCGCGTATAGCCGCCATAGCCCGAAGAAATCGTATGCGTTTCGTCGATGATCAGCAGCGCGCCATATTTGCGGCTGAGCTGGCGCAGCCCGTCATGAAAGCCCGCCTCGGGCAGGACCATGCAGGAATTGGTCATCACCGGCTCGGTCAGGATCGCCGCGATCTCGCCGGTTTGCAGCGCGGCCTCGACGGCGGCCAGATCGTTGAATTCAACCGCCGTGGCCCCTTGCGACAGATCTGAGAATTGTCCGACAAGACCCTGACGTGATTGCGTTTTCCCGTCGCGCAGTTCCACCATCGTATCGTCCAGCGTGCCGTGATAGCAGCCGTTGAACACCAGAACCTTGCGCCGCCCCGTCACCGCCCGCGCCACCCGAAGGGCAAAGCGGTTGGCATCGGTCGCGGTGGTGGCGATCTGCCACTGGAAGGCGCCAAAGGTCTGGGTCAGCAGCGCGGCCGCCTCCAGCGACGCTTCGGTCGGCAGCATGTAGGTCAGGCCGTGCCGCGCCTGCCGGCGGATCGCGCGGGCCACCGGAGCCGGCGAATGGCCGAACATCGACCCGGTGTCGCCCAGACAGAAATCGTCGATCTCATGCCCGTCCAGATCGGTCAGCCGCGCGCCGCTGGCGGTTTTCACCAGCAGGGGAAAGGGCATGGGCCAATCCTTCATCCAATGCATCGGCACGCCGTCCAGAAAGGCGGCGGCCCCCTCGGCCAGCGCGGCCTGCGTGCGGGGGCGGGCCTTGGCATAGGCGGCCGCCTCGCGCCGGATCAGGCGGTCAAGACGGTCGCGGCGCAGGCCGGCGACAAGATCGGGTTCGGGCATGGCATCCTCCGCAGTTGACTGCTTATCTCGCCTAATTTGATCAAATTCAAGCGCGACTTTTGGCCGGCCAATGCGTTTCATCGGCATGTCATGCAAAAATTGCATGTCTGCTGCCGGCAGAACAGACTTGCCAGCCCCCCGGCGGCGCGGCACCAAGCGCGGCAGACCGGCCCAGTAAGGAACGCCCCCGTGACCCAGCTTGACACCCGCATCCGCAACAGCGCATTGCGCCAGCGTGTCACAGATGCCGATGCGGCGGCGGCGCTGATCCAGGATGGCATGGTGGTGGGCATGTCGGGCTTCACCCGCTCGGGCGAGGCCAAGGCGGTGCCGATGGCGCTGGCGGCGCGCGCCCGGGCGCATCCGATGAAGATCACGCTGATGACCGGCGCCAGCCTCGGGCATGATCTGGACCGCACCCTGGCCGAGGCGCATGCCCTGTCACGCCGCATCCCCTTCATGTCCGATCCCGGCCTGCGCGCCGCGATCAACCGGGGCGAGGTGATGTATGTCGATCAGCACCTGTCGGAAACGGTGGAGATGCTGCGCACCCGCCAGATGCCCGGCGTCGATGTCGCGGTGATCGAGGCGGTGGCCATCACCGAAAACGGCGGCATCGTGCCCACGACCTCGGTCGGCAATTCCGCCAGTTTCGCGATTCTCGCCGAAAAGGTGATCGTGGAGATCAATCTCAACCAGCCCGTCTCGCTGGAGGGGCTGCACGATATCTATATCCCCACCTGGCGGCCGAACCGGCAGCCGATTCCGGTCATGCACCCCGAAACCCGCGCGGGCCTGCCCTATATCCCGGTGCCGCCGGAAAAGATCGCGGCCATCGTGGTGACGGAAAAGACCGACAGCTACGCCACCATTCAGGGCCCCGATGACGAAACCCGCGCCATTGCGGGGCACCTGACGGAATTTCTGCTGAACGAGGTGCGGCAGGGGCGGCTGGATACCACGCTGGCGCCGCTTCAGGCCGGGATCGGCACCATCGCCAATGCGGTGCTGCACGGCTTCATCGACACGCCGTTTCACGACTTGACCATGTATTCCGAGGTCTTGCAGGATTCGACCTTCGATCTGATGGATGCGGGCAAGCTGGTCTTTGCCTCCGGGTCGGCCATCACCCTGTCGGAGCAGCGGTTCCGCCAGATCCTGCCCCGGCTGGAGGACTACAAGCCGAAACTGCTGCTGCGCCCGCAAGAGATCTCGAACCACCCCGAGGTGGTGCGGCGGCTGGGGCTGATCTGCATCAACACCGCGCTGGAATTCGATCTTTATGGCAATGTGAATTCGACCCATGTCGCGGGCACGCAGATGATGAACGGCATCGGCGGGTCAGGCGATTTCGCGCGCAACGCCTATCTGTCGATCTTTGTCAGCAAATCGACCGCCAAGGGCGGGGCGATTTCCTCGGTCGTGCCGATGGTCAGCCATGTCGATCATACCGAACATGACGTGGATATTCTGGTCACCGAACACGGGCTGGCCGATCTGCGCGGGTTGGCCCCGCGCGAAAGGGCGCGGGTGATCCTGGCCCATTGCCCGCATCCCGACTGGCGCCCCGCGCTGGAGGATTACCACGCCCGCGCCCTGGCCAAGGGCGGCCATACCCCGCATCTGCTGGAGGAGGCGCTGAGCTGGCATGTCCGCCTGCGCGATACCGGCCGGATGCGCTGAGGGCGCGGATCAGCCCGCGCGGATCTCGATCAGGCGCGGGCCGGTGGCCGGGGTGGCCAGCGCCGCGCGCAGGGCATCGGGCCGCGATTCGACGCTGGTAAAGGGCAGGTCGCAGGCGGCGGCGAACGCCTCCAGCCGCAGGGGCGAGGGCGTGCAGCCGGTGACCGGCACCGCCGCCGCCGTCATCGCCTCGGCGATTTCGCGATAACCGGCATTGTTCCAGACGACAAAGGTCACGGGCAGGTTTTCATCCCGCGTGACGCGCAGTTCGGCGGCGGAAAATTGCAGCCCGCCATCGCCGATCAGGCAGATCACCGGCAGGCCGGGGGCGGCGATGCTGGCCCCGATGGCGGCGCCCGGCCCATAGCCAAGCGCGCCAAAGCCCGTCGCGGCATTGAACCAGCCGCCGGGCCGGTCGTGATCGTAGAACAGGTTGCCGGCATAGATCGGCTGGGTGCTGTCGCCCACGATCAGCGCGCCGGGCAGGGCGTCGCGCATGGCCTCGACCATGGCAAGCTGATGCGGCATGGCGGGATGCAGCCCCGCCAGTTCGGCCCGCGCCGCGGCGCGGGCGGTGGCGGCGTGATCGGCGCCGGCGGCCTGGCGCGGGCGCAGGCGCGGCAGCAGCGCCAGCAGGGCGGCGGTGCTGTCGGCCTCGATCCGGCAGGCGGCCGCGTGCCGGGCCAGTTGCAGCGGGCAGAGATCGACCCGCACCATCCCGGACAGGTCAGGGAAGTTGCCGCGCACATACATGTCGTAAT
>Ga0209053_1001190_pt1 | contig 13175 bp, 11 predicted proteins | sample EBPBio152010_DNA_FD_185864 | JGI IMG/M metagenome (GOLD analysis project Ga0209053, IMG submission 185864) | Wastewater treatment Type I Accumulibacter community from EBPR Bioreactor in Madison, WI, USA - Reactor 1_7/15/2010_ DNA (SPAdes)... | ecosystem: Engineered > Bioreactor > EBPR >... | reverse complement strand
CAGCAGCACCCATGGCGAGGGCTGCCGCGATGGCCTTGCCATCGGTGATTCCGCCTGCCGCAATGACGGGCAAGCTCACGGCCTCGCGAACGGTCGAGAGCAGCGCGAGCGTGCCGATCTGGCTCTCGCCGACATCCTTCAGGAAGGTGCCACGATGCCCGCCAGCTTCGAAGCCCTGCGCACAGATCGCATCCGCACCAACCGATTCCCACGCTTTCGCCTCGCCCACGGTGGTCGCGGTGCCGACAACAAAAGTTCCGCGCGATTTCAACGCCGAAACCTGCTCGCGCGTGAGGATGCCGAAGGTGAAGGATGCAGCCGGCGGTGCGGCTTCCACGAGCGCCGCGAATTGCGGCTCGAACGGTTCGGCCCATTGGTTGGGGATGGTCTGCGTCGGCAGACCATAGCGCTCGCGCCACGGGGCGAGGCGCGCCATGGCATCGCGCACCTCGGCAGGGTCAGCCTCGGTGGGCGGCAGGACGAAGAGATTGATCGCGAAGGGCTTGTCGGTTTCGCTACGCAGCTTCGCGACCGTTCCGGCTAGCGTGGCGGGCGTCATCGAGGCTGCCGCCAGCGAACCAAGCCCGCCCGCGCGCGACACCGCGAGGGTCAGCGCTTCGCCGGCAGCACCCAGCATCGGCGCTTGAATGATGGGCATGGCGAGCGATTGCAAAACCATCGGCATCCCTCCCGTGGCACGTTTTTTCGGCCTTATGATGAGAAGCCTACAACTTGCATCCACGCATAACAAGGCGCAGAAAGGCGCAAGCGTTCCGCATTTCTGGGCTCATCACATGGATTGGGACAATGCGCGCATCTTCCTCGCCGTAGCGCGCTCCGGCCAGTTTCTCGCAGCGGCGCGCCAATTGGGCCTCGACCATGCGACCGTGGCGCGCCGCGTGAGTGCGCTGGAAAAGGCGCTGGGCTCGCCGCTGTTCGAGCGGCGCACCACGGGTTGCGTGCCCACCCCGGCGGGCGAACGGTTCCTTGCTTCGGCTGAACGCATCGAAGCCGAGATGCTCTCGGCGCAAGCCGATCTCGCAGCAACCGGGCTCGATGTTTCCGGCACGGTGCGCATCGGCGCGCCCGATGGCTTTGGCACGCTGTTTCTTTCGCCGCGCCTCGGCAAACTCGCCAGCGCCCATCCCGGCCTCACGATCCAGCTCGTGCCGGTGCCGCGCGCGGTTTCCCTTTCGAAGCGCGAGGCGGATATCGCGATCACCATCGATCGGCCGGAAGCCGGGCGGCTCGCGATCCGCAAACTCACGGATTACACCCTCCACCTCTATGCCGCGCGTGAATATCTCGCGGAACATGGCGAACCGGAGAGCCGCGAGGCACTGAAGGCGCATCAACTCGTGACTTACGTGCAGGACCAGCTGTTTTCCCCGGCACTGAATTTCATGCCCGATCTCTTCGGGCCGGATTATCGCCGCCTCGAATGCGTCAGCGCCGTGGGGCAGGATGCGGCAGTGGAGGCCGGTGCAGGCATCGGCATCCTGCATGATTACCACGCCGCGAAGAACCCCGCTCTGAAGATGGTTCTGCCGGAATTGTCCTTCCGACGCACCTATTGGCTCGCGACGCATCTCGACACGCAGGCGAGCCTGCGGATCCGCACCGTGGCGGATTTCATCGTGGCGGAGGTGCAGGCAAGCCGGGCTTTGTTTGAATGCGAAGCTGGCGGCAGCCGGACATGAAAAACCCGCTCCGGTGAGGGAGCGGGTGCATGATGTTTGACAGGAAAACCCGATGATCAATCGTCCCGATAGATTTTCTCGCGCCGCTCATGGCGCTCCTGCGCCTCGATCGAGAGCGTGGCGATGGGGCGGGCATCGAGGCGGGCAAGCGTGATGGGCTCGCCGGTTTCCTCGCAATAGCCGTAGGAGCCGTCCTCGATTCGCGCGAGTGCCGCGTCGATCTTGGCGATGAGCTTGCGCTGACGATCCCGCGCGCGGAGTTCGATGGCGCGGTCGCCTTCCGAGGAGGCACGATCCACGAGATCGGGATGCGCATCCGTGTCGGATTGCATGGCGGTGAGCGTCAGTTCTGCGTCACGGATGATCTCGTCCTTCCAGGCGATCAGCTTGCGGCGAAAATATTCGCGCTGCCGGTCATTCATGAAAGGCTCGTCATCAGACGGACGATAGCCATGCTCAAGCGTGACGATCTTGCCTGGCGGGATCTGGGCGCCGGTCTTCCTGATGCCTGCTTCGGTCGATTCTTCCACCCTGCGCGCCATCTCGATTGTCTCCCCTCAAGCTACGCGACGACTTGGGCCCGCACATAACGCGGCTGCCGCAACGAAACAATGACGACGCAGCCCGATATCACAGAAACATGCGAAAAGCGCTTACATGCGCGATAATCTGCGACAGCACGCCGCAACTTGTTGCAAACGGAACGATCAGCCGCGCTGCGCTTTGCGCAATTTGGCGAGTTCGACGGCAGCGCGCAGGTCGATGCTTTCAAGGATGCTGTCGAGTCGCGGGTCGCCGCTGAAGCTTTCATCGCGCATCGCGATCGCGAGACGATTCTGCAGTTCGGGCGTCAGCGAACCGGACAGCAAGGCGATCTTCAGTTCGTCGAGCAGATCAAGAAGGCTCTGCCCGCGGCGCACGCCACGCCGGCGACGCTCCTTCGTTGTGTCCTCGGACTGGATGGCGATCAGCGCTTCGAGACCGCCGAGAATTGCGGCAGGCGCAGCACCCTCCGCCTTCGTGGTGGCCGCGCCGGAATCGAGGGTGAATCGTGCGCCCACGCCCCCGCCCGCACGAGCGGAGCGCGAGGATGACACCGCGTTCACATTCCTCTGGTCGACAATGCGCATCGGCTTTCCAACCCTTTTTCGAGCCCCGATTCCCCCCGGGCCTCGTCGGTTTACGAACTGTGCGGGAAAGGTGGTTAAGCGAGGGTAACCGAGAGGGGAAAAATCTGCCGCATGGGGCGAAAAATGCCGGGCAAAGGCGGAAGAACTCCGGAAAAGTGAAAATATTTTCATGAGTATTTCAAAAGACTTAGCCAATATTTTGCTTTGGCACGCCACTCGCAGGTGAGGAACCAGAACGTCTCATGTCCCGCGTGCGTTCACCCGATTTCGAGAACGAGTGACGGCCGAACCTGCAAGAAGCGGGAGTCCGCCACGACGAGGAGCAAGTGGCATGCGGATGAACTCTGGACTGATCGAGCGGCTGGGAGGCTTGCGCGACATCGTTCTGGCAGCGAGCCTTGCCGCCATCGGTATCGCCCTCGCCGCCACCCCCGATGCGAAGGCCATGTCGCGCATCAAGGATCTCGCCGCCATTGAGGGCGTGCGCGAGAACCAGCTTGTGGGATACGGTCTTGTCACCGGTCTCAATGGCACGGGCGACACGCTCAACAACTGCCCGATGACCCGCCAATCCATGCAGGCGATGATGGAGCGTTTGGGCGTCAACACGCGCGGCGCGAACATCCGCACCGCGAACATTGCGGCCGTGATGGTGACGGCGAACCTTCCCGCCTTTTCCACGCAGGGCACGCGCCTCGATGTGACGGTTTCCGCGCTCTGCGATGCGAAATCCTTGCAGGGCGCGACGCTGCTCGCGACCCCGCTTCTGGGTGCGGATGGCGAGGTCTATGCGGTCGCGCAGGGCTCGCTCGCCATTTCCGGCTTCGCTGCCGAGGGCGAGGCTGCCCGCATCACGCGCGGTGTGCCGACCGTGGGTCGCATCGCCAATGGCGCGCTGATCGAACGCGAAGTCGATTTCCAGCTCAACAAGCTGCAGAACCTGCGTCTCGCCCTACGCAATCCGGATCTCACCACGGCCCGGCGCATTGCGGCGGCGATCAATGATTTCCTCGGCGCGGATACGGCCGAGCCGACCGACCCCTCGACGGTGGTCGTGCAGGTTCCGCGCGCGTTTCCGGGCAACATGGTGCGCCTGCTGACCGAGGTCGAGCAGCTGCGCGTCGAGCCCGACCAGAAGGCTCGCGTGATGATCGACGAGCGTTCGGGCATCATCGTCATGGGCAAGGATGTGCGCGTGAGCCAGGTGGCGGTGGCGCAGGGCAACCTGACCGTGACCATCACCGAACAGCCGGAAGTCTCGCAGCCCGAGCCCTTCTCCCGCGGGCAGACCGTGGTGGTGCCGCGCACCGGCGTGCGGGTGGATACGGATGACAAGAAGAAGCTCGCGATCGTCCGGGACTCCGTCTCGCTCCGCGAACTGGTCGATGGCCTCAACGCACTCGGTGTGGGCCCGCGTGACCTGATCTCGATCCTGCAGGCCATCAAGGCGGCAGGTGCCCTCCAGGCCGATATCGAGGTGATGTGATGACCGCTCTGCGCTCGAACCCCGATTACGCCATCCAGATCCAGCAGGCCCAGTTCGCCGGTCTTCTGCCCAAGGGCGGCCCCGTTAACCGCAAGGCATGGGAAACCGCCCAGGGCCTTGAGGCGAACTTCTTCCAGACCATGCTCGGCGCGATGTTCGAGGGCGTGGAGGGCGAAGGCCCGATGGGTGCCGGCCCAGGCCAGGATGCCTGGCGCGGGATGCTGATCGAAAAGTACGGTGAGACGATTGCCGCGAAAGGCGGCGTCGGCCTCGCCCCGCAGATCTATCGTGAAATGTTGCGTCACCAGGAGTTGTCTGCCCATGCGTCCCAAAGGTCCGGCCGCTGAACGCCCCGATCTGCGCCCCAAGGTCACCCGGCCGGATGAAGCGGAAACGCTCGTCTCCTCCGCGCTCACCGCGCTGGATGCGCTGGAACCGCTGATTGCTCAGGAAACAGAGTTCTTCCGTGCCGGCCGCGTGCGCGAGGCGCTCGCCCTGGCCATGGCCAAGAACGAGGCTGCGCAAAGTTACACGCGCTGCCTTGAGGTGCTGAAATCGAATGCAATCGCGATTGGCCGCTTCCAGCCCGCGAGCCTCACGAGCCTGAGGGAAAGGCACGAAGCCTTCGCCCGGCTCATGAGCCTCAACATGGCCGTGGTTTCAACTGCGCGCACGGTTTCCGAAGGGCTGATGCGCGATCTTGCGGATACACTCGGCCAGAATGCGAGCCCGAAAACCTACCTCAGGGGCGGAATCACGCATCGCAAGGCGGGTACTACGCCATTGGCGTTGTCGAAGGCGGTCTGAGTTCCGCCGGCTGCCACGGAAATCGTTAATTTGAAGTGAGCAGATTCAGGGCCTCGTAACCAAATTCCTGAACGAAACGTAAAACGCCATCCGGTAAACCAGTGCTGAGGTCGGGTATGTTGCCCGGCCCATCACGAAGCGAGGATGGCTTCCATGGAAACGCGTTTGACCCAGACGGTCGGCGCTGCGGCTATTGCCCCGGTGCGCGTCGAATCGGCACCCGTTCGCAATGCCATACGGACAGATCTTCCCCCTCCGAAGGCTGTTGCAGCGCAGGCTGGCGCCGAACAGGCCCGCCAACACCGCGACCGGCGCGATGCCAGTGCTCCTGGTACGAAGCAGACCAGCTCGTCCTTCGATGTGGACCGCGAGACGGGCGAACTCATCTACAAGGTGATCGACCAGAATACGCAGAGCGTGCTGGCGCAATATCCCTATGAGGGGCTTCTGAAGCTCCGCGCCTACATCAAATCGTCGGAAGGCAAGGAGTAACTCGCCGCCGGCTGCGGCACTTTGCCCGGCCGGCCTCCGATTGCTTCCGAACTTATGGTTAGCAAGTTCTTTTTTGTTAAGGTTACCAAATTTAACCAAGCTTTAGGCGCTGGGCGTGCATTCTCTGCCGAGAAATGCCACCGCGACTGGCCTCCCTGCCCGCCTGACGGGCGCGGGAGCCCTCCGAGAAACGGGCCAGCCGGTGTTTCACAGAAGGTGACGCCGATGATTCCGATCAACGCTTCCATGAGTTCGAGCCTCTCGATCCTCAAGCGGACGAATGAGCTCTTCGACCTCACCCAGAAGCGCGTGGCATCCGGCAAGGAAGTCTTTTCCTCGACCGATGATGTCGCGCGTTATCGCCTGAGCGAGAATCTTCTGGGCCGCAGCGGCCAGCTCACCAGCATCAACAATAATATCTCGCTGGGCCTCGCGACACTCGAGACCACGGATAACACGCTGAAGCAGATGCTGGGCCTCGTGCAGTCGGCGCTGACGCTCATCACGAAAGCGCAGAACGAAGGCAGCAACGGCGTGCGCGCGGTGACCAGCACTGCCTCGATCGACCAGAATTCTGTGGTGACCGGCGTGAGCGTCGGCTCGATCTTCTCGATCACCTCGGATAGCGGGCGCACCTTCACCTACAATTTCAACTCGACCGCCGTGACCTGGGGCGAGATTGCTAATGCGCTGAACGTCTCGAATATCGGCGTGGTGGCCGATTTCATTCCCGGCGCCGTGGTGGGCACCACCAATATCCGCTTCCGCTCAATCAACGACAAGGATTTCTCGTTCGACGGCATCACCGACCAGAACGTGATGGATGACCTTGCGGGCCTGACCACGCCCACGGGGCAGGTCTTCAACGCGGCGAACCTCTTCGCGAATGGCATTGCCGCCCCCACCGCCAGCGAGCGCGGCTTCACATTGGCCTATGGCGGCCATGTGACGGGCACATCCGGTGGCGGCGTGACGCTGGCAACGGCGATCCCCGCAGGCTCCAGCATCGTATTAGAGGATGGCAACGGCCAGTATCGCACCATCAACTATGGCGCAGCGACCACGGTCGGCCAGTTCATCACCGATGTGACGGCGCTCGGCGCGGGCATCAAGGCCGAACTGGTCAACCAGTCCGGCGGCGCGGGTGGCCCGTTGCAGTTGCGCCTGCGCAACATGAATGGCGGGAACATGAACATCGTGGCAGCTGCGGGCGGGTTCGCTGCGGCCGGCGTGGTCGGATTCCCGGGCGTCACCACAGGCTTTGCCGCGACACTCTCGCAGAATTACGCGCTGCGCCTCGCCTATGGCCAGCAATATGACGCGATTCTGCAGAACATCGATTCGCTGGCGCAGAACAACCCGGTGCCGGATGGCCGCAACCTGCTTCAGGCCGAGACCATCTCGGTGATGCTCGACGAGTTCTCGAGCAATCCCATTCGCATCGCGGGCGTGCAGCTCACGGCAGCCGGCTACCTCACCATGTCGCAGGCCGGCGCAACCTGGGCGAATGACGGCAACCTGCAGAGTTCCGCAACCCAGGCCCGACAGGCAGAGACGCTGCTGTTGCAGCTCCAGGCGCAGTTCGCGACCTTCAACAACTATGTCCGCGCCCGGTTTGACCTCAATCGCACCTACACCAGCGATGCCAAGACGCTTGGCGACGAGATCGTGGCGGCGGACACCTCCGAGGAAAGTGCGGCCCTTCTCGCGCTGCAGACACGCCAGCAATTCGCGGTGCAGGCCGTCTCGATCGGCAACCAGGCGCAGCAATCCCTGCTGAGACTTCTGGGCTGACCCACGCGCCCTATCCGTCTGATGATCCTGAACAAGGGGCCTCCGGGCCCCTTTTTTGCCGCCGCGTTTTACGCCCTGTTAAGATTAACAAGAAGTCAAACGTTTACTATAAACCAGCTTGGCTTTATTTCAGGCGATCGATTTAAGACTGATTTAGAACCGTCTCCCCCACCTTCTGCACGTCGAGGGACAGCAAGTCTGAGCCTTCGTCGAATTTGGCCAGGATGGCCATTCCATTTGCAACAGAAGGTGCAAAACGATGAGCGTTGTGTTCAATGCCGCCACTGCGGCCAACGTCAACATTCTCCGCACGACCAACGAGCTTTTCCAGGTGTCGCAGAAGCGCGTCGCCACCGGCAAGAGCATCTTCGGCGCGGCTGACGATGCCACCCGTTACAGCATGTCGCAGACGATGCTGTCGCGTTCGCGCAATATCAATGCGGTCAACAACAACATTTCGACGGCCCTCAAGACCCTCGAATCGACCGACATCGCCCTCAAGCAGGTCCGTTCGCTGCTCCAGCAGATGAACGACATGGCCACCCAGGCTCTCGCGGCCGGCTCGACCAGCACGATCTCGGCCAACCCGACGGCCAACATCAGCGAGAACACCTATGTGGTGGGCTATTCGGCCGGCATGCGCCTGTCGATCACGTCCGACGCCGGTGACAACTTCACCTACACCTTCGCCAACTCCGCAGCGGGCACGGGCTCTTCGGCCAACGTGACCTGGGGCCAGGTGGCGCAGGCGCTGAACGCCGCGAATATCGGCGTGCAGATCCGCTTCGAGCCGAACGGCACGGGCAGCCGCCTCGTTCTCGAGTCGACCGACCGTTCGACCGGCTTCAAGATTGACGGCGCGTCCTCGGCGCAGGTCGTTGACGACCTCGTGGGTATCAACTCGAGCTATGACGGCACCTATGCGTCGTCGAAATTCGCCAACGGTTCGGCCATGCCGACCGGCTTCGCCGCGACCACGCCTTATGGCATGGCCTTCGGTGCGGGCGGCTTCATCCGGGCTCCGTCCTCGATGCCGTCGGCTTCGGCCAACTCCTCGATCTCGTTCGTCGGCGCCGATGGCGTTGCGCGCACCTGGTCGACCGCGACGGCGAAGAACCAGGATGCGGTGATTGCTGAAATCAACGCGATGAACGCCGGCGTGCGCGCCGAGCTGGGTGCCGGTGGCTTCCTCCGCCTGCGCAAGCTCGATGGCACGGCGATGGTCGTCCTCAACGGTTCGGGTTCCTACAACCCGTCGGGTAACGGCCGTCTCAACTCGATCGCGACCCAGCCCTACCAGATGGGTGCGCCGATCACCGGTGCGATCAGCAACGCCGAGCGTCTGCGCCTCGGCCAGCAGTACGAAGCCTACAAGCTCGAAATCACGGCTGTCATCAACAACAACGTGGTTCAGAACGGTCGTAACCTGCTCGCCGGCCAGGGCATGAACATCATCCTGAACGAGTTCGCTTCGAACCCGATCGCGATCTCGGGCGTGACGATGACGACCGGCAGCCTCGGCCTCACCGGTGTGGGCACGGGCTGGACGACCGACGCGTTGATCCAGGCCTCGCTGGGCCAGGTTCAGGGTGCGCAGGCTCAGGTTGATGACGTGGCCGGCCAGTTCGGCAACTACTCGACCTTCGTGAAGGAGCGTTACGACATCAACCGCGAGTTCTCTTCGAACATGAAGACGCTCGGCGATGATCTCGTGGCGGCCGATGTCGCCGAGGAATCGGCGAAGCTGACGGCGCTGCAGACCCAGCAGCAGTTCGCGGTTCAGGCCTTCTCGGCCGGCTCGGCGAATGCGCAGTCCCTGCTCCGCCTCCTCGGCTGATTACGGACCCACGAACCAGCAATCGGGGCGGCAGGGAAACCTGCCGCCCTTTTCGTTTGGGCTGTCGCGCAAGGCGTTCTTTTCATCAGGCGGGCCACGCGTTGGCGCTTTGTTAATCATCTCCTTTTAAGTCTGGTTAAGGGTTTCGTCGGCTTCCCGGCATTTTGCCGCGCCGATCGTCCCGCGACCGGGCGCAGAACCGCGGCCGGATGGGTAGCCGACAGAAGTTCTGGAGCGCCGGATGAACGCGGAGAAGATTTTCGAAGAAGCCGCTACGCAGCATGTTGCCGGCGAGTACGCCAAGGCGAAGGCTGCCTACCAGCGGCTGATGAAGAAGTACCCGAACAATTCGGAGTTGCTGGGCAACCTTGCCGCCATCGTGAAGCACGAGGGCAAGTTCAAGGCCGCCGAGGACCTGCTCATGCGGGCCCTGCGCGCCAACCCGAACAACATTTCTGCGATCGCGACGCTGTCCAACATCCGGATTTCCGAACGCGATTACGCCGAAGCCGGGCGCCTCTCGCAGATCGCGCTGGCAATCAACCCGAACCACGTCGAATCGCTGGTGAACTGGGGCATCGTCCAGATCCACCGCAACCAGATGCAAAGCGGCACCGCGACCTTCCATCGCGCGCTGCATCTCGATCCGAAATCGATTCCCGCGAAGCTCAACCTCGCCAACGCCTATCGCCTGCAGAAGGTCTTCGTCGACGAGGTGGTGACCACACTCGAGGATCTGCGCTCCAAGCAACCGGACAACGCGGATGTGCTGTTCTACCTCGCGCAGGCCTATCAAGACAAAATGCGCTTTGTCCGCTCCGTGGATTGCCTCTGGAAGGCCTGGGAGCTGGAAAAGAAGAACGACTACATCATCGCCTATGCCAACGCTCTCGTGGTGCTCGGCGAGTTCGAGGAAGCACTCAAGATCTACGAAGACGTGCTGAAGCTCGACGAGATGAATGCCGAAATCGGCACCACCTTCCTGTTCTCGCTCAACTACGATGACCGGAAGAGCGCCGAAGAGGTGTTCGAGGAATACAAATCCTTCGGCACGCGCTTCAGCCGCCAGTTCCCGCGGAAATTCGACCACACGAACCATCCCCCGGTGAAGGGACGGCGCATCCGGATCGGCTATTCCTCCGCGGACCTCTACGCCCACGTCGTGGCCTACTTCATCGCGCCGATCTTCGCGGAGCACGATCGCTCGCAGTTCGAACTCTTCGCCTATTCGAACACGCATCGCCCGGATGCAGTGACCGAGCGCATGAAAAACTCGTTCGATCACTGGGTCGACGTGACGAACATGACGCATGACGACGTTGCGCAGCGCATCTACGACGACAAGATCGATGTGCTGATCGACCTTGCCGGCCATACTTCAGACAGCCGCCTCGGTGCTTTCGCGCAGCGCCCCGCGCCCGTGCAATGCACCTATCTCGGCTACGGCTACACCACCGGCATGAACGAGATCGATTACTTCATCGGCGACGACAACCTCACGCCGGCAGGGTCGGAGCCCTATTTCAGCGAGCAGATCTATCGCGTCCCCTCGCCGCTCTATGCCTATCAGCCACCGGTTCACGTCATTCCCGAAGTGGCGGAACTACCCGCGAAAAAGAACGGCTACGTCACTTTCGGTTCGATGTCGCGCATCGTGCGCTTCAATGACCGCCTGCTCAAGGTCTGGAAGCGCATTCTCGACCGCGTGCCGAATAGCCGCCTTCGCCTCGACCAGAAACCGTTCGAGGATTTCGAAACGATCGAGCGCTTCTATAGCCGCCTCGAGAAGCTCGGCATCAGTCGCGAACAGGTGGACCTGGTGAGCACGCGGCCGCACTGGCACGGCTACCACCAGATGGATATCGCGCTCGATTGCTGGCCGCACAATGCCGGCACGACCACCTTCGAATCGCTCTATCTCGGTGTGCCGGTGGTCTCCAAGCGCGACCGTGTCTCGGTCGGCCGCCTCAGCCAGATGGTGCTCGAGCCGCTGGGCCTCGGCGACTGGATCGTGGATAGCGAGGACGAGTTCGTCGAGCGCGCCGTTCTGGCCGCATCCGACATCGACGCCCTCGCCGAGATGCGAGCCACCCTGCGCGACCGCATCCGCAACAGCCCGTTCATGGATTTCCGGACCCGCACCCGGAATCTCGAGAACGCCTTCCGCGATATGATCCTGCGCTTCGAGGAGAAGAACAGATGAAAGCGGTCATCCTCGCCGGCGGCCTCGGCACGCGCATTTCCGAGGAAACGCATCTGCGCCCCAAGCCCATGATCGAGATCGGTGGCAAACCGATCCTCTGGCATATCCTGAAGATGTATTCCGCCCAGGGCGTGAATGAATTCGTGATCTGTTGCGGCTACAAGGGCTACATCATCAAGGAATATTTCCAGAACTACTTCCTGCATATGTCGGACGTAACCTTCGATATGGGCAAGAACCGCATGGAAGTACATCGCGAGCAGGCCGAACCCTGGCGCGTGACCCTCGTCGACACCGGCGAGGACACGATGACCGGCGGGCGCCTGAAGCGCGTGGCGCGCTACCTGCGCGACGAGGAAGCCTTCTGCTTCACCTACGGCGACGGCGTATCGAGCCTAGATATCGCGGCCACGATCGAATTCCATAAGGCGCATGGCAAGAAGGCGACCGTGACTGCCGTGCTGCCGCCGGGCCGGTTCGGCTCGCTGGGCCTCGAAGGCGATCGCGTCACCGGCTTCATCGAGAAGCCGCGCGGCGAGGCCGGCTGGATCAATGGCGGCTTCTTCGTGCTCTCGCCCAAGGTTATCGACCTGATCGACGGCGATTCCATCAGCTGGGAACAGGAACCCATGCGCGCGCTGGCCGCGCAGGATGAACTCCGCGCCTTCCAGCATGACGGCTTCTGGCAGCCGATGGACACGCTGCGCGAAAAGAACCTGCTCGAGGATCTCTGGGCCTCCGGCAAAGCGCCGTGGAAAAAATGGTAGCCACGGCCTCGCCAGAATTCTGGCGCGGCAAGCGCGTTCTCCTCACCGGCCATACCGGCTTCAAGGGCGGTTGGGCGGCGCTCTGGCTCGCCCGCATGGGCGCACAGGTCACCGGCATTGCGCTGGAACCCAATACCTCGCCGAGCCTCTTCCAGAAGCTGGGCCTCGCGACGCTCATCGAAAGCCATCTCTGTGATATCCGCGAGCGCGAGGCCTTCACGCAACTCATCCGGGCCGCGAAACCCGAGATCGTGATCCACATGGCCGCGCAGCCGCTGGTGCGTGCGAGCTATCGCGAGCCGGTCGAAACCTTCGCGACAAACATCATGGGCACGGCGCATCTGCTGGATGCCCTGCGGGGCATGGCTGAGCCCCGCGCGATTGTGATGGTCACCACCGACAAGGTCTATCACAACCTCGAACGCCCCTACCCCTATCGCGAGGATGATGCGCTGGGCGGGTACGATCCCTACAGCGCGAGCAAGGGTGCGAGCGAGATCGTCATCGCGAGCTATCGCGACAGCTTCCTGCGGGCAGAGGGCAAGGCCATCGCCTCGGCCCGCGCCGGCAATGTGATTGGCGGTGGAGACTGGTCCGAGGATCGCCTTGTTCCGGATGCCGTGCGCGCATGGCTATCGGGAAAACCGCTGGAAATCCGCCGCCCACAGGCGATCCGCCCCTGGCAGCATGTTCTCGAACCGGTGAATGCCTATCTCGTTCTGGCGGAACGGCTTTTCAGCGATGCGGGCCTCGCGGGCGCCTACAATATCGGCCCGCATACGCAGGAAGCTGCAACCGTCCGCGACGTGATCGAGCGCGCACGCGAAAGCTTCCCCAAGGCGGAAGTCATTTATGGCGATGGCACCGCCGGCCCGCATGAGGCCGGCTGGCTCGCGCTCGAAACGGCTTTGGCCCGCACAAAACTCGGCATTCTCCCGCGCTGGGGCATCGCGGAGAGC
>Ga0209053_1001189_pt1 | contig 13180 bp, 12 predicted proteins | sample EBPBio152010_DNA_FD_185864 | JGI IMG/M metagenome (GOLD analysis project Ga0209053, IMG submission 185864) | Wastewater treatment Type I Accumulibacter community from EBPR Bioreactor in Madison, WI, USA - Reactor 1_7/15/2010_ DNA (SPAdes)... | ecosystem: Engineered > Bioreactor > EBPR >... | reverse complement strand
GCGGTGGCCGGGGATCAGGCAGGAGAAATCAAACTCGCCCGCCTTGGTGAACTGCCAGACGATCTCGCCTGCTTTCTTCGGCGCGAGGCGCTTGGCGTTGGGATCATCGTGCTCCATGTCCGGGTTCTTTTGCATTTCGACGGCATGCTTGAGGTTTTCCTCGAGCGTCGCGAGAACGAGTTCGTGATCAAGTTCTCCACCATTAAGAAGCTTGAAACGGATTTGTTCACCGCGCTTGATTTCAATTTTGGCGGGGGCAAAAAACATTTTGCCGTCACTTTCGCCCATCCGGATCTGTACAATCCGAGCCGGCTTTTTTGGGTCGCCAGGCTTGCCGTATGCCACTTCCTTATCGTGGTGACCCGTCACGCCGGGACCAGCAACCGCAAAACCTGCAAACAATGATGCGGCTATTGCCGCACATCCAAGGGTAAAATGGTGGTGTTTCATCAAGGGCCTTCCTTCTGTGAAGAGGACTGTTAGTGATTGGAATGCGCGCCTTTGGGCACTGGCAGCGGATTGCCATCCGGTCCCAAGCTGGGTTTGCGCGGGTCTTTCACGCGCCACTCGGCGGATTGAACTTCGGCAGGTTTCGAGGCAGGAGCCTCGGCGAGTTTGCCCTTATATTCGTAGGCAACCGTGCCTTCCGGGTGTTTGAACCAGCCCGGATCCTTGTAGTCGTTCTTGGCGAGGCCCTCGCGGACCTTCACGATCGAGAACATGCCGCCCATCTCGACCGGGCCGAACTGGGCGAAGCCGGTCATCATCGGCAGGGTATTGTCGGGCAGCGGCATTTCCATGGAGCCCATCTCGCCCATGCCGTTCGAGCCCATCGGCATGTAGCCCGGTGCTATCTTGCGGATGCGCTTGGCGAGGTCCTTCTTGTCGACGCCTATATAGGTCTTCACTGAATGGCCCATCGCGTTCATCGTGTGATGCGATTTATGGCAATGGATCGCCCAGTCGCCGGGTTCGTCCGCCAGAAAATCGAAGGCGCGCATCTGGCCGACGGCGCAATCGATGGAAACCTCGTCCCAAGCGGCGGCCGGGTCCACCCAGCCGCCATCGGTGCAGGAAACCTTGAATTCGTAGCCATGCATGTGGATCGGGTGATTGGTCATGGTGAGGTTGCCGAAACGGATTCTCACCTTGTCGTTCTTCCCGACGACTAACGGGTCGATCCCCGGAAAGGCCCTGCTGTTCCAGCACCACATGTTGAAATCGAGCATGGTGTTGACCTTGGGCACGTAGGAGCCCGGCTCGATGTCGAAGGCGTTGAGCAGGAACACGAAGTCCCGGTCGACACGGCGGAAGGCGGGGTCTTTCGGATGGACGACGAAGAAGCCCATCATCCCCATCGCCATCTGGACCATTTCGTCCGAATGCGGGTGATACATGTAGGTGCCGGAGCGGCGCAGCACGAACTCGTAGACGAACGTCTTTCCCGGCGGGATATGCGGCTGCGTCAACCCACCGACACCATCCATGCCATTCGGCAGACGTTGGCCATGCCAATGCACGGCGGTATTCTCGGGCAGCTTGTTCGTGACGTAAATGCGCACCTTGTCGCCCTCGACCGCCTCGATCGTCGGACCTGGGGACTGACCGTTATAGCCCCAGAGATAGGCGTTCATGCCTGGAGCGATCTCGCGCACCACAGGTTCCGCAACGAGATGGAATTCCTTCCAGTCGCCGTTCATTTTCCACGGCAGGGTCCAGCCGTTAAGTGTCGCAACCGGCTGATAGTCCGGCCCGGTTGTCGGCACCAGAGGCGCTTGTGTCGCCGGGCTTTTTGTGGTCGGGGCCTCAGGAACGGCGGCGAAAGCCGTCCGGCCCGAGACCATGCTGGCACCAGCGAGTACAATGCTCGATCCACCAACAAACCCTCTGCGGGAAACGTTCATCAGACTATCCTCCTTAATGACCTGGCTCGCCGCCAGCTTGGAGGACAGCGCCCCCGCCCGCTGCCGCTCCAGAAACTCCGCCGCCAATGAGCGCATGTTTGAAATCGACGTCCGCGATCCAGAAATCACGCTTTGCATTGATGGCAGCGACCTGACTAAGCATCCGACCTCGAGCGTCAGCAATGAGCTGTGTCACATCAATCAACATCCCATTGTATTGAAGGAGGCTTTCTTCCTGAATGATCTTCCGGAGTGGCAAAACCTGGCCCTGATAGAGCGCAGCGACATCTCGCGTGCCTCTCCAAACCTGGTACGCTTCCCTAGCTTCAGAGCGCACATTAACGGCTTTCTCGGCCAAGCGATTGGCCGCTTGCATGTACGCTTCTTCCGCCTGCGCAACCTTGGCCTGTCCAAAGTCAAACAATGGAATCTCTATCTCGAGCTCCAGTGTGCGCCTGATTGTCCGTTCGCGTTCAAAACCACCCATTCCGTCCTCCTTGAAGGCCCGGTCATAAGTACGACGAGCCAGAAGATCGACATCGGAAATGAAGCGCGTGGCCTGCGTCAGGCCATACGACTTAGCGAGCAAATCAAGGTCGCCACGAGCCATCTGAAGATCCACACGGCGCTTGAGGGCATCGGCCTCGACTTCGCGAACAGAAACGAGCCGCGGAAGTCCTGGTAATCCATTTGGAAGCTTCAACGCACCAATTTCGGCGCCCCAAAGGCCTAACTGTCGAATCAACTTCTCACGTTCAACACGCTGCTGGATTTTAGCCTGTGCAAGCTGAGCCCCGGTTTCAGCATAGAAAACATAGTCTCGCGCCTGGTTGAGCTTGTTCACGCCACCGGATTCCCCAAGGCGCTTGAACAGCTCCGCAGTGGCCCCTGCCGTTTCCTTTGCTTGAGCAAGAAATCGTACCTGGTCGTTTGCCGCGACGGCCCGGTAATATTGTCGGCGGGTGTCCGCCGCCAGCTTCAATGTCGACTCAATAGCTTTCAGCTGGGCGCCGCGGAAGCGATCATTGGCGATGTCAATGCGTGCAGGGAGTGTGGCCAGAGCGAAGATGGAGCCGGTAACCTGACGTTCAATTTCGAGTGCCGAGGGTGCTGTGGTTCTAGCGATGGAAAATCGGGGGTTTGGTGGAAGGCTGGCCTGCAAGCGCTGGGCATCGGCCATACCAAGCTCATTAAAAGCAGCCTGAAGACCGCGATTGTTCCACAAAGCGATCTGTACAGCGGCATCGGCTGTCAGCGGGCGCTTCAAGAGGGCATCGACGCGCCCCTTGACGCTTGAAGCCTGCTCGTCGCCTGCAATTTTTTCAACCTGCTGACCCAGATCGGCCGAGGCGGAGCCTTGAACCAAAGCCATGCCGCCATCGGGTGCAAGCGTCGCGCAACCGGCGAGAAGACCGGATACGCCCGCCAGCAGCATCCATCGAACGGAAATCCGACGCACTTGAGCGCCAAAAAACGTTACATTTGTCAGCGTCATGATTTCGGTCCTACGCGACGATTGAGCTCTTCCCAACCTTTGGGACCGACCGGACGATAGGTCTTCGTCTCGCCGGCGACAGACTGGTAGCTTGACCGCTGAATTCCTAGCGATGGGTCGCCTGGCTTTTGGAGATAACGTGGCGCTGACGCGCATGCTCCCAAAAACAGAGTAGGCAAAAGAACGACAAAAATTCGCATCTAGATCGACCCCTGGCGGCTTTTCTTCGACTCCTGATTAGCAAGCAGTTCCGCTCTAAGTCTGTTACAAATTATTGCGGAGACACACTTGGCTTTGTTGCGAAATATTTCGAAAAACACGTGAAATCTGACACTTACAATCTGAGAGCATTTTGAATTGGCGTTCGGGACCAGCCGGCAGCGCCGTGCACCCCGTTTGCTTCCATTGACAAGAAGGACCCCCTCAATGAACAAAGCTATTGGAAGTTTGTTTTCTGCCATCGCGTTGCTCTCGTTCAACCCCGCTTCCGCAAATGACGGAATCCTCTCGACGAATGCAGCAGAGCCGTATTTCACGACGCCGCAGGAGTTTCGGGTGCTCGAACAACGCGTCCGTCAGAGCGTAAGTCTCGGCGTGTCCTCACCAGCGACGGCTGGCCAGACGGCCGTTCACAGTCGAGACATTAAACCACAGGATCCTGACCGCGGCGCTAAAAGCGGCAAGTAAGGGCGATTGTCAGCGTCGAGCCTAACTGGCTCGACGCTGAAATCGAAGCAGCAATGAATGTGAACAACGAGATCGCAAAATCGGACCATGGAAATATTCTGGTCGTCGACGATGATGCCCAGATCAGGATGCTGGTAACGAAGTTTCTTCAACGCCAAGGCTATCATGTTTTCTCGGCACCAGACGGCCACTCTGTTGATGAGACCGTCCGTCGGTTCATGATCGATGCTGTTATTCTCGACGTCATGCTTCCAGGCAAAACAGGTATTGATGTTTGCAAACAAGTCCGCGCGCATTCATCCGTACCGATAATTATGCTGACCGCGCGCTCCGAAGAAGAGGTCCGCGTTCAGGGTCTTGAGGGCGGCGCCGACGACTACGTCACTAAACCCTTCTCTTCAAGAGAGTTGCTGGCCCGCTTGCGGTCAGTGCTCCGTCGGTCTCGGTCGCCGGATTTTGCTAGCCAAGGGAGAGAAAAGAAAAAAATCATATTCGATGGTTGGCTTCTCGATAGTCTTCGCAGAGAGCTCGTATCTCCAAATGATGTACTGGTTGATCTATCGACAGGGGAATACAATCTGTTGATCGCGTTTCTTGAGCACCCCAACCGAATATTGTCCCGCGAGATGCTTATGGAAATGGCAAAGACGCGGACCAGTGATCCGTTTGATCGGACGATCGATGTTCAGATCAGCCGTCTTCGGCGAAAGCTGGAAGCGGACGATGATTCCAACAAAATCATCAAGACCGTGCGCGGAGCAGGTTATCTCTTTGTTCCGAAAGTTTCTTTTGGATGAGTGCGAAGCGAACAAAAATTTTGCCAGATACAATTATTGGTCGTGCGGCGGTAATTCTGGCCGGAGCGTTTTTTGCGCTTCATATCCTTGGCTTCTGGGCCTATCGAACCGGCGTGGAGGGATTGGCAACGAATGCCAGGGATGCCGGGCTTGCCGAGAGAATCGTATCGATCAAGCGGGCAATTGCTAGCACAGAAAAAGACGACGAACGCGATAAGGCCGCACATGCGCTTGCGACTGCTTCTCTTGACGTTCACTGGAGCAAGGTTAGTCTCGTCTTGGGAAGCGCACCACCAAGCGATCGTGCTCTCGCGATGGAAGCGCGGCTCAAGGAGCTCGCTCCGGATATCGCAACGGAATCGTTTCGTGTCGGATTTGCAGACGAAGGCATACCCTACGCAGCTGAGGGTGAAAAATCTCGACACCTCATGCTCGTTTCCATCAAACTTGATGATGGATCATGGATTAACTTCGCCTCACCGACGTTCGGTACGGCACACCACCTTGCAAGCAACATCCTCGGTTTTGCCGGATTGATCGGTTTAAGCATTGGCGGTGTCGCAATTTTTTTGCTTCGTCGCGCAACTCTGCCATTCCGCGATCTGGCGATCGCCGCCGAACGGTTTAGCCTCGATTCGAAAAACACAAGCGTTAGCGAAGACGGACCGGCCGAGGTGCGGCGGGCAGCATTAGCCTTCAATGCAATGGCAGCCCGCATCCGCAAGCTTGTTGCCGAGCGGACGCAAGCTCTAGCGGCGGTCTCGCACGATCTCAGGACCCCGATCACGCGATTGCGTTTACGGTCCGAGCTTCTCGATGATGAGCCTACGCGCGCGCTAATCGATGAAGATCTGCGCGAAATGGAATCGATGATCGATTCCACGCTTGAGTTTCTCAGGATGGGCGTTTCCAGCGAAGTCGCCAAGTCCATTGATCTCGCTGCCATGCTCGCGACGATCGTCAACAATGAAGCCGATAATGGGCGCGCAATTCGTCTTAAGGGCCTGAGCCACGCCGCCATCCAAGGTAAGCCAGTTTCACTCAAGCGTGCCTTCACCAATGTGATCGGCAATGCCTTGAAGTATGCGGAAGACGTTACGGTTCATCTCAAGCCAGACGGTGGATTCATCTCGATTGAAGTGATCGATAACGGACCAGGAATCGCGGAGAGCGAGTTCGAGAAGGTGTTTGAGCCGTTCTATCGCATCGAAGGCTCTCGCAGTCGGGAAACCGGAGGCAGTGGCCTTGGCCTCACCATTGCGAAAGCGATCTTGACCGAGCATGGCGGCAGTATCGTCCTCGCCAACCGCAAAGAGGGCGGCCTCAGGGTCTCTATCCAGCTGCCCCTTCCTGCGCGGTGATGCAATTTTGCGCGAAAGCGAAGTGCTTCTGACCACTGGCACTAATCTCACCGCATCTGGCGTGCTCTGCCGCAATCGCGAGGCCAAACATAACGACACGTCCGCTTCACGGCTTGAAGGTGCGCAACCGCGACGCTGAACCAATGCGGGCGACCAGATCGGTCGCCCGCCCGGTTAGCCTCGATCAGACCTTCTTGAGGTCGGTATAGTCACCGTTGACTTTCAGCTTGATTGTCACGGTTTCCTTGTCGCGATTGCGCCAGAACCAACCATGCGTCCCATCGAATTTGGCTTCAAGAATGCCTGTATCGCCAGCCACGCCGCGATCTTTCTTGTAGCTCGTCTCGATCTTGGTCCATGGCGTGCCGTGCATGTCATAGTTGACCTTGCCGCCGCTCACCTCCCAGACGTAGTTGACCTTGGCACCCTTCTTCATGGTCATCTTGTACTCAGCCCCTTCGCCGGGCTTGAGTGAGATCGTCAGTTCCTCGGAGCGTGACGCGGATTGTGCCAGCTTCAGCTCCTGTGCCTGGGCGGAGCTGATGAACAAGCTCGCCACAAAAAAGCCAACGCCGGATTTCTTCTCCGGCTGGGTCTGTTGGTCCATCTTGCGGTCGGCCTCGGCTTCTGCCGCAAGCTGCTTCTTGATCTCGCCCATCTCGGTGAGCTTCAGCATGCGGCCGATACCCGTAGGGTCGATCGCATGTTCAGCCGGGAGTACGACCGTGAAGAGCAGGACGATCGCGACCAAAAAAGCGATGATCGTCGACTTGATGAGCTGGGCCGTGCTTGGCAGTTCGGCGCGAGTGGGAATGTCGGAATTGTACATGGGTCAGGTCCTCAAGTGAGTGATTTGATGTAGCCGGCGATATGCATGCCCATCAGGATGAAGCCGGCAGACATCATCGCGACATTGGCGGTGTAGGCATGGCGCCAGAACCCTGGGGAACGGCGCCAGTAGCTCATGGCGATCAGGATCGCGCCCAGCGCCAGCAACTGGCCGAGTTCGACACCGATATTGAAGGCAATGAGGTTGGTGAGCAGGCCATCTTTTGCGATCTGGTATTCTTGAACCTTGGCCGCGAGACCGAAGCCGTGGAAGAGGCCGAAAATCAGGGTTGCTGCCTTGGTGTTCGGCTGGAACCCGAACCAGCGCTGGAATGCACCCATGTTATCGAGCGCCTTGTAGACCACCGAAAAACCGATGATGGCATCGATGATGTAGGCGCTGATCGCGATGTTATAATAGACACCGAGGATCATCGTCGTCGAATGACCAATCGCGAACAGTGTTACATAAATCGCGATGTGGTTCAGCCTGTAGAGGAAGAAGATCACTCCGGCTAGGAACAGCAGGTGATCGTAGCCGGTCATCATGTGCTTCGCCCCGAGATACATGAAGGGGATGAAGTGAACGCCGGTGATCTCCTGGATATAGCCCTTGTCGCCTTCTGCCACGGCATGCGCGAGAGCATTGCCGGGTATGGCGAGAAGGCCCAGCGTCAAGATGCTGAACGCAACAAGCGCAAGGGTGAAGGCGGAATTCCGGCCAAACCGGAAGTCTGCCCTTGGGACAGTCTCTTGCATGGAATTGCTCCTGATGAGGGGATAACGCAAGCGCTGGATCAATCCGCGCCGGTTCATCAGGATTGACGTGGCGGACGTTCCAACCGCGATGCCTCGCCGTCGCGGCCGACCATGGTTTCGAAAATCACGACTGTTTTCGGCAGCGGACAGAGAAGCGGGTTGATCAGCCGTGCCGCAACGGCGGTTTCGTGGCTGTGATCGCCGGGGTTATGCGGCTTGTGGTTGGCATGGCCCGGTTCGTCGTCGTCATGGGAATGTCCGTGATCAGCCTGCCGGTGGTCTTGATCCGCGGTCAGAAGGCCTGCCGGATCGGTCATCTCGGCGCCCGGCTTGCCGTGAAGGTGGAACTCGGCACGCAAGGGCGGCGCCAGCAGCAAGGCCAGCGTCAGCATTCCGAACAAGAGGGCTCGCAGAACGTGCATGTGGTCGTAACTGGTCCGATGCCCACGAACAGGCAAGGCAATCTCTCCTCCTCAAACCACGAATGCGGTTAAATTTTGATTGCTCCATCCTATCGGGGGGGATAGGACTCTTGGCAATTCATTCATCGCTGTGAAAGGCAAGTGGCATGTCGGTTCATCAGTCTCACCCCGAGATCATCAAGCGGTTGAAGCGGGCCGAGGGGCACCTTCATTCCGTTATCGGCATGATCGAGGCCGGGCGACCCTGCCTCGACGTTGCGCAGCAGCTTCATGCGGTCGAGAAGGCCATCGCGGAAGCCAAGAAAACCCTGATCCACGATCACCTTGATCATTGCCTTGAGGATGTCGCTGGAGCGATCTCGCGCGACCAGCGCCATGTGATCGACGAGTTCAAAGCCATCACGAAATATCTGTGAGGCGACGATGCTGGCCGTTCTTGCCAACCGAACCTATCGCCACTTGTTTATAGCACAGGTTGTGGCCCTGATCGGGACGGGCCTTGCCACAGTGGCTTTGGGCCTGCTCGCGTTTTCCCTGGCGGGAGAGAATGCCGGAGCGGTGCTCGGCACAGCTCTCGCCATCAAAATGGTTGCCTATGTTGGTGTGGCGCCAGTCGCAGCAGCGTTCGCCGAACGCGTGCCTCGCCGGGCAATGCTCGTGGCGCTTGATCTGGTGCGGGCGGGCGTCGCTCTGTTCTTGCCCTTCGTCACTCAGATCTGGCAGGTCTACCTGCTGATTTTTGTCCTCCAATCGGCGTCGGCTGCTTTTACCCCAACCTTTCAGGCGACGATCCCTGATGTGCTGCCGGATGAAGCGGAATACACCCGCGCACTCTCGCTCTCGCGGCTGGCCTATGATCTGGAAAGCCTGCTGAGCCCAATGCTTGCAGCTTTGCTGTTAACGGTGATGAGCTTCCACACGCTCTTTGTTGGCACGGTGATCGGCTTTCTGGCATCCGCCGCCCTGGTTTTATCTGTCTCACTCCCGAGCCCGAAGCCCACCGCACCGCGCGGGATCTATGACCGGACCACGCGGGGCATCAGGCTCTATCTTTCCACCCCGAGGCTTCGCGGGCTTCTAGCGATCAGTCTCGCGGTTGCCTCTGGCGGCGCTCTTGTGATTGTGAATACGGTGGTGTTCGTGCAGGCGAAGTTTGCGATGACTCAGGCAGACACGGCCTTGGCGCTGGCCGCTTTCGGTGCAGGATCGATGACAATCGCTCTTGCTTTACCGAAGCTTCTGGACCGACTTCCGGACAGGCCCGTGATGTTGGCGGGCGCAAGCCTGCTTGGGTTTGGCACCGGGCTGGCAGCGCTTCTGTCCGGATTTGCCTGGCTCCTCGCACTCTGGTTCCTGCTTGGTGCGGGCTACTCCATGGCACAGACGCCATCAGGCCGGTTGCTCCGCCGTTCGTCTTCGCCGGAGGATCGACCGGCGTTGTTCGCCGCACAATTCGCTCTCAGCCATGCCTGCTGGCTCATCACCTATCCCTTGGCCGGATGGGCTGGGGCAAAATTCGGGTTGCCAATCGCCGCTCTCCTGTTGGCCGGTCTGGCGGCCTGCGGTGTTCTGGCCGCGAGATTCCTCTGGCCATCAGAACCGAAAGCAGAATGAGCGATCGCGCCACCTTGGTGGACTCGTTCTCGTGGCATTCCTCACAGCAACAAATCTGCCTGCGCAATTTGAGACCATGCTCGCCGGCTTGCTGATTGCGGGCTATCGACCGGCGTTCATGTGCTCATCGTGGCGGGCAGTTGGATATTCTACGCTCTCTTGGCAATTGGCTGTTGCTCATACGAGGCGCTTATCTCTCGCGGCAATGTTGTTGAATGGCCAAAACGCCTTACTGGCATTTTGATTGAACCAGTTCCGAGCCGGAACCTCGATGCATCGAAATGTTACCCACGAAACTACGATCACTGCTGCAAGATATAGCAGCGTGTACGCGTCATTGAGCCATGTCGGGCCGAGATCAAAATTGGTGTGAGGGTTGCCCGCGCCAATATGGGGTGCAGTCGCTACGGGTTGCCCGATCCGGGTCGAAATCACAACAGGCGCCTTGTTGAAGGCAAGACTGACCAAGAGAGCCGTCATGTAGATTGAATAGGACAAGTCGCCAAGAAGCCGGCCAATCCCTGAAGCCAGGGCTTGAGAGATACGCCCTTGTTGAAACGCGAAGATCAAGACGATCATCGAAAACATGAATGGCGCAAGCAGCGTCCATTGTGATCGCCCAACAGTTGCTACGAATGCGCCGACAATCGTAATGGCCGCTGCTTCAAGAAGCGTCGCAATGTCATTACCCAGGACCAATGTTCGGAAATAGCGGCGCCAAAGCATGAGGACAATGACGCCTGTGAAAAACCCCGCAAGGCAGCGAGCAAATCCGAATTGGAATGTTGTATCCATGCCGTTCGGCGAGAAGGAGCCAACGACCCATAGTCCTGACGCAACAATCGCCGGTGCAGCGAGCATAACCACCTTGCGGCCGCCAAGACATAGGATCGCAAAAACAATGTATGTCCAGAATTCGGTTGAGATCGACCACGCGGGTGTGTTCCACAAAGTCGTTCCTGTAAAACCGATCGCCTGGACAAGCATCAAATCCCAAAGGATAGTAATTGGTGCCTTTCCATCGACAAATGTGTTCGATGGGTCGCTCTTCATGACCGCAAAGGCAAAGCGGGCAAGCTCAATGAAGACGAAGACGAACAAAAGGACTGCATGAAGAGGCCACACCCGACCGAAGCGCCGAATGACGAAAACACGGACTGATGATCCACTTTCGATACGGTCAAGATAGGCGTGCGCGATCACGAATCCTGAGAGAACGAAGAAGAAATCGACAAACAGCCAAGCGTTCTGAATCAGTTGCAAACCGTGGAGAAATCCATCCGCTTCGAGGCGATAGAGAGCAACAAGCAGGGCAGCTATCCCGCGCCACGCATCAAGTGCAATAAATCTCTGCCCTTCACGTGAATTCATAGCACTCGCCAGCCTCTCGCCATTTATGCCTCGGCTTCAGATTGGCTCGCATCGACTTAAAAAATAGTCCGACAATTGCCCGCAATCGAGAACAGTGTGAATCCAGTCTAAACTCGATATCCCACTTCAGTGCTCGTGCGTGCAGTTGCCATGATCCGCCAGAGCATCGATCACCTGACAATCGGCCACGGGAACGCCGCCGCGGCATGAGGTGGAAATCCGTTCAAGCTCGCTTTCGAGTGAGCGCAGACGGGTAATCTTGCTCCGGACATCGGCAAGATGTCGCGACGCGATCGCATGGGCTTCGTCGCACGGCATGGTTGGCCGATCTGAGAGCATGAGCAGGGCGCGGATGGCATCGACGCTGAAGCCGAGATCGCGGCCGTGCTTGATGAAGGCGAGCCGTTCGAGATGCGCCTTTCCATAACGCCGCTGATTGCCTTCGGAGCGCTCCGGCTCGGGCAAGAGCCCGGCTTGTTCGTAATAGCGGATCGTCTCGACCTTCACGCCAGTGCGCTCGGCCAGCGCTCCGATAGGCATGACCCGTGGAAGAGACGATTTTTGTGGCAAGACCGGCATTTTGCGCTTGATCCTCTAGTCGCTACAGGTTGTAGGCGGATATGGTGCTGACTCTTCTAAAGGGCAAGTCCATGAATGCTCCATCACCCGCGCGGTCGCTCGAAACCGTCAACTGGTCCGTTTCCGGCATGGATTGCGCCAGCTGCGCAGGAAAGATCCGTGGGGCCGTCGAGCGGCTGCCGGGTGTGAGCGGCGTCAAGGTCTCCGTCATGTCGGAGACATTGTCCCTGACGCTGGATGCCGAGCAGACCAAGAAGGCCGACATCGAGACATGCGTGACCGCGCTTGGCTACAGCATCTCGCTGCGCGAACCAGGCAGATCGGTCGCTAAGGATCTGTCTGGCGATGGCGGCTGCGCCCATCATGATGGACATGGCTCTCACCAACATAACAATGACGCCCACAAACATGATGCGCACGATCATATCCACGGGCCAGGCTGCAAGCATGGTCACTACCATAAGCCCGCCAATGAGCGCGCCCAAGCCCTGCTTGCGAAGCATGGTCCGGAGGATGGACATGGCCATGATCATGGACCGACGCCAGATGGGGTTCGCTGGTTTGAGACGGGGAAGGGTAAACTTGTCCTTGTTACCGGTGCGCTGCTTGCCCTTGCATGGGGCGTCAAGCTTGCGGCGGCGGAAAACCTCGCCCACTGGGCCTTCATTCTGGCCTGCATCATTGGAACCGTCCCGGTCGCAAGACGGGCGCTTGCGGCCCTGCGTGCCGGCATGCCGTTCACGATCGAGATGCTGATGACGATTGCCGCTGTCGGCGCGCTGGCGATCGGCGCGGCGGAGGAGGCCGCGCTCGTTGTGTTCCTGTTTGCCGTCGGGGAGGTTCTCGAAGGTGTTGCGGCCAACAAGGCGCGCGCCAGCATCAAGGCGCTGGCCGACCTTGTGCCGAAATCCGCGATCATTGAGGAAGGCGGAGCAACGCGCACGATTGATGCGGCGGCCCTTCGCATCGGACAGGTCGTGCTGGCCCGGCCCGGAGATCGCATCCCCGCGGATGGCGAGATCATCGAGGGCGTCTCGGGCATCGATGAAAGTCCGGTGACCGGGGAGTCCGTGCCGAAAAGCAAAGGACCGGGCGAGCCGGTGTTTGCGGGCTCGATCAACAGCGAAGCGCTGCTGCGGATCCGGGTGACGAAGGAGGCCAGCGACAACACGATCGCCCGCATTATCCGCCTCGTTGAGGAAGCCCAGGATGCCAAAGCGCCGACCGAGCGGTTCATTGATCGGTTCTCGCGCATCTACATGCCGATCATCGTCGGGCTGGCCATCCTCGTAACCATCGTGCCGCCACTTGCGATGGGCGCGGACTGGAACACGTGGATCTATCGCGGCCTGGCTCTGTTGCT
>Ga0209053_1001171_pt1 | contig 13364 bp, 12 predicted proteins | sample EBPBio152010_DNA_FD_185864 | JGI IMG/M metagenome (GOLD analysis project Ga0209053, IMG submission 185864) | Wastewater treatment Type I Accumulibacter community from EBPR Bioreactor in Madison, WI, USA - Reactor 1_7/15/2010_ DNA (SPAdes)... | ecosystem: Engineered > Bioreactor > EBPR >... | reverse complement strand
TCTGGTATATTTGCAAACCCATTATGCAAAGCCGATGGACTGGACAGCGGAAAAGGCTGCACAGGCCGAGGCGACGCTGCGCAAATGGCGGATGCTGACGGCGGGTGCCGCGCCGGGCGCGGTGACGGAGGCGGTGGTTGCGGCGCTGTCGCAAGACCTCAACACCGCGGGCGCCCTGGCAGAACTGCATCGCCTGGCCGGGGCGGGGGACGCGGCCGGGCTGCTGGCCTCGGCACAGCTGCTGGGGCTGCTGGAACCGGAGATGGGGGCCTGGGCCGAAGTGACGATCGACCTAGCCCCCTATGCGGCGCGGCTCGGGGCGTTGCGGGACAAGGCCATGGAAAGCAAGGATTTCTCTGCCGTCGATGCGATGAAATCCGCGCTGATGGGGGCGGGGGTCGAGGTGCGCATGTCGAAGGCCGGGGTCGAACTGCTGCCGGCGGCGGGGTTCGACCCTGCGAAACTGCCGGTTCTCGCATGACGCCGCGCAGCTATCTCGACTGGAACGCCACGGCCCCGCTGCGCCCCGAGGCGAAGGCGGCGATGGTCGCGGCGATGGAGGTCGTGGGCAACCCTTCCTCTGTCCATGCCGAGGGGCGCGCGGCTAAGGCGCTGATGGAACATGCGCGCGGCCAGATCGCGGCGGCGCTCGGGGCCGATGGCGCCGATCTTGTCTTCACCTCGGGCGCGACCGAGGCGGCGGCGCTGGCCTGTGCCGGGCGCGGGCTGCACTGTGCCGAAGTGGAGCATGAGGCGGTCAGCGCTTGGTGCGCGGCCGATCTGGCGGCGGATCGCGCGGGGCAGGTGGCGGTGTCGGACCCGACGCGCAGCGCGCTGCAATATGCAAATTCTGAGACCGGCATATTGCAAACACTGCCCGAAGGGCTGGCCGTCAGCGACCTGACCCAGGCCTTTGGCAAGGTGCCGCTGGCCTTCAACTGGCTGGGCACCGAGATGGGGCTGGTTTCGGCGCACAAGCTGGGCGGGCCCAAGGGAATCGGGGCGCTGGTGATCCGGCGCGGGCTGGACATCACCGCGCAGATCCTCGGCGGCGGGCAGGAGATGGGCCGCCGCGCCGGCACCGAAAACCTGGTCGGCATCGCCGGTTTCGCCGCTGCGGCCGAGGCGGCGGCGCGCGATCTGGCCAATGGCATCTGGGATCAGGTGGCTGAAATTAGAAATATTCTAGAGTCAGCATTGTCAGCCGAAGCAAATGAGACTATTTCAGTCGGAAAAGGCGGCGCGCGGCTTCCGAATACCCTGTGTCTGGTGACGCCGGGCTGGAAGGGCGAGACGCAGGTGATGCAGATGGATCTGGCGGGTTTCGCCGTTTCGGCGGGCTCGGCCTGTTCCTCGGGCAAGGTCAAGGCCAGCCGGGTTCTGCGCGCCATGGGCTTCGATGACACCGCCGCCGCCTCGGCGTTGCGGGTCTCGATCGGGCCGGACACGACGAAGGACCAGGCGCTGCGCTTTGCCGAAGCCTGGACCGCACTTTATCGCAAGGCCCGCGCGCGGGTCTGAGGAGGGACGCATGGCGATGGACGCCGAAGACCAGATCGAACTGCGCGAAGGCGTGGATCGCGAAACCATCGAGACCGTGCAGGCCATGGCCGGCAAATACAAGCATGGCTGGGAAACCGAGATCGAGACCGAATATGCGCCGAAGGGGCTGAACGAGGATATCGTGCGCCTCATCAGCGAAAAGAACGGCGAGCCGCAATGGATGCTCGACTGGCGGCTGGCGGCGTTTCGCCGCTGGCAGCAGATGGAAGAGCCCCGCTGGGCGATGCTCAGCTATCCCGAGATCGACTATCAGGACCAGTATTATTACGCCAAGCCGAAAAGCATGGCGCAAAAACCGAAATCGCTGGACGAGGTGGACCCGAAGCTGCTGGCCACCTATGAAAAGCTGGGAATTCCGCTGAAGGAACAGATGCTTCTGGCCGGCGTCGAAGGTTCGGACGAGCCGCGCAAGGTGGCGGTGGACGCGGTGTTCGACAGCGTCTCGGTCGGCACCACCTTCAAGGAAGAACTGAAGAAGGCCGGGGTCATCTTCTGCTCGATCTCCGAGGCGATCCGCGAATATCCCGAACTGGTGCAGAAATATCTGGGCTCTGTCGTGCCGCAATCGGACAACTTCTTTGCCACGCTCAACAGCGCGGTGTTTTCCGACGGCAGCTTTGTCTATGTGCCCGAAGGCGTGCGCTGCCCGATGGAGCTGAGCACCTATTTCCGCATCAATGCCGAAAATACCGGGCAGTTCGAGCGCACGCTGATCGTGGCCGACAAGGGCGCCTACGTCAGCTACCTGGAAGGCTGCACCGCGCCGAAACGCGATACGCATCAATTGCATGCCGCGGTGGTGGAGATCGTGATCCTCGACGATGCCGAGGTGAAATATTCCACCGTCCAGAACTGGTATCCGGGCGACGAGAACGGCAAGGGCGGCATCTACAACTTTGTCACCAAGCGTGCCGATTGCCGCGGCCCGCGCGCCAAGGTGATGTGGACCCAGGTCGAGACCGGCTCGGCCATCACCTGGAAATACCCGTCCTGCATCCTGCGCGGCGAGGGCAGCCAGGGCGAATTCTATTCGATTGCCATCGCCAACAATGCCCAGCAGGCCGATACCGGCACCAAGATGGTGCATCTGGGCAAGAACACCAAGTCGCGCATCGTGTCCAAGGGCATCAGCGCGGGCCGGGCGCAGAACACCTATCGCGGTCTGGTCAGCATGCACCCGAAGGCCACCAACAGCCGCAATTACACGCAATGCGACAGCCTGCTGATCGGTGACAAATGCGGGGCGCATACGGTTCCCTATATCGAGGTGAAGAACAATTCCTCGCGGGTGGAGCATGAGGCGACCACCTCCAAGGTCGATGACGACCAGCTGTTCTACTGCCGCTCGCGCGGGATGGACGAGGAGGAAGCGGTCGCGCTGGTGGTGAACGGCTTTTGCAAAGAGGTTTTGCAAGCTTTGCCAATGGAATTTGCAATGGAGGCGCAAAGCCTCGTCGCGATCAGCCTCGAAGGCTCGGTCGGCTGAGATACGGGATCAGAAAAATGCTGGAAATCAACAACCTGCACGTCAAGCTTGAAGAAGACGACAAGGTGATCCTCAAGGGTGTGAACCTGACGGTCGAGGCCGGCAAGGTGCATGCGATCATGGGGCCGAACGGGTCGGGCAAATCGACGCTGAGCTATGTGCTGTCGGGACGTGACGGCTATGAGGTGACCGACGGTTCCGCCACGCTGGACGGCGTTGAACTGTTGGAGATGGAGCCCGAGGAACGCGCCGCCGCTGGCCTGTTCCTGGCCTTCCAATATCCGGTCGAAATTCCGGGCGTCGGCAACATGACCTTTCTGCGGACCGCCGTGAACGCGCAACGCAAGGCGCGCGGGCAAGAGGAAATGAGCGCGGGCGAATTCCTCAAGGTCGTGCGGGAAAAGGCCAAGGCGCTGAAGATCGACGCGGAGATGATGAAGCGCCCGGTCAATGTGGGCTTTTCGGGCGGCGAGAAGAAGCGCAACGAAATCCTTCAGATGGCGATGCTGGAACCCAAGATGTGCATCCTTGACGAGACGGATTCGGGGCTCGATGTGGATGCAATGAAGCTGGTGGCCGATGGGGTGAACGCGCTGCGCGATGCGGGCCGGGCCTTCCTGGTTATCACGCATTATCAAAGGCTTCTGGACCATATCAAACCTGATGTGGTGCATATCATGGCCGATGGCCGCATCGTGAAGACGGGCGGGCCGGAACTGGCGCTCGAGGTCGAGAACAACGGGTATGCCGACATTCTGGCCGAGGTGCTGTGATGGCGGTGGCGCAGGCGAAACAGGATGCGCTGGCCGCGCGTCTGGCGGGGCTGAGCCTGCCGCAAGGCGGCTGGTCGGCGCCGGCCCGGGCCGAGGCGCAGGCGCGTCTGGCCTCCATGGGCCTGCCGGGCAAGCGCGATGAATATTGGCGCTACACCGACCCGACGACGCTGACCGCTGCGCAACCGACGCCGGCCGCGCTGTTCGACGCGGGCGACGAGACGCCGCTTTTCGACGGGATCGACCGGGTGCGGCTGGTGTTCGTCGATGGGGTTTTCGACCCGACGCAATCCGACGATCCCGTCGCGGCGGGGGTGGAATTCCTGAGTGCGGGCGCCGATATCCATTGGGCGCAGGGCCTTTATGGTGTGCTGGAGGCGCGGGGCCAGAGCCCCGTCGCGCGCCCGCTGGCGGCCTTGAATACCGCCGCGGCGACCGAAGGTGTGCTGATCCATGTCACCGGCAGGGCGGCCCGGCCGATCAATCTGATTTATCTTCATAAATCAGAGTCTTCCGATGCGATCCTCCATCATTGCGTGAAGCTGGCGCCGGGGGCGGAACTGACGCTGCTGGAAAACGGTCCGGCCGCCGCGCGCTTCAACAAGGTGCTGGAGGTCGAGGTCGCCGATGGCGCGCGTTTCCATCACATCCGTGCGCAGGGGCGTGATCACGAACGCCGCGCGGTGACGCATATCTTTGCCCGTCTGGGCACCGGATCGCTGTTCAAGAGCTTCACTCTGACCGCGAATGGCGTGCTGACCCGCAACGAGGCGGTGCTGGAACTGACCGGTGACGATGCGGTGGCGCATGTGGCGGGCGCGGCGGTCGGTGACGGTGATTTCCACCATGACGACACGGTTTTCGTGACCCATGCCGCCGAGCGTTGCGAAAGCCGCCAGGTGTTCAAGAAGGTGCTGAAGAACGGCGCGGTCGGCGTGTTCCAGGGCAAGATTCTGGTGCAGCCGGGCGCGCAAAAGACCGATGGCTATCAGATCAGCCAGAGCCTGCTGCTCGACGAAACCTCGCAGTTCCTGGCCAAGCCGGAACTTGAGATCTATGCCGATGACGTGAAATGTTCGCATGGATCGACCTCGGGCGCGATTGACGAGACGGCGCTTTACTACCTGCGGTCGCGTGGTGTGCCGCTGCGGCAGGCGCAATCGCTGCTCGTGCTGGCCTTCCTGGCCGAAGCGATCGGCGAGATCGAGGATGAGGCGATCGCAGAGGATATCCGCGCGCGGCTGGAAGCCTGGCTCGGGCGGCACGGTGCCTGATGTCGGTGCTGCGTGACATGCTGGCCAGTTGGCGCGCGCCCGAAACGGTGATGGCGCGCCGGCTGGCGGGCGGCCCGCGCGAGGATCGTGCGCTGGCCACGCTGATGGGGGCAAGCCTTGTCAGCTTTGTCGCGCAATGGCCGCAACTGTCGCGCGATGCCTTTCTGGATCCGTCCCGGCCGCTGGATGCGCGCTTCGGTGCGGCGCTGTTGGCGACGATCTTCATCTGGCCGCTTTTTGCATATTTGCTGGCGCTGGCTTCGCAATTTGCAATGCGGCTGTTCGGTGCCCCGGTCAGCGGTTTCGGGGCCCGAATGGCGCTGTTCTGGGCGCTGCTGGCCATCGCGCCTTTGCTGCTGCTGAACGGGCTGGTGGCGGGCTTCATGGGGCCGGGGCCGGCCAAGACCTTGATCGGCGCGCTGACCTTTGCCGGGTTCCTGTATCTGTGGATGCGCAATCTGCGCGGGGCGCGGCGGGTCGCGCAAGGGGGGCAGTGATGCTGGATATTGCCAAGGTCCGGGCCGATTTCCCGATTCTCGCGCGGGAAGTGAATGGCAAGCCGCTGGTCTATCTGGACAACGGCGCCTCGGCGCAAAAGCCGCAGGTGGTGATCGACTCGATTTTGCAAAGCTACTCGCATGAATATGCAAATGTGCATCGCGGGCTGCATTACCTGTCGAATCTCGCGACCGAGAAATACGAGGCGGTGCGCGGCATCGTCGCGCGCTTCCTCAATGCCGGGTCGGAGGAAGAGATCGTCTTTACCACCGGCGCGACCGAGGGGATCAACCTGATTTCCTACGCCTGGGCCGCCCCGCGGCTGCAACCCGGCGATGAGATCGTGCTGTCGATCCTGGAACATCACGCCAATATCGTGCCCTGGCATTTCCTGCGTGAACGGCAGGGCGTGGTGCTGAAATGGGTCGAATGTGACCAGAATGGCGACCTGGACCCGCAGGCGGTGATCGACGCGATCGGCCCGAAGACGCGGCTGGTGGCGATCACCCAGATGTCGAACGTGACCGGCACCGTGGTCGATGTCGCCGCGATCTGCCGGGCCGCGCAGGCGCGGGGCGTGCCGGTGCTGGTCGATGGCAGCCAGGGCGCGGTGCATATGCCGGTCGATGTGCAGGCGATCGGCTGCGATTTCTACGCCATCACCGGGCACAAGCTCTATGGCCCCTCGGGTTCGGGCGCGATCTATATCCGCCGCGACCGGATGGAGGAGATGCGCCCCTTCCTCGGCGGTGGCGACATGATCCGCGAGGTCACCCGCGACGCCGTCAGCTATGCCGCGCCGCCGATGCGGTTCGAGGCGGGCACCCCCGGTATCGTGCAGCAGATTGGCATGGGGGTCGCGCTGAATTACCTGATGGGTCTGGGCATGGCGCAGGTCGCCGCGCGCGAACGGGCGCTGCGCGACTATGCAAATGCGCGGCTGTCCGGGCTCAACTGGCTGAACATTCAGGGAAATTCTGCCGAGAAGGGCGCGATCTTTTCCTTCACCATGCAGGGGCCGGCCCATGCGCATGACATTTCGACCGTGCTGGACAAGAAGGGCATCGCCGTGCGCGCGGGCACCCATTGCGCCATGCCGCTGATGCAGCATCTGGGGGTGACAGCGACCTGCCGCGCCTCGCTTGCGCTGTATAATACCGAAGCCGAGATCGACAAACTGGTCGAGGCACTGGAGCTGTGCCACGATCTTTTCGCCTGATTTCCGGTTGCACCCCTCTGCAGCTTGGTCTATGCAAGCCCCAACGCACCCATAGCTCAGCTGGATAGAGCGTTGCCCTCCGAAGGCAAAGGTCGCACGTTCGAATCGTGCTGGGTGCGCCAGGAAAAAAGCCGCCCCTCGGGGCGGCTTTCTTGTTTCAGGTCATCGTCTTACACATGAAGCGGGTTGGCTTTGGCCAGCCGGTCGAAAGCCATCAGGCTGTCGATCAGCGCCGGCATCTGATCCAGCCGGATCATGTTCGGCCCGTCTGACGGCGCGGTATCCGGCGCCTCATGCGTCTCGATGAAGACGCCCGCAATCCCGATCGCGACCGCGCAGCGCGCCATGACCGGGGCGAATTCGCGCTGGCCGCCAGAGCTGCCGCCCTGGCCGCCCGGTTGCTGCACCGAATGGGTGGCGTCCATGATGATCGGCCAGCCGGTGCGCGCCATGATCGGCAGGCTGCGCATGTCGGCGACCAGCGTATTGTAGCCGAAGCTGACCCCGCGCTCGGTGAGCAGGATACGCTCATTCCCGGTCGAGGCGACCTTGTCTGCGACATTTGCCATGTCCCAGGGCGCAAGGAACTGACCCTTCTTGATGTTCACCACGGCCCCGGTTTCGCCTGCGGCCAGCAGAAGATCGGTCTGGCGGCAGAGAAAGGCGGGGATCTGGATCACATCCACCACCTGCGCCGCGGCGCAGGCCTGATCGGCGTCATGGATGTCGGTCAGCACCGGCATGCCCATGGCGCGCACGGCCTCCAGCACCTTGAGGCCCGCGTCGATGCCCAGCCCGCGCTTGCCCTTGAGGCTGGTGCGGTTGGCCTTGTCGAAGCTGGCCTTGAACACGTATTGCGCGCCCGCCGTCGCGCAGGCCTCGGCCATGCGGCCGGCGATCATCTGGGCGTGATCCAGGCTTTCCAGCTGGCACGGGCCCGCGATCACCAGCAGCGGCTGGTCATTGCCGGCGGTCAGCCCGCCGATCTGCACATTCTTCATCGCCTTCTCCTCAGCCCGAGACCTGTTCGCGCAGGATTGCCACGGTCATCGAGATCATCAGGTAGATACCGCCAAAGATCAGAAGCGCAACCACCGTATATTCAAAGGCCTTGGGATAGGTCGCCTCGTCGGGGGCGACGGGGCTGACGGAAAGCGACAGGTAGCGCACCTGGCGGTTGGCCTCCAGCCTTGCGCCCTCCAGGGCCTCCAGCGACTGGGCCAGCAACAGGCGGCGGGTTTCTACATCGGCCTGGGCCATGTGCAGATCGCCCTGCACCACGGCCAGGCTCTGTTCGCCGCCGCCCGCCTCGGTCAGCCTGGCGCGCAGATCGGCGATCTGGCCCTCAAGCGCGGCGATGCGGCGCTTGAGCGGTTCCAGCCGGGCAGAGTTGGGGCGGGCGTTGCTTTCCATCTGTTGCAGCGACAGCCGGTCGGCGGTGAGCTGCGTATCCAGATTGCCGATCTGGGCGGTGATCAGCTGCACCTCCACCTCGGAGCTGAGAACCTTGTATTTCTCCTGCAATTCGACGACGCGGCGCTGTGCGTCGGTCATGGCCTTTTCGGCATCGGCATAGGCATCGCGCGCGCCGGCCATCTGGTCTTCGCGCAGGCGTTGCGTCAGCTGATCGACCTGTTCCTCGGCATAGCCGACCAGGGCGCGGGCGAATTCCTCGGATTTGGCGGGATCGGCGGCGATCACCTCCATCTTGATCAGCCCCTCGGACGGGTCGTAGCTGATATGGATGTTGCGGGTATAGGTGCGATAGGCCTTTTCCAGCGTGGCATCGGGGTCAAGCCGCTGGATCGGGTCGATGGACGGGTCTTCGAAATGCGCGCGGAAACCGTGATCCTGATCCAGCCGGATCATCGCGTCGCGCGATTGCAGATAGCCCTGGACGGTGATCGAATCCTGCGAATTGGCCAGGCTCGTGCCCTGCAACAGCCCGCCAAGACCGCTGGCGCCGCCCCGGCCGGAGCTGCCGGCCTGCTGGATGACGAATTCGGTATTGGTGGCATAAAGCGGCGAGGCGACGAAGTAATAGTAGAAGGCGGTCAGCAGCGTGGGCAGGCCCACGAAAAAGAACATCCGCACCGCCAGCAGCGCCGAGCGCCGCCGCCGCCGCCGCGCCAGATCGCGCTGGATGCGCATGATGTCATCGGCATGGCTGCGTTCGGCCTGCACCTCGGTCGAGGGCAGGGCCGCGGGGCGGATGGTCTGGGGCAGTTGCACCCCGTCGCCCGGCACCGGCGCCAGGGCGCGGCCGGGCGGGCCTGCGGGGGGCGGGGCGCCGCCATCGCCATCGCCGCCCGGCAGCAGATCCAGCAGGTTGGTGCGCTGGAACGGGTCAAGCCCGGCCTGCCGCAGCAGCCGCACCGCATCGAAATCCGAGGTGGCGGGCAGGTTGTGCTTTTGCGCCAGCCGCCGGGCCAGCCGCAACTGGCGCCCGGTCAGCCCCTCGCGCCGGATCTCGTCCATCTCGGTGCCGGCGGCGCGGGGGGCGGCATTGGCGGCGGCCTCGGGCTTGACGAAGGATTGCCCGGCAAAGCCGTCATCATCAGCCGTGGGCGCGAACAGCATGCCCTCTTGCGCGACCGCCTCACGCGGGGGAAGCGGGGTCACCGGCTCGGGGCGGCGAATGCGGAACCGCTTAACTTTGAGCTTCGTAGTCATAAAGACGCTTCGCCTCTTCGAGGGTGTCGAACATGTAAAGCTGCCCGTTGCGCAGCACCGCCGCCGAGCGGCAGAATTTTTCCAGCGTGGCGGCCTGGTGCGACACGACGACCATGGTCGTATTCTCCAGCCGCTGTTTCAGGATCGAGCCGGCCTTGCGGTTGAATTCGACATCGGTGGTGGAGGGCATGCCCTCGTCGATCAGGTAGATGTCGAATTCCAGCGCCAGCATCAGTGCAAAGGACAGGCGCGACCGCATCCCCGCCGAATAGGTGCCGACCGGCATGTCGAAATATTCGTCCAGCCCGCAAAGCCAGCGGCAGAAGCTTTCGATATAGTCGGGATCGAGCGCGTAGAGCCGCGCGATATAGCGCACATTCTCGGTCGCGCTGTGCTTGTTGATCAGCCCGCCCATGAAGCCCAGCGGAAAGGAAATGCGCGAGGTGCGGGTGATCCGCCCTTCATCGGCCTTTTCCAGCCCGGCCATCATGTTGATGATCGTGGTCTTGCCGGTGCCGTTCCTGGCAAGGATACCCAGCGAATTGCCCAGCTCCACCCGGAACGAGGCGCGGTCAAGGATCACCTTGCGCTGCTTGCCCGTCCAGAAGGACTTGCTGACATTTTCGAACTCGATCATCCGCGCCTCATTGCGCCAGCTGCCCGGCGCCCCTGTCCGCCCGGTTGTTTCCCCGGATAGGACATCTTCGTTAATACTCGGTCACTCGTTTCCATCGGAGGGCAGGATAGGCCCCAATTGGGGCTGCATTATGTCGGCAGCGGCGCGGGCTGTCCACCGCCACGGGCCTGTCAGCGGCGATGTGTGACGATCAGAAGCGGCCCGATCAGCAGGCTGAGCGCGAGGCCCAGCCGCGCGGCCTCGGCCATGGCGCCGCCGGGCAGCGCGGTCTCGAGCGCGACCAGCGGCACGGTGAAGCCAAGCCCCATCAGGGCGGCGATGCGGGCGATGTCGGCCATGGCAAGATCGGCGGGCAGCGGCAGCCCGCTCAGCCGTCGTGCCAGCGTGACGCCCAGCATGAGGCCCAGCGGCTTGCCGATCCAGAAGGCCGCCAGCACCGTGATCGTGGTGGGCGCAAAGGCGCGCAGGTCGATGCCGCCCCGGGTCAGCCCGAACAGGAACAGCACCGCGACCAGCGGCTTGACCACCAGATGCGCGATGCGGTTCAGCGGATCGTGCAACAGCTCCTCCGCCTCGGCGAACAGGCCGAAGGCCCGGCGCGCATGCGGAATGGCCGGGATCACCGGCAAAAGGCCAAGCGCCCCCGGCAGGCCCGCGGCGGTCACGCCGACCCAGCTCGCCAGTCCCGCGATGATATAGGGCCACAGATGCCGCGCCTCTTGCCTTTCGCGCTCGGACCGCGCGCGGGCATGGCGGCCGAACATCAGCCAGACCGCCAGCACCGCGCCCAGCGGCAGCGCCAGCCAGACCAGCCGCGCAGGATCGAGCGGCGCGACCAGCGTCAGCGTCAGCAGCCCCGCCAGATCGGCGCCGATGGCGATCAGCAGCAGAAGATGCAGCGCCGGGCTGCCTTTGCCAAAGACATGGCGCCCGATCACATAGCTCAGCACCGCGTCGCCACCCACGGGCACCGCCCAGCCGGTGCCAAAGGCGGCCTCCTCGGCGGTCTCGATCAGCGCCGAAACCAGCAGCCAGACCAGCACCGCCCCGGCAATCGCGCCCAGTGTGGCCAGAAAGGGCAGGGCGCCGCGCCGGCCATGCAGCGCGCCGCGTTCCAGCATGTTGGCTTCCCACAGCTCCTTGCCGAGCAGAAAGAAGAACAGCGCCATCAGCGCGTCAGAGGTCAGCGTGATCAGCGTCACGACAACGTGATCCGAGATCAGCCCCGCCGGCAGCGGCAATGGGAACAGCCGCCGCTCCATCACGTCATAATAGCTGGCCGGGGAAAGATTGACCCAGATCGTCGCGATCAGCGCGCCCAGAAGCAGCGCATGGGCGAAATGGCGGATGAAGGTCGAGACGCGATACATCAGGCGCAGCTTCCGTCCTGTGGGGCCACCCGTCAAGCGGGTGTCGGGGTTGCGCCGGGATAGCCGTCCCGCGCACGGGGGGCAATGCCGGGACGGGGCGCGGCGGCAGGGTGTTGCAGCCCCGCATCGGCCGGGCCATGCTGGCCGGATGGACCCGCTTGCCTCCGAGATCGCCGCCTGCCGCCTTTGTGCCGCGCGCTTTGCCGCGACCGCGACCGCGCATGAGCCGCGCCCGGTTCTGTGGCATGGGCCGGCGGCGCGGCTGCTGATCGCGGGGCAGGCGCCGGGGCTGCGGGTGCATCGCTCGGGTCAGCCCTTTACCGACCCCTCGGGCGACCGGCTGCGCGACTGGCTGGGGCTGGATCCGGCCGCCTTTTACGACCGCAGCCGGGTGGCGATCCTGCCGATGGCATTTTGCTTTCCCGGCTATGATGCGCGCGGCGCCGATCTGCCGCCGCCGCCGATTTGCGCCGCCACCTGGCGCGCGCGGCTGATGGCCGAACATCGCGCCGTGCGGCTGGTGCTGGCGGTCGGGGCGGCGGCGATCCGCTGGCATCTGGGCGACCGGCGGCCGGTCACGCAGGTCGTGGCCGATTGGCGCGGCCCGGCGGCGCGCGGGATTATCCCCTTGCCGCATCCGTCCTGGCGGAATACCGGGTGGCTGAAGCGCAATCCCTGGTTCGCCGCCGAACTGCTGCCCGAATTGCGGGCGCGCATTGCGGCGCTGATGGAGGACGACGACCGATGACGCCGCTTGATCTGGCCTATGAGGCCATGGCCGCCGCGCCCGAGGGCGAGGACGCCCCGCGCCTGCGATTCTATGAACGTCTGGCCGATGGCGAGATGATCCTGCTTCTGGAGCGCGAGGCCGAGGGCGAGGTGCTGGCGCCGCGCATCTTTGAGCTGGAGGACGGGCCGGTCGTGCTGGTCTTTGACACCGAGGAACGGCTGGGCGCCTTTACCGGCGTGCCCGCGCCCTATGCCGCGCTGCCCGGGCGGGTGATCGCGCGGCAGCTGGCGGGGCAGGGCATCGGGCTGGGGGTGAACCTCGGCGTCGCGCCCTCGTCGCTCTTGCTGCCGGCTTTCGCGGTGGACTGGCTGGCCGAGACGCTGGACCATGAACCCGAGGAGGCCGAGGCGGTGCCGGAGCGGTTCGAGCCGCCCAAGGGCCTGCCCGAGACGCTGGTCACCGGGCTGGACGCGAAACTGGCGCGCGCGGGCGGGCTGGCGGGGCAGGCGCTGCTGGCGGCGGTGGTCTATCGCGGCGGGCGGCGCGGGCATATGCTGGCCTTTGTCGATGCGGTGGCGGGGGCCGAAGCGGCGCTGGCGCGCGCCGCGGCCGAGGCGTTGACCTTTTCGGGGATCGAGGCGGGCGAGATGGATGTGGCCTTCCTCGCCGGCACCGAGCCGGCGGTGCGTGCCATGGCGGCGGTAGCGCTGCGCTTTGACCTGCCGGTGCCGGTCGCGGAGGCGCCGCCCGCGCCCCAGCCCCCCGGCATGGACCCGGAGCGGCCGCCGAAGCTGCGCTGAGCCGGCTTGTCTTGCGGAGCCGCCTGCGGCGGCACGACTTTGGCGTCGCCTGCGCGGGCCTGGCGGCCCGCTGGTCTCCGGTCTGCCTCCGGCGGGAGTATTTGGGCAAGGAGCAAGGTATAATTGTGGGGTAAATTGATACCGTTTTTGTAAGCCATTGTTTTGGCGGTATTAAAATGTGATGGTGGTGCTTGACCTGCGCGGGGAAATGCGGGAAAAGCCGCCATCCGAGATTCAGGGGCGGTTGCTGCCCCTTCAATTCCATGGGTCTGACATGAAAACCTTTACCGCTACGCCGGCGGATATCGAGAAGAAGTGGATCCTGATCGACGCCGAGGGCG
>Ga0209053_1001166_pt1 | contig 13385 bp, 11 predicted proteins | sample EBPBio152010_DNA_FD_185864 | JGI IMG/M metagenome (GOLD analysis project Ga0209053, IMG submission 185864) | Wastewater treatment Type I Accumulibacter community from EBPR Bioreactor in Madison, WI, USA - Reactor 1_7/15/2010_ DNA (SPAdes)... | ecosystem: Engineered > Bioreactor > EBPR >... | reverse complement strand
CATCGCGGCCGACGCGCGCAACGCGAACGCCCACGCCAATCTCGCGCTGTTCTTCGTCAACGAGGGGCGCCCGCAGGAGGCGCTTGCGTCGGCCCGGCAGGCGCTCGCGCTCAACCCGCAGCAGGCGACGGCGATGCAGGTGCTCGCGGTGCTCGACGCGGCGCGCGTGCGGTAGCGTTGTTCGTTGTCTCTCTGGACCCGTAGCTCAGCTGGATAGAGCAGCGACCTTCTAAGTCGCCGGTCGCAGGTTCGAGTCCTGCCGGGTCTGCGACTGATTTAAACCTTTGTTGGGCAACGAGATAGCCAGGAATGAAGCAGGTGGATTGGATGCTCGTGCACCTACTGGTGCTCGCCGGAGAGGTGGAATCTCTCGCCAGCTCCCCAGCGACGCCTCGAAAAGGGGACCGTGAGTGCCTGTTATCCGGCGAGGCGACTGGTAAAGCGGCTGGTAAATGGTTCTTGCTGCTCGTTACCCGGCGAGCGCGACCTGTTCCCCAGCCCCCATCCGGTTTCGCAACTTGACCAATCACAGCCATGACTCGTACCATCCTCGGCGCCTCACGGGTTCGCCCTAAGCCGTCGCGAGTCATGCGGATAGGCGCAGCTCCATCCCAAGCCTACGGCATTCCATGACCAATCGGACCCCTCTGCGCCTGGTCGCGCTCGCGGTCGTCGTTTCTATCGCCGCGCTGGCGGCGCCCACCCACGCGCAGGTCTCGCGCGTCGAGTTCGCCACCGGCGTGGAAGCTCCAAGCGGCATCACGCAGCTCGCCGACGGGCGCATCCTCGTCACGGAGCAAATCGTCGCCGGCCGGGTCTCGGTGCTCTCGAGCACGGGCGAGCGGAGTGACTTTGCCACCGGGCTGAGCTTCCCCATCGGCATCACGCAGCTCGCCGACGGGCGTATCCTCGTCGCCGAGGAGTTCCGGGTTTCGGTGCTTTCGAGCACAGGCGAGCGGAGCGACTTCGCCACCGGTCTCGACGGTCTCCATGGCATCACGCAGCTTGCCGACGGGCGCATCCTCGTCGTAGAGGGCAACCCCGACCGTGTCTCGCTGCTCTCGAGCACGGGCGTCCGGAGCGACTTCGCCACGGGCCTGGACTATCCGAAGGACATCACCCAACTCGCCGACGGGCGCATCCTCGTCACTGAGAATACCCGCATTTCGGTGCTTTCGAGCACGGGCGAGCGGAGTGACTTTGCCACCGGTCTGGTCGCTCCGACGGGTATCACGCAGCTTGCGGACGGCCGCATCCTCGTCGTCTATGGCCAAGTGGACCAAGTCTTGGCGTTCTCGGTAACGGGGGAGCAGAGTTGCTTCGCTACCGGTCAGGATCATTGGGGCGCGATCACGCAGCTTGCCGATGGACGCATTCTCGTCACCCATCTCGCGTACGACAAGATCTCGCTGCTCGAAAGCGCAGTGCCTCAGGGAGGCACCTCGGGCTGCCAGTGACAGACGACTGGCGCGTCCGGCCCGAGTCGACCGTCGCATGCGGCGTCACCTCGCCTTCGGTACCGCGCTTTCGCCGAGGCCCTACCTGGTTGATGGGCACCATTTGGCCTCATCACTTGATCTGATGAGTCGGGGCGCCGTCAGGCTGCCCACCGTCTCGCGCTGGTGATCAGCCGTTCCGCGTCGATCGCCAACCGGCCCGTCAGGGTTCGACTCCAGCCCTGCCGGGTCTGCCTTCAATGCACCACCTGGAAGCTGCGTCGGCCAGTGGCGACCACGTTCCCGGCTGCGTCGTAGGCCAGAACCGTGACCCGGACGTCGCCCACGATTCGGCCACGGATCCGGAGCTCGCGCGGGTGCAGCGCTGCAGCGGTGAGCACTTCGCCCTCGCCGGTGAGGTCCCAGACATAGCGCTCGGCGTCCGCGTGGCCCTGCACGCGGAGCAGGGCCTGCTGGTCGCGTGCGAGCTCGTCCTGGACCCCCTTGATGTAGAGATCCGACGAGGGGGCCGTCGGCGTGGGAGCGACGGGGTCCGGGAGGTCGGCGACGATGGCTTCCCGGCACCCGGTGAGGCCAACGAGGAGCGAAAGAGCGAGCAGACGAAACATCGGCGCAGCAGCAGGTGAGCAGGACCCAAGGTAGGGCACGGCGCCGAGATCCCGGCTACACGTTGAAGCGAAACAGCATCACGTCGCCGTCGGCGACGACGTACTCCTTGCCCTCGCTGCGGAGCGCGCCGGCCGCGCGCGCGGCCGCCTCGCTGCCGAGTCGGTCGTAATCGGCGAACGCGATGGTCTCGGCGCGGATGAAGCCGCGCTCGAAGTCGGAGTGGATGACGCCGGCGGCCTGCGGGGCCTTGGTCCCGCGGCGGATCTGCCACGCGCGGGCCTCCTTCGGCCCGGCCGTGAAGTAAGTGATCATCCCGAGCAGCGCGTAGGCGGCGTGGATCAGGCGGTCGAGGCCGCTCTCGGCGACGCCGGCGGCCTCCAGGAACTCGGCCCGATCCTCCGACGGGAGGCCGGCGAGCTGGGCTTCGAACTCGGCCGACACCACGACGACGCCCGCTCCCTCCTCGGCCGCGTGCGCGCGGACGCGCTCGACGAGCGGCTGGCCGCCGGCGATGGCGTCCGCGAGCTCGCCCTCGGCGACGTTGGCGGCGTAGAGGACCGGCTTGGCCGTCAGCAGGAAGAGGTCGCGCAGGAGCGGTGCCTCGGCGTCGGAGACCTCCAGCAGGCGCGCGGGGCGACCGTCCGAGAGGTGGCCCTCCAGGCGGTCGAGCAGGTCGGACTCGGCGCGGGCGGTCTTGTCGCCCACCTTCAGGAGCTTCGTCACGCGCTCGCGGCGGCGGGCGACCGTGTCGAGGTCTTTCAGGAGCAGCTCGGTCGTGATCGTGCCGGCGTCGCGCACGGGGTCCACGGCGCCGTCGACGTGGACCACGTTGTCGTCCTCGAAGCAGCGCACGACGTGGACGACGGCGTCGGTCTCGCGGATGTGGCTGAGGAACTGGTTGCCGAGGCCCTCGCCCTTCGATGCGCCGGCGACGAGGCCGGCGATGTCCACGAACTCGACCGTCGCCGGGAGGGTCTGGGCGCTGCCGGCGAGGTGCGCGAGGCGGTCGAGGCGCGCGTCCGGCACGCCGACGACGCCCACGTTGGGCTCGATCGTGCAGAACGGGTAGTTGGCCGCCTCGGCGCCGGCGTCGGAGAGGGCGTTGAAGAGGGTGGACTTGCCGACGTTGGGCAGGCCGACGATGCCGACGCGCAGGGCCATCGGAGGGCGGGAAAGCGGGAAAGAGGCAGGTTAGCCGCCGGACGCGGCACTCGGGCCGAAGAATGGAGAAAGGCGCCGTGTTCGGTCGGGCGTCCCGTGGGCGGCATTTCCCCGATCAGGGTGTCGTGAAATGACCTTTCCGTTACATTCACCTCCCCCCTCACCCTTCCTTCACATGGCTGATTGCCTCTCGACCGCCTGCCGGCTGGTTTTGCCAACCTCGTGGTTGGCTTCGCCGGCCTCGCGGCTGCTCCTGCTCGGCGTGGTCCTCGCCCTCGCCCCCTCCGCGTGGTCGCAGACGTTGCGCGGAACGGTCACCGACGCCGCCGGCGGCGGCACGCTGCCGGGCGTCAACGTCAGCGTCCCCGGCACGACCGTCGGCACCACCACCGACGCCAACGGGCAGTATGCCCTCACGCTGCCGGCGGGCACCCGACAGGTCCGCTTCTCGTTCATCGGTTACCGGACTGTCGCGCTCGACCTCGCGGACGGCCAGTCGACCGCCAACGTGGCTCTCGAAGCCGACGTGCTCGGCCTCGACGAGGTCGTCGTCAGCGGTGTCGCGACGAGCGTTCGGCGTGCCAACGCAGCCATCTCGGTCGAGACGATCTCGGCGCGCGACCTCGCGGAGATCACCACCACGCAGACCTTCGGCGACGCCATTTCGGGCAAGGTGCCAGGGGCCGTCGTCAGCCAGTACACCGGCGCCCCTGGCGGCGGCATGTCGATCCGCCTCCGCGGCATCTCGACGATCAACGGGTCGGCCCAGCCGCTGTTCATCGTCGACGGCGTGATCTACAACAACGACGCGGTCGCCAACGGCATCAACGCCATCACGGCAGCGGCGGCGGGCGGCAACGCGTCCAACCAGGACAACCCCGTCAACCGGATCGCGGACCTCAACCCCGAGGACATCGAGTCCATCGAGATCCTGAAGGGGCCCAGCGCGGCGGCGATCTACGGCGCGCGGGCCTCCAACGGGGTGGTCATCATCACCACCAAGCGCGGCGCGACCACCGGCGGCACGCAGTTCAGCGTCAGCCAGTCGGTGGGCGTGTCTGCGCTCGCCAACCCGCTCGGCACGCGGCAGTTCACGGCGGAGACCGCCGAGGCGACGTACGGCCCCACCGGCCTCGCGCTCTTCAACGCGGCCAACGGCCAGTTCACCGACTACGAGCAGGAGCTCTACGGCAACACGGGCCTGCTGACGACGACCTCGCTCTCCGCGCAGGGCGGCTCCGACCGCACGCGCTTCTACATCTCGGGCCAGGTCAAGGACGACGAGGGCATCATCGCCGGTACGGGCTACGAGCGCCAGTCGGGCCGCGTCAACGTCACGCACCGCTTCACGGACCGCGCCACGTTCGACGCGAACACGGCCTACACGCGCTCGGTCGCTCGACGCTCGATCACCGGCAACGACAACTCGGGCACGTCGCTCGGCGTCGGCCTCTCCGCCACGCCCAACTTCATCGACCTGCTGCCCGACGCCAACGGCGTCTACCCCGTCCACCCGTTCAACGCGGCCAACCCGTTCCAGACGCGCGACCTCGCCTCCATCGGCGAGACCACCAACCGCGTCGTCGCCTCGGGCCGCTTCGGCTACTCCCTGCTGACGACCGACACACAGTCGCTGCAGGCCGTCGTCGACGGCGGCGCGGATTTCTACACGCTCGCCGGCTCGCTCGTCTTCCCGGTCGAGCTCCAGTTCTTCTCGGGCGCCGGCCTGCCGGGCACGTCCATCCAGGGCCGTACCAACAACCTGAACCTGTCGCTGCGCACCGCGCTCGTCCACTCGTTCAACCTGCCGGCCAACCGCCTCTTCTTCACGACGCAGGCGGGCTTCTCGGTCTTCTCGCAGGACCAGAACACCGTCCGCAACATCGGGCGCGGCCTCATCCCGGGCCAGACGAACGTGGACCAGTCCGCGGCGATCGCGACGGACCAGTTCCGGCTCAGCCAGGATGACCGCGCGCTCTTCGCGCAGGAGGAGATCAACTGGGCCGACCGCGTCATCGGCTCGTTCGGCGTCCGCGCCGAGCGCTCGTCGCTCAACGGTGACGTCGACGCCTACTATCTCTTCCCGAAGGCCGGCGTCGCGTTCAACCTCGCCGAGTTCGACTTCTGGCGCTTCCCGGCGCTGAGCCTCTTCAAGCTGCGCCTCGCCTACGGCGAGACGGGCAACACGGCGCCGTTCGGCGCGCGCTACACGACGTTCGCGCCGGTCGGCATCGGCGGCAACGTGGGTCTCGGTCTCAACCTGGGGCGCGGCTTCGCCGATGTGCGTCCCGAGCGTGCCGGCGAGCTCGAAGGCGGCCTCGACGTCTCCGGCTTCGATGGCCGTCTCTCGTTCGAGATCACGGCCTATCGCAAGAACGTGCGCGACCTGCTGCTCACGCGCCAGGTGCCGTTCTCAACGGGCTTCACGACCGAGACGTTCAACGGCGGGCGCCTCTCCAACGTCGGCCTCGAGATCGGCGTCAGCGCCGTGCCAGTCACGACGCCGGACTTCCAGTGGATCTCACGGACCAGCTTCTGGACCAACCGCGCCGAGGTCACGGAGCTCGACGTGCCGGCCTTCCAGGTCATCGGCGGCGGCTTCGGCACCACGCTCGGATCGATCCGCATCGAGGAGGGCCAGAGCCCGACACAGATCGTCGGCATCGACGACCGCGACGGCGTGCCCGGCCGCGACAACAACCCCGACGGCACGCCGATCATCTACCAGCTCGGCGATGCCGCGCCGCGCTTCCAGATGGGCTTCACCAACGACTTCACCTTCTTTCGCAACCTCCGCCTGACCATCTTCGGGCACTGGAAGAACGGTGGCGACAACATCAACCTGTCGCAGCTGCTCTACGATCTCAACGGCACGACGGCCGACTACGACGAGGACGACGACGGCGACGGCGAGATCAACGGCGTCGAGCGGACGGGCGCCCTCGGCACGTCGGCGGCGGTCTTCGTCCAGGACGCGTCGTACTTCAAGCTGCGCGAGGTGGGCCTCTACTACACGGTGCCGGACCGCTATACGCAGTCGGCCGTGCGGGGGCTGCGCAACCTGCGTCTCGGCATCTCGGGCAACAACCTGCTCACGATCACGCCCTACGGCAGCTACGACCCCGAGGTCCACAATTTCGGCGACTCGCCGGTGGCCAGTGGCGTCGAGGTGACGCCGTTCCCGTCGTCGCGCAGCTTCTTCGTCCACATCGGCTTCGGCCTGTAAGCGTCCCCCCGACTCCCATGACCATCATCCGATCCCTGGCGCAGACCGCGCTGCTGGCCGCCCTCGTGGCGGCCGGCGCCGGCTGCGACCTGTTCGAAGTGGAGGACCGCACGGACCCCAACGGGCCGAGCCGCGACGAGGTCCTCGCCAACCCGTCGCGCCCTCTGCTGTCGGCCGTCGCCGTCGGCATCGAGGCGACCTCCCGCAATGGCCTCAACAACTACCTCACCGATGTCGGCGTCGTCGGCCGCGAGTACTGGGTCACGTCCAGCGCCGACCCGCGTCTGACCGCCGATCTGCTCGGCAAGGGCACCTCGGTGCTGGACAACAACACGTTCTACATCACCGGCCCGTGGGCCGCGCACTACCGCGTGGTGCGCAACGCCAACACGATGCTCGAAGGGCTGGCGCTCAACACCACGCTGTCGGCCGCCGAGAAGGCCGGCGGGAGTGGCTGGGCCAAGACGTGGGCCGCGTACGCCTATCTGCTCAACCTCAACCTGACGTATGAGGGCGGCATCCGCATCCTCGATGTCGGGGCCGACGAGGCGGGGCCATTGTTGAGCTACGACGCCTCACTGGCCGCCATCGCGAGCTTGCTGGACAGCGGCTCGGCCGACCTCGCGGCCGGCGGCGACGCCTTCTTCTTCCCGGTCTCGGGCGGTTTCGCCGGCTTCAACACGCCGGCGACCTTCCGCCAGGTAAACCGCGGGCTGGCCGCTCGCGTGGCGCTGTACCGGGGCAACTATGCCGACGCCGGCACGCGCGTCGCGGAGTCGTTCCTCAGCGGCGCCGCCGATGGCGCGACGGGCGCCTACCACGTTTTCGGGACCGGCTCGGGCGACATCCTCAACCCGTTCTTCCTCCCGCCGACCAACGCAGCGTCGGGCGCGCACCTCGCGCACCCGTCGTTCGTCGCCGACGCCGAGGCCGGAGACACGCGCCTCGGCAAGGTCCTCGACCGCGGCGAGACGCTCACGTTCGACGGCCTGAGCTCGAACTACACGGAGAACGTCTACCGGGTCAACACGGCCCCCATCCCGATCCTCCGGGCAGCCGAGCTGCGGCTGATCCGTGCCGAAGTGCTCGCGCGCACCGGTGGTCTCTCCGGTGCCGTGGATGACCTCGACGCGATCCGCACGGCGGCCGGCCTCGCGCCGTACGCCGGCGCGGTCACCGAGGCGGCGGTGCTGGACGAGGTGCTGCGCCAGCGGCGCTATGAGCTCTACGCCGAGGGCCACCGCTGGATCGACATGCGCCGCTTTGGGCGTCTGGGCCAACTGCCCATCGACCGGCCCGGCGACGATGTCTGGGAGCAGTTCCCGATCCCGCTCGCCGAAGGAAGCTGAGGCGACGTCGGCGTGAGATCCGGAGCCCGGGCGCGACGTGCGTCCGGGCTCCGCTCCGTTCAGGTGTCGCGCACGCGCTCGGCGGCGGGCACGAGCGCGACCGTGCAGCGGCTGATGCAGATCAGCCGCTCGTCGGCGTCGGTGATCCGCACCTCCCAGACCTGTGTCGTGCGTCCCGCATGCAGTGGCGTGCCCACGGCCACCACCTCGCCGCCAGTGACCGGACGCAGGTGGTTGGCGTTGATCTCCAGCCCGAACGCCACCTTCTCCGGCAGCGCCGCCGCCGTCGCGCCGACGCTCACGACGCTCTCGGCCAGCGCCACGCTCGCGCCGCCGTGGAGGTAGCCGAGCGGCTGGTGCACGCGCGGCCCGACGGGCATCCGCGCGATGACGCGCGTCGGGCCGATCTCGTCGTACGTGATGCCGAGCGTGGTGTCGAGGGTCTCGCGGTCGGTGAAGTCGAGCATGGGGTGGGCGGTGGACGAAGGACGATGGACGATGGAGGCCCGGCCGGGTTCGTTTCGTCCGAAGTGCCAGTCGGTTGTCACCGGTGCGACCGACCTTGGGCTCGTCTCCCCCCGATCCCGCCGATGCTCGCCTCCGACCTCTCCCGCCTCGCCGAGCCCTTCGCCACGTCCGATATCGACTGGAAACCCGGCACCGTGACGCGCGACAAGAGCAAGGGCCTCGCCATGGCCTACCTCACCAGCCGCGCCGTGCAGGAGCGCCTCGACGCCGTCTGCGGTCCGGCCGACTGGCGCAACGAGTTCCGCGAAGGCCCCGGCGGCGGCGTCCTCTGCGGGCTCAGCATCTACGTCCAGCGCACGCCCGACGATCCCGGCGAGTGGGTCACGAAGTGGGACGGGGCCGAGAACACGGCGGTCGAGAGCGTCAAGGGGGGGCTCTCGGGCGCGCTCAAGCGCGCCGCCGTGATGTGGGGCGTCGGGCGCTACCTCTATGAGCTGCCCGCCCAGTGGGTCCGCCTCGACGAGCGCGGGCGCTTCGCCGAGACGCCGCGCCTGCCGTCGGCGTCCCGCGCGTCGTCGGCGCCTCGTCCCGTGCCGACCACGGCGTCGGCCTCGCCGGCGCCGCGCGGACCGATGGCCGGCGAGCGCCGCGTGGTGCGGCCGGCTGGCGACGGTGCCTCCGGCGAGCCCCGCCTCGGGCGCGCGGCGTAGGCGGGCTACAGGTTCTGGAGTACCTCGGGCATCTTGAGCGGGAAGAACTGCCCGGCGATCCCGAGGAACTCGATCTCGCCGCCCGGCCGCCACGCGTTGAGGTCCACGCGGTAGATGCTCCACACGTAGTAGTCGTCGCGCTCGAACTCCTGGTCCACGGCGTCGGCGGCGGCCTGGCCGAGGCGCTCGGCGAGGAAGTCGGTGACGCCTTCCGACAGGCGTCCGCCCGTGACCTCGTCGGCGCGCTCGGCGACCTCGGTCGCCACGCGCTCCTGGAGGAACTCGGTGAAGGCCTCGGGGCCCGGGTTCATCGCGGCGAGGACCACAGCCGCGAGCATCAGGCCCAGCAGGAGGATGCCGGAGGGTTTCATGGACGAAGGGCAGGCACGATGGCAAGGTAGGGACGCGCCGGCGGCGCGACGCGCGCTCTCCGGCGTGCGTCAGACCGCCGCGATCGCCTCGCCCATGGCCTCCGGGATCGCCGTCTCGTAGGGGCGCGCGAGGTCGGACACAGCGGCGTCCACGACGCGCGTCCCGCCGACGGCGACGGTCAGCCGGTCGCCGCCGGTGCGGCCGAGGACGGTCGCCCGGGCGCCGTGCGCGCTGGCGATCCCGGCTACGGCGTCGGCGTCGCGCACGGTGAGCACGACGCGGCTCTGCGCCTCGCCGAAGAGGACGGCGTCCAGCCGCGCGTCGGTCGCCGGCAGGCTCACGTCGGCGCCGGTGCGACCGAAGATCGCGCCCTCGGCGAGGCAGGTCGCGAGGCCGCCGTCCGACACGTCGTGCGCGCTCGCCACGTGCCCGGCCTGGATCGCCGCCAGCACGGCGCGCTGGACGGCGACCTCCTCGTCGAGGTCGAGGTGGGGCGCGTCGCCGGCGGTCGTGCCGTGGGCGTGCGAGAGGTACTCGCTGCCCTCGATGCCGCCGGTGTGCCACCAGCCGGCCGGCGAGACGAGGACCAGCGTGAGGCCGGCACGCCACGCGGCGGTCGTGGTGTGGGCGGTCACGTCGTCCACCACGCCCACCATGCCGATGGTCGGCGTCGGGAAGACGGCGCGCGTGCCGCCGGCGCCGTCTGGCGACTCGTTGTAGAAGCTGACGTTGCCGCCGGTGACGGGCGTCCCGAGCGCGCGGCACGCGTCGCCGAGGCCGCCGACGCCCTCGACGAAGGTCCAGTAGACCTCCGGCTTGTAGGGGTTGCCCCAGTTGAGGCAGTTGGTGACGGCCAGCGGGCGCCCCCCGGCGCAGACCACGTTGCGCGCGGCCTCGGCGACGGCGATCTGTCCGCCCCGGCGGGGGTTGAGGTAGACGTAGCGCCCGTTGCCGTCCACTTTCATCGCCAGCCCGCGCTCGCGCCCGCCGCCGCTGCCCTTGACGCGGATCACCGCCGCGTCGGTCGGGCCGGGGCCGGCGACGGTGTTGGTGCGCACGTCGGTGTCGTACTGCTCGAACACCCAGCGCTTGGACGCCACGTTGGGCGACCCCAGCAGCCCGACCAGCGCATCGGTGGCCGTCGCCGGCGTGAGGTCGTCGACGGCGTCGGGCGTCCACGCCAGCGTCGCGTCGAGCCACGACGGGCGGGACGTCTCGCGGTGGTAGACCGGCGCGCCGCCGCCGAGGACGAGGTGCTCGGCCGGGACGCTCGCGACCAGCTCGCCGTGCCAGAAGACGCGCACGCGGCCCGTGCCGGTGACGGTCCCGATGCGCGCCGCGTGGAGGTCCCACTTGTCGAACACGGCCGTGATCTCGGCCTCGCGCCCGGCCTCGACGACGACCAGCATCCGCTCCTGGCTCTCGCTCAGGAGGATCTCGTAGGGCGTCATGCCCGTCTCGCGCTGCGGGACGCACTCCAGTTGGAGGTCCATCCCCACGCCGCCCTTCTCGCTCATCTCGCACGACGAGCACGTGATGCCGGCCGCGCCCATGTCCTGCATCCCGACGACGGCGCCGGTGCGGATCGCCTCCAGCGTCGCCTCCAGCAGCAGCTTCTCGGTGAACGGGTCGCCGACCTGCACGTTGGGCCGCTTGGCCTCGCTCTCGTCCGAGATCTCCTCGGACGCGAACGTCGCGCCGTGGATGCCGTCGCGGCCCGTCGCGGCGCCGACGAGGAAGACCGGGTTGCCGACGCCCGCCGCCGTCGCCGAGACCGTCTCGCCGACGCGCACGAGCCCGACCGACATCGCGTTGACGAGCGGGTTGCCCTCGTACGCCGGGTCGAACTGGACCTCGCCGGCGACGGTCGGGACGCCGAACGAGTTGCCGTAGCCGCCGATGCCGCGCACGACGCCGTCGACGAGGTAGCGCACACGCGGCGCGTCCAGCCGCCCGAAGCGGAGGCTGTTGAGGCTCGCCACCGGCCGCGCGCCCATGGTGAAGATGTCCCGCTGGATGCCGCCGACGCCGGTCGCCGCGCCCTGCACCGGCTCGACGGCGCTCGGGTGGTTGTGGCTCTCGATCTTGAACGCGACCGCGAGCCCGTCGCCGAGGTCCACGAGGCCGGCGTTCTCGTCGCCGGCCTTGGCGAGCAGCGCCTCGCCGTCGCGCGGGAGCGTCTTCAGCACCGCGATCGAGTTCTTGTACGAACAGTGCTCGGACCACATCACCGAGTAGATGCCGAGCTCGGCCCACGTCGGCGTCCGGCCCAGCCGCGCCACGACGGCGTCGTACTCCTCGGGCAGCAGCCCGTGCGCGCGCGCGACGTCGGGCGTGACGGCCGGGTCCGAGGGCAGGGCGCTGGGCTCGACGTTGGCGGCGAACTCGGGCGTGCCGGTGAACGGAAACGGCGACATCGGAGGCGGCGGCGGGCGACGGCGCAAGCTACCGGCGCCCGGCGCACGGGATGACCGGCGAATGGCTGCTTTCCCGTACTCTCACGTACCGGGCACTCCCGCCCGGGTTGTCTCACCCGCCCCTCCGCTCATGGACATCGAGTCTCTCAAGGCCTGGTACCTCAAGGTCATCGGACAGTACGCGGACTTCAGCGGCCGCGCGCGGCGCCGCGAGTTCTGGTCGTTCGCGCTCGTCAACTTCGTCATCGCCATCGCGCTCAACGTGCTGGCCGCCATCCTCGGCAGCGTCGCGGACTTCCTCGCGCTGCTCGGCATGGGCGTCTACTGGCTCTACTCGCTGGCCGTGATGATCCCGAGCCTCGCCGTCGGCGTGCGCCGCCTCCACGACACGGGCAAGAGCGGCTGGTTCATGCTGATCGCGCTGATCCCGCTCGCCGGCCTCTACCTGATCTACCTGTTCACGGTCGAGGGCGACCGCGGCTCGAACGAGTACGGCCCCGACCCGAAGGCCGACGAGGGCGTCCCCGCCGGCGACTGGAACGGCTGATCCGCTCGCGCGACGCGCTAGCGCACCACGGTGAGTGCCAGCGTGGCCGCCTCGCCTGCGGCCTCGGCGCGAACCACATAGACGCCGGCCGCGAGGCCCGCCGTCGGCACGCCGATCTCGGTGGCGCCGGCGGCGGCGGCGCGCTCCAGCAGCGTCGCCACGCGGCGCCCGGTCGCGTCGTGGAGCGTCACCCGCGCGTCGCCGGCCTCGCGCAGCACGAGCGCCACGCGCGACGCCGTGCCCGACGGGTTGGACGAGCGCATCGCGAGCGCCAGCGCGGTGCCGTCCGGTGGCGTCTCCGTGCTCGACGTGCCGACGATCGTCAGGCTGCCGCCCATCGTGGTGTGGACGCCGCACTGGTAGAAGAGCTCGTCCGGCGCGCTCGACGGCACGGTGAACGTGAGCGCGGCGGTCCCCGTGGCGAAGTTGCCGGTGACGCCGTCGGTCCAGACGCCCGCGCCGCCGCCGGTGCTGCTCGTCGAGATGTAGAAGGGGTGGATGGACGGCGTGTTGTCCATCTGGAACGTGTACGTCTGCCCGCGCTCCAGCGTCAGCGTCGCGCGCGGCACGCCGTCGACGTCGTAGGCGAACTCGCCGGCGTTGAAGCTGACCGTAAAGGTGGTCTGCGCGCTCGGGGCGGCGGCGACGAGCAGGGCGAGGGCGAGAAGCAAGCGGCGCATCGGGGCGGCGGTGGGTGACGCGCGCAACGTACGGCGCGGGCCGGACTTCGCAAGCCTCACGCGCGCACGACGGGGAGCGCGTCGCCGGCCTGCCCGTCGCCCGACGGCACCGGCCACGCGGGCGCCAGCCCGGCGGCCCGCTCGACGGTCCCGACGAGGCGCGTCCCGGCCTCGGCCACCCACGCCCGGAAGCGCAGCGACGCGGGGGGCGGACCCTCCGGGCGCGCGTCCAGCCAGTCGAGGAAGCGGCTCAGGTCGAGCGAGTCGGCGGAGAGGCCGGCGCCGGCGGCCTCGGCGTCGGCGGCGTTGCAGCGTTGCTCGTAATGGCCCGGCGTGGGCGTCATCAGCACCGGCACGCCGAGCCAGAAGGCCTCCGAGACCGACTCGAA
>Ga0209053_1001164_pt1 | contig 13407 bp, 11 predicted proteins | sample EBPBio152010_DNA_FD_185864 | JGI IMG/M metagenome (GOLD analysis project Ga0209053, IMG submission 185864) | Wastewater treatment Type I Accumulibacter community from EBPR Bioreactor in Madison, WI, USA - Reactor 1_7/15/2010_ DNA (SPAdes)... | ecosystem: Engineered > Bioreactor > EBPR >... | reverse complement strand
GCTCGCGAAAAAGGCCGAGATCAATGGCCGCGGCGGGAAAGACCCGGTGCGCTACGACGATTGGGAAGTGAAGGGCATCGCCAGCGATTTCTGATCGCCCGGCATTCCTAGCCCACCACCGTCACCCGGCTCGGGATGCGCACCCGCGCCATGAGGTCGAGCACATCCTCGTCCAGCATGCGGATGCAGCCGAAGGAGGCATAGCGCCCGATCGAGGCCCGCATCGAGGGTGAAGTGCCGTGGATCGCGTATTCACCCGGGGCAATCGTCAGGGCGCCAGCACCCATTGGGTTGTTGGGCGCGCCGCCGGGAATGACATCGGGCAGCGAGGGCTTCGCGCGGCGCACCTCCGCCGGCGGTGACCAGGCCGGGCGGTAATGCTTGCCGTCAATCAGGCGCGTGCCGAACCATTGCCTGCCGGGCATGCCGACCGCGACCGGATAACGGATTGCCGTGCCGTCGCCCTGCACAAAAAACAGCACGCGCTGGCGCGTGGAGACCACCACCGAGCCCGGCTCGTAACCGTGTGGAAATTCCACGAGACCGCGTGCATGGGCCGCTGCGGGAAGCACGAGGCTGCCCAAAGTCATGGCGCCGAGCAAGGCGCGCCGGTCGATATTCGAACTCATCCCTTGTCCTCCGGATGCCGAGGGTCCCGGATGGGCACTCTCGGGTGCAGAGACTCGCGAAAGGGTTTCCGCACCCTCGCAACTTGTCGGAAGGGTTACCGGAGGGTGAAGGCCGTGGCCGCGGGCTTGCTCCAGCGCAAGGTGCAACCCGGAGAAAACGGGCACAAAGCGGCATCCTCGCCCGTGTCACGAAAGCGCCGCCCCATGCCCTCCCTCGGTTCCTCGCTTGCCGCCGATCTCGCTCACCTCGCCGCGAAACCGGTGCCGCGCTACACGAGCTACCCCACCGCGCCGCATTTCCATGCGGGGCTCAACGCGAAAACCTACGGGGATTGGCTGGGGGCCTTCCCGGAAAAGGTTGATCTCTCGCTCTACATGCACATCCCCTTCTGCGACAGCCTGTGCTGGTTCTGCGGCTGCCATACGCGCATCACCCGGCGATACGAACCCGTGGGGCTCTATCTCGGCGGGCTCATCCGCGAGATCCGCATGGTGGGCGAGAAAGTGCCGGCGGGTGCGACAGTCTCGCATATCCATTGGGGCGGTGGGTCGCCCACCATGCTCAGCGCGGAGGATATCCTGCGCCTTGCCGATGCCACGCGCGAGGCTTTCCGCCTGCGCTCCGATTGCGATTTCGCGGTGGAGATCGATCCGCGTGGCCTTGATGACGAACGCATCGCGGCGCTGGCGAAAGGGGGTCTCACCCGCGTCAGCCTCGGCGTGCAGGATTTCGATCCGGAAGTGCAATGGGCAATCAACCGCGAGCAGAGCTTCGAGGAAACCAAGCGCGTGGCCGATGCCTTCCGCGAGAAGGGCGTGCGCTCGCTGAACATCGACGCGATCTATGGCCTACCCTACCAGACGGAAGCGCGCCTAATGGCAACGCTGGAAAAAGTGGTGGCGCTGGCACCGGATCGCATCGCGCTCTTCGGCTATGCCCATGTGCCGTGGATGAAGAAGCATCAGGAGATGATCCCGCCGGAATCGCTGCCCGGCGTGGAGGCGCGCTTCCTGCAGGCGGAGAATGCGGCGGCCTTCCTCGTGGCCAATGGCTATCGCCGCGTGGGCATCGACCATTTCGCCCGGCCCGGCGATGCGCTGGCGAAGGCGGCGTGGGATGGCTCGCTCCGGCGGAATTTCCAGGGCTACACGGTGGACCCGGCCGAGGCGCTGATCGGGTTCGGGGCCTCCGCGATCGGCTCGCTCCCCGGCGGCTACGTGCAGAACGAGCCGACCACGGGCCGCTATCTCGCGACCATCGCGGAAGGAAAGCTGCCGATTGCGCGCGGTCTCGCGGTGACTGCGGAGGATCGCATGCGCCGCGGCGTCATCGAGGCGCTGATGTGCCGGATGCGGCTGGAGGAGGCCGATTTCGCTTTCACCGATGCGCCGGATGAAGCGAAAGCCGCCATTCGGCAGACCATGCGCGAATTCACCGATGAAATCCGCCGCGGTTGGGTGAAGCGCGACGGCGATACGCTGCTGGTCACGGAAGCGGGCCGGCCCTTCCTGCGGCTCGTGGCCTCGCGCTTCGATGCCTATCTCGGCCAATCCGCCGGAAGGCACTCCGTCGCGGTCTAGGCGAACTGGGCTCAGTGATTTTCGTAATCTTGCAGCCCGGTCACCTCTGGCCGGGCTTTCTCATGGGCATGTTTGCAACAAGCGATAGCGACCATCCGGCTTTCGGCTGAGGCAGCGATGCAACAGCGGTTTTCCCGGCTTCCGGAGCTTGATTTGCATCAAGTTCAATGGGTTGGGCCGAGCGCACGGTCCCCCCGCCTCTTGGGGAAAAACTGGAACAGAGCCATGCGCAAAACAGCCATTCGCGGTCTGGGGGCCGCTCTTCTTCTCGCCACCACCAGCAGCCTCGCGCTCGCAGCCGATCTCGGCCCCGTGGCCAAGTCGCCGACCTTCGCGCCGGTTTCATTCAACCCGTGGATGATCCGCCTGCGCGGCATTGGTGTCATTCCCGGCGGCTCGAACCGCGTGACCGCCGGCGGCGCGCCGCTCGCAGGCGCGAAGGTGGATGTGACCGACTCGGTCGTGCCGGAACTCGACATCACCTATTTCTTCACGCCGAACATCGCTGCGGAACTCATCCTCGGCACGACACCGCATACCGCGAAGGGCAAAGGCGCAATCGCCGGCCTCGGCACGCTCGGCAAGGCCTGGCTGCTGCCGCCGACCCTGACCTTGCAATACCATTTCACGCAGTTCGGGGCCTTCAAGCCCTATATCGGCGCGGGCGTGAACCTCACGATCTTCTATGGCGAACAGCACGGCACGCTGAACCGCTTCAAGATTGACACGGCGGCAGGCCTCGCGGTGCAGGTCGGCTTTGATTACATGCTCGACAAGAACTGGGGCATCAACTTCGACGTGAAGAAGCTCTACCTGCGCACAGATGCCAAGGGCCTGCTTGGCGCGGTGCCGGTGAAGGCCAAGATGCATCTCGATCCGTGGATCATCGGTGCGGGCGTGACCTACAAGTTCTGAACCAGAGCCCGCGCGGCGAGCGTGTTCGCGCGGGAACGGGGAGAGGGCGCCGTCGGGAAACCGGCGGCGCTTTCGTTTGGATCGCCGAATCTGCAACAAAAAAGAGCGGCTTGCGCCGCTCTTCCAGTCCAGGCAGAAGCTTGAAACCGGTGGCTGAAGGGCCTCAGCCCTTCTTGTTCTGCCGGTTGGCGATGAGATCATCCACCACGCTCGGATCGGCGAGAGTCGAGGTGTCGCCCAGCGAACCGAAATCATCCTCGGCGATCTTGCGCAGAATGCGCCGCATGATCTTGCCCGAGCGGGTCTTTGGCAGCCCCGGCGCGAACTGGATCTTGTCCGGCGTCGCTATCGGACCGATCTCGTTGCGCACGGTGGTCACCAGCGCCTTGCGCAGATCCTCGGAGGGCTGGATGCCGTTCATCAGGGTGACATAGGCATAGATGCCCTGCCCCTTGATGTCGTGCGGATAGCCCACGACCGCCGCTTCCGACACCGCCTCATGCGCCACGAGCGCGCTTTCGACTTCCGCCGTGCCCATGCGATGGCCCGAGACGTTGATCACGTCATCCACGCGTCCCGTGATCCAGTAATAGCCATCCTTGTCGCGGCGGCAGCCATCACCCGTGAAATAGGCATTGGGATAGGTCGCGAAATAGGTCTCCTCGAAGCGCTTGTGGTCACCGTAAACGGTGCGCATCTGGCCGGGCCAGCTATCCGTGAGGATGAGGTTGCCCTCGCAGGCGCCCTTGAGCACGGTGCCATTGGCATCCACCACTTCCGGCTTCACGCCGAAGAAGGGCCGCGTGGCCGAACCCGGCTTCAGCGCGGTCGCACCGGGCAGCGGGGTGATGAGCACGCCGCCGGTTTCGGTCTGCCACCAGGTATCGACGATCGGGCAGCGGCCATCGCCGACCACCTTGTGATACCATTCCCAAGCTTCCGGATTGATGGGCTCGCCCACCGAACCGAGCAGGCGCAAGGACTTGCGCTTGGTCTTCTTCACCATCTCTTCGCCGGCACCCATCAGCGAGCGGATGGCCGTGGGGGCGGTGTAGAAGGTGTTGACCTTGTGCTTGTCGATCACCTCCCAGAAGCGGGACATGGTCGGGTAGTTCGGCACGCCCTCGAACATCAGGGTCGTGGCACCATTCGCGAGCGGGCCATAGATGATGTAGCTGTGGCCAGTCACCCAGCCCACATCGGCCGTGCACCAGTAGATGTCGCCATCCTTGTAATCGAAGACGTATTGATGCGTCATCGAGGCATAGACGAGATAGCCACCGGTGGTGTGCAGCACACCCTTCGGCTTGCCCGTGGAACCCGAGGTATAGAGGATGAAGAGCGGGTCTTCGGCCTTCATTTCCACCGGCGGGCAATGGGTGGAAACCTTGGCGGCTTCCTCGTGATACCAGACGTCACGGCCTTCCTGCATGGTCACATGGCCGCCGGTGTGCTTCACCACGATGACCTTGTCGACCGCCGGATGCACCTTGTTGCAGGCGACATCGACATTCTTCTTGAGATGCACAGCCTTGCCGCCGCGCAGGCCCTCATCGGCGGTGATCACCACCTTGGAATCGCAATCCTCGATGCGGCCGGCAATCGCATCCGGCGAGAAGCCGCCGAACACGATGGAATGCACCGCGCCGATGCGCGTGCAGGCGAGCATCGCATAGGCCGCCTCGACGATCATCGGCAGGTAGATCGTGACGCGATCGCCCTTCTTGACGCCGTTGGCCTTCAGCACATTCGCCATGCGGCACACTTCCTCGTGCAGCTTGGCATAGGTGATCTTCTTGGAATTCTTGGGGTCGTCGCCTTCCCAGATGATGGCAACCTGGTTTGCGCGCTTCGCAAGATGGCGATCGACGCAGTTATAGGAGACGTTGGTGGTGCCGTCCTCGAACCATTTGATCGAGACCTTGCCCGGCTTGTAGGAGACGTTCTTCACCTTGGTATAGGGCTTGAACCAGTCGATCCGCTTGCCATGCTCGCCCCAGAAGGCCTCGCTGTCCTTTACCGAGGCGGCATACATCTTCTTGTATTTGGCATCATTGACATAAGCGCGCTTTTTCCAAGCAGCGGAAACCTCGTATACCTTCTCCGACATCAGCGTTCTCCCGGACCGAAACAACGGAACTTCTGGCCGGACTGGCGCCGGCTTCTCTTCCTTGCAATCGGTCTTAACGGAAAGCCGGGAAGCACGGAAGGTGGTCTGATCTTGGCAATTCGGCCGATCAACTTTCCGGTAAGAAAAGAGGCAGCTTCGCCGCATTTCGGGCGGGCCAGCCACAATTGGCGCCACAAAACCTCCGCGAAATCTCCACGCCCGGGAACCACTCGCGCCATGATGCCCCGTCAGCAAGCAGAGGCCGCCATTGTTCGGCGAAGACTGTGAACCAAGGAGAATTGTAATGCGGAAACTGACGCCCTTCGTCGTCGGCGCGGGCTTGCTGGCTGCCGGTGTGGCCAGCGCGGCCGATCTTTCGGTGCGGCGCAGCCAGCCGGTCGCCCCTGCCTTCACCCCCACCCTCGGCTTCAACTGGACCGGTGGCTATGCCGGTGTGGATGCCGGCTACCAGTGGGGCAATGCGCGGCTGAGCCTGCCGGGGGTTCCCACCTCCGCCTCGACCGACCCCTCGGGCTTCTCGCTCGGCGGCCATCTCGGCTATCGCTACCAGTTCAACAACAACATGGTTGTCGGCGCTGAAGTGCGCGGCTTCGGCAATTTCGATACGCGTTCGGGCACCGGCTATGCGGCCGCTGTGAACACCACGCGCATCGAGAACACGTGGGGCGGCGACGCCCGGCTGAGCCTCGGCTACGCGGTCGGCCGCTTCCTGCCTTACATCGCGGGCGGTGTGGCTCTGGCCGATTACAACGGCAACACGACCTTCGTGGGCGGCTCCTCGGGCTTTTCCGATACCCGTGCCGGCTGGACCATCGGCGGTGGCCTTGCCTATGCCATCACCGACAACCTCGTGACGCGTCTCGATTACGCCTATTCGGATTTCGGCGCGAAGACCCACAGCACCCCGGGCGTTCCGGGCGGCGCGACTCGCGTTCGCCTCGATACGCATGCCGTGCGCGCGGGCCTGAGCTACAAGTTCTGATCGGACACGACAGAACGACAATCAACGCGCGGGGGAAACCTCGCGCGTTTTTTGTGACGCACGGAAAGAATTAGAGCCCGCCAAGTTTCGTGATGAGCGCCCATTCGTCATCGGTCACCGGCTGCACCGAGAGGCGCATGGAGGTGACGAGGCTCATCTTCGCAAGCGCCGGATTGGCCTTGATCTCTTTCAGCGAAATCGGCCTCGGCAGCGGCTTCACGGCGGCGAAATCCACCACCACCCAGGGCTCGCCCGGCTCGGCGGTGGGGTCCGGATAGGCCTCGCGGATCACCTCCACAATGCCCACGATCTCGAGCCCCTCGTTGGAATGGTAGAAGAAAACCTGCTCGCCCTTTTTCATGGCCATCAGGTTCAACTTGGCGGAATGGTTGCGCACACCGTCCCAGAAAGTGCCCTTGGCACCGGCTGCGACCTGCTGGTCCCAAGACCATTTGAAGGGTTCGGATTTCACGAGCCAATGCGCCATTCTCACTCCTCCCGGAAAGGCCGCGCCATCAGCGCCGCCACGGCATCCTTTACGCCGAGCCTGCCGTCAAGGATCGCGCGGACGCCCGCGGCAATCGGCATATCGATGCCGCGCGCGCGGGCCATGTCATCAAGCGCGGCTGCGGTGAAAGCGCCCTCGGCGAGCTTTCCGCCGGAGGCCTCATGCAGCGCTTTACCCTGCCCCAGAGCCAGCCCAAGCGAGAAATTCCGGCTCTGGGTGGAAGAAGCCGTGAGCAGCAGGTCGCCAAGGCCGGAAAGGCCCATCAGCGTCTCGGCCCGCGCGCCGAGCGAAGCCGCGAAACGCCGCAATTCAGCAAAACCGCGCGTAACGATGGCCGCGCGCGCACTTTCGCCCAAGCCCAGCCCCGCGACAATCCCCGCCGCGATGGCCAGCACATTTTTTGCTGCACCGCCAATCTCCACGCCGCGCACATCCGTCGCGTGGTAGATGCGAAAACCGGTCGAGCCGAGATGCGCCGCGAGCGCCTGCGCATCCATCGCTTCCGTCATCGCGAGGCTCACCGCCGTGGGCAGACCGCGCGCGATATCCTCCGCGAAGGAGGGGCCTGAAAGGACACCGAAGCGCTGGGGGCCGAGTTCATCCGCCATCACCTCGGTAACGAACTGGCCCGTGGCCTGCTCCATCCCCTTTGCGGCGGAAATCACGGCATGGCCGGGCGACAGCACGAACGCCAAAGCCTCGCAAACAGAGCGCAGGGCCTGTGTCGGCACAGCAAGCACCAGCACCGGCAATTCTGCCGCAGCGTTCAGATCGGAAACCGGCGTGATGCGCAGATCGAGCGGCAAGCCGGGCAGAGCTGCCTCGCAAAGCCGGCTCTTTGCCATCGCCTCCATGCGCTCAGCGTCACGTCCCCAAAGCGTGACATCGCGCCCGGCCCGCGCGAATGCGAGCGCCAGCGCCGTGCCGAACGCGCCAGCACCCAGAACCGCGACCCGGTTAGTATTCATGCACGAGCTTCTTTCATGCTCGCGCTCCGGGTTTCGCCGCCGCCTCATCCAGCGGCCAGCGCGGGCGCGCGCCGAAATCGAGACCATCGGTCATGCCCCGCCGCAAACGCTCGATTCCGGCCCAGGCGATCATCGCGCCGTTATCGGTGCAGAGCGCCGGCGGCGGCACGAGGCATTTGAGGCCGGCCTCCATCGCCACGCGCTGGAGGGCCATGCGGATCGCGCGGTTCGCGCCCACGCCACCGGCGATCACAAGCGCTGTGGGACTACCCACCTGCTGGCGGAACGCGCGGATTCCCATCCGCGTGCGATCGACGATGCAATCGACAATCGCCGCCTGGAAGCTCGCGCAGAGATCGGCGCAATCCTGTTCGTTGAGCGGCTGCACCGCCTCAGCCGCGAGGCGCACGGCCGTTTTCAGGCCGGAGAGCGAGAAATTGGGCTCCGGTCGGCCCAGAAGCGGGCGTGGCAAGGCGAAGCGGCTGGCATCGCCCTTCTCGGCCGCGCGCTCCACGGCGGGACCGCCGGGGAAACCGAGCGAGAGCATCTTCGCAACCTTGTCGAAGGCCTCGCCAATCGCATCGTCAATCGTCGTGCCGATGCGGCGATATTTGCCGATATCTTCCACAGCCACGAGCTGCGTGTGCCCTCCTGAAACCAGCAACAGCAGGTAAGGGAACCCCACCTCTTCGGTAAGGCGCGGGGTGAGGGCATGCGCCTCGAGATGGTTCACCGCTACCAGCGGCTTGCCGAGCGCCAGCGCCAATGCCTTGCCGGTGGTGAGGCCCACGAGCACGCCGCCGATAAGGCCCGGACCGGCGGCGGCCGCGATGCCATCGAGGTTCGTCATGGTGATGCCCGCTTCCTTCAGGGCATCGTCGATCATCCGGTCGAGAATCTCGACATGGGCGCGCGCCGCAATCTCCGGCACCACGCCCCCGAAAGGCGCGTGTTCGGCAATCTGCGAGCGAATGCGGTTCGACAGGATGCGCCGCGTGCCATCCCGGGAGACCTCGACGATGGCCGCGGATGTCTCGTCGCAGGTAGTCTCCAACCCAAGAACGCGCAAGGACAACATGACTTCCCGTCTGATTTCCGAAACTTGCTCGGCTGCCACGAAATTCATCAGGCTTCTTGCCGAAGCCCGTCCGGCCGTTCTAGACGAAGAGTGGCCTTCGGGGGAAGGCTCGAACCGACAGGATCTGCCGTGACTGCTGTAGCGCCTCTTCTCACCTTGGGCACGCGCGGTTCACCGCTTGCACTCGCTCAGGCCCGCATGACCGCCGCTGCCCTGCGCGAGGCCCATGGCCTCGGCGAGGACGCGGTTGCGACCGAGATCATCCGCACCACGGGAGATGCGACGCAGGATCGCCCGCTCTCGGAAATCGGCGGCAAGGGGCTGTTCACGAAAGAAATCGACGCCGCACAGCTCGAGGGCCGCGTGGATCTCGCGGTGCATTCGGCGAAAGACCTGCCGACCACGCTGCCGGATGGCCTGGTTGTGGCGGGTTACTTGCCGCGCAACGACATTCGCGATGCACTCATCGCGCCACGCTGGAAGACGCTCGCCAATCTGCCGCAGGGCGCGAAGGTGGGCACGGTGTCGCTCCGTCGTCAGGCCCTTCTGAAGCGCCTGCGCCCTGATCTGACCATCGAGATGCTGCGCGGTAATGTGCAAACCCGCCTCGACAAGGTCGCGAACGGCACCTTTGATGCCATCGTGCTCGCCATGGCCGGCCTCAATCGCCTCGGCCTCGCCGAACACGCGACCGAAGCGCTCGACCCCGAGACCTTCACCCCCGCCGTGGGCCAGGGTGCGATTGCCCTGGTGGCGCGCGATGGTGATGCGCGCGTGCTGGCCCTGACCGACGCGATCGTGCATCGTGAGACCGGCCTCGCGCTCGCCGCCGAACGCGCCTTCCTCGGCGTACTCGATGGCTCCTGCCGCACGCCCATCGGCGGTTCGGCGCGGCTTGTGGATGGCGCCCTGCGCTTCGCCGGCATTGTGCTCGCGCCTGATGGCACCCGCGTCTGGACGCGTGAGGCTACGCTCCCTGCGCCGACGGATGCCAAGGCCGCCGAACTCGGCGCGTCCCTCGGTCGGGAACTCCGCGCGGAAATTCCCGCCGGGGTGGTGGGCTAGGCGATGAACCGCCCGCGCCTGCTGGTGACCCGCGCGGAGCCGGATGCCAGCGACACTGCGCGGCTTATTGCAGAACTCGGCGGCGAGGCGGTTCTGCTCACCACGCGGCGCGAGGTGGCGATCCTCGAGGCGGCGCCACCGAAGCCGGATCTCCTGATCGCGACCTCGCCGCGCGCCTTCCGGTTGGGCGAGCCCATCCCGCAGGATTGGCTCGGTCTGCCCTGCCTCACTGTGGGCGGGGTGACGGCCGAAGCCGCAGGGCTGGTCGGCTTCTCGGATATCCGCATCGCCGGGGGCGAGGCCGCAAGCCTGAAGCCATTGCTAGCTCCCTTTGCCGGTCGTCGGGCGATCTACCTCGCAGGCGAGCCCCGCCGGCCGGAACTCGAGGCGGACGCGACAGCATCCGGCCTCTCGCTCGATCTCTGGCGGCGATACCGCATGGAAGAAGGCGCTTCGGCCGAAGATATCGATGCAAAACTTAAGAATCCCGTCGATGCCGTGCTGCATTTCAGCCGCGAAAGTGCAGCGAGCCTCGCGCGGGCGATTCAGCATTCGCCGCATCGCGAGCACCTCTGGCGCACAGGGCAGGCCTGCCTCTCGCCCGCTGTCGCCGGCACCTTGCGCGCCGTGATGGGGCCGTTGCCCTTCGAGCCACGCATCGCGCTCGCCCCAGAACGGAACGCTGCAAGCCTCGTGAGAACCGCCCTCGCCCTTGCGCGAGAACAAACCGATACGCAATTCGATTGACGCCCCGCCGCGTTTTCGTTTGATGGGCGGCAGGCAAGCGAAGCATCGCAGGGAAGGACGGGGAGGTTCAGCCCATGGAAACCACGCCCAAGAACGGCGATGAGACCGAATCCGCCTCGACCAAGCCCGGCGAGAATGCCCGCCCGAAGAAATCACGCCCGCCGGTCGAGATCGATCTGCCGGCCGAATCGGTCAGCGAGGTGAGAACCGAGCCGGCTCCCGCCCCGGCAGATGAGCCTCGTGCCGAGGCCGCATCGCAGCCCGAACCGCCGGTCGCCGAAGCCCCGCCACCGCCACCTCCGGCCAAGCCTTCCATGGCCATGCCGCTGGCGCTCGCCCTCGTGGCAGGCGTCGTGGGGAGCCTCGGCGTGCAGGCGCTGCTCGGCGGGTCGGATATGAAGCTTGCGACAGCGCTTGACCAGCGCCTCGCGCGGCTGGAACAGGCGAAGCCACCGGCAGCCGCCATCCCCGCCGAACTTACGGAGCGCCTCGCCAAGGCCGAGAAGACCCTCGCGGAATTCGCGCCGCGCGAACAGGCGCTTCAGGCCGAAATCAGCCGCCTTTCCGGTGCCTTGAAAACCCTTTCGGAGCGCCCTGTGGCGTCGGGTTCACCCGCCACCGGCCCGACCCCGGACATGGCCGCCGAGATCGAGCGCCTGCGCAGCGCCGCTGAAGCAGCCACGAAGCAGGCCGAGGGGCAGGCCGCGCGCGTCACCGGCCTCAACGAGCAGGTCACTACGCTCGCAAAGGCCGTGGCCTCCGCCAATGGCGAACTCGCCCGCGCCTCTGCCGCTTCCGTGGTGAGCCAGAACCTTGCCGAGGGCTTCCAGCGCAATGAGTCCCTTGGCGGCGCAATCGAGGCCCTCAAGGCCTTGGGCGTGTCAGCCGAACGGCTCGCACCCCTCGCGGCTTTCGCGAAGGATGCGCCGCCCTCGCTCGCGAGCCTGGGCAACGAATTGCGCGACCTCGCCAAGGCCAGCGCCGAGGCAGCAACCGGCCAGCAGGCTGATTTCCTCACCCGCCTCAAGCACGGCGCGGCCTCGCTGGTGGAAGTGCGCCGCACCGGCGAGATCACCGGTACGGATGACGCCGCCCATCTCGCGCGCGCCGAACAGGCCGTGGGACGCGGCGATCTCGCAACTGCGATCACGCTCGTCAGCCGTCTTTCCGCCCCGCGCGCCGAGCGCTTCGCAGGCTGGAAGGCCAAGGCCGAAGCGCGCGCCAAGGCCGGCGATGCCATTCGCCAGATCCGGCAGGAAAGCCTCGCCGGGCTTGCCCGCGCCGCCGCGCCGGCGAAGCCGTGAGGATGCCCGCATGTTGAGATTGCTTGCGTTTTTTCTGCTGCTTCTGGCCATCGCCTTCGGCTTCGCGCAACTCGCCGACACACCCGGCCATGTGCTGCTGCAATGGGGCGAAACCGAATACCGCGTGAGCCTGCTGACCGGCATTGCCGGGCTTCTCGCGGGCTTTGTCGCGTTGATGATCCTCTGGTCGGTTCTCAGGCTGGTCTTTCGCCTGCCGAGCCTCATCGGCCTCGCGAACCGCATGCGCCGGCGCGAGAAGGGCCAACTCGCCGTCGCACGCGGACTCGTGGCCGTGGGTGTGGGCGACCAGCGCCAGGCCGAGCGCCATGCGCGGGATTCCGAGCGCCTGCTCGGCAGCGAGCCGCTGGCGCTTCTGCTGAAGGCGCAAACCGCGCAACTCGCCGGCAACGAAAAGGGCGCCGAACTCGCCTTCAAGGCGATGCTCGACAACCCGGATACGCACGGCCTCGGCCTACGCGGGCTGTTCGTGGAGGCCACGCGGCGTGGCGATGGCGAAGCAAGCCGCATGCTGGCCGAACAGGCTTATCGCACCAGCCCCGGAGCAAGTTGGGCCAATGATGCCATGCTGCGCATGAGAGCGCAGGCCGGCGATTGGCGCGGCGCCATCGAGGTGGTGGAGCAGGGCGTCTCCCGCCGGCTGATTGACAAGGCCGAGGGCAAGCGCCTGCGCTCCGTCCTGCTCACGGCTGCGGCGCTCGACAGCCAGGAGCGCAACCCCGACGAAGCCCTCGCGCTGGCGCAGGATGCCCTGCGGCTTGCACCGACGCTCGTGCCGGCGGCTGTGCTCGTCGCGCGCCAGCTCGCGGCGCGCGGGGATACCGGCAAGGCCGCGCGCGTGCTCGAAACCGCATGGAAGGCCGAGCCGCATCCCGATCTTGCCGAGGCGCATCTCGGCGCGCGTCCCGGTGATTCCGCGCTGGATCGCCTGAAACGCGCCCGCACGCTGGAGAAGCTCGCGCCCAATGCCCGCGAATCCCGCTTCATCGTGGCCCGCGCCGCGATTGACGCGCGCGAATTCGGCGAGGCGCGCGAGGCGCTCGAAGCCCTCGTGCTTCAGAAGCCGACGGCCCGCGCCTGCCTTCTGATGGCTGAACTCGAGGATGCCGAAAGCGGCAACCAGGGCCTTGTTCGCTCCTGGCTGGCGCGCGCCTCACGTGCGCCGCGCGACCCGGCCTGGGTGGCGGAGGATTCGGTCTCCGATCACTGGAAGCCGGTTTCGCCCTCGGGCATCATCGGTGCCTATCGCTGGCAGGAGCCGCCGCAGGCGCAGGATGCGGCCTTGCGCGCCCGCATCGACGCCGATCGCTTCGAAGCCCCTATTCCACTCGAAATCGCGCCGGCAGAACCTGTCGCACCACCTCCGCCGCCGGTGGAGATCGCGAGCTTGGCAGAGTCCGAGCTGGCGCCCGCACCCCCCGCAACACCGGCCGCAACAAATGAAGCGCCCCGCCCCATCGAAGAGGTGATTCAGCCCTTCA
>Ga0209053_1001163_pt1 | contig 13416 bp, 7 predicted proteins | sample EBPBio152010_DNA_FD_185864 | JGI IMG/M metagenome (GOLD analysis project Ga0209053, IMG submission 185864) | Wastewater treatment Type I Accumulibacter community from EBPR Bioreactor in Madison, WI, USA - Reactor 1_7/15/2010_ DNA (SPAdes)... | ecosystem: Engineered > Bioreactor > EBPR >... | reverse complement strand
TTTGGGGAATTGATCGCCGCGTCCATGCGCGCGTGGCCAGTGACGAGAAGATGCACTCACTTGCGGAAGTGCGGTCGCTAAAGGCCCAATTCGCGTAGGCACGACGCCTGGACTATAGGCAGGCTGGAGGCGACCCAAGCAGAGGTGCCCACTCATGGATGCTGAACCCCAGGCCTTGACGATCCAGGAAGTCTGCGAGCGCACGCGCTTGTCGCGCTCGACCATCTACAGCCTGATCAAGCAAGGCCGCTTCCCAAGGCAGTTGAAATCGGGGCGCTCAAGTCGCTGGCTGCGGGCGGAGCTCGTCGACTGGTTTGTGGTCAGGGCCCAGGACAGGGGCCAGTAGGCCGGGCGGGCATCGTATCGTGCAATACGAGCCCTGGCGCATTCCGACCGCGCAGTCCAGGCGCCGCACGTCTACAGCAACAGGTCATCCGCATAAACCAGGCGCCCCTGCCAAATCGTGCCGGCGCCGTACTTCGGGATATCCGCACGTGGTGGTGGATCACCCTCGAACTGTTCCCACTCCTCGATGCGTACGCGGAACCGTGCGACCGGGGGGGACTCCGCATTCTCGGCCAGGGGCGTGCGCGCCTGGATCGACACCTGGCTAGACAGTTCGCCGACCCAGACCACCTCGGCGATGTTTTCGCCATGCCCGCGGATCTCCAATTCGACCACGTCGCGCGTGGTCCAGCCGAGGTCGCCGCCGATGGCCGGGTCGAACTCCTGCAGGCGTGCCACCACGGTCCGGTTCTGCGCGACCGCCGCGGCCCATTCACGGGCGCGGCCGCCGCGGTGGCCGGTGTAGCCGCTGACGACCACGCGTACGTGGCGGTCGTCGGTACGGCTGACGCTGGCGGTGCGTTCCGGCGCGATCTGCACGAAGTCGGCGCGCACCGGCAGCGACAGGTGTTTGCCGGCCACGCTTTCAGGCTGGTAGCGGGCCAGCGCCAGCCGAATGAATGGCCAGAAGGTGGCGCGTGGACTGAAGGCGATGTCCACGTACCACAGGCCGCGTTCCTCGCTGTACTGCGGCAGGTAGCCCAGCGCCATCACCGGTACGCTGGACGGCTGCGCGGGATTGTCTTTCTTCGGCGGCAGGGGCAGCGGCAACGCCGCCACGGGCGCGGCCGGGAAGCCGGGACGGTGGCGGTCATCGATGCGGCTCAGGGCGAGGCCGGAATCGAAGTCCAGCAGCTGCAGCGGGCGTTTTTCGACGCCGGGTGCGATCCAGGCCGGATCGCTGCCCCATTGGCTGACGTACTCGAAGCCTTCGGCCGGGTTCGGCGGCGGCGGGTAGCCGGCCGTGTCACTGCCGCCAGGTGCGAGCAGCACCGCCAGCAGTTCGCCGTCCCCGGAACTGTTCCAGCCGCGCTCCAGATAGATGCGCATGCCGGCGCCGCGGGTGTGGCGACGGCCGAAGGGTTGTTCCGGCTCTTCGCCGTCGGACCAGCGGAACAGCGGTAGCACCGAATGCACCTTGGGCGGCTCGGGCGCAACCGTGGACGGCACCGCGATCTCCAGTTCGGCGCTCACCACGCTCATGCCGTCGTCGAGCGGGTCGGAGGGGTCTGGCGCCAGGGCATCGGGGGAGAAGTATTCCCGGAAGCGCGTGGTCGCACGGAACCGGTAGTGGACGCGGTGGTGGCGAGTGTCGGGAAAGGTGTGCAGCGCCGCGTGCAGCCAGACGTTCTCCCAGCCCGGCGCGTCGAGCATCTGGTCGCCGACCCACAGGGGCACGATACTCTCGTGTGGCAACACCTTCGTGGTGAAGGCGGCGAGAGTCGCGTCGCGTTGCACCGGCGCCGGTAGCGCCAGGTCGTCGACGGTGTCGGTCCAACGCGCGCTCGCCGACACCGATTCGGTGCTCGGGCCATGCACTTCCAGTCCGCCGACCAACGCGGCCAGGGTCGAGCCGGGCGCCCGCAGCACCCTGACCGTGGTCGGCCGCGGTGCCTGCACTGGTCGCGGCACCGCATGCACCAGCGTGACCGGCTCGCTCGGCGACAGTCCCCACAGCAGGCCGTCGGCGGCTGCTTCGCGCGCGACGGGATCGCCAGTGATGGACGGGGCCAGCGATCGCCATACTCCGAGCCAGTCCAGCCGCGCCTTGGGCAGGGCGCTGGATAGACGCAGGCGCTGGACATCGCCGGCCGGCAGCGCGATGTCGATGCGGTGCGCGTCGATGCGCCCGTCAAGCTGCGCGCCGCCCGCGAGGGTCAGCAGGAACGGCTGCGGATGCGGCCAGGCGCCTGGGTAATCCGCGGTGATGCCCTCGGTACCCCAGGGGAATGCGATCACGCGGCCGGCGCCGGCCTCGTGGAAGACCAGCGAGACACCGCGCGCCAGCGGGTCGGGCAGGTAGGGCAGGGTGAGCTGCTGGGTGTCGTGGACGATGTACTGGCCCGGGGCCGGGGCATCGCCCTTGTTCAGCACGAGCGCGGCGTCCACGCCCGCGGCCGGCGGCAGCACCTTCAGCGGGTGCGCCGGCGCATGCGGATTGAAGTGGTCGCCATTGACCGGTTCCGGCAGCAGGCGCACGCCCGGAAGCGGGCTGGCGGCGCCGGTCGGATCGGTCGGGTGTGGAACGCTGCGGTCGAAGAACGAGCCGTCTTCGCGCAGGGCGATCGCCAGCATCTCGCACCGCGACTGCGCGGCGGCGCCCGGCGTGTCCGCGGTGTCGATGCCGGAATCGAACACGCCATGCAGTTCGGCCTGCACCTGGCTGGTCTTCGGCGGCGCCAGGTGCCGCTGCGACACCGTCGCCGGCGGCGATACGGTTACGTCGAGCGTGCCGGGATCCTGCGTCACTCCCGAACGCACCACCAGCACACGCAGCGATTCGGCCTCCGTGTACGCCTTCAGCGGCACCAGGGCAGGCGGTGGCACCGGTTCCCAGCGCAGGAACGGCCGTAGCGGGGTGACCGTCTTCAATGCCTGCTGGATGGATCCGGGATCGGGTACTGGCGACGCCGTGCCAGCGGCATGACCCAACTGCGATGCGACCAGGTCCGACAGGCGGGACAGGTCGGTCACCAGTGTGCTGCATGAAATCGGTTGCTTGCGCTTGATCGAGGCGCTGCGGAACACGCTGCGCACCTGGCTCGCGCGCGAGGCGGCAAGGCGGGTGGCACTGGCGCGCGGCAGGTCCGATTCCAGCCAAGCACCGGGCGAGGCGGCGCGCAACAGACCCAAGGTCTGCTTGCGCGCCGCGGTGGACCTGGCAGCGCCGCCCAGCCCGACCGCCTGGGCGACCGTCTGCAGTGTGTCGGTGTCGACCTGGCGCAGCAGGCGGTTCGACGCGGGTTCGCCGGCGCCCGCGCTAGTTGCGGTGTCGCGTTCGGGCGCGCTGGATTCGAGGAACACGAACGGCCCGTCCTCGCGAGCGCCTGCGGCCCGGTGCAGGGCTTCGTGCACGCCGCCCACGCCGCCGAACTGGTCACGCACGCCCTGTTCGGCGAGCAACGCGCCGACCGCCGTCGATCGCAGCAGTGGCAGCACTGCGTCCGGCGCCAGCGGCGATGGCCCCAGCGCGTGCGGGCGCACGCCGCCGGCCAGGTCGACGTTCCAGGCGCGGAACGCGTACTCGCGGCCGTAGCGCAGGCGCGGCAGGCTGCCCCTGGCGATGGTATGGGTGAACCGGAACGGATGCGGTTCGCGCCCGCTCCAGGGTTCCTCGGCCTCGACCACGTTCTCGTCGATGCGCGAACCTCCGCCGGGAGAATCTCCGACGTCGCCGCGCACACGGCGTCCCGGGCGCGGCGCCGACAGGCTCCAGCCGTCCCAGCCAAACAGCGCCTCGTGCACGTGGATGGCCGACGCGGCCACGCCTGGCGTCTGGGTGGCGTTGGTGCCCTGGATGAAGCCTTCGTTGCGCACGTCTCGGTAGATCACGTCGTCGTGCAGCCGCAGAGTGGTGTCGCGCGCGTGCAGCGAGAACCAGCGCCTTGCAGTCTGGTCCCACACTTCCACGCGCATGCCGCGGGTGACGTCGGCGGTATGCAACGGGCGCTGCTGCGACGGCGGCACGGCATTGGCCAGTGCCTGCTCCCAGCCTTCCTGGCTCTTCAGCTGTCGGATCGCACCCTCGGCCTGCTGGCGACGGGTCACGGTCAGCCCGGTGGCGCGCAGGGCCGGCGTGGCTGCGTCCACGGGCTCCTGGCGCAGTTCGGCCAGCGCCAGCCTGGGCAGTGTGGTGAGAAAGCGTTCGGTCTTGATCGCCGAACCGTCGATGTCGATGTCGACTACGTCGAACACGCTGCTTTCGCCCAGCGCCAATTGGCCGTCCTGCCACATCGGCGGTGCCGTGGGGTTCGCGCGCGTGACCAGGCTGCCGTCGGCCAGTGCCCTGACCGCGACCGGCATCGCGCGGCATGCAGCGGCCGCATCGGGACGCCGCGACGACGGGCCGACCTGGACCGCCAGCCATTCGCTCTTGCGCAGCCGCGCCGGGTCGCCCTTCAGCGGGATCACCAGGCCCAGGCGCAGCAGCAGTTCGCGATGGTCGCCGATCGCGGCCACGCGTTCGTGGAATTCCGGCTGCGGCGGTTCCAGTACCTTCACCGGCTGTGGCGGGTCGGGTACCGCCTGGGTCGGCGATTGCGATTCGGGCCGTTCGTAGTAGCGCCGGACCCTGTGCAGGTCCTGCAGCGCGGACTGGAGCGTGGCCGGCCCGGCCACGCTTGCTGATGCGCCATAGTTGTAGGGCTTGGCTGTGCCGGTGGTCGCGCCGGCGGCGCCGCGGCGCAGGCCCCGGTCCAGGTGCTGGGTGAGCAGGCGTTCGTCGTAGACAGGCCAGTCCAGCTGGTTGCCGCGCTTTGGCAACTGCAGCGCATTGCTCTCGCGGACGTACTCCCAGATCGGCCGGATCAACGGATGCGCGCTGGGTCTGACCGGCGTGGTCGGGTCGGCGACCACGGTCGCCAGGTGCACGGCCTTGGCGATCTCCGCCGCGTCCTTGGCCGGGAACGTGCGCCAGTCGCGTCCCTGCCACTTGGGGACTTCGTTGATACGCACCGACAGTGTGCCGGGGAACACGCGCGGCCACAGTGCCGGCTCCACCGCCGACGTGTCCAGTGTGGTGGCCATCGGGCCGTTCTGGTCGACCAGGGTCAGGTCCAGGCCGGACCGGGCGAATTCGCCCCAGGCCTGGAACAGCGGGAAATCGGCCAGGGTGGCGCCGGCGGCGCCGGACAGCTTCGGCGAGATGAATACGTTGACGTGCAGGTCCGCGTCGGCATGCGCCGAGACCGGCAGCGCCAGCGCCACGAAATATTCGCTCATGCCGCCACCTCGCTCGCGAACGCTTCCAGGTAGGTATCCCAGGCCGGTGCTCTGCCGTCGGATTCCATGACGATCTCGCGCAGGCTGGGGTCGCCGTTGGAGCCGGCGAAGCGCCGCTCGGCCGAGATCGAAACGCTGCCAGAGAAGAACAGCACCTCGACCTCGACGGTGATCGTGGCCCGACCGAGCATCTTGCCGGTGTGGAACTCGTAGACCAGTTCCATGTACAACTCGATGGCGGCCGAGATCAGACCCAGTACGTCGACTTCACCGCGCAGGCGGAAGTAGCCGGTCAGCGAACCCTGCTCGCCCTCCAGGCGGATGTAGATGCCGATCACCGCCGAGATGGAGCCGGAGGCCACGCCGAAGTCCACCGCCAGGTATGCGCCGGCCTCCAGCCCCAGCTCCAGGATCTCCAGGCCCTTGGGCGACATGCGGATCAGGAACCAGCCGCCGCCGCCGAGCATCACCACGGCCAGCACGAACGGCTTCTCGCGCGTGCAGAAGTTGAACCCGACCGAGATCGCCTCGCCGAGGAACGGCACCTTGACGTCCGCGCCTAGCGAGATGTTCGACAGGTTGAACACGCCCACCGCCACGTTGGGCAGGGCCAGGGTGAAGCCGGCAGTCAATCCGCTTGGCGCTACGTCGACGAACGGCGGATCGGAGAACCCGTCCAGCGGGATCAGGTCCTTGAGCGTGTTGACGAACTCCAGGAAGCCGCCGAACACCACGTCGTCCAGCATCACGTCGATCTCGGTCTTGCCGGTGGAGCCGGACTTGAACGAGATGTGCCGGAACGGCACCTTCAGCAGCGGATCGTTGGCGAACAGGTTGAGCTGGAAGTCGCGTAGTTCGGCCAGCACTTCGAAGCTGGGCGCGCCCTGGGCCTTCAGCGTGCCGCGCACCGCCAGCGCCAGGCCGTCGTCGCGATTGAGCTGCAACAGCTTGGCACCGCTGGATGGCCAGGACTGGATCTTCGGCCGCCATTCGTAGCGGAACGAGATCTCCTTGCGGTCCAGCCTGGCGCCGTTGAGGAAGCCGAGCAGGTCGGCAGCCAGCCCGGTGCCCGCCGCCAGGGTCTTGAGCGCATCTGCCAGTTGCAGCAGGCGCGTGCGTGCGAACATCGGCAGCGGCGGCCGGGCGAGTGCCTTCGCCTTGGCGACGAGGTCGGCGATCTTCGGTCGCAGGCCGGTGGCGAATTCGGCCTCGACCTGCGCCACCGAAAGCGTCTTCATCGCGTCCAGCAGGCTGGGCAGGGCGGCCACTAACGCCTCGCAGGCCGTCTGCAACGCCTGCGCGTCGGCGACCAGCGCCTGCGCCTGGCCCAGTTGCGAGGCACCCTGGTCCTGCAGCGACTGCAGCACGCGTTGCGCCTCGGCCACCGCGTCGAGCGCGCGTTCCTTGGCGGCTTCGATCTCGCGGACCAGCGCGGTGGCCGAATCCAGTGCATCGGTGACCAGCTTCGGTGCCTGGTCCAGGCCGCCAGCCTTGAGCAGATCGGTCAGCTTGAACAGGCCGAACAGCCTGGGCATCGCGTCGCCCAGGAACGCGGCCGGGTCGAAGCTGTCGCCGGCCACGCTCTGCAGGTCGCCGACCGGCCCGGCTTCGGTCGACAGGCCGGCGATGGTCAGGTTGGGCTGGATGAAGCCGCCGGCGCGGTCCGAGCCGACGCCGCCGCTGTCGCCGAAACCGATCCGAGGCAACGGCATTTCCGGATCCGCGGCGGCACCGCCGGTGGTGCTGACGTGGTCCTTGTAGGCCGGATCACCGGCCAGGCCGGACAGCAGCGTGCTGGCCCAGACGCGGCCCCGGTTGGCCACGGTGAAGCCGCCGGCGCGGTAGTCCGGGTAGTAGGTGATCGTGGTCGGCCCGGTGCCGGCCAGCGCCTGCGCGGCCGGCAGGACCACGTCCGCCGTGCTCATGGACGGCGTGCTTCCGCCCTGGCGGGCGGTGCCGCGCAGGCGAATGCGCTGGGTCTCCAGGCGCGCGTCCTTCTGGGTCTGCGCGTTCTTCGGTGCAAATGCGACCGGTTGGCCCTTGAGGTCGATCACGCGGTGCGGACTGGCGCGGTAGTGCTGGTCTATCTTCGCAAGCAGCGGGCCGCCGATGTGCTCGGCCACCCAGATCAATGCGGCAGGAAACCTGGCCGGCTCGTCGTCGCGGTCGCGTGCGGCTACGTCGAACGCGAACGCGGTGCCGCCCACCGTCGGCCAGAACGCTTCTTTCGGGTTCAGGCCGGGAATACCCAGGCCAGCGGGCATGTCGAGATTGGGCGTGACGCGTGGCGTGAGTTCGGTGCGGATGAACGGAAAGCCGTGGCTGGAATGGACGCGGACCGGATCGATCAGCACCAGGAACTGGCGCTGGTAGAGCCCCGCGATCGGCTTGTTCGCCGGGCGGATCGAGCGCTCGGTGATCTTCACCAGGACCGTCGGCTGGCCGAGCGGATACAGGTAGCCCGGATAGACCACGCGCACGAACTGGTCGCGCCCACCGGTGGCGACGTGGTCCCAGGCCAGCACCGAGGCGATGCCCTCTTTCGAATAGGGCTTGGTCACCCACTGGCCGTGGTAGTCGAGCCAGGCGCCCAGCGCGGTCAGCCACAGCCTGTCGGCGCCCACCGGCGCCGGCTGCAACGGCCCGGCGGCGCTGGGCCAGATCTCGGAGGTCTGGCGCACGATGCGGTGGCGGTCGGCCCGGTCCAGCGAGCCGAGGAACGGGCTTTCGTTCGGGCTCAGCGCGCCGGTGCGGTCAGCGAGCTTGTCCTGCCAGACGGCGGCGGAGAGGTCGTCGCGATCGCGGGTCCAGACAGCGCGCAGCACGCGGCTGGCGTCCTCGCCGGGTGCCGGCGGGAGGCCGAGGTTCTCCGGCGTGCGCTTGCCGGTGTCCAGCCGCGTATGCCACAGCTCGACGTGGCCGGTCGCGTCCCCGGCCCGCGCTGGCTGGCTGGCGTGCACCCAGCGGCCCTCGGACGTGGGCGACATCACCAGCCGGAACGGCGCTTCGATCGCGGTCTGGTCCAGCGTCGGCCGCGTGCTGTAGGTTGCCCGCCGGAAGATAGGCGGCAACCGCCCCAGGTCGATCGCCTCGCCAATGACTCCTGGCACGAGGCGCTCGCTGACGCCCACGCCCAGCGTCACCGGCACCTTGGACACGGCGATCAAGTCCGCCAGTGTCCGTGCGTTGCGTGCCAGCGCCGCCCGGCCCAATACCGTGGCCGGGTCCGCGACCCGGTTGCGGCGCTGCGTGGCCGTCGCCTTGGCGATCGTTACCCCGGTTTCGTTGACGGTCGCAACCAGATCGCCGGCCAGCGCGTAGTACACGACGGGGAAGGGCACGACGATCGGGACGACCAGGCCGGATGGCAACTGGTAGCGCGGTGGACGTACGCCCGGCGCCTCGCCGCGCGGATGCAGCACCGGGGGCAGCCACGGCATGGCGCCCAGGATCCCAGCGGTGGAGTACTCGAAACGCGTGCCGTCCGGGATCCGGAATACCAGCCGTGTCGTGCGCGCGGCACGGAAACCAACCGGCGGCGTGGCTGCGGGAGCGGAGGAGGGCGGGGCATTCCTGGGCTTGCCTTCGGGACCGTCGCTGCCGGCCGCATCGGGCACCTTGGTCCCGGCGGTCACTTCATACGTGGCCTGCTCGTGTGCGTGCTGGAATGGAAAGTCGACGAACATCCATCCGTCGCCACCGTCCATCACGATTTCCGCGGGCCTGCCGTCGCCGGCGGGCGTCTGCGTGACCCCGCGTAGGGTGACGGTCAAGGCCACCAGGTCGTGCGGCCGAATCAGGTCGACTGTAATGTCACCTTCGACCGATACGTGGTTGTAGGGGTGCAGCTTGCCCCTGTCCTGCTTGAATTTCATTGCCGACTCCAGTGTTCGACCGGCCCCTGTGCATGCGTGGCACGTGACGGGCTCCAGACGATCCAGCAGAGCCAACGAGCGGTGCACTATCTCCAACGAAAGGTGGATCCAGGGCCGGCCTCGATTCTGGTCGGTCCAAGAGACCAGGCTCACAGGTCCCATCCATCCCGGCTGGAATGTCTGGATAGTGGAGCGTTTTCAGTGGGTGGGATTTCATAGGCCTTCTACATAATCACTATCTACTATGTGGTGAGGGGGGGCGCCCCAGAAAAGCAAAACGGTGTGCCGCGGCGACTGCACCCTGTTCTGGCTGGGGAACCCCCCCTCCTGGGCGTTATATTTGGGGGAACCCCCCCCAAAACACAGACAGAATCGCTTGCCGCGACGGATACACCTGTTCTGGTTGGGGAACCCCCCCTCCTGGGCGTTATATTTGGGGACCCCCCCCCCAAAAAACACAGACAGAATCGCTTGCCGCATCGGCTGCACCTGTCCTGGTTGGGGCCACCCCATCTCCGCACTCTTCTAGTCCTTCAGTGTGGCAAGAAGGTTGGCCTGGGCTGTGGCGGTGCATGTCAGGATAGTTGTCGCCTGCGCCCTGCTTTTCTACCGCCCGCGCCCCTACGCTCGCACAAACGAATGGTTGAGATTCGATTCGGCGCAAAGCCTTGCCCAGCTTGGCTTTCCGGCCCGCGGCATTTTTCTTGGTCGAGATTTTGGACGTTTCCTCCAGTCCAGGACTTGGAGATCCTGAATCTCGACCATTCGTTTTCGCCTTCGCGGCTGGCTGGCTTGTAACCCTTTAATTTGGATGGCGTTTTCAGTGAAGCAAAGGACATGCAAATCTCGGCCAAAGGTGTCTCGTCGGGGCTGGACGTCGGTTGCGGCAACCTCAAGGCGGTCGCCGGCGTTCCTGGATCGCGCGATACCCATAAAATCGCATTGCCCGCCGGCGCCGCGCCACTCAGGGCGATGCCTCGACGTTCGGACAGCAGCGCTGATCTGAAGGGGGGGGCGGCGGCGTCATGGCTTCTGTGGCCTGGCGACTATTGGGAAATTGACATCTCGCTCTGGGGCGCCGGCTCCATCTCCGCGGTGACTCCCGAAGCTGCCGCTTCCGAGCGCAGCGCATTGAGACGGCCCTCACTCATCGGGTGGGCTGTCATGAGCCGCTGGATGGTGCCGCCGCTGCTGGAGGTGGCGCGCTCCCAGAAGGACAAGGTCTCCTGCGGGGTGATCCCGATGGTTGCCAGCAGCTTCAAGCTGGCCGCATCGGCCTCCTTCTCGTCACCGCCCTTGGTGGCCAGCGCACCGACCGCCCCAAGCATGCCTCCGGTCGGCATACCCATATAGCCGGCGGCCATGTCGGCGAACCTGCCGATCTTGCTCAAGGTCTGCCGCGTGGCCACATGCCCGGTGGCGTGGTGGCCGACCTGGTGGGCGATGATGATCTGGCGATCCTGGTCGCTCTGGACTGCCTGCCACGCGTTGGGGTCGATCTGGATGACGCCGGTCGTGCCGGTGTCCATGAACGAATTGGAGCCATCAAAGACGCCTACCTCCAGGTCGCAGGCCTTGACCGGCGCAACGGCGACCGTGAAGCGTTCGCCACCACGACGGACCGAAAGCTGGACTGCTGTTGGGGTCTCGCTGGCCCTTTCCAGTTGGCCCTGGGCTGCCTTGGTCGACCTGACCTGCTTGCCGCCGATCGCCGTGATCGCATCGTTCTCGCGCAAGCCGGCCTCACTCGCCGGTGACCCGGACGCGACCGTCTCGACCAGGGCTTCGCCTTTGCTCGGAAGGAACGTGGACAGCAGCAGGCCGGTCTTCCATGCGCTCTTGCACAGCCCGGCCTGGCTGCCACCCACCAGCAGCGGCCAGGCCAGATCATGGACCTGGCGCTGCCGGGAGGTGATCTGGCGAACCATCGAAGCCCCGACTTCCTGCGGCGACTCCCCCTGCAAGCCAGGCAGCTGGCTCAAGCCCTGGGGCGTGCCGATCGTGGCCGCACGGCTCCGGATCACCTGGATGGCCTCATCCACGCTCTGCTCGGTGACCACAGGCGGCGCTTGAGGTTCTGGCGGCGGACCTTCCTGTGAGCCTGCCGGCTCTGTTTCGATGGCCTGGGCGTGCGACTGGGGCGACGCCGGAGCCATCAGCCCGGTGGCAATGGCCAGAATCAGCGAGATTGGGTGCTTCATGGATGATCCTCGGGTTCAAGTGACTGAGCCAACCAAACACGCGACATCGTTGCAGCGCACACGGACAACATTTGCCCTATCTCTTGGTCAAGGCCGCATGGGCCTGGATGATCTGCTGGATGGCCGGCGATGGCCGGACGACCTTGGGCGGCTTATGGTCTTTCAGGTTCGGCTGGAACAGCAGGGGTGACTCGATCCGACTGCCGTCGACCGTGAGCGTCTTCAGGATCTGCCGGGCGCGAAGCTTCAGATACTCTTTCATGGTCGATGCCTCATTGCAGATGCAGGTGCCTGAAAGCGACGAAACGGGCTTGCACGTACGTCATGCCGCCTTGCGGTGTTCGTAGTACGGGTGCCGCTTGTCATCAAATATCGCGTACAGCGCAGCCAGGTCGGCCGGGTTGGGATTGAGCCAGGCATCCAGATGCTCGGGCTTGAGGTTGATGACCGTGCGGTCGTGGCCGGCGGCGGCCACCTCAGGTTCTGGCTCATCGGTGATGGCTGCAAAGCTGAAGAGTTCCGGCTCCTGGCCCTTGGGGTCGGTCCAGTGTGACCACAGGCAGGCGATCAGCATGGGCTCGTGGTCGCGCGGGGTGAATTCCAGGATCTGGTTCTTGCCGTCGGCACCCTCCACGTTCTCGTAGAAGCGGGTGGCGACCATGACCCCGTGGGTGTAGCCGAACTGGCCCTTCCAGAAGCCTTCCAGATTGTCGCGGCGTGCGTTGTAGGTGCCCGGGTAGCGGCGATCATAGGAGGCCGGCTTGCCGGCAGGGCGGCACTGGTAGCGCATCGGTCGGATGATCCGCTTGCCGCCTTTCGAGACGATCACCGAGGTGTGCATGCCCGGGTAGATCCGGAAATCACGGTCCTTTGACTCCTTGCGTCGCAAGTCGTCAAGGGCAACCTGGATCTTGCCCATCTTGTCCGTGCCGATCCGCACGTCCTCGCGAGCCTTCTTTGTCTCCTTGACCTGCAGGGCGCGTTCGGCGTCGGCCACCCGACGCTTCTGGGTGAACAGCTCCTGGGTCAGATCATCGGCCCGACGCTTCCTCAGCTTCCCGATCCAGTCAGCAGCCGGACCGCCGCGGTCGAGCAGGGCGTCGTCCAATGCCTTGGGCATCTTTGCCAGGCCATCCCACCACCGGCGCTCGACGGTCTGCGCGTAGAAGGCGTCGTCAACCTGGGCGCCATAGTGGCGCTCCAGCTTCAGCAGATCGGCCACGATCATCGCGGAGTAGCACATGGTCGGAAGATTGCACCGTCGGTCACGACAGCCTACACGCAGACCCCCGGTGACCGAAGGGAACCAGGTTTGCCCCTGGCCGATGTCCCCACCATCGCTGGTCTGGTTGTCGCCAGGCGACAAGCACCTGCAGTTGTCGGGCTTGGCTTTTGCCCGGCTACTCCTCGTCCGGGTTGACCCGCGGTTGCCACTGCGTCGGGGCCCAGATCCGACTCGGGGTCCGTGCATGTCGTTCCTGCTCGCAGCTGTGCTGGTCGGCCGCCTTCAGGCGCGCCACCAGGGCAGAGGGCATCGAGCCGTCCTTTCGCATCCGGCCAACGCCGCTGAGCAGGACGCGCATGGCATAGGCGCCGTCCGGCCACTCCTTCTCCAGGGTCTTGAGCTCACGCTCCATCCAGCAGAGGCCGACCAGTTCGTGCCCCATCGCCCTTGCGGCGGCGTTGAGGAACATGTCCGGTGTGTAGGACCAGACCTTGCCGATGTCGTGGAGCAGGCCCGCACCGATACACAGGTCGCGCTCGTGGCTTTCCAGGGCCGCCTGACCGGCCATGTCCTGGGCGACCTCCAGGCTGTGGGCGGCCAGGCCGCCGGGGAAGGCATGGTGGTGGCGTGCCGAGGCCGGCATCGTCCAGTACCGGGACACCACCTCCCGATCCTGGAACACCGCTTCGACCATCCCGCGCAGCGGCGGGGTCATGATCTGGCGGATCAAGGCAACGGTATCGCCATGCACGTCCGGTACCGGGCAGATGTCCGGCGGCAGCAGGTCCAGGGAGTCGTTGCCGAAGGCGTCCGGCCGCGCCCCGACCAC
>Ga0209053_1001156_pt1 | contig 13490 bp, 10 predicted proteins | sample EBPBio152010_DNA_FD_185864 | JGI IMG/M metagenome (GOLD analysis project Ga0209053, IMG submission 185864) | Wastewater treatment Type I Accumulibacter community from EBPR Bioreactor in Madison, WI, USA - Reactor 1_7/15/2010_ DNA (SPAdes)... | ecosystem: Engineered > Bioreactor > EBPR >... | reverse complement strand
TCGGTAATCGGTGCCAGTACCAATCGAGCGGGAATGTAAGAGTAGCTTTCTCTTGCCTTCACGAGCTCATCAATCGTCAACGGTCGCTCTCCCATCTCTATTGGACGCCTTGATGGCCTGCGAACTAAGTGCAAGACCATGATGGTAGGCATCATTGATTTCCTGGGTGCGACGTCCCGCGAGCTCCATTAATTCTGGGCTCATACCGTTGAGGCGGTCGGGGTGATATTGCTTGATAGCTCTACGCCAACCCTCTCTGATTTCGTCGACCGAAGCGTTCGGCCTAACATTCAACACCTCAAACCACCTACGCGGGTTGCTCGAAACGCTTTGATTTCTTTGGTGCTGCTGACGTTGCAGACGCGCAGGACTGTCAAGGTTAGCTACAGCCTGCTCTCCGGGACCACCTTTCATATCCCGGGGCGCAATGCCTGGATGCAGCTGCTCTTCCAAGCGCTCCCGTGCTCTCCACTCTGCGTCTTGAAAGTATGGAATCACAAAGAGCAAAGAGCCGGAGAGTAGGACCAGTACTGTAACGGTACCGCGCATCCCACTTGTTCCGCCAAGCTGATCGACGGCATATCCTGCTGTCGCAGAGGTCGCCAGAACAAGCAGGAACGGAAGCACGACACGCGGAAGAAGGGATTCTGGAACCTCCACTTTCATCCAGGCCAATGCCAATGCATGCCGCTGCTCCGGACTTAGTCTCGCCATCCTTTCATCGAAGGTGGCTCGCTGCTGCTTTTCTTCGGCATGGGCGAAGGGACGCAAGATCCACAGGCTCAAAGCTAGCGCTAGACCCATGAACAATGCCCATCCGATCAGAGGTTCGGCACTAAGCATGGGTGAAGTCGCTCGGATGGCAAACGTAGCGCCCGCCGCTAGCCAGAGTACCGCCAGGATTCGCAAATGATAGCCGACAGAGTATCTGTGTTTGAACTTTGGGGTCTTCAGCTTCTTTGAAACCATGGCGCCACCAAATCAACAATGCTGGGGTGAGGCGCTGTGGTACATCAGCAAGTACAACCCGGTCAGAACTGCAAGGCTGGACCAAACGGTCATCCAAATGACACGCGTTGCGAAGCGACTAAAGCCGCCAAAGGATCGGTACGGGCCGAACGCTGCATATCGGAAGTAGTTGGCGCAACCGAGGAAACCGAGAAGTAGGAGAAAGATCGCGATCTTGAACAGGATGTTGTTAGAGCAATCCGCAAACCATTGCTGCGATAGCTCGGCCATCGTCAAGCCACCGATCCATGGACTGGCTAGTGCCAGCAGTGCGAGCACGACGCCGAGGAAGCTAACACCATTCAAACGGCGTCTCCGGAGGTGGGAGTAGGCAGCGCTTTGCGGGGATGCTCGCGCTCGCGTAAGCCAGACTGGCACACAACGGGCGCGCGCTACCTGGTGCGCAATCCAGTCAAGACGGGCCACGCGGACAGGCTGCGGGTTCAGGTCGCTGTGCTGAATAGATACTTGCTGCCACGGCGTGAACGGTCCGCATCATTGCAGTCGATACTTCAACGCCGGCCGACGTGCTGGCCAGAGGCTCAGTCACCAGCACTGCAATGTCTCTTGTCCACATGATCTCCACCCCCACACCGAAAATGTAGAGTAAACCCGGCAATTAAATCAAGCGGGCACAACTTAAGAGGGTGTCGTCCGCCCCTTCAGGTTGGCTGAGGATCAGAGGCATAGGCGAGCGCCCCTCCCCATGCTCCACGATTTCTGGCACTCACAGCATGAGTACACGTTCAATTTCTCGTTTCTTCCGATTGAACAGGTTTCTGTGCATTCACGCCCGCGTTGTTGCCTCAATCAGGTGCTACTGTCGCAAGATGACGAAGTGGTTGAATTGCGGGAGTGCCGCAGTGATTGTTATGACCTGCTGCAGCGCTGTTAGCAGCGCGCAGAGGGTGTCTGACGGTGACACGATCAAGCTTGGACATGTCACTTATCGGTTATGGAGAATTGACGCTCCGGAGCTGGCACAGGTCTGCGAGGATGGTTGGCCAGCCGGTCGACTGGCGGCAGCCAGGGTACCGACGCTGTTGGAAGGCAAGATTGTCGATTGTACCGAGAGGATACGGGCGGACAGCGGCCATCTGTCGTGCGAATGGCGAGGATGTTGGAGCCGTTCTCCTACGCGAAGGGCTGGCGTGGGCATTCGTGCGCTATAGCGACCAATACGCGGCCGACGAGCAGTTGGCTCAGCAGAAGAAGTGTACATGTCCGGTGAAGGCCACGGTGTGGGAGTTGACGAAGCGTTTGGGTTCCTAAGCGTTTAGGCGGTGCGCAGTATCTGGACTGTTTTCCAATTCCAGGGAAGGAGTTCGTTGATACGCTTTGCGGGATGATCCTGAAGGCGAGCGGACACCTCGTTGAGCTTGGCGGTCTCGATCAGCGTAGAGATGGCAGCGGCGCGGTGGCCGTCTTCATCGGAGCCCGCGAAGATCCGGTTGCGCCGCCCTGCGGCCACGGGCCGAAGATGTTGGGCATCCCCGGTCGCAGCTGCATACCAATCTGGAAGTGGCGAGAAGCCGGTCGCCGATCTCAGCCTCGACAAGGGGATGCTGCAGGACGTGATCCGCCGGAAAATATGAAGCCTGGCAGGTTCGCAGGATGCTGAGCTGCCAGGCCCTGCCAGTCGAGCGCTCGAGCTATCACTATCGTTCTCGCCGCACCGAGCAGGCATCTCTCAGCAAGCGTACCAAGGAGATCGCCGAGACACGCGTGCGCTTCCGCGCTCTCGCCACCTCTGTGTAGTGCATGATGCAGTTCGATACACCATCTGTCCAAGAGCAAGAGATCAACCATCCTCTATGAGTGCAGCGAGCACGCTCTCAGCACTCGTCTCATCACTGTGTATAGCGGCCTGTAAATCAACTTGCTACACAAGCCGGCCACCTCATGTTGGACGCCCTTCTTCGTCTATGCGCAAGAGAGAGACTCCTACTTTCCAGTCATCGCTCGATCTCCGTCGATATGTCTTTCGTTCGGATGATTTTAGGCAATGCTGCGAACGGCTCGAGCGTTTTGAGTTAGCGCGCTGCCTCAGTTCGAATTCAGCGCATCTAGTTTCGCGAGGCTGATACTACGCTGACCGTTTTTCTAGAGCCGACCCGCCTTGCTCCAGACCGGCTCGCCGGGGCCGTCGTAGACGATCTCGGCCTCGTCAGGATTGGCGATTTGCAAGACGACAAGACGAGTGCATGTCGAATACAAGGCGACGCTTCGCTTGGCGGTCATCTTGATCCGAATGTCACCATTGGCATCGTACGCATCGTGCCCCTGGATGCGAGTCCTTATGTAGTTGCAACCCTAACACCCCGGCGGCAGTGACTTCGCCGATTGAGCCGACTAGATGACCATCGGGAGGTGAGCTTTCTGCCGGGATAGGTCGCCGACAACTCTTCGACAGCTCGATAGATATCCGCGACTGGCTTAGGCTGCTTCACTCGCATTCTCGCCCCACCTCATATTGCGGCCCGCAAGGCTTGGGAGCGCGGGCCGCCGCATCAAGCAGGATGACGCTATTGGTCATACCCCAAAGCGTCTTGGAGAAGTCAGTTGCCATCGCTGGAGCCACCTTTATGGCATTGCCAATGCGCGCGAAGCTACATCGGACGGAGTCGAGCGCGGCGGAGTAGTGATGTACGTGTGGTTACGGAACGACAAGTGGGATTGCCTCGATGGAAGTTCATTCGGCGCAGCTGACCAAAGGCGGGTGGCAAAACGCTAAGGGGTAGGCGGTGCTGCTCTTGATGGAGGCGAGGTCGCCACTTGCAAGGTCATACACGTTTACTTTTCTGGCAGTCGTGCCTCTCTGCGGCTAGCCTTCGGTGATCGGCGATTGCGTCTATAGGAAGCGGGTAGCTGAGGCTGGGAGACAGATCATGAAGCATCAACTCACCGGCAATGCCGGCCTTTACCATGTGGCCAGGGAGTTATCGCGGCGCGGCTGGCACGTTATGCCTACGATACGAAATGCACGAGGCTCAGATCTCTATGCTGCCAGCGACGACGAGAGCATTGTTCTGCGAATCCAGTCAAAGGCGCTGTCAAAGAAGTCACCTGTGCCACTCGGCCCTTCTCTGGACAATCTTCGCTCTTACTGGTGGATCGTCACAGTCAACGCGAACAGCAGTTCGCCCGATTGCTACATCCTGACGATCGATGAGGTGCGGTCCGCAGCACATCGCGGCGAGAACACGGTCGGAGTAGTATCCTATTGGTTGCAGCCCAAATCTTACTTGCTTCCGCAGTACAAAGAAGCTTGGGATCGACTTGGAAGTCCAGCAACTCCCCAAACGCCAAGAATTCAACCAGAGACTGCGAAATTGTAGGTTAGAATGTAGCCGAGAAAAGGGGAATGTAGACGTCAATGAGCGAATGCTGGCACGTGCAAGTCGATAACAATGGAGCTTGGTTGACCGTAAGTACGCTGCCAGCGCAAGACACGCAGAAGCTGTTGATGGAGCTTAAGAGCCAGAAAACAGCATTCCCCAACAAACGCGTGAGGGCAGTCGACTCTGCGGGGCGATTAGTAGACCTGCTCCCCTAAAATGCTGCTTTCTCGGCCAAGGCGCGCCTAAGAGAGCCCAGGTCTGTGCGAGCGCAATACCTATTTGCGCTGCCGGTTGGTCGCCACCGCTCGATTAGATAGGGTACGGTTACGCGAAAAGCCTGCTGAAGCGTGGGTTCGCCGATGTCGTCGCCATCCCAAGCGAGGCAGTATGCAATTCCCGTCTTTGCGGTGTGTACACCAAAGTTGAACTGTAGTGTTTCGCCCCATCGTGAGATGAAGCGTGACTTGACCTCGATCGTAGCACCTTCAAAACATAGGTCATGCCCTCGACTGTTTCGGGCAGCACGCGATGCGCCGACTGCCTTGGCTACTAGGTGTTCTGAAATCTCCCCGACCGCTGCTGACAAGGTTTCACGGCCGAAAAAGCCAGACCCCGCTAGGGTCTTCAGAGCGCTGATCATCTCGGCGGAAAGATGGGCACGCAAGACAACAGTGACGTCTTCGATCAAGATCCACCTACGCGTGAAGTCGGGCTCTGAGAACGCCGGTCTATGCAGGAACAGAAGGCCGTTCTCGGCTGAACTGCATTAGCCGCTTTTTCGAGCTGAAGGCGAAACTGGAATCACCTTCCCAGTGGTCATCAAGACGATCAAGCCACGCTCGGCGCCTGTCATATCGAGATAGGCGCGGACCTGATCTCGATAGTGATCGAGTCTCTGAGCGTCGGGACTGACGTCACTCTTCCAATCCACTATGACAAGAGGGCGCCCGTCGGGGCCGATCGTCATCGCATCCGCAACTCCCGCAACGGCAATCTCTGTATCTTCATGAAGTCGGGTAGCATAGACGGGGACTTCCGGACGTAGATTACGGAGCAAGTCTGTGATTTCTGGGGAAGACAAGGTTCGGGTGATACATCCCGCCAGCTCGTCGGGAGAAAGACCCTTTGCTGGATCGGTGACCGCTGTCCGACCTAGTGCATGGATGAGCTCAAGGGCACGCCGGTTCAACTCTTGAGGAGAACCTTGGACTTCCTCGGTCAGAACCTCTTCCATGAGTTTGTGAAGAATTAACCCACGTTCACGTCCGCCTTGGACGGTGATCTTCTCTTCAGCTTCGCGAGGCTGATCGTCGGCCGTATTTGTCCAGATGAACGATTCTTCCGCCCGGAATGTAGATCCGGCCGCGCTTTCGTCGCGGCTCGGTGCGAGCCATTTCAGGTGCTTCTGCCGATCCGCGATGGCGGATGCCTCATTGGCGAAGACTTCACGCGTTTGGACATTTGCAATGCCGGGCCCCACGGCGACCATGTCTGCAGGCAGATGAGATGCGTCGAAGGAGGGCAGGCCGGCCAGTGCTAGATCAATGAGGCTTATCCAAGCTGCCTTGGCCGGATTCGTGTCAAGTCGGGGAAGAACCAGAAGTTCGCGGGCGCGAGTAGCAGCGACGTACCAGAGCCGGATGCGCTCTCGCTCCAGCTCATCCTTTTCAGCCTGTCGTGCGCCGTCGTGGCCGATTGGGGCGACGCCGAAGACCGAACAGTAGAAGGTATCGGTCGCGCGATCGACCACCGCGCTGTCGGGTGCCATGACCCCTGTCATAGTGTTAACGGGAATGACGATCGGCCATTCGAGGCCTTTGGCGGCGTGCATGGTGAAGAGCGCGACCGCTTCCTCTTGCGCGTCCGGCCGGCCCTCGACTGCGCGGGCCTCGTCGGACCAGGCCGACGTCATCGCCTCGGCGAAGGCGCGCAGGCCGCGCACGGCGTAGCCGGTCGACAGGCTGAGATAGAGATCGACATTGGCGAGCGCGCGCTCGGCTTGGCCATGATGGCGCTCGAGCAGGAGCGGACGGACGCGCAACACGTCCACGGCCTGCGAGAGCAGCTCGTGTGGGGTCGTGCTATTGCCGCGCCGGGAGAGCGATTGCAGCCGCTCGATGACTTCGCGCGCGAGCGCATGCGCGATGACCGCAGGGTCGATACTGAGATCCAGGCGCGGAGTCCGATCTGGCTGCTCCTCCGAGCGTGGAAGCCCCCAGATGATGTCCAGCAGATCTTCTTCGGTGAGGCCGACCAGAGGCCCGCGCAACAGCGCGCCGAGCGCCAGCGTGTCGCGGCGATCGGCCAGGACGCGGGTAAGCGCGATCAGATCCTGGATCTCCTGGCGGCGGAACAGCCCCTTGCCGGCTTGGGTCGCCACGGGAATGCCACGGCGTTCCAGAGCTTCCTCATAGCGCCACAGCTCCGCGCCGGTTGGCGCCAGCAAGGCGATGTCGCCAGGCTGGCAGGGGCGCTCCGCGCCGCTGCGACGGTCGATGATGGGGTAGCTTTCGATCAGCCGGGCGCACAACTCGGCGATGGCGTCGGCTTCAGCGTCGCGCTGTTGTTCGGCGCTGGCCTTGCCTTTTTCGTCGGCCACGGTGATGTCTAGAGCCGCCACGCACAGGCCGCCTCGATCGTCATGGAATGGGTCGAGAGCAGTGAAGCCCGGCTGGCCATCGGCCGAGAGCACGGCCTCGAAGCGCTCATTGACGAAGGTGAGGATCGAGGCGCAGGAGCGGAAGTTAGTGGAGATTGACAGGAGGCTGCCGGGGTCCTGGGCGCGGAAGGCGTCGCGCGCTTGCACATAGGCGCCGACATCGGCGCCCCGGAAGCGATAGATCGCCTGTTTGGGGTCGCCGACCAGGAAGAGCGCGCCCGGCCGGATTTGGAACCGGGGCCACTCGTCATTGCCATCGACTGGCTCGCCACATAGCCGCCAGAAGATTTCGGTTTGCAGGGGATCAGTGTCCTGAAACTCGTCGACGAGGACATGGGCAAAACGCTGCCCCAGCGCGCGGCGCACGGTACCGTGGTCGCGCAGCAAGTCGCGCGCGGCGAAAATCAGGTCTTCGAAATCGAGCTGCGCGCTGGCGCGCTTGTGGTCGCGATAGCGTTGCAGGATCGGCCGCGCTTCGTCGATCAACGCCGCCAGGGCATGGCCGGCGGCAGCCTGCACCAACGCAACCCAGGCATCGCAACAGGCGGTGTAGTGGGTGTCGGCAGCGTCGTTCAGCCTGTCGCCGTCTGCCTTGGAGAGGCCGGCCTGTTTGGCCGCGGCGGCCCATTTGCCCTTCTTGCGATAGGCAGCGAAGGCGCCGCCCTTGGTGCAAAGGTCCGGGTGGGGACGCGAGGTCAGGAGGCGAACGAGGCTGGCGGGCGTTGCGGGATCGGGACCGTTCGCCAAGGCGGTCGCCATCTCGGTCAGGCGCTCGACGATCGTCACCGTTTCCGGCTCGACCGCTGCCGTGCCGTTCAGGTAGTCCGCGAAATCGGCTGTGGCCTGCCGGAACGCGGTCAGACGGCTGGCGAGCGGAGAGACAGGCGGGGCTGCAAGCGTGCGGCGGCGGCGTAGATTCTCGGCGATCTTGTGGATGAGCGCCACGGTCTCGCCGGGGCTGTGCAGCACCATCTCGGCAAGAATGCCGCCCTGGCCATCCGACAGGCGCTGGCGCAGCCAGGCATCGACAATCTCGAGGAAGGTGAGATCGGCCTGATTGCGATCCATGACGCCGGCGCCGGGATCGATATCGGCCTCTGCCGGATAGGGCTTGATCAGACGCTGGCAGAAGCCGTGGATGGTCGAGCAGGTGATTTCGTCGATCGAGGCGCTGGCAGCAGCGAGATTTTCGCGATGGATCTGGGATAGTCCATCGGGCAGCGCCACGCGCAGTTCGGTCGCGATCGTACCGGCCGAGAGGTCGGCGACGAATTCGCGGACACGCGACAGCAGCTCACTCGCTGCGAGTTCGGTAAAGGTGACGGCGGCGATCGAACGCGGCGCGACGCCTTCGGCGAGCATGGCGGCGATGCGGCCGGCCATGACGGCGGTCTTGCCTGAGCCTGCGCCGGCCTCGACCAGGATCGAGCGGTGATGAAGGCTGATCGCATCGCGGCGTGCGCCGTCATCCTTCAATACTTTGGACACGCTGCTCATCATTCCGCCTCCCAGACCTGAGCGACTTCGCCCAGCCGCTCCGCCGCGGCCGGCATCTTACGTTTGCAGTAGGTGGCGCTCGCGTTGGCCGGCAGGGCGAAAGCGAGGTCGTCATAGTCGCCGCCGGTATCCGGGCCAGGCAGGGCTGCACCGCCGGCGAGACTAGCCCTTGCCGCGCGGAGATAGCCCGTGACCTCGGCAAGCACGGTCTCTGGATCGTCAAGCTGGAGATCGACGGGCTCGCGCGGGTAGAGCAGCGAGGCGCTGATGGCGACGTCGTCGCCGAGGAGCGCCTTTACCGCGAAGGCATAAAGACAGCGCTGAAGCTCGCGTCCGCCGCTCAGACGGATGTTGCCGCGCGGCGGGCGACCGGTCTTGTAGTCGCGCACGAGGGCGCGTTTGCCGTCGCCCGAGATGTCGAGCCGGTCGATATAGCCGGCGATGTTGAAGGCCGTGTCGGTAATTGTGACTGGCGTGCTCGTATCCCATGGGGCTTCGGCTTCGGATTTCGGTTCCGAGCCGCCGAAGGGCACCTCTGCGTAGGAACGTGCGCCCGGCAGGACATCATCGCCATAGGACAGCGCGCGGCCCGCCAACATGCGGGCGTCGTCGAGGGTGCGCGCCCAGATGACAGCCGGTGGGACCGGACGCTCGCTTTCCCAATCGGCGGCGACGGCTTGCGCGGCTCGAGCCACCGCCGCTTCGACGGTTTCCGTATTGGCGGTTGCCAGCCCGCCCCCGGTCTCGAGATCACGCAAGGCGCGGTCCAGAACCATGTGAACGAGATCGCCGGTCCCGAGCGCGTCGAGCACGAGCGGTTCGGCGCTGCTCTGCGGTTCCCGCCAGCCGAAGCCATAGACCCACACGAAGCTGAGCGGATTGCGCAGCAGGCGGCGAAGCGAGCTGGCCGACTGGGTGCGGCCGAGGATGGCGAGAACGAGCGGATGATCCGCCCGCACGAGCCCGTCATGAGGCGTGATCTCCGTACGCCGCCAATCGCGCCAGCAGCCCAGTGCGCCGACAGCTTGCGGATCGGCGGCGAAATCCTGGGGCCGGGCCATGAGGCGGTCGGTCTCGCTGAAGGCGTGCGCTGGCGTCGCGTTGCGACGCAGATAGGTTTCGTCGCCATGCCCTGCGAGCAGCGGGCTACGACCCAGAAGACGCCCGTCGCTGTCGCGCCGGGCGCGCGAAAGAACGACGGTATCGGCCGTTGTGGCGAGGATGGTCTCGAAGTCGCGGCGGTCGGCCAGGTTTACCGGCAGCGGATCGAGCACCGGGGTCGGGATGATATGGTCCGGGATCAGCCGATCCTCGGCGATGCCTCGGGGCCAGCGCGACGAGTTGAGACCCAGGAGCCGCACGAAGCGGCGCGGCGAGGCCGCGAGCGCGCTGGCCGGCATCCAGGCGACCGAGACGCACGCTTCCAGTCCGTCATCCTGTTTCAGGGTTTCCAGCGTGGCGTCGATCGAGGCAGCCGGGCCGGCGAGCAGCGCCTTGCGCCAGATGGCGAGCGCACGGCCCTTGAGGAAGGCTTCGCCGATTTCGGCGGCGGCCTTGGGTCCTTTGGCCAGCATCTCGACGCCAGCGCGCAGCGCCGGAGCATGGTCTGCGTCATCGGGCCAGTCTTCGGGTGTCAGGCGAGCGAACAGACGGGTCCAGGCGCCGGGCGTCGAGAGCGGCGCATCGGTCGGCAGGATGCGCAGCCAGCCTTCGGGAAGGGTTTCAAAAGGGCCGCTGTCCCGACAGAACGCCGCCAGGCGACGCAGTCTCGACTGTGACAGGCCGCGCACGACGATGTCTGCCAGCGCCGCAACCGCCTGGCCCTCGCGGGTGGTGACGGTACGGACGCCGTGCACGAAGTGCAGATCGATATTGGCGTCGGCGCGCAGGGCCAGGAAGTGATCGTCATAGTCGGCGGGCGAAGCAGTCGCGATGGCGATCTCGGCAGGCGACACTCCCGAGGCGAGCAGGCTGCGCGTCCAGCGCATCGCCTCGATGGCTTCGTGATAGGCCGTCGCCGCGCTGACGGCGCTGATCTCCGGCGCTTGCGCCGGGGCGCGCGTGACCATGATGCCGGTGCCGCTCAGCCACACAGGAACGCTCCGCGGGCCGGCCGTCCACTGTACCGTGATATGGACAGTGAGGGCCTGGAGCAGCGGACGCCAGCAGGGGGAGAGTTCGGTGAGGCCGGTGATCTCCATCGGGCCGAGGACCGCCGGCGCATGACCGATGCGGGCGGTCGCCGCAGCGACGATGTCGAGGGGACGCATCATGCCGGACGGAAGCTGGTCGAGAACAGCCGCCTCCAGGCGCGCGATGGCAGCGATACGTGGATGATCCGCTGCGCGTGCGGCAAGGTCGATACCTGCACGCCAGGCTTTGTGAAGTGTGTCGACCGCCGCGTCGATCATGCCGGGAAGATCCTTGATGCTCTCCAACTCGCCCATAGACGTCGTGGACAGAACTGCCTGGATGGTCGCGCGCAGGCTCTCGTCGTCGATGGGGCGGACAAAGCCGCCCGCCAGCCGAACGGCGGCCTGCTCGAAGGACATGATCTGGAGACCGTGACGACCGTCACGACCCGCCTCCAGCCGGCTCTCCCGCATGGCGAGGCGGCCGTGAACGACCAGGGTGGATCGATGTGCGATGGTCATGGCTGCACTCCTTCCGGGCATCGCTTATTGTCTGTGGGCCGCGCCAGCAGCGGCGAATGTCGTCCGAGTGTCGACGATCTGACGTTCAGAGCGGTGCCGCTGCATGCCTTGCCCATTTGGCCTCGCTTTCCTGCGAGCAGGATACCCGCAAGAGTCGCATACCTTGTTGAGAAATCGCGCACAATTCTTCATTGTCACAATGAGTTAGACAACTTCTTGGTCAGCGCGGGATGACTTTGCGCGAAGCCCCAAAATACTCGGATACATTCGCAGCCTGCATGCTTGCCTACTTCGTCGCGCTTGGACCCGAACCGACAAGCATCGCGCAGCCACGAGGAGGGGGGTGGTCGGCGGCATTAGGAGGCAATGTGCGATCGGCGGCGGCATTTGCCGACGGAGAAGAGGCTTCACAGTTGATACGCTGCTGCACCTGCGCCGGCACAGCTTACTGGCGCTTCTTGGCTGCAGGCTTTCGACCAGGGCGCAAGGTCGGGAGGCGTCCCCGGCTTGCGGATATGTCTGCGACTAGGTCGATCAGATCGACGCCCAAGGCCCGGGCGATCTTCTCCAGCGTGTCGATCGTCGGGTTCTCCAGATTGCGCTCGATGCGACTGACGTAGGTTCGATCGAGCTCAGCATCTACCGCTAGGGCCTCTTGGGAGAGGCCGACAGTCACTCTCAGTCGACGAACATTGCGAGCAACTCGCGCACGACCATCCATGCCCGGAAGCAACAACTTGCAGGCGTATTAAACCACGGACTATTGTCCCATGATAGAGCCACTGAAGGCCGGGAAGGTGAGGGACTTAGATGTTGAGTGCAGGGCGTATTTGGAGGTTTCTCGTCGGAGCCGCGATTGCGCTATCCGCATCATCGCGAGCTGTAGCGGACGACGGTGCTCGCGCTGCCTATGACAAGGCCTGGGTCCTGTTCCCCACGGGGCATTCCCTGTTCATGGAAGACGCGATCAAGGCTCGCAGTTTTACCAAATTGAACCCCAATCAGATCATCGTCGTCTATATGCATGGGTGTGCCGGTATCCATAAGCCCGACATGGAGCAGATCGCCAAGGCCGGCTTTGTCGCGATTGGACTGCGCAGCAATGCGCGCCCGGACTGGAAATCGGACTGCGACCCGAAGACGAAGCAGGTCGGTATGAATCCTCGGGCAAGTTCTAACCGGCAGCAAGAGCTACGCTACGCCTTCGACAATTTGCCCAAGGTGCCAGGTATCAACATGAATAAGGTGGTTCTGATGGGGCATAGCGAAGGTGGCAAGGCGGTTGCTAACTATCCAGGAACAGAAGAACGGGCCGCGATCATCACTGGCTGGGGGTGTCGCACCAAGGACAGTTACTTCAATGGCATCAGGATTCCGACCAGCGTGCCGGTGTTCAACGTCGTTACGCAGAAAGACGACTGGTTGTTCTTCAACAACGGCGGAAATTGTGCCGACGTTCTACGAAACCATAAAGTCAAAGAAGTGCTCTATCCCGAGGGAACGGAGCATTGGGTAAATGACAAGTACTGGCCTCAAATCGAAGCTTTCATTCGTGCGAACACACGCTAAGTGATTCGTTGGAGATTGCCGACAAGGCCATCGCAAGTGGGTATCGAGTTCGTCCAATTCTCAGGCTAATCCCCTCGATCCCGGCAGCCGTGACACAACGGTGCAGACTGTCCACCGCGGTATCGCCAGCTGGATCACGGTCGCGCTCAACGACACGGGCGACACAGTGTCGGCAGGATCGTGCACGACGATTCATGATCTCGATGTCCTCGCCTACGGCTGCCACCTTCTTGATCACGCCAAAGCGAACGCCACGTCCCAAGAGATGGGCTATCGTCCGTGGGTGGCCTGTAGCCTTGCTGAAGATGCCCCGCCCACGAAGGTAGGTTTCCGGAAGGGTGTCCGCGACCGGCCTAGACATGGCACAGAGACGCCACGTGGACCCAGGGAGCCAAGCGGCACCGACAAGAATTTGTTCTGTTGAATGGGCGCAAGGAACGTACGAGCCTCCGCGAGGGCGCGCAAGCGGCCAAAGCCACAGGCCATCCAGCTTGCTGCATGATCCCAATTGGGCACATCATGGCAGGGTGACGAAGATCGCACACGACAGCAGACTGCCGATCAGAAACATCGGCACGTTGATGAGCGCATAGTAGAAGGGCTCGGAAACAGGGGATTGATCGCGATATTGAATGTCATCGCGCCGAGAACCAGCGTGTTGCCGCAGTCGGTGACTTCCAACGCCTTGAGTTGGAACGCGGTGGTCGTGATTGTTGCGGCGCTGCAAGCCAGCGAGGCGACGAAGAAGATCGGCACCGGCTT
>Ga0209053_1001151_pt1 | contig 13552 bp, 10 predicted proteins | sample EBPBio152010_DNA_FD_185864 | JGI IMG/M metagenome (GOLD analysis project Ga0209053, IMG submission 185864) | Wastewater treatment Type I Accumulibacter community from EBPR Bioreactor in Madison, WI, USA - Reactor 1_7/15/2010_ DNA (SPAdes)... | ecosystem: Engineered > Bioreactor > EBPR >... | reverse complement strand
AGTTCGGCCCAGATGCGGCGGATACGGTCCTGTCCGCGCTGCGTGGTGACCGTCTCATGTTCGTAGACCGCCTCATACAGCAGCCGCGCCGCGCGGGTGGATGCGCCCTGCGTATCCTTGGTCAGCGCCATCATCTTTTTCTGGAAAAAGATCCCCGGCAGCACCATCAGCGCCGAACCCAGCACCAGAACCCAGACCAGATTGCCCCCGATCGAGGCGACCAGCGCAAAGAAGATGAACAGGAAGGGCAGGTCGGCCAGCGTGCCGATGGTGGTCGAGGTGAAGAATTCCCGCACCGCCGAAAATTCGCGCATCGCCGAAAAGGTCTGCGAAGGCGTGGCGCGGTTCGGCCCGCCCTTCATGCCCAACAGACGCTCCATCAGCCGTTCCTGCACCGCCAGTTCGATGCGCCGCCCGGTCAGATCCATGAGGGTAGAGCGGGCGACCTTCAGAAAGGCCTCCATCATCACCGCCAGCATGGCGCCGATGGCCAGAACCCACAGCGTCGCCTGGCTTTGATGCGGGATCACCCGGTCATAGACCTGAAGCGAGAACATGGCGACCGCGACCGCCAGCAGGTTCGCCACCAGCGACCCCGCGGCCACCTCGATCATCTGGCGGCGGAAATTGCGAAACTCGCCCCAGAACCAGTGCGGGCGGCTGGCATGTTCGATATGCCGCGTCTCCAGCGCCTGCATCGACGGGCGGGCTCGCAGGATCGTGCCGCCATAGACGGCGGCGAATTCGGTGGTGGCGACCTCTGACCGCTTGTCGGGCAGGCTCGGGTCATAGATCGTGACCGTCTCCTCGCCCTGCGCCAGAACCAGAACCAGCTGCCCCGAGGTCATCTGCACCAGGGCCGGCCAGAGCGTCGGCGCCAGTTCCGGCGCGGTATCGACGCGCGCCGAAATGCCCATGCCGGTCAGGGCGCGGGCAATCTCGTGCAGGCCGGGCAGGTCATTGGTGCGCGTGGCGAGTTCGATCTGTTCCGACAGATCCGACACCGGCAGTTCCGCCCCCGCCAGCCCCAGATAGACCGAGGTCAACCGGGCGCGGGCCAGCAGCTTGTCGGTCTGGCGCTGCGGCGCGGCCTCATTGGTGGCAGGCAGGGCGGGGCGCGGCGTCGGGGCGACGCGACCGGCATTGATGTCAAAGGCAATGATCCGATTGTCGCTCACAATGACGCCCCGCTCACCAGAACACCCCTGTCGCGTGCGATCTGCACCTGCTTCAGGGCAATTTCAAATTTCAGGCTGGCCTGTTCGCGCTGCATGGACGACACGCTTTCAAACATGTTGACCATCTCCATCAGGGTGCGCCGCCCGGCCTTGTATTGTTCGACGAACATCGCAAGGGTCTGTTCGCTCTGCGCCAGAACGCCGGCGCCTTCGGCCTGCCGCGCGGTCAGGGTGGCGATCTCGTGTTGCAGGGCGACGATATCGCGGCTGGCCTGTTCCGATACCTTGGCCACACGGCGGTCGGTCACCTCGGTCGTCATCGCCAGCGCGTCCAGCTCGGCCCCGGTGCCCAGACCGATTGCCTTGTCAAACTCCACCGACAGGCCGCTTTCCACCTCGCCATCCTGATCCAGCGCGGCGCGGGCCTTCAGCCCCGGGCGAAAGCCGGCGCGGGCGGCCTCGGCCTCGGCCACGCTGCGGGCGGCTTCGGCACGGGCCTTCAGCACGGCCAGCGGCTCGGGCGCGCCGGGATCGGCGGGCAGGCCCGACAGGCCCGTCACCCCCGACAGATCGCGCGAAGCCATGGCGTTCAGCTCGGCCAGCGCCTGTTCGGCCTGAAAGCGGTCGTCATTGGCGCGGGCGCGCATCTCGGCGGCTTTTTGCTGGATGACCTGCTGTTCGGAACGGTCGGACATGCCGCCATCGACCCGGATCGTCACGATCCGTTCGTATTCCGCCATGCGCCCGGCGGCGGCAGTGGCCAGACGGCCCTGTTCGATCGCGCGTTGCGCGCGGATGTAATGGCCCAGCCCCTCGAAAACCCGCTGGTTGAAATCCAGCGCCAGCGTGGTGGCGGCAACCTCCACATCGGCGGCGGCAAAGGCGCGTTCGGCCTTGCGGGCGCCGCCATCAAACAGCACCTGTTCGACCAGAAGCGAGGCGAAGGTTTCGCCCAGATCGGTCAGCGACAGGGTGGGCTTGATGCGCGGCAGCCAGTTCTTCGACCGCGCCTCAGCCTTGAGCCGCGCCACGCGCAGCTCGGCCCGGGCAGGGCCGGCATTGGCCTCGGTCACCGCCTGGGCGACCTGGCCATAGGCGCTGCCCGGCGACAGGATGCTGCCCCGGGACAGAAGATCGCCGATGATGGCAGAGCGTTGTTCACCCTGCCCTTCCGCCTGCGCCAGCGCACCGGCCGCCGCAGGTTGATCGGGTTGCATGGACGCACCGAAACCGAACTTGGAAACCCCCGGCCCGCCCCCCACGCAGCCCGTCAGGGCCAGGATGAGCGCGACAGCCGGGCCGGGGCGCAGGGCCCCGGCTCGTACTCTTTGACCCCGATGGCCGGGCATCCTGCCCTCCCCGTCAGATCGTGTGAACGTTGACGTCGTCCTCGATACGCAGGGTGGTGTCACCCAGCGTATAGATGTGGAAGCCGCCTTCGTGCTTGTAGCTCGCCGCGTCGAAACCGCTCAGGTTCACGGTATCGTCGGTGCCGCCCTTGATGACCAGATCGTCGCCCAGCCCGGTCAGCCGGTTCAGATCCGAGGTGGTCAGCGTGAGCGAGGCGCCCGCCGCTTCGCGCAGGTCGATCTGGCTGAAATCATGGCCCGACAGGCCCACATTCGCCAGGTTGACCGCACCCACCGTGCCATTGTTATGCACGATGATGAGCGAGCTGCTGTCGTTGCCTGCCGCATCCTCACCGGTCACGACCAGGAAGCTGCCATCGGGCACGAGGCCGTTATTGGTGAACTTGAACAGCGTGTCGTCACCGATGTTGTAGGCATTGGCCGACAGGTTGGAATGCGACCCGTCGGTATTGACCCGCTCAAAGGTGTAATGCGCGTCCGAGGCGTTGGAATAGTTGCCATCGGTATCCAGCGTCACCGCCGTCACGCCGCCATTCACGGTCTTGGTGAATTCCACGAAATCCGCGACATCCGGGGCCGAGGTATCGACATGCACCGGAATGACCGAAGTCGCCGTGTAGTTGCCCGCCTTGTCCTGGGCATAGACCGAGACATTCAGCGTGCCATCCGCCATTTCCGGCAGTTGCGCCGCGGTGAAGGTGGCCTGCCAGTTGCCCGAGGCATTGGCTGTCACCTGCGCCGTCGCCCCCGAGGAGAGCGAGACATAGACGGTCGAGCCCGGCTCCACCGTGCCGCTGAGCGTGACGCCCGCCGCCTGTTCGGCAGCGTTCATCTCATTGTCGCCCGCGAATTGGCCGACGGTGAAGTTCCGCACGACCTGATCCACTTGCAGCGTGTCGTTCAGCGTGGCGGTGTTGCCATACTGATCCTCGATCTTGACCACGACATTCGCCAGCTTCTCGCCCGCCGGGATCTCGTTGGCGGGGATGTCCACGCTCCAGCCCGTGCCGGTGACGGTGGCCTGGTGGAACTGCTTGCCGTCGAAGGACAGCCAGACCTTCGCGCCCGCCTCGACCGTGCCGGTGATGGTGACCCCATCGCTGGCCTCGACCTTGTTCAGGATGGCGTCATCCTTGTTGTCATGGGTCGAATAGGTCTCGATCGTGCCTTTGGTCTCGGTATCGACCTTCACCACATGGGTGTCGGTGTCGGTGTTGCCGGCCTTGTCGGTCGCGGTGACGCTGACGGTGGATTCGTAGGTGCCCGCCTTGAACTCGCCGCCCGCATATTTCACCGACCAGGTGCCATTGGCGCCGACGGTGGTGACACGGGTCACGCCTTCGAAGGTCACTTCGATCTTGGCGCCCGCCTCGCCGGTGCCGGTCAGGGTGATGCCCGACGCCGCGCCGCGTTCGGCCCCCGAGATGACGTTGTCGCCCATCTGGGTCGCGTTGAACGCCACTTCGGTCAGCGTGTCGATCACCACGTTTTCGGTGATGACGGTCTTGTTGCCCAGCGGATCGGTCGCGGTGATGGTGGCCGCCACCTTGTGTTCGCCATCAGCGATTTCCGAGGTGGAGAAGGTCACCGACCATTCGCCCTTGGCATTGGTCACAACGCTGTGGCTGAAGCCGCCGATCTTCACCTCGACGGTAGCGCCGGGTTCGCTGGTGCCGGCGATGGTCACGCCGTCCTTGTATTCGGCGGCATTTTCCACGTCGCCGACGCTTTCGACACCCTTGGTCGCATCGACCGGGGGCGGCGTCATGTCGATCAGGAAGTCCGGGCCGTCCAGTTCATAGGTGAAGCCGCCGCCGGTGACGGTGACATGAGAGCTGTAATCGCCATCCGCCGGGAAGTTCGGCCCCTTGAACTCCACGCCCCATTTGCCATCGGTGCCGATGGTCGTGGTCTGGGTCTTGCCGCCCACCACCACAACGACATGGTCGCCCGGTTCACCCGTGCCGGTGATCACCAGCTTGGGATCCTTGGTGTTGGTGGTCAGCGTGGTATCGGCGTCGGGGTTATCGACCGTCGGCTCCAGGCGGCCGCCGTCGTCATCGTCGTCGTCACCGTCATCATCATCGCCGGAGTCGTCGTCGTCGCCGCTGTCATCATCGTCGCCGGAATCGTCGTCGTCGCCGCTGTCGTCATCGTCACCGGAATCGTCGTCGTCGCCGCTGTCGTCATCGTCACCGGAATCGTCGTCGTCGCCGCTGTCATCATCGTCGCCGGAATCGTCGTCATCACCGGCGTCGTCATCGTCGCCCGAGTCGTCGTCGTCGCCGGAATCGTCATCATCCGCGCCGGTGTCATCGTCGTCGTCATCGCCGTCGCCACCGTCACCGCCATTGTCGCCGTTGCCGTCACCGCCGCCGCCACCACCCAGCAGCGCGGCACCACCCAGCACACCGGCGGCGATGGCCGCAGCACCAAGACCGCCGGCGCCCAGCAGGCCCGGCACCAGGCCGCCCATGCCGGCCGGATCGTCCGAATAGATCTGCGCGTCGGCATAGGCGTCGCCGTCTTCAAAACGCAGGTCATCCAGGGTCGAAAACTTGTTCCAGGCGTCCACCGGGCCATAGCTCGCGGTGATCGGACCTTCGGTGCCGCTGTCATTCAGCAGAACCTCGGTCACCTCGCCATTGGTGGAGAGATAGAGCCGGTTCAGGTGCCCGGGCTGAACATCGTAGAACCCGCTCAGCGTGAGGTCGGTGCCATCCACCAGCTTCACGACCAGATTGCTGCCCTGGCGTTCATAGCCAAGCACGCTGGACTGGGACAGGTTCAGCGAAACCTGCTCACCCGACCCGATCTGAATGAAATTTGCACCCGCGCCACCGGCAGTGCCATGAACGACCGCGCCCGCAGAATTGCGGACGGCGAAATCAATCGCCTGAACCATACTTACTACTCCGCCTCAAACCGGGCTGCTCGGCCCGTTCATGTTGTTGGCCCCGATTTGCCGGGATCCGATTGCATTCAGGAATAGCTGTGTTCCGGCACAATTTCTAGGGGTCTGTTGGCAAGCGCCCGCATTTTATCTTGGTTCTGTCATAGTTTCGCCCGGATCCGCATGCCGCAGCGCCGCATCGGCCGGACAGGCATAAACTAGATGTGGTGAGCATAGCGAAGGGCTTTCGCTAGAGTTTGACAGCGCATTCCTGCATCTGCACGGTTTTCGCCGCAGCGGCAGCCCGGCGCAGATGGAACAGACCGGGCCGTTCGGCGGAAAATCGCCCGTTTTCTGTGTCAGCCCTACAACATCTTGTGGCCCCAGACCCGCACCCGCCCGCCTTGCCGGCGCAGGGCCGCCACGCCATATAGAGGGGGAGACAAGGGGGGCAGCATGGCCGAAGACAGATTTCCGGGCTGGCACGGCACCACGATCCTGGCGGTGCGGCGCGGCGGCGAGGTGGTGGTCGCAGGGGATGGGCAGGTCAGCCTGGGGCAGACCGTCATCAAGGGCAGCGCCCGCAAGGTGCGCCGGATCACCGCCGCCGGGCATGAGGTGGTCTGCGGCTTTGCCGGTTCCACTGCCGATGCCTTCACCCTGCTGGAGCGGCTGGAGAAGAAACTTGAGGCGACGCCCGGCCAGTTGGCCCGCGCCTGTGTCGATCTGGCAAAGGATTGGCGGATGGACAAATACCTCCGCAATCTCGAAGCGATGCTGATCGTGACCGACGGCACCGCGCTGTTCGTGCTGACCGGCGCGGGCGACGTGCTGGAACCCGAACATGACGTGGCCGCCATCGGATCGGGCGGGAACTTCGCGCTCGCCGCCGCGCGGGGGCTGATGCAGACCGACCTGCCCGCCGAGGAGGTAGCCCGCAAGGCCATGGCGATTGCCGCGGATATCTGCGTTTACACGAATGGCAACCTGACGGTGGAGCGGATCGCGAAATGACCAACCTGACCCCGCGCGAGATCGTCTCGGAGCTTGACCGCTTCATCATCGGGCAGGCCGATGCCAAGCGCGCCGTCGCCGTCGCGCTGCGCAACCGCTGGCGGCGCAAGCAGCTGGGCGATGACCTGCGCGACGAGGTTTACCCCAAGAACATCCTGATGATCGGCCCGACCGGCGTCGGCAAGACCGAGATCAGCCGCCGCCTGGCCAAGCTCGCGCGCGCGCCCTTCCTCAAGGTCGAGGCCACCAAGTTCACCGAGGTCGGCTATGTCGGCCGTGACGTGGACAGCATCATCCGCGATCTGGTCGATGCCGCGATGATCGAAACCCGCGACCGCATGCGCGAGGATGTGAAGGCCCGTGCGCTCAAAGCCGCCGAGGATCGGGTGATCGAGGCCATCGCCGGCAAGGATGCGCGCGAGCAAACGCGCGAGATGTTCCGCAAGAAGCTCAAGTCGGGCGAGCTGGATCAGACCGTGATCGAGCTGGACGTTGCCGACAGCGCGCCCTTCCCCATGATGATGGGCGGCGGCAACGGGATGGAAATGCAGATGCAGGGGCTGCAAGACCTGTTCAAGGCCTTTGGCGGCCGCACCACCCGCAAGAAGATGACCGTCGCCGACAGCTATGAGATCCTGCTGGGGCAAGAGGCTGACAAACTGCTGGACGATGAGGCGGTGAAGGCCGCCGCGCTGGAGGCCGTGCAGGAAAACGGCATCGTCTTTCTGGACGAGATCGACAAGATCTGTGCCCGGGCCGAGGCGCGCGGCGCCGATGTCAGCCGCGAGGGGGTGCAGCGCGACCTGCTGCCGCTGATCGAGGGCACGACCGTTTCCACCAAATACGGGCCCGTGAAGACCGACCATATCCTGTTCATCGCCTCTGGCGCGTTCCATGTGGCAAAACCGTCGGATCTGCTGCCGGAATTGCAGGGTCGCCTGCCGATCCGCGTGGAATTGCAGGCGCTGACCGAGGGCGATTTCACCCGCATCCTGACCGAAACCGACAATGCCCTGACCCGGCAATATACCGCGCTGATGGCGACCGAGCAGGTAACAGTGCGCTTTACCGAAGATGGCATCGCCGCGCTGGCGCGGCTGGCGGCCGAGGTGAACCGCAGCGTGGAAAACATCGGCGCGCGGCGGCTTTACACCATTCTGGAACGGGTGTTCGAGGAACTCTCCTTCTCTGCCCCCGATCGCGGCGGCGAAGAGGTGGTGGTGGACGGCGCCTATGTGGAGGCGCATGTCGGCGCGCTGGCGGCCTCGGCCGATCTCAGCCGCTATGTGCTGTGACCGCGCTCAGGCGCCGTCTTCCGCCGTGCGGATGAGGTGACGCGCCCAAAGCGCCGCCGCCCAGGTGGCGGGCAGGCCCAGCGGCAGCGCCCAGATCAGCGCCGTCAGCGGCGCGATCACCGGCAGGCCCAGCCTTTGCCACATCAGCCCCAGCAGGAAAAGGTTGATCGCCACCGCCCCGGTGGCAAAGGGCCACAGGATCAGTGCCAGCCGCCACAGGCGCGTGTCCGTGCGCGCGGGGTCAGTGGCTGGTGCCGTCCTCGAAGGTGATCTTGTTCCAGACATTGTATTTCCCCGAGGGTTTGCGCATCGGCAACCGGCGCAGTTCCTGTTGCGTGGCGGCATCAAAGACGATCACCGCGCCGTCATCTTCCCAGATCGAGACAAGCGCCTTGCTGCCGTCGCGGGTGAATTCGGTATGGGCCACGGTCTTGCCCGGATCGGGCGTCATGACCTTGACCACCTCCAGCGACTGCTTGTCGATCAGGTGCATCTCGCCCTTGTGCGGGCCGGTAAAGACATCGGCCCAGAGATAAGGCGTGTTATAGTGGCTGCGCAGGAAAAAGCCGGGGCCAGAGGTCTCGATCACCTTGACCAGATGCCAGTCGGTCATGTCGATGATGCTGATCCGCCCCTCGTTCAGATGCGGCACCGCCATCACGCGATGACCGTCGCGCATCCAGCTGATGCCGGATCCCAGATGCGGCATGCCGGGCAAGGGCAGGGTCGCGATCTCGCGGCCCACATCCAGATTGACCACGACGCCTGTCTCGCCCTCGCGGTTGGCGCCGATCAGGTTGCGGTAATCGGGATCGAAAAAGAAATCGTCCAGCGGGGCGGAAACGTCGATCCGGCGGCGGGCGAACATGCCCTGTTCGCTGGCCAGCGCCTCCTCCATCCCGGCTTCGTGACTATGCACGAACCCGTCATGAAAGGGCCCGGCCTTGGGGTCGGTCGCCACCTCCCAGATCTCGGGCACGTCTTTCAGCGCCAGCACAAAGGATTTGCGGCGCGGCGCCTGATAGACGGCCGAGACCCGGCTGGGCGTGCCGTCACGCCCCGCCACGTCGATCACCCGCGCGACCGACAGATCGGCGGCCGACAGGATGGTCAGGGTGTTGGGCAGGTAATTCGCCACCGCAAGCCATTGGCCATCGGCGCTCATGGCGATGTTGCGGCTGTTGAGGCCCGCGCGCACGCGGCCCACCTCATGCAGCGACCACAGATCGTATTTCTGCACCCAGCCATCGCGCGACATGACAAAGACGAAGCGGCCGTCGGGGCTGAATTTCGGGCCGCCATGCACGGCGAAGGGGGTCTCGAACCGATCCAGCACGGCGAAACTGTCGCCATCCAGCACCGAGATATGGCTGTCGCCGGTTTCCACCACCAGCGTCACGTTCATCGGATCGGCGGTAAAGACCGGCGCCGGGGCAGGGGTATAGTCGTCGCGCAGGCTGCGGCTGGCGGCGACATCCTCCACCGTCCAGGCCGGGGCCTGCGCCAGCGGCGCCGCGATATACTCGGCCACCGCGGCGATTTCGGCGGGGCCGAGCGTCGCCTTGAAGGCGGGCATCTGCGTCATCGCGCGGCCGCCGGCGATCACCGCCTGCAACTTGTCGCCCTTCAGCCGGCCCAGGCTTTCGGGGATCAGCGCGGGGCCGGTGCCGCCCAGCCGGGTTTCGGCATGGCAGCCCGCGCAAAGATCGGCATAGATCGCGCCGCCATCCGGCCCGGCAGAGGCGGGACCCGCCAGCGCGAGGCAGGCCAGGCTAAAGGAAACGATGCGCGGGATCATGGCTTTTCCCCCGGAAGGGCGTGACGGTCAGACGATCGGCATCCTCGACGCCGATTTCGCGATTGGACAGATAGCAGGCCGGGTCTTCGGCCCAGGGATCGCCGGTGATCTGCAAGGCCCGAATGCGGGTATTGCCGCCGCAGATCGCCTTGAAGGCACAATCGCCGCAGCGCCCTTTCAGCGGCCGGGGGCGCTGGCGCAGCGTGGCCAGCATCGGGTCCGCCCCGGTCCAGAGACTGCTGAACGGCGTGTCCTTGACCGAACCGACCGTATAGTCAGACCAATAGGTATCGGGATGCACCTTGCCCTGCGGGTCGATATTCGCAACCCCCAGACCGCTGGAATTGCCCCCCCAGGCCGCCAGATGCGCGGCCACATGCGCGGCCTTGTCGGCGTCGAAATTCCTGCGCACCCAATGCAGGAAATAGACCGCATCGGCATCGTTATTGCCGGTCACGATCTCCAAAGGCTGATCCTCGGCCACGGCGACCCAGGCGCGGTCGATCAGCTGGTCCATCGCGTGCCGGGTGCGGCGCAGCGCGGTATCCTCGCCCCGGTTCTTGTCACCCCGCCCGGCATAGACCAGATGCGAGAGATAGAATTTATCCACCCCCTCGGCATCGCACAGGTCCATCATGGCGGGCAGCATCTGGGCGTTGTCCTCGGTGATGGTAAAGCGCAGCCCGACCTTCACACCCCTGGCCTTGCAGGCGCGCACCCCCGCCAGCGCGGCGTCAAAGGCGCCGTCCACACCGCGAAACCAGTCGTTCATCCCGCCGATCCCGTCGAGCGAGATGCCGACATAATCAAAGCCCAGATCGGCGATGCGGTCGATATGATCGGCCACTTTCGTGCCGTTGGTAGACAGCGAGAGGTGGCGGAAGCCCAGTTCGCGCGCCCGCGTCGCCAGATCGAAGAAATCGAACCGGCTCAGCGGCTCGCCCCCTGACAGGATCAGCGCGGGGATGCCGAAGGCGTGCAGATCGTCCAGCACAGCCATGGCCTGTTCATGGCTCAGCTCACCCGGAAAGGCCACGTCGGCGCTGGTGGTATAGCAATGCCGGCAACGCAGGTTGCAGCGCCGCGTCAGGTTCCAGATCACCACCGGCTTCACCGCGCCAGAGCGGCGGCGCACCGGGGTCGGCGCGACAAGTTCGCGCATGTATTGGGTCAGACGGAACATGGATCAGCCCCCGTCGGCAAGGCGCATCCCGGTCTTTTTCAGGATGCGCGTGGAATAAAGGATGTCACGGCCGCGACAGGCATCGCCCAGCAGATCGGCGATGCGGGCGCGCAGGGCCTCCACCTCGTTGCGGCTGGCGCCGTGGATCATGGCGAACAGGTTATAGGGCCAGTCGGGCAGGCTGCGCGGGCGCAGGTAGCAATGGCTGACAAAGGGCAGCGCGCCGACCTGACGCCCCAGATCGGCGGCGCGGTCATCCACGACATCCCAGACGCTCATGCCATTGGCGACCATGCCGAGCGCATAATGGTTGGGCGCCACGGCGACACGGCGGATCACCCCGCTGGCCTGCATCGCGCGCATCCGCTCCATCACCTCATCGGTGGTGAGGTTGAGCCAGCGCGCCACCTCGGCATAGGGCGCCGCGGTCATCGGCAGGCCACCGGCGGTGGCCTGAAGGATGCGGCGGTCTGTGGCGTCGATGGTCATGCCTCTACCCGGAAGCCGATGAAGAATTCCTGCAATTTCGGGAACAGATGCACCTTCAACCCGGTTTCCGCCCCGATCAGCCCCGCCACGCTTGCGATATCTTCCGGCCTTTCGCAGGCCAGCACGAACCACATGTTCAGGCGGTGCTGGCGTTCATAATTATGCGCCACCTCGGGATGGGCATTGACCAAAGTCATGACCTCGTCAAAGCGATCGTCGGGCACGGCCAGCGCGCAAAGGCAAAAGGCCCCGCCCATGGCCGCCGCGTCGATAAAGGGGCCAAAACGGGTGATCGCCCCGATCTCGCGCAGGCGGGTCAGGCGGGTCGCGATATCGGTCTCGGGCAGGCCGGTTTCGGTGGCCAGCGCGGCAAAGGGGCGCTCGGTGATCGGCAGGCCATCCTGTAGCCGGTTGATGAGCAGACGATCCAGCGGATCAAGCGCGCCGTCGGGCAAAATCTGTCGCATCAGGCCACCTCCGCGATACGGGCGCCGGTCTGCTTGAAGCAGCGGGTCGAGAACAGCACGCGATGCCCGGTTTCCGCCAGCAGCGGCAGGGCGCGGGCACGATCCAGCACCGCCAGTGCCTCGGGGCGGCTGCGGGCATGGATCATGCAATAGAGGCGATAGGGCCATAGCCCCGCGACGGGACGGCGTTCATAGCACAGCGTCACCCCCGGCAGCGCCGCCAGCGCCTGCCCTGCCGCCGCCACGCGATCAGGCGGGCAATCCCAGACGACCATGGCATTCGCCGTCCAGCCAAGCGCGCGGTGGCGCACGATCACCCCCAGCCGGGTGATGATCCCGGCCGACAGCAGCGCGGCGATGCGGGCACGCAGCCCGGCCTCGTCGCGCCCAAGCGCGGCGGCCAGCGCGGCATAGGGCGTCGGCACCAGATCGAGCCCCGCGCTCAGCGCCTGCAACAGCGGGCGATCCTCGGGGCAAAGCGCGGCCAGATCGGGCGCCCGACCGCCGGTCATCGCCGTGGCGGGGCCGGTCAGCCGGAACCCGAGGTCGATGTTGAAGGGCCGCACCAGCCGCAGGTCGATCAGCGGCACGCCGCTTTGCGCCTCGATCCGCGCCAGCAGGCGGGCCAGACTGTCGGGCGTGGGCGCGGTGGCGACGAACCACAGGTTCCAGTCATCCTCGCGCAGATAGGAATGATTGACCCCCGGCTCCGCGCCCACCAGCGCGGCCACTTCCTCCAGCCGGTCGTCGGGCACGCGCAGCGCGGCCAGGGTCGAGGCGCCGGCGGTATTGGGTCGCACCGTGGCGCCAACGCGGGTGATCCGCCCCTCGGCCCGCATCCGCGCCAGCCGGGCCAGCACCTCGGCTTCGCTCAGCCCCAGGACCAGGCCCATCTCGGCAAAGGGACGGTGCCCCAGCGGCAGGTCACGCTGGAAATCGTCGAGCAACCGGATATCGCGCGGATCAAACCCTTCCATGACCTAAAGCCCCGGCTGATGCGCGCGCGCGGTGAAGAAGATGCCCGAGGGCGATTGCGCCGCGATCTCGGCCAGCTTCTCGCGGCTGCGGGTGTCGTAGATCAGCACCTTGTTGTCATCGCGGCTGGAGATCCAGACCTCGGCCCCGCGCGGGGCGAATTCCATATGCAGGATCGCCTTGCCCGGGGTCAGGGTGGCGACGACGCTGTGGTCGCGGCTGTCGATCACCTGCACGGTATCGTTCAGCGGCGTTGCGAAATTCACCCAGACATAGGGCGAGGCGGGTTGCGCGATGATGAAGACCGGCTGGCCATGCACCGGCGTCGTGCCGCGTTCGGCACGGGTTTCGCTATCGACCCAAAGCACCTCGTGCCGGCCCACGGCGGGCAGGGCGAACTGGCCCTCGGTAAAGGCCCAGCCTTGCAGATGCGGCATCTTGTAGACCGGCATATCCTCGCCGGTCTTGCCGTAATCGGTCAGGAATTTCTCGGGCTGCGGCGCGTCGGACCACAGATCAAAGGCCGTCACGCCCTTTTCGCCGAACAGACCGACCAGATAGGTATGGGCATCGGCGGTCAGCACGGCGTCAAAGGGGTTCTTGCCGGCATTGCCGATCATGGTGACCTGCGGCGCGGGGGTCGAGAAATCGCCCACGAAAACCTCGCCCGTGTCCCAGACCGTCCAGGCAAAGCGGCGGCCCGGCAGATCGACCAGACCGATGGTCTTGCCCGCTGCCGGAATATCGGCCACGGGCGCCAGCGTCTCGGCATCGAACACCTTGACACCGCCGGGTTCGTAATTCGACACCGCGACCAGCCGGCCGTCATCGGAAATCGCGCCGCCAATGGAATTGCCGGCTTGCAGGGTGCGCGCCACCACCTTGCGGTC
>Ga0209053_1001142_pt1 | contig 13616 bp, 14 predicted proteins | sample EBPBio152010_DNA_FD_185864 | JGI IMG/M metagenome (GOLD analysis project Ga0209053, IMG submission 185864) | Wastewater treatment Type I Accumulibacter community from EBPR Bioreactor in Madison, WI, USA - Reactor 1_7/15/2010_ DNA (SPAdes)... | ecosystem: Engineered > Bioreactor > EBPR >... | reverse complement strand
ACCCCGCGCCCGACGAGGCCGAGGACTTCCTCGCGACGCTGAACCCCGACTCGCTCGTCGAGACCGACGGCTGGGTCGAGCCGGGCGTCGCCGACGACCCCGAGGGCACGCGCTACCAGTTCGAGCGGCTGGGCTACTTCTGGCAGGACCCTGTAGACTCGCGGCAGGGTGCGCTCGTGTTCAACCGCATCGTCGGCCTGCGCGACAGCTGGGCGAAGCAGACCGCGCCCGCGCCGGCGGCGCGTCCGGCCCGCGAGCCGAAGGCGACGCCGGCGACGGCCGGTCCGCGCGACCCGGCGGCGGCGCTCACCGAGACGCAGCGGGCGCTGTTCGACGCGCTCGTCGGGCACACGGTCGGCGCCGAGGAGGCGGCCGTGCTGGCGGCCGACGACGCGCTGCTCGCGCTGTACAACGACGTGCTGGCCGTGCGCAACCGTCCGCGCGAGGTGGCGGTGCTGCTGGTGCACAGCGTGCGTCCGGTCCTCGACGGCCACCGGGCGACGCCCGAGGCACTCGCGCGCGTCCTCGCGCTCGCCGAGGACGGGACGCTGACGCCCGCCGGGGTGCGCGCCGCCGTCGCCGCGCTCGCCGCCGAGGGCGGGGACGCTGACGCCGCCGTCGCCGCGCACGGGCTGGCGGCGGTGCGCGACGCCGACGCGCTGCGTCCGGCCGTGGAGGCGACGCTGGCGGCGCACGCCGACGAGGTCGCGCGCTACCGCGCCGGCGAGGCGCGCCTGCTGGGGTTCCTCACCGGGCAGGCGATGCGCCGCGCCGGCACCGGCGCCGACGCGAAGGCGGTGCAGGCGCTCCTGCGCGACGCGCTCGGCGGCTGAGCGCGCTCACCTCCATCCACGCTCGCCCACCGGCATCATGATCCACCGGGTCGACACCGACGAGCAGATCGCGGACACCTTCGATGTCATGTGCCAGCTCCGGCCGGAGCTGCGCCGGGAAGCGTACGTGGCGCAGGTCCGCGCGCTGATGGCGAGCGACGGCTACCGCCTCGCGGCGCTCCGGGACGGCGACGAGGTCCGCGCGGTCGCGGGCTACCGCTACATGGAGATGCTCTACTGCGGACGACTGCTCTACATCGACGATCTGGTGTCCGACGCGCGGGTGCGCTCGCAGGGCTACGGGCACCGCCTGCTGGAGTGGATGAAGGCGGACGCGCGCGAGCACGGCTGTTCGGAGGTCCAGTTGATCTCCCGCGTCGTCCGGGAGCAGGCGCACCGGTTCTACTTCCGCGAGGGCTTCGGGATCGAGTGCTTCCAGTTCCGCTTCCGCCTCTGACGCGGGTTCGGGCGGTCACGCTCGCGACGACAGAGGGCCGAGCGTGTCGGCGGAGCACCCGCTGGTCGCTCGCCCGCTCAGCCGAGACCGTCGAGCGGACTCACGACGCCGCGCGCGCCCCGGTTGAGGAGGTGCGTGTGGATCTCGATCGTAGCGAGGCGGCCGTCGGCGTCGCGGTGGAAGAGGCAGGAGCGGCGGATCGAGCCGGGGTACGATTTCTGGGTCGCGTAGCTCATGTGCCGCCGCCGGAGGACGGTGCGGACGTCGTCGAGTAGGGCAGACATCGCGGAGCGGATCGTGTCTCCGCATAGTGTTCGCCGGAGAAGCGGTTGAAAACGGCCGTTATCCGGTGGCGAGTCGAAAAAGGGACTCGGGCGCCCGTTCCCCGGCGAGGAGGCCGCTATATTGGCCGTCGGCGCCCGTAATCCGGCGAGCGCGACCGCTGAAATAGTAGTTATGCGCCTGAGCCCTCCCCCGATGGTCGCGAGTAGCAAGGCGGAGATTCGGAACCTGCTCTATGGCCACTACGAGTTCGGGGAGTGCGTGATCGAGGACGTGAGGTGGCGGGACCAAGGCGCCACGATCGACCTCCTCCTCAACTACGTGTGGAGCGACGCCGACGGGTTCGCCTTCGATGGGCAACGGTTCTCCGTCAAAGATGGCCGCCTCCGGTCGGACCTCGACACCCCGCTGGTCAAGACGCTCCGCTTCCACCTCGTTCAGGAGTTCCACGCTCACAACTGGTGGAACGCCGCGATCGTGTCGGCCGACGTGCTTAACTGGGGGGCGAGCGAAGTGGCGGCTATCCGCGTCCAAGACGACAGCCTCTTCCTGTCGAAGTACCGCAGCCATCCGGTCGACTTCCACCACGTCACCGCCTTCTAGGAGAGCGACCGGCGGCTCGATGTCGTCTGCTCTGCCGTCGAGGTGCTGTCCAGCAACGGCGCATAACCCGCACTCGCACCCGACCGCACGCTCTGCCGCCTTGCCCCGTACCACCGCCCGCGCCTACACTGCCTCGCCCGTCCGCCGCGTTGCGTGCGGCGGGTGAAGTGCCAGTCGTTATACGTTTCTCGTGCCCTACCAGCCGCGAATCCCGAGTGATCCTGAGTACGTGCGCGCTGTGGGGCAGGCCCACTACAACTTTACTTATCTGGAGTGGGGGGTCGTCTGGACGATCGTCAAGCTGAGCGCGAATGGGTTTGGTAGCGTTCCGAAGGGCAAGCCGGCTGGCTACATCGCTAAGGCACTCGTCCAGGCCATCAATTCAACGTCACCACCTCTCCCGAAGCCACTGAGGACGCGCCTTATCAAGGTGCACGAACGCTTTCTGGAAGCCATTGAGATTAGGAATAAGTTGCTACACGCCCACCCTTGCACAGCGGAAGGAGGCGCACAACGGTTGGGTAGTCCCGGCTTCAAGTGGCCGCATGAAGAAGTAGACGAAGCGGCGAGGCTCTTCGAAGCCCTTGCTATCGAAGTCAACCATGTCTTTCATGGCGACCTCGCTTCCGTTCGTCCATAGCCGCATCGGCGCTGGAACGTATAACCCGCCGTCGCACCCGACGCAGGGCGCTACAGCCTTGCCTCGCATTAGGCCCAGCGCCTACGTTGACCCGTCCAACCGCCGCGCCGCCCTTCGCGGGTGAGCGGCCAGTCGTTAGGCAGCATGTCGGAGGACGTCAGTCGGCAAGGATGTCGAGGTCCTCGATCAGCGTCGCGCGCGCCGTCCGCGACGCGCCCGTGTCCGGCCCGTTCTCCAGCCGCAGCACGCCGCGCGGACACACCTCCGCGCAGATCCCGCACCCCACGCAGCTCGCGCGCACCACGTTCTGCCCGCGCTGCGCGTAGTGGCGCACGTCGATGCCCATCTCGCAGAACGCCGAGCAGCGTCCGCACGAGATGCACTGCCCGCCGTTGACCGTGATGCGGAAGCGCGAGAAGAAGCGCTGCTGGAGGCCGAGGATCGCCGCCATCGGGCAGCCGAAGCGGCACCAGACGCGGCTGCCGAGCAGCGGGTAGAAGCCCACGCCGACGACGCCCGCGAAGAGCGCGCCGACGTAGAAGCCGTACGCACCCGAGAGCGCGCCGGCGACGCCGTCGAGCCAGGCCAAGTCGGTGAGCGCCGCCGCCCACAGGAGGCCGGTGACGAGCGCGACGAGCGCGAGCACGCCGTGGACCATCCACCGCTCGACGCGCCACGCCGTGAGGCCGGTCGGACCGAGGTGGCGGTACGGGTCGCCGGCCGTCTCGGCGAGCGCGCCGCAGCCGCAGACCCACGAGCAGTACCAGCGCTTGCCGTAGAGGTACGTCAGGACCGGCGTCGCGACGACGAGGAGCGCGACGAACCACGCGAGCGCGACGATCCCGAGCCGCCCCTCGGCGCGCAGCGCCGCGACGCCGGACGGGAAGAACAGGTCGAAGTCCAGCGGCCACGTGTAGTGGAGGTACAGTTCCGGCTGCTGGAGGCGCGCGAGAAGCGACGGCAGCAGGAACGCGAGGACGGTCTGGACCGCCATCACGCTGAGCGTGCGGAGCGTCTGGTACCGGCTGTCGCGATGGCGGACGAGCATCCGCGCGCCCATCACGACGACGGCGGTCGTGTATAGGAGCGAGTAGACGAACCACTGGCCGCCGTCGCCGGTCGCGCCGGTGAGCGCCTCGCGCAGCGGCGCCGCGGCGTCGGTCCACCCCGCGAGCCACGCCGGCCGGAAGTAGAGCACGACGTAGAGTCCGGTGAGCGCCGCGCCCCACGCCCAGCCGACGAGGCCGCGCGACGAGTTCGAGCGGAACCAGACGCCGTCCGTCGGCGCGCCGGGCGGGCGCGCGAAAGCGGCGAGCGCGTTGACGAGTCCGCCCGCGACGACGAGCGCGAACGCCGCGCCGGCGGTCGCTGGCGGCGCGCCGGCGAGCGACGCCGCGCCGAGGACGGCGCCGGCGGCCACGAGGACGCGCGCGACGGACTCGGGTCGGGTCGGCGTGAGGTGGAGGGCGTGCGTCATCAGGCAGCGGGGCGCCAGCGGGCGGGCGCGAGCGTGCGGGCGAACTCGGGGTCGAAGACCGCCGACGGCAGGCGCCCCCTCGCGGCGTCGACCGAGAGTCGTTCGTCGATCATTGCAATAACGGCTTCCGCGCGCAGGCGGACCCCGAGGGCCGACACGCCGGCGAGGCGCCCGTCGGCGGCGGCGGCGAGGCGGACGCTCCGCCGGCCGTCGGTCCACACGGCCCCCGGCGCACCGGGCGCGGCGTCGCCGTACACCTGCCACTCCAGCCCGAAGAAGCGCGCCGAGTTGAAGTAGGTCCCGGGCGCGTAGGCGCGGTCGGCGCCCGCCATCCCGAGGCCGGCGACGGCGCCCTGCTCGCGCGCCGTGTACCAGATGGGGCGCGTCGGCGGGACGCCCGGCGGCGGCGCGTCCAGCTCCGCGCAGTCGCCGGCGGCCCAGACGCCGTCGGCGGACGCGCGGAGGCGCGCATCGACCACGACGCCGCGCCGGACTGTGAGTCCGCTCCCGGAGACCCGTGAGGACGGCGCAGCCAGCCAGTCCACGCGCGGCGCGACGCCGGTCCCGACCCCGACCCAGTCCGCGTCGAGCGTCGCGCCGTCGGCCAGGCGGACGCCGGCGACGCGCGCCTCGCCCTCGATCGCTTCCACCGTCGCGCCGAAGCGGAGGTCGACGCCGTGCCGCCGGATCTCGTCGGCCACGAGCGCGCTCTCGTCGGGCGTGAACACAGCCGGCAGGTAGGTCGACTCGCGGACGAGGAACGTCACCGGCCGCCCGCGCACGCGCAGCATCTCGGCCAGCTCGACGCCGATGAGTCCGCCCCCGACGACGACCGGGCGGTCGGGCGCGGCGCGCTCCAGCGCATCGAGGTCGGTCCAGCCGTACAGCCCCTGCACGCCGTCGAGGGTCGCGCCCGGCCACGGCGGGATCACCGGCGCCGAGCCGGTCGCGACGAGGAGCGCGTCGTACGTCACCGGCCCGCCGTCGGCGAGCGTGACGGTCCGCGCGGCGGGGTCGAGCGCCACGGCGCGGTCCACGATCCGCTCGATGCGGTTGTCGCGCCAGAAGCGTTCCGGGTAGAGCGCCGTCTGGGTCCGCGTCAGCGCGCCCATGTGGACGTACATCAGCGCCGTGCGGGCGTAGGGCGTCGCGCCCTCGTCGGACACCATCGTGATGCGCGCGTCGGGGCGCGCCCGCCGGAGGTGGCGGGCGGCGGTGACGGCCGCGATGCCGTTGCCGATGAGGAGCGCGTGCATGGGGACGAGACGGACCGACGGCGGACATTCTTTCGCGCCGCCGAACACGGCAGCCGGCGCAACGTACGCGCGGCTCCCCCCCGCCCTCCCGATGGCGCTCGTCTACGGACTCACCGGCAACACGACCAACGACGCGCTCTGGGCGCCGGTGGCCGACCTGATCGCGGACCTCGACGCGCGCGGGCAGGCGGTCCGCCTCCACCCCGACGTCGCCGCCGGCCTCGCCGGGCGCGGCCTGATCGGCGCCGAGCGCGCCGCCGCGCTGGCGTCCGACGACCTGCCGCGCGACGCGACGATGCTGCTCTCGTTCGGCGGCGACGGCACGATGTTGCGCACCGCGCGCCTGTCGGGCGGGCACGCGACGCCGATCCTCGGCGTCAACGTCGGGCGGCTCGGCTTCCTCGCAACCGTCGAGGTGGGCGGCGTCGCCGATGCGCTCGAGGCCGTCGAGGCCGGCACGGCGACCATCGAGGAACGACTCACGCTGGACGTGCGGCTCGACGGCGAGACGCCAGCCGACCTGCCCGCGTGGGCGCTCAACGACGTCGTCGTCGACAAGAGCGGCACGACGAGCATGATCCAGGTCGAGGCCGAGCTGGACGGGCGCCCGCTCAACACGTACTGGGCGGACGGGCTGGTCGTCGCCACGCCGACCGGCTCGACGGCCTACGCGCTCTCCGTCGGCGGGCCGATCGTGATGCCGGGCACCGACGGCGTCGTCGTCGCGCCCATCGCGCCGCACACGCTCACGGCGCGTCCGGTGGTGCTGCCGTCGGGCGCCGAGCTGTGCCTGCGCGTCGTCACGCGCGGCCACCCGATCGCGTTCGCCGTTGACGGCGTGTCGGTCGAGCTTCCCGCCGACCCGCCGGCGATCCGCATCCGGCGCTCCGCGCACCGGGTCCGCCTCGTGCAGTTGCCGGGGCGCGACTTCTTCTCGGCCGTGCGCGACAAGCTCTCCTGGGGCCGCGGCGGCGTGTTTTAGCGGCCAGTGGGATGGGGCCAGTGGCCAGTGGCACTCACTTCGTTTCGATCTTCTGCCACTGGCCACTGCCGACTGGCCACTGGCCCCATCAAGGCAGGCCCCACGCGCGTCGCACCCGCCGGTAGGCCGACGACGGGAGTTGGACAAGCACCGGCTCGGCGTCGGACGCGAACCACGCGAGCGCGGACGCGAGCGACGGCGCGGGCATCGACGTGCAGCCGGCGGTCGGGACGCCCGGCGCGCGCTCGATGTGGAGGAAGATGCACGAGCCGCCGCCGGGCGTCGGCGCGTCGCCGGTCACCGGCGCCCACGAGGCGTCGGCGGTCGGACCGTTGTGCGCGACCGTCACGCCGAGGCGGTAGAGGTCGTCGGCGCGGCGCATCGTCTCGCGGCTGCTCCAGTCGGGCGTGCGGCCGGTGGCCTCGGCGTCGAAGACGCGGTTGTAGAAGGGCGACGCGGGATCGTCCACGCAGACCGACGACGCCGTCGAGGCGTGGTACGGGAGCCCGGTCGCCGCCTCGTCGGCGTAGCCGAAGGCGCCGGTGAGGCGGAACACGCCGGCGGGCGCGCGTCCGTCGCCCTCGCGCTTCGTCGGCTCGCCGCGCCGCGCGACCGAGGCGGCGTGCAGGCCGCGTCCCCACCCGAGCCCGCTCCGCCCGACGTTGACCGTCGCCGGCGCGCCGACGGGCCGCCAGGCGTCGCCGACGCGCTCGTAGCGCATCAGGCGTCCGGTCGTTGCGCTCCAGGTCGGCGTCGTGACGAGGACGAGTTGGCGGGTGGACGCCGGGATGGGCGACGACGGCGCGGACGCCGCCGCGGCCAGCAGGAACGAGAGCAGGAGCGCGAGCATGGGCCGGATGGATCAGGCGGCGGCAGTGAAGTAGTCGTCCCCGCCGGGGCGCGGGTGGAGCTGGACGATTCCGGCGCGGGCGAGCGCGACGAGCGTGCGGCTCGCGCGCCACGGCGGCAGCCGCGCCATGCGTCCGTACTCGCGGACCGTGATGCGCTCGTAGCGGTCGAGGTACTCGAGCAGGCGCCGCTCGGCGTCGCCGAACGTGAAGTGGACCGCGTCGCCGCGCCCCTCGGCCTTCATCAGGTCGACGGCCGTCCGGCTCGCCTCGACCGACTCCTCGCCGACGCGGACGAACGCCTGCCGCCGGCGCGTCGGGTCGCCGTCCGGGCGGAGGAAGTGCGGCCGGTGGTCGCTCGGCGCGACCTCCACGACGACGACCTCGCGCTTGCGGCTGATCGGCACGCGTCGGACGCGGACCTCCACGGCGGGCTCGATGTGGTCGGCGAGCGCGGCGTCGAGCGCGAACAGCTCTTCGTCGGCGTCGCGGAGACCGACGACGGTCCCGTCGTCGTCCACGCCCAGCAGGATCGTCCCGCCGTCGGTGTTGGCGAACGCGATGATCTCGCGCGCGATGCGGTCGGGCCGCGGGACGCGGTGCTTGAACTCGAGGCGCGGCCCTTCGCCGACGGCGGCGAGGCGCTTGAGGGCGTCCGGGGTCATGGCGGGCAAACGCGCGCGGGCGAGCGGCGATCCGGGTCTAGCCGTCGAAGTCGGCCGAGGCGGGCTCGCGCTCGGGCTTGGCGTCGCGCCCCATGAGCGCGCCGACGGCGTCGGCCGGCGTGAGGCGGCCGGCGAGGATGGCCGCGACGGCGTCCGCGATGGGCAGCTCGACGCCGTGGCGTGCCGCGAGGGCGCGGACCGAGTCGGTCGTCGCGACGCCCTCGACGACCATCGGGCTGGCCGCGAGGGCGTCGGCGGCGCGCTCGCCGCGCCCGATGCGCTCGCCAAAGGCCCGGTTTCGGCTGTGGCGGCTGAAGCAGGTCACGACGAGGTCGCCCAGCCCCGTGAGACCGGCGAACGTGTGCGGGTCGGCGCCGAGGGCGACACCGAGACGCGTGATCTCGGCCAGCCCGCGCGTGACGAGCGCCGCCTTGGCGTTGTCGCCCAGCCCGAGGCCGTCGCCCATGCCGGCCGCGAGCGCGATCACGTTCTTGACCGAGCCGCCGATCTCGACGCCGACGACGTCGGGGTTGGCGTAGACGCGCAGCGCGGGCGCCATGAAGGCCGCCTGGACACGCGCGGCCGCCTCGGCGTCGGGCATCGCCACGACGAGGCTCGTCGGCTGGCCGACGGCGACCTCCTCGGCGTGGCTCGGGCCGTAGAGCACGCCCGTGCGCGCCGCGTCGATGCCCAGAAGGGCGTCGCGCAGCACAGCGCTGGTCGTCAGGAGCGTGCCGGTCTCGATGCCCTTGGCGACTGAGACGACGACCGGCGGGGGCGACGGGACGCGCCCGGCGAGGCGTCCGGCGAGGCTGCGCACCGCCTGGCTCGGCACGGCGACGACCCAGAGCCACGCGCCGTCGGTGGCCTCGGCGAGGTCGGCCGTTGGCGCGATGCCGTCGGGCAGCGTCGCCATCGGGAGGAACGGCTCGTTGCGGCGCGTGGACGCGAGCGCGGCGGCGTGCTCCGGCTCCAGCGTCCAGAGGCGGACATCGTGCCCGCCCGACGCGAGGCTGCACGCGAGGGCCGTGCCCCAGCTTCCGGCTCCGAGAACGGCGATGGGGGGCGGGGCAAGGGGCATGGGGCGAGGGGCAAGGGTGAAACGGAAGGAGGCGGCCGGTCCCGAGATCAATCCCGTGCCTCGTGCCCCGTGCTCCGTGCCTCCACGACCCGCCCGATCTCGAACGCCGGTTCTCCGAGGGCGCCGAGGACGGTGAGCGCGCGGGCGCGGGCGGCCTCCGGGACGACGGCGACGAGCCCGACCCCGAGGTTGAACGTGCGCCGCATGTCGTCCTCCGGAACGGCGCCGACCTCCTGAATGAGCGAGAAGAGCGCCGGACGGTGCCACGCGTCCCAGCGGATGTCGAGGCCCAGCCCGTCGGGGATCACGCGGCGCGTGTTGCCCTCGATGCCGCCACCGGTGACGTGCGCGAAGGCGTGCGCGAGGCCCTCGGCGACGAGCGCCTGGATCGGGTCGAGGTACGAGCGGTGGACCCGGAGCAGCGCCTCGGCGACGGTCTCGCCGCCGAGCGCGTCCGGCGTGTCGTGCGCCACGAAGCGATCGAAGAGCACCTTGCGCGCGAGGCTGTAGCCGTTGGTGTGGAGGCCCGTGCTCGGGAGCGCGAGCAGCACGTCGCCGGCCTCGACGGCCTCGCCGCTGAGCATCGCGTCGCGCTCCACGACGCCGACGATGGTGCCCGCGAGGTCGTACTCGCCGAGCGCGTAGAGATCCGGCATCTCGGCCGTCTCGCCGCCGATGAGCGCGCAGCCGTTGGCGCGGCACGCCTCGGCCATGCCGTGGACGACCGCCTCGAACACGTCCGGGCGCAGGCTCGCCGTCGCGAAGTAGTCGAGGAAGAAGAGCGGACGCGCGCCCGAGACCGCGATGTCGTTGACGCAGTGGTTGACGAGGTCCGCGCCGATGGTGTCGTGGACGCCGACGCGCTGCGCGACCTTGAGCTTGGTCCCGACGCCGTCCATGCTCGACACGAGCACCGGCGCGCGGTGCGCGGCGGCGTCGAACGCGAAGAGGCCGCCGAAGTGGCCGATGTCCGCCAGCACGCCGGGCGTGAACGTGGCGCGGACCTTCCCCTTGATGCGGCGGACGGCTTCTTCGCCGGCCTCGATGTCCACGCCGGAGTCTTTGTAGGTCGCCATCGTCGGAGACGCGCTGGGAGCCGGGAAGCTACGCGGGGCGCGACCGGCGAGGCGCGGGTGCGCCCCGTGTCAGCCGGCCCGCCATGGCGGGTCGCGCTTGTCGAGGAAGGCGGCGACGCCGTCGCGGCAGTCGTCGGTCGACCGCGTGAGGGCGTTGAGCCGCGCCGCGTAGCTGAGCCCCTCGGCCAGCCCCATCGACGGCACGTCGGCCAGCAGGCGCTTGGTGAGCGCGACGGCGCTCCGGCTCGTCTCGCGCGCGAATTCGGCCGTGAGCGCGTCCACGGTCACGTCGAGGTCCTCCGGCGCGACGGCGCGCGTGACGAGTCCGATCCGCGCCGCCTCGTCGGCCGGGATGAGGTGACCGCGCAGGAGCAGGTCGCGCGCCGCCGCCTCGCCGAGCTTGCGCACCACGAAGACGCCGACGATGGCCGGGACGAACCCGATGCGCGTCTCGGTGAAGCCGAGCTTCGCGACGGTCGCGGCGACCGACACGTCGCACACGGCCGCGAGGCCGCACCCGCCGGCGATGGCGTGGCCGTGGACCTTCGCGATGACCGGCAGCGGGTGCCGGTAGATGGTCTCGAAAAGTCCGGCGAGGCGCTCGGAGTCGGCGAGGTTGGCCTCGGCGCTGGCGCTCTGGAGGGCCTGGAGCGCGGCGAGGTCGGCCCCGGCCGAGAAGACGCTCCCCGAGCCGGCGAGCACGACGGCGCGGAGCGCCGCGTCGCCGGCGGCGTCGTCCAGCGCGCGGCGGAGCGCGTCCACGAGGTCGGCCGAGAGCGCATTGCGCACGTCGGGCCGGTCGAGCGTGATCGTGAGGACGGGGCCGGTGCGGCGTGACTGGAGCATGGGAGCAGACGATGGACGGGAGTCGATGGTAGCGACGCGAGGAGGTCGCTCACCCCGCGAGGTCGGGTCCGGTCAGACCGTCGTACAGCGGCGCGAGGTCGCTCAGGGCGGCGAGGGCCTCGTTCACGAGCGCCGGTCCGAGTGCCTGCATCGCGTCGCGCCCGATCCCTCGCTCGAGCCAGATCCCGCTCGCGCGCATCACACCGGGCGGCATCGCGTCCATCGGCGTGTCGGCCTCCGACGCCTGCGCGCCCCGACTCACCGACGGCGACCACGCGAAGCAGTAGCCGCGCGCCAGCAGGCCGTTGACGAGCGCCAGCGCCTCCGGCGCCTCGGCCAGCCACACCCGCGCGTCGCGGAACAACTCGCCGGCGTACGCGCCAACGTAGAGCCCCCACCGGAAGCCGTCCGGCGAGACGCTGTGCGAGAGCTGCACGTCGGTCAGGCGGGTCCGCCCCGGACGGTAGAAGCTCATCCAGAGGTGCGAGTGGCTCCCGCCGGCGCCAAAGTCGTTCTTGGGGAAGCGCGAGAAGACGCCGCGCTCGGTCTCGAGCGGGAGCCCGCGCGGGAGGACCCACGCCACAACGAGGTCATCGCGGTAGCGCTGGAACGGCTCGAGGATGCCGTCGCGGATCACGTCGCGCTCGGTCTGGTAGCGCGCGACCGTCGGGTCAGCGCGCAGGCGGTCGAGCGCCACGAGGCCCGCCTCCGAGAACCCCTCGAACGCCGGCTCGAAGCCGGGCGGCAGACTGGTCACCAACTCACGCGTCGCGCGACGTGCGGTCGCCCCGAAGGAACGCCTCGGCGTCGGCGACCATCGCCGGGCTCCCGATGTAGAGCGGCGTCCGCTCGTGGAGCGCCGTCGGGAGCACGTCGAGCACGCGCCCGTGTCCCGTCGAGGCGGTGCCGCCGGCCTGTTCGACGATGAACGCCAGCGGGTTGGCCTCGTACATCAGGCGCAGCTTGCCCTTGGGATTGCGGGCGTTGGACGGGTAGATGTAGATCCCGCCCTTGACGAGGTTGCGGTGGAAGTCGGCCACGAAGCTTCCGATGTAGCGCGTCGTGTACGGTCGGTTGGTCGCCGCGTCCTCGGTCTGCATCCACTTGATGTACTCCTTGAGGCCGGGCTCCCACGAGTTGTAGTTGCCCTCGTTGACCGAGTACATCGCGCCGCGCTCCGGCGTGCGGATGTTGGGATGCGAGAGGAGGAACTCGCCGATGGACGGGTCCAGCGTGAAGCCGTTGACGCCGTTGCCGGTCGTGTAGACGAGAACCGTGGACGAGCCGTAGATCACGTAGCCCGCCGCGACCTGATTGCGCCCCGGCTGGAGCGCGGCCTCGACCGACACCTGCCCGACATGGTCGTCGGGGATCTGGTAGATCGAGAAGATGGTGCCGATGGACACGTTGACGTCCACGTTGCTCGACCCGTCGAGCGGGTCGAACAGGACGATGTACTTGCCCGAGCAGTCCTCGAACGCGAGCGGGATCGCCTCGGCGTGCTCCTCCGAGCCGATGAGGCACACCTCACCGCCGCGCCGGAGCGCGCGCACGAACTCGTCGTGCGCCAGCTTGTCGAGCTTCTTCTGGACCTCGCCCTGGACGTTGACCTCGCCGGTGTCGCCGAAGAGGTCCACGAGGCCCGCCTTGCGGACGTCGCGGTCCACGATCTTGGCGGCCACGACGAGGTCGCGCAGCAGGCGTGAGAACTGCCCCGTCGAGCCCGGCACGTCGGACTGCCGCTCGATGATGAACTGTTCGAGCGTCTTGAAGGCGCCGCCGCCGGTGGCGAGCGACTGGCCCGGGGTCGGGGCGGTGAGCGTGTCGGGCATCAGGTAGGCGCCGGGAACGAAGTTTCGCAAGCTAGCCCCAGGGCGGGCCGTCGTCAGACGAGCGTCCAGGCGGCGTCGTCCTCTTCGGTTCGGCGGCGCGCGCGCGCCATCAGCGTGTCGTGGAAGGCGCGCACCTTCTCGCCGTCGGGCGGGTAGCGGAGCAGGTATCGGCCGTCCGGCTGGAGGTCCCACGCCTGGCGGTTGTCTTCGAGCGCGAACGCGAGGGTCCGGTGCAGGCGCACCTGCGCGTCGGGGTCGGCCACCGGCGTGACCACCTCCACGCGGTCGTCGAGGTTGCGGCGCATCCAGTCCGCCGAGCCGATGTAGGTCTCCGGCTCGCCGCCGTTGTGGAAGTAGAAGATGCGGCTGTGTTCGAGGAAGCGCCCGATGATGGACACGACGCGGATCGTCTCAGAGTAGCCGGGCAGGCCGGGGCGCAGGCGGCAGTGGCCGCGCACGACGAGGTCGATCTGGACGCCCGCCTGGCTGGCGCGGTAGAGCTCGCGGATGATCTGCGTGTCGTCCAGCGCGTTCATCTTGGCAATGATGCGCCCGTTGCTGGTGGCCTTCTGGTGGGCGATCTCGCGGCGGATGAGCTCCGTGAAGCGGCTCCGCAGGTCGCGCGGCGCGACCATCAGCGTGTGGTACTCCTGCTCCGGGACGTAGCCGGTGAGCATGTGGAAGAGGTGCACGAGGTCCTGCCCGATCTCCTCGCGGCACGTCAGGAGCCCGAAGTCG
>Ga0209053_1001141_pt1 | contig 13631 bp, 7 predicted proteins | sample EBPBio152010_DNA_FD_185864 | JGI IMG/M metagenome (GOLD analysis project Ga0209053, IMG submission 185864) | Wastewater treatment Type I Accumulibacter community from EBPR Bioreactor in Madison, WI, USA - Reactor 1_7/15/2010_ DNA (SPAdes)... | ecosystem: Engineered > Bioreactor > EBPR >... | reverse complement strand
GCCGCGAGGTGCGGGTGCTGCTGGACCGGACGCTGTCGTCGGGCCAGGAGGCGCACATCGGGTTCCGGACGGACGACCTTCCGGCGGGCGTGTACGTGGTGCGCGCGACGGGGTCGGACGTGTCGCTGGTGGAGCGGATCACGGTGGTTCGCTAGCGCGCCGAAGGATGTAGGAATCGGGCTCGTGTAGAGCCTGGGGCGCCCCGCTCTCCTTCCGGAGGGCGGGGCGCGCCGCTTCACGCCCATGGCAGACCCCTCGCCAGACACCGGATTCCACATTCCACCCTGTACATTGGCTCCACCGATGCGGATGCGCCCTGTCGGGCCCCTTGCCTCACCAGAGGCTCTGACTCCTTTGCTGCCATGACCCAGGTGCTCCGCTTCCCGCGTCCGATCACGCCCCTGCTCCTGTTGGTTGTCTGGGCCTCCACGGCGGCAGCGCAGGAGACGGACGACCGGCACCTGTGGCTCGCCTCGTCGCCGGCCGTCGAAGCCGGGCCGGTCGCCAGCATGGGCGGCCCCAACCTCGTCCTCGACGACGGCGGCGCCGAGGACGGCATCGGCCTCAACGATGGCGGCTCGCTCCTCTGGTTCAACCGCTTCACGCCGCCGGCCGGCGACTTCCCGATGCGGCTGCTGAGCGTCGACGTGCTCTTCCCGCTGACCGGGAATTTCCCCGTCGGCTCGGTGTTCGACGTCTTCGTCTGGAGCGACGCCGACGGCAACCCGGCCAACGGCGCGACGCTCGTCGGCAGCCGCACCGGAAACACGGTCAGCGTCCTGGACGCCTTCCAGACGGTGAGTCTCTCCACGCCCTTCACCATCTCGACCGGAGGCGACGTCCTGATCGGCCTGCGCACCACGGGTCCGGCCGGCCACTTCCCGGCGGCGCAGGACCAGACGGCGACGCAGGGCCGCTCGTGGGCGGGCTTCGGCGCCGGCGCGGATGTCACGCCGCCGACGCTGCCGACGGCGACGTTCGGCACGATCGACTCGTTCGGCCTGCCCGGCAACTGGCTCATCCGCGGGACCTACACCACGGAAGGCGTGGCGACGGAGAGCGGTCCGAACGGCGTGAGCGAGCTGCGCGTGGCGCCGAACCCGGTGGCGACGCAGGGCACGGCGGTGGTGCGTGTGGCGACGGCGCAGGCGGTGCGCGTGTCGCTGTACGACGCGCTGGGCCGCGAGGTGCGGGTGCTGCTGGACCGGACGCTGTCGTCGGGCCAGGAGGCGCACATCGGGTTCCGGACGGACGACCTTCCGGCGGGCGTGTACGTGGTGCGCGCGACGGGGTCGGACGTGTCGCTCGTTGAGCGCGTCGCTGTCGTCCGCTGAGCGCGCAGGCGGACGCACGAGCGCCCTCGCCGGACGAAGCCAGCGAGGGCGCTCGGAGCGTCGCGCCGGGGCGCGGCGAGGGGTCAGCGGAGCACCGTCAGGCGCTGGACGGCCGTCTGGCCGGCGCTCTGGAGGCGCACCACGTAGACGCCCGGCGCGAGTCCGCTCGTCGGAATGCGGACGCTCTGGACGCCACCCGCGGGGGCGTCGCCGTCGAAGAGCGTCGCCACGGTGCGGCCGAGCAGGTCGTGCAGCGTGAGAACCGCCGGCGCGGCGTCGGCGAGCGAGAAGCGGAGCGTCGCGTCGCCGGCCGTCGGGTTGGGCGTCGGCGCGAGGAGCGCGAACGTTGCGGTTCCGTCGCCGTCCTTCGCCGTTACGTCGGCCGCGTCGGCGACGAGGCCCGTCGGCGCCGTCGCACCGCGCTCGACGGCGCCGATGTCGGCCAGGGCGTCGGCGCGCACGAAGCCGCGCTGGTCGGTCTCGCTCGCGCTCATGCCAGCGTCGATCACCGGGCTGCCGGGGCGCGGCAGGTGCGTCGCCGTCGGCCCGCCGTTGTCGGAGAGGCCGAAGAGCATCGGGTCCATGCCCGTCACGTCGCCGGTCATCGGGCCGGAGATCGTGCAGCCGTCGGTGCTCTGGAAGAGGTTGGTGCCCTCCGAGCGGACCATCCCGGCGCAGTCGGCGCCCGCCGGCGCCGTGTTGCCGCCGACGATCGTGTTGGTGAGCGCGTAGCTCATGCCGTCGGCGCTCTGCGAGCGGAGGCCGCCGCCGAGCGTGCCGGCCGTGTTGAGCACGATCGTGGCGTCGGTGATCGTGATCGTCGCCGGCGTGGCGCCGCCGTTGTCGTAGACGCCGCCGCCGGCCTCGGTGGCCGTGTTGCCGCTGACGGTCGAGAGCGTGAGCGTGAGCGCGCCGCCGCCGGCGATCCAGAGGCCGGCGCCCTCGCGGGCCGTGTTGCCCGAGACGGTCGACCGGAGGAGCGTCGCCGTCGCGGCAGCCGTCGTGTGGAGGCCGCCGCCGTTGCCCGGTGCGGGCGTGCCGATGGCGTTCCACGCGATCGTCGCGCGCTCGACGGTCACCGAGGCGATGCCCGGCGTGGCGGGGTCGTCGTAGACCTCGATGCCGGCGCCGGCGCGGTTGGCCGTGTTGCGCTCGATCATGCCGCCGCTGACGGTGGCCGTGGCGCCGTCGGCGAGCATCAGGCCGCCGCCCGAGCCGGCGGCGCCGGTCGCGCGGTTGTTGGCGATCCGCGTGTCGGTGAGCGTCGCCGTGCCGCCGGTCTCGACGTAGACGCCGCCGCCGCCCTGCGAGACCGTCCCGCCGGTGGCCTCGTTGTCGTTGACGATGACCGGGCCGTCCTCGCCGGGCACCATCGTCAGCAGGCCGCTGGCCCAGAGGCCGCCGCCCTCGGCCGCGACGTTGCCGATGAAGCGCCCGCCGGTGACCGTCACCGAGCCGCCGCCGGCGTGGAGGCCGCCGCCGTTGCCCGGCGCGGGCGTCGCGATCGAGTTGGCCGCGACGATCACGTCGGTCAGCTCGGCCGTGCCGGTGGCGATCTCGATGCCGGCGCCCGCGCGGTTGGCGCGGTTGGCGCGGATCACGCCGCCGTTGATGCGGAGCGTCCCGCCGAGGGTGAACACGCCGCCGCCCGAGCCGGCGGCGCCGGTGGCCGCGTTGTCGCGCATCACGACGCCGAAGAGGGTCAGCGTGCCGCCGTTGTTGAAGAGGGCGCCGCCGCCGTCGTCGGCCGCCGGGCCGGCCGCGACGTTCTCCGCGAAGCGGGTGTCGGTGACCGTCATCGTGCCGCCGTCGTTCCAGAAGCCGCCGCCCTCGCGCGCGGCCGTGTTGCCGCGCACGACGCCGCCGGTGGCCGTGACCGTCGCCGCGCCGGTGACGTGCATCGCGCCGCCGTTGCCGGGGCTCGGGCCGGTCTCGTTGCCGACGAACGCGACGTTGGTGAGCGTGACGCTGCCAGCGTTGGACTCGATGCCGCCGCCCGCGCGCGCGGCGCGGTTGCTCTGGAGCATCCCGCCGGTGACGACGAGCGTGCCGCCGACGTTGAGGATGCCGCCGCCCGAGCCGAGCGTGCCGTCGGTGCTGGTGGCCGCGTTGTTGCCGATGGTGGCGTCCACGACCGTCATCGTGCCGAGGTTGAAGAGGCCGCCGCCGCCCTTGGTGGGCAGCGAGCCGCCGGTGGCGACGTTGGTCTGGACGGACGTGCCGGTGACGGTCATCGTGCAGGTGGCGGCGCACCAGAGGCCGCCGCCCTCGACGGCCGTGTTGCGGCGCACGAGGCCGCCGGTGACGGTCGACATGCCCGCGCCGGTGATGTGGAGCCCGCCGCCGTTGCCGGGGTTCGTGCCGGCGTCGTTGTCGACGAGCGTCACGTCCACGAGCGTCGTCGAGCCGGCGACGGCCTCGACGGCGCCGCCGGCGCGGTTGGCCGTGTTGCCGGTGAACGTGGAGCCGGTGGCGGTGACGGTCCCGCCCGCGTTGAAGAGGGCGCCGCCCGAGCCGGCGGCGCCGCTCGCCGCGTTGGCGCGGAACGTCGAGCCGGTGATGGTGGCGGTGGCGCCGGCGCCGAGCCAGATCGCGCCGCCGCCGTCGACGGCCGCCGTCGCGCCGGTGGCCTCGTTGCTCTGGAAGGTGGCCCCGTCCACGGTCAGCGTCGTGCCGTCGGTGGCCATCACGGCGCCGCCGCTCGCGGCGAGGCCGCGGCGGAGCGTGACGGCGCGGAGCGTGAGCGCGCCGCCGGCCTGCACCATCAGGATGCGCCCGGCCCGGCGGCCGTCGAGCGAGAGGCCGGCGGCACCGGAGGCGTCGATCGTCACGTCGGAGTCCACGACGAGGCCGGTGGCGGAGATCGCGGTGCCCGCGAGGGCCGGGGCGAACGTGATGACGTCGGCGCCCGCGCCGGCGGCGCAGGCGTCCACGGCCGCGTCGGCGTCGGCGGCGGCGAGGGCTTCGCGGAGCGAGCAGTCGCCGTCGGTGTTGAGTTCGTCGTCGGCGGTCGTGACGGTGATCGCGGCCAGGGCCGCCGGCTGTGCCGCGGCGACCGTCGCGGTCGCCAGCACGGCAAGAAGGAGGTAGCGCATGGTCGATAGGGAGGAGGGAAGGAAGACAGGACGGGCCTCGCGGACCCGCCGCAACCACGGGCGCGCCACTGCTCGGAATCCAGACCATTTCCCGCTCACATCTCGCGATTTTCCATCGCCGGTCGGCGACACGCCCCTCGCGGCGGCGTGGGCGCGACACGACGCCTTCACACCCCCGGCGGCATCTTCGGCGGGGCGACGGCGTTGGCTGCGCCGACGCCTCGCGTTTGCCTCCGTCCCGCCACAGCCTCCCCGATGGCCCGAGCCAAGTCCGCCGCTGCTCCGCCCGCTGCTCCGCCCGCCGCCGACCGCTTCGCGGGGCGCGACCTCGTGGTGCAGGGCGCGCGCCAGCACAACCTCAAGGACGTCAGCCTGCGCATCCCGAAGAAGAAGCTGGTCGTCGTCACCGGCCCGTCGGGCTCCGGCAAGTCCAGCCTCGTCTTCGACACGATCTACGCCGAGGGCCAGCGGCGCTACGTCGAGAGCCTGAGCGCCTACGCGCGCCAGTTCCTCGCGCGGATGGACAAGCCGGACGTGGACCTCATCACCGGCCTCGCGCCGGCGATCGCGATCGAGCAGCAGACCGGCACCCGCAACCCGCGCTCGACGGTCGCCACCCAGACCGAGGTCTACGACTACCTGCGCCTCCTCTTCGCGCGCGTCGGAACCACGATCTCGCCGGTCTCAGGCGAGCCGGTGACGCGCGACAGCCCGCGCTCGACGGCCGAGGCCGTCCACGCTGCACTGCCCGACGGCACGCGCTTCCTGCTCGGCTTCCCGTTCCCGGCGCACCGGGGCGCGAAGAAGGCCGAGGAGCTGGCCGCGCTGCTCGCGCGCGGCTTCACGCGCCTCGTCGTGCTGCCGACCGACGCGCAGGCCGCGAAAGGCGCCGCGCCGGAGGTCCTCGACCTCAACGAGACGCCGCCCGAGCGCGTGCGCACGGCCCCCGAGCGCCTGCTCGTGCTCGTGGACCGCCTCGTGTCGCGCCCCGCCGACGAGTCGGCCGCCAACCGGCTCGCGGACAGCGTCGAGCAGGCGTTCCGCGAGGGCGACGAGCGCGCGGTCGTCGTGACGGTGCCCCGCGAGGGCGATGCGCCGCTACGCCGGCTGGACTTCTCGGCCCACTTCGAGCGCGACGGGATGACGTTCGAGGAGCCGACGCCGCAGCTGTTCTCGTTCAACAGCCCGCTCGGCGCGTGCCCGGCGTGCCAGGGCTTCGGGCGCGTGCCGGGCGTGGACCCGGACCTCGTCGTCCCGAACCCGGACCTCTCGCTGCGTCAGGGCGCCGTCGCGCCGTTCCGCAGCGAGCAGTGGAGCGTCCACCAGCGCGCGCTCGTGCGCGCGGCCGCCGGCGCGGGCGTGGACGTGGACGCGCCCTACAGCCGCCTCCCGCCCGAGGCCGTCGCGCTCGTGTGGGACGGCGCCGGCGACTACGACGGCGTCCGCCGCTTCTTCCGCTTCCTCGAGAGCAAGGCGTACAAGATGCACTACCGCATCTACGCCGCCCGCTTCCGCGGCTACACGCGCTGCCCGACCTGCGACGGCTACCGCGTCCGCCCCGAGGCGCTGCACGTGAAGCTGCACGCCGCCGTGGCCGACCGCGAGCCGGAGTGGATGCACATCGGACAGATCGGCGAGCTGACGACCGCCGACGCGCGCGACCTCTTCGAGCGTCTCGCGCTCTCGGAGCACGAGACGGCCGTCGCCGGGCGCATCCTCCAGGAAGTGCGCCGGCGGCTCGGCTACCTCGTGGAGGTCGGGCTGGACTACCTCTCGCTGGACCGCCTCGCGATGACGCTCTCCGGCGGCGAGAGCCAGCGCATCCACCTCGCGACGTCGCTCGGCTCCAGCCTCGTCGGCAGCCTCTACGTCCTCGACGAGCCGACGATCGGGCTCCACCCGCGCGACAACGGGCGCCTCATCTCGATCCTCGAAGGCCTCCGCGACCTCGGCAACACGGTCCTCGTCGTGGAGCACGACGACCAGATGATGCGCCGCGCCGACGAGATCGTGGACCTCGGGCCGGGCTCCGGCGCCCACGGCGGCGAGATCCTCTTCCAGGGCTCGTACGAGGAGGCGCTCGCGAGCGAGGCCAGCCTCACCGGCGCCTACCTCTCGGGCCGCAAGCGCATCGAGGTGCCGGCGTCGCGTCGGCCGGTGGACCCCGACCGCCGCATCGTGGTCCGCGCCGCGCGCGCGCACAACCTCAAGCGGGTGGACCTCGCCGTCCCGCTCGGCACCATCACGGCCGTCACCGGCGTCAGCGGCTCGGGCAAGAGCACGCTCGTCGTGGGGACCCTCTACCCGGCGCTGCGCCGCCTCAAGGGCGCCGACAGCGACGGCGCGCCCGGCGCGCACGACGCCGTCGAGGGCCACGCGCTCGTCGACGCCGTCGAGCTCGTGGACCAGAGCCCCATCGGCAAGAGCAGCCGCTCCAACCCGGTCACCTACGTCAAGGCGTTCGACGCCATCCGCGACCTGCTCGCCGGCACGCACCAGGCGCAGATCCGCGGCTACCGCGCCGGGACGTTCTCGTTCAACGTCCCGGGCGGGCGCTGCGAGACGTGCCAGGGCGAGGGCGTCGTGCAGGTCGAGATGCAGTTCCTCGCCGACCTCTACCTCGAGTGCGAGGCCTGCCACGGGCGCCGCTACAAGCAGGACGTGCTCGAGATCCGCTGGAAGGGCAAGAACGTGGACGACATCCTGAGCCTGACCGTGGACGAGGCCGTGGCCTTCTTCGCCGGCGAGGCGCGCGTGGCGAACAAGCTCAAGCCGCTGCAGGACGTCGGGCTCGGATACCTGCGCCTCGGGCAGGCGTCGAGCACGCTCTCGGGCGGCGAGGCGCAGCGCGTGAAGCTCGCCGCCATCCTCGGCCTCCGCACCGCCGGCCCCACGCTCTACCTCTTCGACGAGCCGACGACGGGCCTCCACGTGGACGACATCCGCACGCTGCTCGCGGCCTTCCACGCGCTCGTCGACGCCGGCCACAGCGTGGTGCTCATCGAGCACAACCTCGACGTGATCAAGTGCGCGGACTGGGTGATCGACGTCGGCCCGGAGGGCGGCTGGCGCGGCGGCTTCATCGTCGCCGAGGGCACGCCCGAGCAGGTCGCCGCCGTCGAGGCCAGCCACACCGGGCGCTTCCTGCGCGACCTCCTGCCGTCCGGGATTGGGGCCTGAGGCATGAGGCAAATGCAGTTCATCCCATGCCCCATGCCCGGCGCGGCGAAGCCGCGCATGCCCTATGCCCCTGGCGCGCGAGCGCCGGACGTCACCGGCCGCGGACGAGCGCGTCGTACGTCGACAGGTGCGACGGGTCCATCGCCGCGAGCAGGCCGTACGCCTCGTTGCGCTGCGGCGCCTCCATCATCAGGTCCGCGATCTCCTGGTAGCGCGCGCCGAAGAAGAGGTCGGTCACGTAGCGCCGCTGGTTGAGCTGGCGCGAGAGCGTGTCGAGGTCGCGGAACAGCTCGACGGCGGCCTCCCACGCGCCCTGCTGCTCCACGAGGAAGTGGTCCAGCACGTCGAAGTGGTAGCGGAAGTGCGCGCGGCGGACCGGCTCGTAGACCGGGTCGAGCAGCTCCTGCGCGAGCACGAAGCGCGAGCGGTCCTCGGTGGGGTCACGCCCCCAGCCGATGGCCGAGGCGTCGTTGCGCCCGAGCTCGGCGATCTGGCGCGCGCGCTCGAAGAACGGCGTCCCGCCCATCGGCGCGAACGTGTCGTAGTCCATCCCGAGGATGATGAGCGCGTAGAAGTCCAGCAGCGACGTCAGGCTGTCGAAGCGGTTGGGGTCGTAGATCAGCGCCCGCCCGCGCGTGTAGCTGAACGTCCACGAGTTGTCGCTCAGCAGGAGCGTGCGCGAGCGCTGCGGCGTGCCGTAGATGGGCCGCGACGACTGGACGGCGACCTGCGCCGCGAACTGCGACAGCGAGACGGCCTGCGTGAGCACGATCTGGATCGAGCACTCGATGCGCTCGCGCGGGTCGTAGACGTCGCTCGTCCACGCGCGCGCGTTGAGGTAGCGGTCGAGCTCGGGCTGGAGCTCGTCGAGGAACGCGTACTCGGGGCCGGACACCTGCTGGCGGTTGACGGAGACGGTGCAGTTGAGCTCCTGCGCGGCGGCCGGACGCCCGGACACGAGCGCGGCGGCGAGCGCGGCGGCAAGCGCCACGGCGAACCGTGAGGTCGGCGTAGCCAGCAGGACGGCGGGACGAAGCACGGCGGGGAGGCGGTATGTTGAGCGGCGCGTCGGCGGACCCGTCCGCCCGGCGAACCGGCGGCGCGCCCGACGCACGAGACGCGCCACCGGCAATCTATCGTGCGCGCGCCGCCCCCTCGACCGCCATTCCCCGTGCCCCGATGCGCCGGCTGACTCTCGGACTCGCCCTCGCCGTCCTCGGCGTGGCCGCCGCGCCGGCGGCGGCGCAGTACGCCGAGGGCAGCGCCCGCCACCTCGCGCTGGGCCGCGCCGGCGTGGCCGTCGGCGCCGAGGCGTGGGGCCACGCCAACCCCGCCGCGTGGGCGCCGCTCGCCGAGCGCCGCGTCGCGCTCCAGGGGAGCCAGGCGTTCGGGCTGAGCGAGGTCCGCCTCGCGGCCGTCTCGGCTGCCGCGCCGACGGCCGCGGGCACCGTCGCGCTGAGCGCGCGCACGTTCGGCTTCGCCGAGCACCGCGAGACGCGCGTCGTGGCGGGCTTCGCGCGTCCGCTTCCGCTCAGCCGCGCGCGCCGCCTCGACGCCGGCGTCAGCGTCGGCTACGAGAGCGCCGCCACCGAGGGCTACGGCTCCGTCGGCAGCGTGCTCGTCGGGCTCGGCGTGCAGGGCGAGGTGCTGCCGCGCCTGCGCGCGGGGCTCGCCGCGCGCAACGTCACCGGCCTGCTGCGGAGCGCCGAGGACGACCTCCGGCGGTCGGCCGCGACCGTGCCGGGCGTCGCCGTCGGGCTCGCCTACGCGGCGTCCGACCGCGCGCTCGTCGTGCTCGACGCCGACCAGGACCTGGACTTCGGGCTGTCGCTGCGCGGCGGCGCCGAGGTGCGCCCCGTGGAGATGCTCGCGCTGCGCGTCGGCGCGGCGTCCAACCCGCAGCGCCTGACGGCCGGCGCCGGCGTCGCCGCCGGGCGCCTCCGCGCCGACCTCGCGGTGGACCTCCACGAGACGCTCGGGCTGACGCCCTCGTTCGGCGTCGAGATCGGATTCTAGAGCCAGTGGCCAGTGGGAAGGGGCCAGTGGCGATGCACCTCGCCTTCCCGATTCGCTCTCTGTCTCGTCGCGCGATGCGCCCCGCCGCTCTGGTCCTGTTCGCCGTCCTCGCCGTCGCCGGCCCGGCGCTCGCGCAGGAGGTGGACGTCGACTCGTCCGAGGCCGTGCCCGACGAGGTCTTCGAGGCCGTCGTCGAGGACGGCGGCGACCCCGAGGTGCTGCTCGACGCGCTGCTGAGCCTCCGCGAGACCCCGCTCGACGTCAACACGGCCAGCGCGGCGGACTTCTCGGCGATCCCGGCCCTCCGCGGCGACCTCGGCGCCGCCATCGTGCGCTTCCGCGCGGCCAACGGGCCGTTCGCGTCGCTCCCGCAGCTTCAACTCGTGCCGGGCGTCACGCCCGACGTGTACGGTGCCGCGCGCCCGTACCTCACCATCGGCCCGACGCTCGCCGCCGGCGCCGCGCCGCGCGCGCGCCGCTTCCCGGCCGTCCCGACGACGCGGACCGTGCTCTCGGGCCTCCGCACGACCGTCACGCAGCGCGTCACGCGGCGCCTGAGCGAGCAGGCGGGCTACGTGGGGCCGGACTCCCTGCGCGACTACGCCGGCGGCCCCGAGCGCATCTACACGCGCGCGACGGCGGCCTACCGCCGCACCGTGAGCCTCAACGTGACGCTGGAGAGCGACCCCGGCGAGGCGTTCCGCTGGGACCCCGCCACCGGCACCTACGGCTACGACTACGTGTCGGCGCACGCCGCCGTGACGGACGTGGGGCGCATCGACGCGCTCGTCGTGGGCGACTTCATCGCCGAGTTCGGGCAGGGGCTCACGCTGTGGCGCGCGTCCGGCTTCGGCAAGGGCCCCGACGCCGTCGGCGGGCCGGGGCGCGTCGGGCGCGGCATCCGTCCCTACGGGAGCGTGGACGAGAACAACTTCTTCCGCGGCGCGGCGCTCTCGGTGCTGCTCACGCCGCGCCTCATCGCGACCGCCTTCGCGAGCCGCCGCACGCTCGACGCCAGCCTCGACGCGCCCGACTCGCTCGACCTCGCCGACCCCGACCTGCCGCCGGACGCCCTCGACGGCACGGTCGTGACCAGCCTCTCGGCCGACGGCCTCCACCGCACCGAGCGCGAGCTGGCGCGCAAGGACGCGCTCGGCGAGACGCTCGTCGGCGGCGGCGCCGAGTACCGCTTCACGACGCCGCGCGTGGACGGCCGCGCAGGCGTCGTCGCCACCTTCGGGCGCTACGACAGCCCGCTCGCCGAGGGCACGCGGCCCGACAACCGCTTCTCGTTCGCCGGCGACCGGGCGACGACGATCTCCGCCTACGCCGACGCGCGGACGCGCCTCGCGCAGGCCTTCGGCGAGGTCGCGCGCGGGGCCGGCGGCGGGCTCGGCGCCGTCGCCGGCGTCGGGACCGACCTCGGCGGCGGCGCCGAGCTCCTCGTCGTCGGCCGCCACTACGGGCGCGACTTCACGAGCCTCCACGGCTACCCGTTCGCCGAGCGCAACGGCACCGGCCAGGGCGAGACGGGCCTCTACCTCGGGATGCGCCTCCGCCCGTCGCGCGCGTGGACGGCCAACGTCTACGTCGACCAGTACCGCTTCGACTGGCTGCGCTTCAACGTGCCGCGCCCGAGCGTCGGGCACGAGGCGCTCGCGCTCGTCGAGCACCGCCCGAGCCGCTACACGCGCGTCTACGTGCAGGCGCGCACCGAGACGCGCGAGGCGGCGCGCGACGTCGCCAACGGCGTCCCCGGCTCGACGGTCGGCGGGCTGGCCAACGAGACGCGCGCGACGCTGCGCCTCCACGGCGAGTGGGACGCCAGCCGCCGCCTCCGCCTGCGCGCGCGCGTCGAGGGCGCGCGCTTCCACACGTCGGACGCCGCCGGGACCGAGACCGGCGAGGCGCTCACCGGCGCGCTCGTCTACCAGGACGTCCGCTACGAGCTCGTCCCGCGCCGCCTGCGCGTGGACGCGCGCCTGACGCTCTTCCGCACCGACGGCTACGACGCGCGCCTCTTCGCGTTCGAGAACGACCTCGCGGGCGTGTTTGCGATCCCGCCGCTGAGCGGGCGCGGCGCGCGCGGCTACGTGCTGCTGCGCGCGACGCCGCTGGACGCGCTCGTCGTCGAGGCCAAGCTGGCGACGACGTGGCTGCGCGGCGTGCGCTCCATCGGCAGCGGCCCGCAGGAGGTGGACGGCGACCGCGTGAGCGACCTCGGCGTGCAGGTCCGCTACCGCTTCTGAGCGCGGTTCGTCCCCTGCGGGGGACCGACGCGGAGCGTCGAGGGGGTCAGCGCGCGACGACCCAGCGCACCGCCGCCCCCGCGCCGACGACGGCGTAGACGCCCGGCGCGAGCGCCGCCGGCAGCGCCAGCCGGTGACGCCCCGCCGCGAGCGGCCCGTCGTGCACGACGGCCACCGTCCGCCCGAGCGCGTCGACGACCGCCACGCGCACCGCCTGCGCTGAGGGCAGGGCGAGCGTGAGCGCCGCGTTGCCGGCCGATGGGTTGGGCGCGACCGTCAGCGATACGGCCGGCGACGGCGGCTCCCTCCCCCCGGCCACCGTGCCGCGGCCGTAAACGTACACCCGCCCCGCGCGCGGCACGCCGTTGACCGTCTCGTCCGACGCGCCCACCACCAGACGCCCGCCCCCGCCGCCGAGCAGCGCCAGTTGCGAGCCGAAGTAGCCGTACGGCCCCGGCGCCTCGCTCTCGGCCCAGCCGAGCACCGCGCCCGTCGCGCCCGAGAGCAGGTACACGCGCCGGTCGGCCGGCGCCGAGCGCCACGCCGTCACCGCCACGTCCGCCACGGCATCGCCGTCGAGGTCGGCCCCGGCGGCGACGGCCGCTCCGAAGTAGCGCACGCTGTCGGCCGCCACGTCGGCCGCCGGCGCGGTGAACGAGCGCACGACGGCGCCGCTCACCGGCGAGAGGACGTAGACACGCCCCGCGTTCGGCACACCGTCCACCGTCTGGGTGACGGCGGCGATGACGAGTTCGCTCTGGCCGTCGCCGTCGAGGTCGCCGGCGCTCATCTCATGGTTGAGGTGGGCGCCGGGCACGGTGAGCACGCGGTAGACGGCGCCGGACGCGCCGGAGAGCACGATGGCGTGGCCGAAGTCACTGCTGGCGGCGACCTCGCGCACGCCGTCGCCGTCGAGGTCGCCGAGCGGGACGAGCGTCGCGCCGAACGCGCCTTCGAGCGTCGGCACGGAGTAGAGCACGTCGCCGGTGGCGCCAGAGAAGGCGTGGACGCTGTTGTTGCCGGGCTCGGCGACGAGCACGTCGGCGCGTCCGTCGCCGTCGGCGTCGCCGAGCGGGGCGGCAGCCTGGCCGAAGTTGCCGAACTCCTCGGGGTCGGGCGAGATGGCGCGCCAGAGCGGCTCTCCGGTGGCGCCGTCGTAGAGGTAGGCGGCGCCGGTCTCGAACCAGCCGCTGGGGAACTCGACCTCCTCGTAGGGCGCGCCGATGTGGAAGTCGGGCACACCGTCACCCGTCGCGTCTCCCACCTCGACTGTTGCAATCCCGAAGCCACCTTGGCGCACGGCTTGGATCGTTTGAAACGGTTCGCCAGTGAAACCGCTGGATAAATATATGTATGCCGAAGTGGGGTTATAGGCGCGGATGGCAAAATCTTCGATACCGTCAAAGTTGCCATCCGATAGTTTTGTCAGTCCGCCAAATAAATTGTCATCAGACGGTGGTAGTGGCGAGGTGAGAGTGTAGCGAAGCGTGAGCGGCTGGGCCGAGACCGACACGCTAGTGAGCACGACGAGCAGGGACAGAAGGCGCATCTGAAAACGTGAAAGACCACTCCAAGGTAGGGACTCGCTGGTGCCGATCAGCACAGACGAGCCCCAGCGCCGCGAAACGCTCAGCCTGCGCGAGCGCGGCTCCTGACGCCCGCCGGGCCGCCGTCGCGCGCCGGCCTACCGCATCCGCAGGCGCTGGCCGACGCGGATCTCGCCGCTCCGCATCCCGTTGAGGCGCATCACGTCCTCG
>Ga0209053_1001134_pt1 | contig 13694 bp, 3 predicted proteins | sample EBPBio152010_DNA_FD_185864 | JGI IMG/M metagenome (GOLD analysis project Ga0209053, IMG submission 185864) | Wastewater treatment Type I Accumulibacter community from EBPR Bioreactor in Madison, WI, USA - Reactor 1_7/15/2010_ DNA (SPAdes)... | ecosystem: Engineered > Bioreactor > EBPR >... | reverse complement strand
CGCGGAGAGTCGTTGCCGTGGACGTCGCGCGCGGCCGTGCAGTACCACACGTCGGTGCCGAAGTCGGTCGCGTCGTCTTCGAGCGAGGGCGCGAGGAGGTCGGTGGTGAGTCCGACGAAGGTGTCGCCGGCGTCGCAGGCGTCGTCGGTGGATCGGAAGACGGCGTAGCCGGCGAGGTCGGGCGGGGGCGCGGTGAGCGGCGTGACGCCGACGAGGGCGTCGCCGTCAGGGCTGCCGGTGACGGTGAGCGCGGGCGGCGCGCCGGGTGCGAGGTTGTCGATGGAGGCGGCGCATCGGACGGTCGAGCGCCAGAGCTCGCCGTCGGCGCCGAGGGCGGTGACGCGGACGCACGTCGTGCCCGGGTTGGTCTGCGTCTGGTCCGAGTACGTCGGCACGAGGCGGCTGTAGGCGGTGTTGCCGCCCGGCGCGACGGTGGCGACCTCCTCCCACGCGTAGCCGGTCGTGCCGGCGGGCATGGAGCGCTCGACGCGGTAGCCGGCGACGTCGCCGGCGGTCTCGCGGTCGGATCGGGTCCACCGGGCCTGGAGGACGCCGCCCTGGTCGCCGGGCACGTCGGCGAGGCGGGAGAGGCTGGGCGAGGCGGCGGGTCCGGTGGCCGAATAGAGGTACGCCGCACCGGCGTTGACGCCGCCCGCGTCGTTGAGGTAGGCGCCGACGAGGAGGTCGGCGCGTCCGTCGCCGTTGACATCGCCCGCACCGGACGCCGACTCGCTGAAGTAGTCCAACGCCGCTTCGCCGTCGAGTGTGAGGTCGGACGTGGCGTCGGGGGAGGCGCCGCCGAAGAAGACCGCCACGCGTCCGGCGTTGTTGCCGGTGGAATCGCTCTCGCGCGCGCCGACGAGGACATCGTCGTAGCCGTCCCCGTTGAGGTCGCCCGCGCCGCGCACGACGGAGCCGAACCCGAAATCCTCCGCGTTGCCCTCGAGCGTGAGGTCCGGCACGTGGTCGGGCGACCGGCTGCCGAAGTACACCGCCGTCACGTCGTTGTAGTACGAGCCGATGATCCAGTCGCCGTAGCCGTCGCCGTTGACGTCTCCGGCTCCGCCCACCGAGTAGCCCAGGTTCCCGCCGGTCGAGCTTCCGGTGATCCAGGTGGCCGCGGTGCCGGGCGCGACGCCACCGAGGTAGAGGTAGGCCCGTCCGGCATTGGAGGCCCCGGCATCGTTGTCGGGCGCGCCGACGAGCAGGTCGTCGTAGCCGTCGCCGTTGACGTCGCCGGCGCCCGCGACCGCGAAGCCGAAGTTGTCGTTCGTCGCCTGGCCGGTGTAGATCACGTCGGCCGAGGCGTTGAGGATCGCGCCTCCGAAGTAGAGATAGGCGCGCCCGGCATTGGAGGCCCCGGCGTCGTTGTCCTCCGCGCCGATGATCCAGTCGTCGTAGCCGTCGCCGTTGACGTCGCCCGCGCCCGCGACGGCGCCGCCGAACCTGTCGCCGGCGGCCTCGCCACTGAGCGTGAGGTCGGCCGTGGCGTCGGGCGTCATGCCCCCGAGGAAGAGGACCGCCGTCCCGGAGGCCGTGGCGAAGTCCCCGACGAGGAGGTCGTCGTACCCATCGCCGTTGACGTCGCCGACGCCGGCGACCGAGCGTCCGAACTGGCTGACGGTCCCGGTCAGGACGAGGTCGGCGATCGTGTCGGCGATGGGTCCGCCGAAGTAGACGTAGGCGCGTCCGGCGTTGGTGCCACCGGCGTCGTTGAACGGGGCGCCGACGATCCAGTCGTCGTAGCCGTCGCCGTTGACGTCGCCGGCGCCGGAGACCGAGATGCCGAACTGGTCGCCGGCGGCGGCGCCGAGCGCGCGCCAGGTCGCGACGCCGGTCCCGGTGTTGGCGTTCGAGTAGACGAAGACGGCGCCCGAGCCGGCGCCGTTGGCGGTCGTGCGCGTCGGCGCGCTCGCCGCGAGGTCGGGCAGGCCGTCGCCGTCGAGGTCGCCGGCGCCGGCCGCCGAGAAGCCGAACCAGTCGCCGGCCGCTGCGCCCGTGAGCGCGAGGTCGGCGGTCGCGTTCAGGGCCGAGCCGCCGAAGTAGACCGTGATGCGGCCGGCGTCCGCCCCGCCGGCGTCGTTGAAGCGCGCCCCGACGAGGAGGTCGGCGAACCCGTCGCCGTTGACGTCGCCCGCGCCGTCGACCGAGGCGCCGAACTGGTCCCCGCCAGCGCCGGTGAGCGTGAGGTCCGGGAGCACCGCGTTGGAGGCGGCCGCCCCGAGGAAGACGTAGGCGCGCCCGGCGTCGGTGCCGCCGGCGTCGTTGAGCGGGGCGCCGACGATCACGTCGGCGTACCCGTCGCCGTTGACGTCGCCGGCGCCGGCGACGGCGAAGCCGAGCTGGTCGCCGGCCGCGGCGCCGGGGAGCGTGCGGTCGGCGTTGGCATCGGGGGCGACGCCACCGTAGTAGAGGCTCGCCCGCCCGGCGTTGGTGCCGCCGGCGTCGTTGAGCGGGGCACCGACGACGAGGTCATCGAAGCCGTCGCCGTTGGCGTCGCCCGCGCCGGCGACGGCGTACCCGAAGTTGTCCCCGGCCGCCGTGCCGGTGAGCGTGAGGTCGGCGACGGCGTCGGGCGCGGCCCCGCCGAAGTAGACGTAGGCGCGTCCGGCGTTGGCGCCGCCGGCGTCGTTGAAGGGCGCGCCGACGATGAGGTCGCCGAAGCCGTCGCCGTTGACGTCGCCCGCGCCCGCGACCGCGACGCCGAAGTTGTCGCCCGCAGCGGCCCCCGTCAGGATGAGGTCGGCCACGGCGTCGGGCGTGGGTCCGCCGAAGTAGACGTAGGCGCGCCCGGCGTTGGCGCCGCCGGCGTCGTGGAGCGTGGCGCCGACGACCACGTCGTCGTAGCCGTCGCCGTTGACGTCGCCCGCGCCTCCGACCGAGAGGCCGAACTGGTCGTTCGCGGCCGCGCCGGTGAGCGTGAGGTCGGGGGAGGCGTTGGCGCCGGGACCGCCGAAGTATACATAGGCGCGTCCGGCGTTGGCGCCGCCGGCGTCGTTGAGGTAGGCGCCGACGATGAGGTCGTCGTATCCGTCGCCGTTGACGTCGCCCGCGGCGGCGACGGCGTTGCCGAAGACGTCGCCGGCGGCCTGTCCGGGGAGGCCACCGGCGGGGAAGCCGGGCACGGCGACGATCCCGCTCTCGGGCGGGGTCGGCTGGGCGAGGGGGGCGAGCGGCGCGACGAGCAACGCGGCGAGGACAAGGCAACGCATGGCGGCAGGGCTCCGGTGGTCTTTGCCCAGACTACAGGATTCCAGAACCCTGGCGCTCACCTCGCCGCCGATTTCGTCACCGCCCGTTCATCGAGGGGCGGCCGTCAGCGGTCCGCCGTCACCGGCGCGAGGCTGGCGCCCGGCACCTGCGTCGTCCGTCCCACGTTGGGCAGCCAGAGCCGCTGCCGGTCGTCGGCCAGCACGGCGCCGTCGAGGTCGAGGTCGCCCGAGAGGTAGCCCTCGCCGCCGGCCTGCGGTCGCCACACCGTCGTCCGGTCGCTCACGTCGACGACCCCGTCGCCGTCGGCGTCGCCGGCCCACACGCCGTAGAGGCCCGGCGCGAGCAGGCCCACGCCGCCGGTGCCGTACGCCAGCGACGATGAGAGCGTGAAGTCGAACGCCGCCGTCGGCGTCGTCGAGAGCCCGATCGCGAAGACGCTCATCGCCGCGAGGTGGCTGCGGTGGTAGACGACGACGTAATAGGCTCCCGGCGCGGCCGGACGCGCCCGCGCCGCCGCGAGCCCGCTCGTCGGGTCGAGCAGCGTCCCGTCGGCGAGCAGCAGTGCCGCCGCGCGGAGCGTCGTCGGCGCCGTCGGCGTCGGACGCACTTCCACCAGCACCCAGTCGACGACGTCGTAGGCGTCGAGCAGGTCGGGGCGCCCGTTGGCCGGGCTCACGTCCGTCGCCGGGATGGCCTCGCTCCCGGCATAGTTCCACGGCGCGGACCCGTACGGCTGCGCGAGCGGCAGCACGTCTTCGAGGTCGGCCCGCATCAGCGCGCCGCCCGGGAGGCCGGGCGCGTACGCGCCCTGGAGCACGACCTTGACGGCGGCGAGCACGGCCGGGTTGGCCGTCGCCGGCCCGACGCGCGGAGAGTCGTTGCCGTGGACGTCGCGCGCGGCCGTGCAGTACCACACGTCGGTGCCGAAGTCGGTCGCGTCGTCTTCGAGCGAGGGCGCGAGGAGGTCGGTGGCGAGTCCGACGAGCGGATCGGCGGGGTCGCAGATGTCGTCGGCGGATCGGAAGACGGCGTAGCCGGCGAGGTCGGGCGGTGGCGCGGTGAGCGGCGTGACGCCGACGAGGGCGTCGCCGTCAGGGCTGCCGGTGACGGTGAGCGCGGGCGGCGCGCCGGGCGCGAGGTTGTCGATGGAGGCGGCGCATCGGACGGTGGAGCGCCAGAGCTCGCCGTCGGCGCCGAGGGCGGTGACGCGGACGCACGTGATGCCGGGGTTGGTGCCAGTCTGGTCGGAGTAGGTCGGGACCGCGAGGCTGTAGCGCGTGTTGCCGGTGGCGGGGACGGTCGTGACCGGCGCCCACGCGAAGCCGCCGGAGCCGGCGGGGTGCGAGCGCTCGACGAGGTAGCCGGTGACGGCGCCGGTCATCTCGCTGCCGGAGCGCATCCAGCGGGCGTCGAGCCATCCGCCCTGGTCGCCGGGCTCGTCGGCGAGGCGCGTGAAGCCGGGCGAGGCGGCGGGTCCAGTGGCCGAGTAGAGATACGCCGCACCGGCGCTGCTGCCGGCGAGATCGTTCAATGGCGACCCCACGAGAAGGTCGGCGCGCCCGTCGCCGGTCACGTCGCCTGCACCGGTGACCGAGTTGCCGAAGGTGTCGCCGGTGGCCGCGCCGGTGAGCGTGAGGTCGGGGGTGGCGTCGGGTGCCGGCCCGCCGAAGTAGACGTAGGCCTGCCCGGCATCGATTCCTGCCGCGTTGTTGCCCGTCGCGCCGACGATCACGTCGGCGAAGCCGTCGGCGTTGACGTCGCCCGCGCCCGCGACCGACTCGCCGAAGGAGTCTCCAGAGTTCGCGCCCGTCAGGGTGAGGTCCGGGATGGCGTCGGCGTTCGGGCCGCCGAAGTAGACGTAGGCCCGACCGGCGTTGAAGCCCCCGGCGGCGTTGCTATCGGCCCCAACGAGGAGGTCGTCGTAGCCGTCGCCGTTGACGTCGCCCGCGCCGGCCACCTGGCCGAAGTTGTCGCCGGCGGCCTGGCCGGTGAGCGTGAGGTCGGCCACGGCGTCGGGGGCGAGGCCGCCAAAATAGACGTACGCCTGCCCGGCGCCGACGCCCCCGGCGGAGTTGAACACCGCGCCGATGATCACGTCCGCATAGCCGTCGCCGTTGACATCGCCCGCACTGGCGACCGAGTAGCCGAAGGTGTCGCCAGCAGCAGCACCCGTCAGCACCAGGTCGGGGGTCGCGTCGGGCGTTGCGCCGCCGAAGAAGACGTACGCGCGCCCGGCGTTGGTGCCGCCCGCGTCGTTGAGCCACGCGCCGACGATCACGTCGGCGTAGCCGTCGCCGTTGACGTCGCCCGCGCCGGCGACTGCGATGCCGAACTGGTCGTCCACGGCGGCGCCGGTGAGCGTGAGGTCGGGCGTCGCATCGGGTGCCGCCCCACCGAAGTAGATGTACGCCCGACCGGTGTCGGTTCCTCCCGCATCGTTCACGTAGGCACCGACGATGAGGTCGTCGTAGCCGTCGCCGTTGACGTCGCCCGCGCCGGCGACCGACCGGCCGAACCTGTCGCCAGAGGCGGCCCCGGTGAGCGTGAGGTCGGGCGTAGCGTCGGCGCCCGGCCCGCCGAAGTAGAGGTACGCCCGACCGGTGTCGGCTCCCCCCGCGTCGTTGAGCCACGCGCCGACGATCAGGTCGCCGTAGCCGTCGCCGTTGACATCGCCCGCGGCGGCGACCGACTGGCCGAACCGGTCGTTGGCCGCCGCGCCGAGGGCGCTCCAGAGGGCGACGCCGGCGCCCGTGTTGGCGTTCGAGTAGACGTAGGCCGCGCCCGACCCCGTCCCGTTGGCGGTGGTCCGCGCGGGAGCACCAACTACCAGGTCCGGCAGCCCGTCCCCGTCGAGGTCGCCCGCCCCGGCCACGGCGTAGCCGAACAGGTCCCCCGCCGCCGCTCCGGTGAGGATCACGTCCGGCACCCCGTCGGGCGCCGTCCCACCGAAGACCACGTACGCCCGACCGGCACTCGCGCCGCCGGCGTCGTTGAGGTAGGCGCCGACGATGAGGTCGTCGAAGCCGTCGCCGTTGACGTCGCCCGCGCCGCCGACCGAGCGGCCCATCTGGTCGGAGGCCGCCGAGCCGATCACCGTCAGGTCCGCCGCCGCGTCGGGCGCCGCCCCGCCGAAGAAGACGCTCGCCGCACCGGCGTTGCTGGCGCCCGCGTCGTTGCCCGTCGCACCGACGAGGACGTCGTCGTAGCCGTCGCCGTTGACGTCGCCCGCGCCGGCGACCGAGATGCCGAACTGATCGGCCGCCGCCTCGCCGGTGAGGACCAGGTCGGGCGTGGCGTCGGGCGCCGCGCCGCCGAAGAAGACGTACGCCCGGCCGGCGCTCGTGCCGCCGGCGTCGTTGAGGTAGGCCCCGACGACGAGGTCGTCGTAGCCGTCGCCGTTGACGTCGCCCGCGCCGGCGACCGCGAAGCCGAAAAAGTCGTTCGCGGCGGCTCCGGTGACGGTGAGGTCGGGCGCCGCGTCGATGCCGGGTCCGCCGAAGAAGACGTACGCCCGGCCGGCGTTGGAGCCTCCGGCGTCGTTGTTGTAGGCGCCGACGATCACGTCGTCGACGCCGTCGCCGTTGACGTCGCCCGCGCCGGCGACCGACCGGCCGAAGAGGTCGCCGGCCTCGGCGCCGGTGAGGACGAGGTCGGGGGCCGTGTTGGGCGTGAGGCCGCCGAAGAAGACGTAGGCGCGCCCGGCGTTGGCGCCGCCGGCGTCGTTGGTCAGGGCGCCGACGATCACATCGTCGAAGCCGTCGCCGTTGACGTCGCCGGCCCCGGCGACCGAGGCGCCGAACTGGTCGTTGGCGCCGGCACCGGTGAGCGTGAGGTCGGGCACGGCGTCGGCGCCCGGCCCGCCGAAGTAGACGAAGGCGGCGCCGGCGACGCCGACGCCGGCGACGGGGTGGAAGGGGGCGCCGACGACGAGGTCGTCGTAGCCGTCGCCGTTGACGTCGCCGGCGGCGGCGACCGACTGGCCGTGCTCGTTGCCGGCGGCGAGCCCGGGCAGTCCGGCGGCGGGGAAGCCGGGGACGGCGACGATCCCGCTCTCGGGGGGCGCCGGCTGGGCCAGGGCGGTGAGCGGCGCGACGAGCAGCGCGGCGAGGACGAGGCGACGCATGAGGTGGTACTCCGGTGATGCACCAGAGTACCGGTTTCCCGCGATTCGCCGGTCACCACCCGGGGCTCGGCGGGCGGATCGCGCGCTACCGGTCGGCGGCGACCGGCGCGAGGCTGGCGTCCGGCACCTGCGTCGTCCGGCCCACGTTCGGCAGCCAGAGCCGCTGACGGTCGTCCGCCAGCACCCGACCGTCGAGGTCGAGGTCGCCCGAGAGGTAGCCCTCGCCGCCGGCCAGCGGTCGCCACACCGTCGTCCGGTCGCTCACGTCGACGACCCCGTCGCCGTCGGCGTCGGCGGCGACGAGGCCGAAGAGGCCGCCGCCGAGCGTGGTCAGCGCGTTCGTCCCGAAGGCCGCGCCCGTCGTGAGGTCGGCGACGGCGGCGGGCAGCGCGTCGCCGAGCGCCACCGGCGCCGCGGTCATCGCGGCCAGGTGATTCCGGTGACGCACGACGACGAAGTACGCGCCGGGGGTGACCCCGCCGAGGCGGGTGCCGGACTGCTCGGTCGCGGCGTCGAGCAGCGAGCCGTCTGCGCGCAGGAGCGCGGCGCGGCACGCCGTGTCGGGTCCGGCAGCCGTGGCGCGGACGCACACCAGCAGCCAGTCCACGACGTCGTGGCGCTCCAGCAGGCCGTCGGCGAGCGCCTCGGCGCCGGCGTGGCTCCACGGGGCCGCGCCGTACGGGTGCGTCGCCGGCAGGACGGCGGCGAGGTCGGTGCGCATGTGCGCGCTGCCGCCGAGCCCGGCGGCGTACGCGCCCTGGAGGATCACGCGCAGGTCGACGCGCACGGCGGACGGCGAGGGCGCCTGCGGCGGCGTGCCCGGCAGGCCCGGCGGCGTCCCCGGCGGCAGGGTGGGGGGCACCTGCGGCGGCGGCGCGGGCAGCCCCGGCGGGGCCGGCGCCGGGTCCGTGCCCGGCCACTGCGGCGGCGGCACCGGCAGCCCCGGACCCTGCGCCGCCGCCGGGCCGGCGACGAGCGCGGCGAGGAGGACGAGCCAGCGCGTCATCGGACCACCTGGAGGCGGCGCGTAGCAGCCTGCCCGTCCGACGTCGTCAGGCGGACGAGGTAGAGGCCCGCCGCGAGGTCGCGCACGGGGAGAGCGGCGGTGTGGCGTCCGGCGACGTGCGTGCCGTCGGCGACGACGGCCACTTCGCGCCCGAGCGCGTCGTAGAGCACCACGCGCGCCGTCGCGGCCGACGGCAGCGAGAAGGCGACCGTCGCGGTGCCGCGCGTCGGGTTCGGGAACGGCGCCTCCAGCGCGAACGCCACCGGCGCGTCGCCCCCGGTGCCGACGGTGCGCGGCGCCACCCGCACGACGAAGCGCTCGCCACCGGTGAGGGCGTCGCCGGCGAGGCGGAGCGGCTGCGGACGCAGGCTCAGCGCCGCCGGCGCGTCGCCCGTGGCGAGGCCCGTCTCGGTGACGGTCACGCTCCCGGCCGCGAGCAGGTCGTGCGCCTCGCCGGTGGCCGTGTCGAGCAGCGTCGCACCCCAGCCGTCGGGGAACGAGGGGAAGCCGTCCCACGAGAGCGTGAAGCGCTGCACGCCGGCGAGGCCGGCCGTGGCGATGCCCAGCGGGAGGCTCGCCTCGACGGCCGCCGCCGGCAGCGCGCTCACGACGAGCGCCGTGCCGGACGCGTCGCCGGGCGCGCGCGTGTAGAGCGTGGCGTAGGGCCAGCGCATCGGCGTCAGGCGGATCCCGTCGAGGCGGTCGAGCCCGAGCGCGCCGCCGGCGTCGAGGTGGACGAAGGCGCTGGCCTCGGGCGTCGGCGTGCCGTCCACGTCGCGCGACAGCTCGATGCGGAGCACCGGCGGCGCGGTGCGTCCGTAGTAGGGCAGGCCCTCGGTGCGCGTCGCCTCGACCGGGATGGTCAGCGCCGGGGCGTCGTTGTCGGCCTGGACGAAGAAGCCCTGGGCGGGCGGGATCACGCCGTTCGAGAGGTCGCCGGCGGCGCCGTTCCACGTCCGCCAGTCGCCGCCGTAGAGGGTCGCGTCCCACACGTAGGTCGTCGCGGCGAGGCCGGCGCCGGCGAAGGCGTCCGCGTCGAGCGCGAGGGGCGACGGGTTGGCGACGTAGTTGAAGCCCTCCTGGACGTCGGGCAGCAGCGGGCTGTCCGTGTACGAGAGGTCGGGCGCCTCGTAGGGCAGCAGCACCGTCGGGTTGATGCCCGTCGCGAGCGGGAGCGTCTTCGGGAAGGGGTCCGGAGTGCCGTCGTTGTCGTCGTCGGCGAAGACGTAGACGAGCACGCCGCGCCCCGGCGCCGACGGGCCGGTGAGCGACGGGATGCACGACCAGCCGTCGGCGGCCGAGACGACGCCGTCGTTGTTGGTGTCGGTGCGGACGCTCTCGTCGTGGACGAAGACGTTGCAGTAGAGGTCGGGGTCGACCGTGGGCGCGTCGGAGCCGGCCATGCCCTGCGTCCAGAGCGGTCCCAGCACGTCGTCCAGCGACATCCCCAGGGCGGGCACGCCGACCATCCGCCACCCCTCGGCGCCGTGGAGCGTGATCGCCATCGGCGCCTGCCACCGCGCGAGGCGCGCCGCCGGCGCGCCTCCGGCCGTCGCGAAGTCGCCCCCGGCGTAGACGCCGCTCACGCGGTCGTGCGCGAGCGCGCGGACGAGGTTGTCGACGCCGGCGCCGAGCGGACTCCACGCGGCGCCGTCCCACCGCGCGATGCGGTTGGTCGGCGCGCCGCCGGCGAGCGTGAAGCTGCCGGCGGCGACGACGCCGCCGTGCGGCGTCAGCGCGACCGCCTGCACCGGTCCGTCCATGCCCGTCCCGAGGGGCGTCCACGCGGCGCCGTCCCAGCGGGCGACGCGGTTGGCCGGCACGCCGCCGGCGACGGTGAAGGCGCCGCCGGCGACGACCGCGCCGGTGCCGTCCACGGCGAGCGCGCTCACGGCGTTGTTGACGCCCTCGGAAGGGCCGGCGGCGAGGGGGCTCCACGCGGTGCCGTCCCACGCCGCGACGCGGCTCGCCGGCGCGCCGCCGGCCACGGTGAACGAGCCGCCGGCGTACAGCGTCCCGTCCAAACCGACAGCGAGCGCGTTCACGGTGGCGCTGACGCCGCTGCCGAGGGCGCTCCACGCGGTGCCGCTCCACCGCGCGACGCGCGCCGCGGGCGCACCTCCGGCGGTCGTGAAGGTGCCGCCGGCGTAGATCGCGCCGTCGGGACCGGCCGCCAGCGCATTGACGGTGTTGTTGACGCCGCTGCCGAGCGCGCTCCACGCGGCGCCGTCCCAGCGCGCGACGCGGCTCGCCGGCGCGCCGCCGGCGGTGGTGAAGATGCCGCCGGCGACGAGCGCCCCGTCCAGCCCGAGCGTCAGGGCCACGACGGTGTTGTTGACGCCGTCGCCGAGCGCGCTCCACGCGAAGCCGTCCCACGCGGCGACGCGGTTGGCGGGCACGCCGCCGATGGTCGTGAAGGCGCCGCCGGCGTAGACCGTCCCGTCGGGCGCGACGACGACGGCGCGGACGCTCGCGCCGGCGCCGGCACCGAGCGGGCTCCAGCCGGCGTCGGTGGGGAGCGGCGGCCCGACGACCACGCGCACGGCCGCGATGTTGGAGACGGGCGCGCCGCCCGCCGTCGAGAACCGCCCGACGGCGAAGACGTCGCCCGTCGGCGTCACGTCGAGATCGGTGACGAGGCTCAAGCCGGGCCCGCCGAGGCCGCCGTCGACCGTCGTCCACGCGTCCGTCCCGAGGTCGTAGATCATGTGCCCGACGGAGACGCCGCCCGGCATCCCGATCTGGCCGCCGGCGTGGAGCACGCCCTGCACGTCCACGGCGAGGGCCTGGACGGCGCCGGCGATGCCGCTCCCGAAGGGGGCCCACGCGGAGCCGTCCCACACGGCGACGGCTCCCGTCGGCGCGCCGCCGGCGGTCGTGAGGCTGCCGCCGGCGGCGAGGCGTCCGTCGCCCAGCTCGGCGAGGGCGTAGACGGCGTTGCCCGTGAGGCCGGCGGCGACCGAGACCCACGCCGTTCCGTTCCAGCGGAGCACCTCGGGAGCGCTGAATTCGAAGTCGGAGCCTGCCACGAAGAGCGTCCCGTCAGCCGTCGCGAGCAGGTCGTAGAGGTTGATGCTGAGCGAGGAGCCGACGGCGGTCAGCGCCGCGCCGTCCCACGCGTAGACCGTCGGTCCGGCCGGCGGGTTGGTCCAGGCGGCGTAGACGGTGCCGTCGGGCGCGAGGCGCAGCGCAATCCCGAAGGCAAAGGTGGAGGCAGTGGCGATGGACTCCCACGCGGCGCCGTTCCACGAGGCGAGGACCGTCCGCGCCGTCGGGGCGTCGGGCAGCACGAGGTCGCCGAGCACGTAGAGCGTCCCGTCGGACGCCACGGCGAGGCCGTTGACGTCGTCGGCAGTGGCGGCGCCGACGGCGCCCCACGTGGTGCCGTCGAAGCGCGCGAGGCCCCACGCGAAGCCGTCGGGCGTGAGGGAGAACGTGCCGCCGGCGTAGACCGTCCCGTCGGGCGCCACGGCGACGTGCTCAATGCGCTCGTCCCACGTCGTCGGGCCGAGCGGGTCCCACGCGGAGCCCGTCCACGCCATCACGAGGTCGTCGCCGGGCGAGAGGCCGTCGGAGGCGACGACGAGGGCGCCGCCCGCTACGGCGAGCGCCCACGCCGTGCGCGGCAGGCCAGTCCCGAGGCGGCTCCACGTGCCGGCGACGGTGTCGTAGGCGCCGACGTTGCGCGGGCCGTCGAGGCCGGCCGTGGCGTCGAAGCGGCCGGCGGCGTAGAGGGTGGTCCCGATGAGCGCCAGCGCGCGGACGCTCTGGCTCAAGCCGCCGCTGACGACCGGCAGCCCGAGGTCGGACCACGTGCCGGGGCCGGGCGCGTAGCTCGCCACGCGGACCGCGGCGGCGCCGCCGGCGGTGGTGAAGGCGCCGCCGGCGTAGAGCGTCCCGTCGGGCGCGACCAGGAGGGCGTGGACCTCGCCGTTGGTGCCGGCGCCGAGGGCGCTCCACGCGCTGCCGCTCCACGCCGCGACGCGCGCCGCCGACGCGCCGCCGGCCGTCGTGAAGGTGCCGCCGGCGTAGAGCGTCCCGTCGGGCGCGACGGCAAGCGTGTTCACGGTGTTGTCGACGCCACTGCCGAGGGCGCTCCACGCGCTGCCGCTCCAGGCCGCGACGCGGTTCGCGGGCGCCCCGCCGGCCGTCGTGAAGGCGCCGCCGGCGTAGAGCGTCCCGCCCGGCGCGACGGCGAGCGCGCGGACCTCGGCGTTGAGTCCGGTGCCGAGAGCGCTCCACGCGGTGCCGTCCCACCGCGCGACGCGGCTGGCAGAGACCCCGCCGATGAAGGTGAAGCTCCCGCCGGCGTAGAGCGTCCCGTCCGCCGCGACGGCGAGCGCCCGGACCGTATTGGAGGTGCCGGTGCCGAGCGGGGTCCACGCCGAGCCGTCCCACGCCGCGACGCTCGCCGCCGAGACGCCGCCGATGAGGGAGAACTGGCCGCCGGCGTAGACCGTCCCGTCGGGCGCGACGGCGAGCGCGTTCACCGGCCCTTCCACGTGCGGCGCGCCGACGGCGCCGACGGCCTCCCACGCGCCGGGCACGCGCGCGGCGTCGGGGGCCTGCGGGACGGCCTGCAGGCCGTCGGGCGCAAGGCGCACGTCGAAGCCGGCGAGGTCGAGCGTTCCCGCGCCGCGCGCACGGTCCAGGTCGAGGCGGCCGTCGGCGCCGAGGAGGCTACCGAGCGGCGTGGCAGGCGCCGTGGCGGGCGACTGCGCCACGGCGGTCGCGACCGAGGCGAGCAGGAGGAGCGCGAGGAGGACGGGACGCATGGCGGAGGGCGGGCAGGTGGGGCCGACCTCCGGTCGTGCGTCGCCGGCCGTGCGACGGGCTCATCGCGCACGCGATGACGGCGGACGACCTGACGACGCCCGTGGGATGCTTCTAGACAAGTGCCCCCGGAACACCGATCTTGCCGTCCGCAGCCGGACCTCTCCCGATGGCCCCCGACGTGACGACGCTCCTCGCCGGCGCCCGCGACGGCGACGCCGCGGCCGCCTCCCGGCTCATCGAGGCGGTCTACGACGAGATGCGGCGCATCGCGCACGCCCAGCGCGTGCCGCACCGCGCACACGACACGCTCAACACGACGGCGCTCGTCCACGAGGCCTACGTCAAGCTGGTCGACGGCGACCGCCTCCCGTTCGACGGGCGCGGTCACTTCTTCGCCGCCGCCGCGCGCGCCATGCGGCAGGTGCTCGTAGACGACGCCCGCGCCCGCACCCGCGTCAAGCGAGGCGGGTCCGACGCCGCGATGTCGCTCGACGACGTGCCCGAGCCCGCCGCCGCCGCCCGCCCCGACGCCATCCTCGCGCTCGACGAGGCGCTCGAACGCTTCGCCGCATTCGA
>Ga0209053_1001133_pt1 | contig 13703 bp, 8 predicted proteins | sample EBPBio152010_DNA_FD_185864 | JGI IMG/M metagenome (GOLD analysis project Ga0209053, IMG submission 185864) | Wastewater treatment Type I Accumulibacter community from EBPR Bioreactor in Madison, WI, USA - Reactor 1_7/15/2010_ DNA (SPAdes)... | ecosystem: Engineered > Bioreactor > EBPR >... | reverse complement strand
CGCCGAGCGGCAGGGTTCCGCCGCTCTTCTTGCTCGCCCGAGCATCCTCCAGAAGCTAGATTGCCCCCGCGCTCGGGCGGCGTGCGCGCGGTTGCGGGGGGGCGTTGCAGCGTTGCCGAAAGCACACGAAGACGGAGGTGATATTTTCGAGAGCATCTTGACCCTGGAGGAGCCAGCGTCCGAGGGTACGTTTGATACGAGAGAAGGCGTCGCCGCGGTTGATGAAGTAACGTGCGCAGATGTTGGGATCGAGAGATTCACTGGCGGCGTGGACGGCCAGAGCATTGATGTTGTCGCAGAGGATTTTAGCGCTGAAGTCTTGTTGAGCGGCCAGCCAGGACATGCCCGAGAGTTGCTCCAGTGCCAGACGGTGCTTGATCCGTTTGAACGCCTCCTCGATTCGCCACCGAGAGTGATAGAGGCCCCCGAACGCGGCGGCGGGGAAGGCGTTCATGTCGAGGAGCGAGGTGACGAGGACGCGCACCTTGTGGCCGAACACCTGGCGAATGAGGCGAACTTCGCTCGGCGTGGCGGCGATTTCGTAGTCGAGCGCGTCCTGTTTGCAGGGGGCTGGCAGCATCACAACCTGCTCGGCCAAGCCCGATCGGCGGAATGCTTGGATAGCGCTGAAATTGAGGCTATCGGCCCGCATGCAGAAATGGCGTTCTCGCTGCAACAAGACGGCGAAGAGCCAGTAGGCCGGGTAACCTCGGTCGAGTACCAGGATGTCATTGGAACGGAGCTTGCCGAGGTGTTCGAAGAGCATCTGACGCTCGCCGGTGTTGGGGGAATAGAGCTTGGCAGCCAGGGTCATTTCGATACCGGGCAGATAGAGCGCGAAGCCAATGGCGTCGACTATGTGGCGAACGAATCGCTTGCCGTCACGGGTCTTCCCGAAGAGGGTCAAGCGCAGGACTGTGGCATCACCGGCGACGACGCGCAGGCCGTACCAGAGGGGAAAGCCGAACTGCGCATCGACCAAGGCCAGGAAATGATCGTTTAGGACCTCAAAGGCTGCGACCGACACCTGCATTCGGGCTTTGGCAAAGGCCTGCGCCGAGACTTCTCGCATCAGATCGGCGCGGTTGGCCAGGTTGGCAAAGAACGCGTCCAGTTCAGACTGCACTTTGGAGGTGTATCCGCCGAGCAGGCAGGCGATCAGGCGGGGGAAACTGAGGACACCTGTTCGTGAGAACGCTTTTCCTGTCAGACGCGACTTGACGAAAAAAGCGTGAGAAAAAAGGAAGTTAGAAAATGAGTTAACGACGTTGACATAAAGATCGCTGCATATAAAATTTTACATCCGTATCAACGGGATACGGATTCTGCCGGGAGCCTTCCAGGCGCGCAACCCGTTTCTTTGTTTGCTGATCGAATTATGACAATGGCGCGCTAGGTTGGGAGCATTGGGCGTTATCAGCCTCGTCCGCAGCGCCTCTTCAACTAAAAATATCGAAAGTGACGATTCCCGATAGCTACGATTCTCGACCGGCTTCAGCGGTTGCGTGATGGTACTGCACCCCAGTGATGCGGATTGCCCGTGCCCGTTTACCAGTGCGTTCAGTTCCTCCAGGTAAAGCTGATGGCGGCGGGCATTCACCACAGGTGGGGGTTTTCGGCGCGAAATTTTCTCAGGCCAACGCCGGGTGACAACGATTTTCCGGCAGTGCGATGGCCGCGCGCTGCATGTCGGCAAGGCCACTGGCGCTGAACCCGAGAAACGAGCGATTTATCGCGCCTTGGGCGCTAACCAAGGAATCGGAGGAACCCGAAAACTGATCGGCTCGCGCAACATTGCGCGCTTTTGTGTCGTTAGAGATTCATTTGCCCTGCAAGCCGTTGATGGTGAGAACGCTTCTTCTTAATATGGCGACCCGTGGGCGCGACGCTCAACCGCCCGAACCCGAAGTCGCGCGGGCGCATCGACGATCAGCACCCTCTGAACAACCGAAAAGACCGATATGGTGGTATCAGTAGCATCCCGTGCGGACAGCTAAGTGCTCGGACGTGTCGGCTCAAGTGGGGCGCTCGTTCTCGTGGCACCAGGCGACGAGCTTGGCCGCGTGTCCGGCGTCATCCGAACCGGGCTCGTAGAGGTCGGCGGCCTGCGCTGCCAGTCCTCCCGCAGCTTCGTATTGCCCGCCGGATGCCAGGCCGATCGCCGCGTTGTAGAGGGCGGTTGCACGGCGCTCGCTATGCCCTAGCTGGGCTGAGACCTCGGCGAGTTGCAGCAGCACCGGCACGGCGGCCGCCGTCTCCTGCGTCCGCAGCAGCGTGTTGGCCCATTGCTGGAGCAGCGATTCGGCGTGTGCTACCGATTCTGCCGCCTTGGGCATCAGCCCGAGGTCCTGGAAATCCCGACCTGCCTGGCGGTACCAGTCGACAGCATGGGCGAACTCGCCCGCTAAGCAGGCGGTGCTGGCGGCGGAGCAGCAGAATTCTGCGACCAGATCCATCGCACCGATCTCCCGGTACATTCCGATCAGGTCCGGATAGAGCGCAATCATCTCCTGTGCTTTGGCGCGCGCCAGTTGCGCGTTGCTGGTCGCGTGCTCTTCGTCGGAGAGCGCGGCGATCTGGCTGGCGAGACACACGGCCGCCTTGCAAAGCCTGCAATAGGCGAGATTTGCCTGATCGCCGAGAAGCCGAAAGGTTTCCGCCGCCTCGGTGAACGCGGCAGCCGCCTCGTCGTCGCGCCGCTGCAGAAGCAAGGTCGTCCCCAGATTCATCGTCGCGCTGGCAAGCGGCTTCGCCAGGCCCAGTTCTTTCTGGAGAGGAATGCACTCGCGATATGCGCGTTCCGCACGGCTAACGAATCCGAGCTTGAGATTCGCCCGCCCGATCTCGCTCCACAGATTCACCGTAAAGGCGGCATTCTTGCCGCTGACAAGCGCTAGCGCGGCCTGTGCCAGTTCGATGGCCGCGGCGAAGTCGTCCCGCTGCACGGCGAGCGCGGCGAGGCGATAGCCTGCGAAGGCCTCGTTGGACGGATCCTTGATGCGCCGGAAGACTTCGAGTGCGCGGGTGAACCAGCGCTCGGCGGCGGCAAGGTCGCCGCGTTGCTGTTCGAGCAGCCCCAGGCTCAGGCAGGTCGCGCCCTGGTTGTCCAGGCGCTCGAGCCGATCCACAACCGCGAGTACCGACTCCTGGATGCGTTCGGCCTCGTCGAAGCGGCCGAGGGTGGCGAGGATTTCCCCGCGGTTGCTTGTGGCGGCAGCGGCAGCGTAGTCGTCGCCGAGGCGGGCGAACAGGGCCTCGACCTCGGCGAAGATGCGCAAGGCCTCCGGGTGGTCCCCGCGGAGCTTGGCGATAAGGCCGAGGTCGTGGAGAGCGGTGCCGCGCGCGCGCTCGTCGCCGGCCTGGCGGGCGAATCCGATGGCTTCCTCGGCGTGCGCCTTCGCCTGGTCGAGATGCATCTGCCGGATTAGGTGCGATGCCAGGCTGGTCAAGGCATAGGCAATCATTGCCGGATCGCCGCGCCTACGGAGGCCCTCGAGCGCGGATTCATAGGCGCCTCGGGCCTCCTCGATACGGCCCAGGGTCTCGAGGCAGTAGGCGAGGTTGCCGAGCCAGCGGTCGCGCGTGTCGGCGTCGCCGCAATCCTGCGCGAGTTCGATCGCGCGCCCGATGTGCTGCAACGCCTCCTCGTAACGACCCAGGCCGGCGAGCAGGTTGCCCAGCGCATTCGCGCACAGGGACTTCATTTCGACGAGGCCTTCGCGGTCGTCGAGATTGCGCAGGATGCCCTCCATGAAGCGCGCCGCCGACTGCGGCTCGGAACAAGCGGTCGCGACGAAGGCGAGCGACATCGCGCAGACGGCCGGCCCAAGTTTCGCCGCCCATGCCTGCGCACCGTTTTCGAGTGCGAAGATGGGCGAACTCGAAGCAGGCGATATTGCACCGGGCTGGTGGTGTTTTTCAATCCACGCGCGTGGCTCCGCGGAGAGGGTGGAGGTGAATTCGAGGAGCCAGCCGGGAAGGTCTCCATACACGAGTGCGCCGCGCTCGCCGTAACGCGCCTGCAGGCGGATAACTGCGGGTCGGGGCTCGGTGTGCTCCCGCACGACCCAGGTAAACCCGGCCGCCGCCTCCGCCTCCTCGCTGAGCGCGAGGTAGTTGGGCTCCGCCTCGAGATCCAGGCCGGAGAAGCCCAGGAACAGCCAATGGCCGCTATGCAGCAGCTGGCGGACGCACGCGATAACCGCGGGCGGGAAGCCCCGCTTGCGCTGGGCGAGGGTGTCTATGAGGGTCGCGGGGTCGTCGGTCGAGCCGTGGAGCTTGAGCAGGCGGCAGAAGCCGTCGGGCGGCTGCTCCTTGACGATGTGGGCGGCAAGCGCCTCAAACTGTTCCGGAAGAAATATTTGCTCGAGCGGCACCCGCAGTGCGGCGAAGGCGGCCTCGAGCACGCGGTCGAAGTTGGTGGTGATCACCGTGCGCACGTACCCCAGGCGTGCGAGCCAGGCAATCGCGAGGTGAGTGGCGTTGGGGCGGTTGCTGTCGATGTGGCGCAGCACCTCGAAGTAGCGGTGGTGCAGAAAGCCGGCCAGGACTTCGGCCTGGTATTCGGGCGGCAGCTTCTCGTTTTCGTGGCGGGTGAGGATCAGCTCGGCGACCTGCCTGGCGGCGGCTTCGCTGACGACCGGGATCGTGTTTGAGGCAAGCGCGTTGACGATGATACGATTGACGTCGCGCCAGGACGGCAGGTTGGTCGGGGGCCCCATGGACACGCCGGCGCCGACGAAAACTATGAGCCGAGCGTCCGTTGCAGCAGCTTGCAGGTTGGCGATACCCTCCATGGCGATCTCCGGCGACCCGACGCGAGCCGCGGCTCCCCCCGTCCGGTCAATGCGATACTTGCACGCCGTCGCACATCGGCTATATTTGAACTCGTGCGATTGGAACAGAACCGATTTCGCTCGACGTAACAAGGCGCGAACGTCGCTTGTCCCTATTTCTAATAGTCTGAAGTCTAGGCGAAGCGCAGCAGAAATTCCGGTGACCTTTTTTCGTTCAGGCCCTGGGGACTCGCCGGAGTCCCGAGGGCGATTAAGCACACCATGAACATTGCACGCCGCATTTACGTCAGCCTGCCCGCTGACCCCTGGCTTCCCGAGAATCTGAACAGGCTGAAGTGGGGCATCGTTGAAGAGATAGAGAAGCTCGGCTACACGCCAGAGATCTTTACCAATCCCAAGGGCAAGCCCGGTTTGGCCTCGGCGAAAGCTTGGAACCCGCGTGACGCCGATGACATCGCCAGGCGCTGCTCGGGTGCAGCCATCTTGGGCATGCCGCGGTGGCGCTTCCAGGACGGCGACAACAATCCGGTGCTGCTGCCGACCGAGTTCAACCACTACGAAGGGGCGATGGCTCGTACGCTCGGGTTGCCGACGCTAGTGTTGGTGCAACGGCATGTGCTGCGGCGCGTCGTCTTCGACATGAGTTTCGGCGGGTATGTCGGGGAGTTTCAGCCCGACGCGGACGTCGATTGGCTCCATACGGACGAATTCCGCGTGCCCTTCAATTACTGGAAGACGCTGCTGAACGAGCGGCGGGACGTATTCCTCGGCTACTGCAGCAGTTCAGCCGAAACCGCTTCAGCGATAAAGCGCTATCTGCTGAGCCTTGGCGCACGTGTGCTCGACTGGCAGACCGACTTCATTCCGGGGCGCACCGTCATCGACCAGATCGAACAGGCGGCAATGCGCTCAATCGGCGGCATCTTCCTGTTCACGCGGGACGATGACTTGGCGGATAAAGACCGGGCAGACAACTCGGTCCCACGCGACAATGTGGTCTTCGAGGCCGGTTACTTCATCGGCTTGAAGGGCAAGCGCAACGTGCTGATCGTGCGCGAGACGGGCTCGAAAATGCCAGCAGACCTGGGAGGCGACATCTATGCCTCGCTTCTGGACAAATCCGCCATCGCACCGATCGAAAGGAACCTAGCTGCGTTCATGAACGCGATCTAAATCACCTTGTCACGGCAAACTCGGCCCTGCCTGAACCAGCCATTACCTGACGATGGTCATGGCCAGTATCGAACGATAAGACACGACTTTCGGAGCGGAACGATACGCTGCTAGCGGAAGCAGTATCGTCAGAGGAATCAGTCCCCCAAGAATCTTGGACGCGCCAAACGGCATGCATGCCATCATTCTGCGGAGAGTAGTTTTAGGTGCCAACCGCGACGGACCGCTCATGGCCGGCTGCCGACCGACGCCATCCCGCGCCCACCGGCTGCTTCGCGCCACGTAGCGGCCGGTCAGACAAGAAAGTCAGATGCGCAGCCGAATGACTGCTTATGGCTGATCGCTCCAATTCAATGTCGGCTTCTAAGAGAAATCGCGACCGTGTGCTCCTGGCCGTGACCCGACCCGTGTCGATCAGCGTTGCGGCGCGCTACTGCTATTCTCTCCGCCCGAAATCCGCACGGTGGCGCAACCGATGGCCGAGAGCTCTCACGCGGTTGACGACAACGCCATCTTGATGCGTTTCAAGCCACCATCGACGGTTTCCGCCAACTTGGCCACGCTTGGATCGTCGAAGGGCCCTTCTACCGTCCATTCGCAGAAAGAAGCCATGAGCGCCGCCCGTTCGACGGAGAGTCGTGAGTCGGCCAGACCAGATTCGATAATGGGAATGAGCGCTGCGGCGGCCCTGAGGCGGTTGATTTGCGGGGTTGAGGGCGGTGGCTGTTTGGACATTCCATCATTCTAGCGAGGAGCAACGCACTCGGCTACGGTGAGCCCATCATCAACCAGCACACTTGTCACCGTCATCGCCCCACCGAACGAGGTTCTTGGGCTCCCCGGCTCAGAGCTCTTTGTCGGGCGCGCTCGGGTTGCGGCTGCGGCTACGCCCGCGCGTCAAGGCAAGGATTTCCAGGAGGCATGCTTCAACCGCATCCCGATTCCTCAAAGCCCGACACTTCAGGCGTGCGCGCTCTTCCAGCTGCCTGACGCGCTCCCTTGTGACGCCAAGTTCATCGCCAACTTCCTGCAACGTGGCCACGTCGCCGTCCAGCCCGAGGCGGCGGGACAGGACAAGGAAGTCGCGGCTCCCAGTCCGGAGGCCCTGAAAGCAGGTGCTCACCGCGTCGGCCACCCCGTCGCACGCTTCAGCGACAGCGTGTTCCCGGAAGTGTCCGATCTCCTCTGCGCTCGCGCCAAGTCGTTCGAGCAGGACGCTGAGTCGAGCGTCCTCACCATACACCGCGGCCAACCAACCGTTCACCGCTGTCACTCGCTGCCGTAGATTGGCCGCCATCGCCCTTGAGTCCTTGTCACCTTGGTTGTGCAACGCATGGCGTTGATCAGCCGCACTGGAATCACCCCGTCTATCGGTTCGTTCTTGTGCTCGCCGTAGACCGCATCGAATGCCGGCGCGGAATTGGTGCCACGCATGACGATTGTAGTGGGCGACAGAGCGTCGTCAAGACGTGTTGCTCCGTGAGGCTGGAGCCCTGCCAGGTCCTCCCATCGCCAACCTTTCCGATTGGCTGGGCGACTGGAACGGCTCGCAGCAGCGCGCGCCGAAGAAGGGTGTTTCGATCGAAAGGGTGCCGAATGATCAGGCCTACAGCGAAGACAACCGAGCCCCGCCTGTATGACGAATATGCAAGCGGCTGGCCGCCACGAGGAGCCCTGTTTTCTCGGCCGTGACGTCGGCCTCCGGGTAGAACAGCAAGGTTTCCTCCAGCCGCTGGAGAAAGCGCTTCTTGAAGTCCAGCAAGCCGCGCGGCGTATCGCTGTAGTCGGCGCCGAATTGCCGCTTCAACGACTGCCAGGGGATGAGGGCACTGGAGTGACGGGTGACGCGCAGGACAAAGATGCGGTAGACCAGCCAGGAGTAGATGTCCATCGCCAGCGGCGACTGGGAGAGCGCGTGCAGCACTCGCATGTCGATCGGCACAGGCGACTCGGTGATGTTGCGAAAGAACGCCCCCGATAGCTTGAGGGTACTCGTCCATCGCCTCTGGTCGTCAGGCCGTTCGGGATCCCAGAAGAAAAAAGCCTCGTCGGCGATCGCCATGTTTTGCAGACAAAACCGCCCCTGTTTTTGAAAGACGATCGACAGCACCGAAGAAAACAGCTTCATGGACTGCTCGCGCAGCCGCTGCCCATCGCGGCCATCGGTTCGCATGCCGAGCTTGTGCAGGAACTCTTTCTGGCTTCTTCCGAGATCAAGCCGCGGGCACTTCGTCTTCACGGCTTCGGTACAGATCCATGCCAGAACAAGCCGGGGAACCGTGCCGAAGGGCAGGCCGATTTTCGGGTCGGCGATAATCGAAAGAGACACGGCACCGCTCGTCCGCTCGAAGGATGACACGCCGGGATCGGTGTGCGGCAAGGTGGTCTGAACCAGCGCCTGGCCCATGAAAGCGAGCGACTCCGCATCGACCTCGACATCGCTGATTTCGGAAGCGATCGACATCAGCTTGTCGGCGCGCGCGACCCTGGTCACGGGAATGCCGCATCCCGGGATGCCGGACGGAACCTGGGGCCGCCGGGATGGAATCGCGAGAAGGGGGGACTGGGGGCTGGTTCGCATGCCGTCACTGTTGCACCCTGCCGCTCCTCGGTGCAGGCGAAAAGCGTCCAGAAAGGTGACTTTTTGGATGCAAGGAGCGGGAAGGCGTCAGATCGGGAAGGGCTATGGGCCGCGGAGCTACGGTGCGCGGCAGCCTGGATCGCTGTGGAATCGGACGATTCGAAATCCACCGTCGAGATCCCGGGTGGTGACGGTGCGTGTGATGGACGCTGATCGTTTGCCGCTCGTGGGTCATACGCGCAGCGAGACGTCTTGCGCGGTGGTGGCGTGAAGGCCTCTCAGGCAGCACGCTGCACGGTGACCGTTTCACCCCCTGCAAAACCCTGCCGCGGCGAGGTACCGATCTGGCCATCCCCGCCTGATTGCCGCGACCGGGGTTTTTCTCCTGGCAGGCCGCTTTTCGCTTTTTTTGTCCTTTTCGACCTCGATTCCGCTGCACGTCACTCGGCGCGTGGGTTCTTCTGCGGCTCGAACGGAGCGGCGGCAGGTAGTTATCCACAGGCGCGACCGCCCTTTACTTGTAAATTACTTTAATTTACTTGTTAACTACTTGTAGACCCCCCTCAAAGCCTTGCCACGCAAGGCCTGTAGCCGAGGTCGTGAGACAGGTTTCACGTCGTTATGAGACAGGTTTCACGTTAACTGAGACAGGTTTCACGTGGATAACTTTTCCCCTCCTCTGGAAGCCCCTTGTGGCCTGGGTTTGCGGCGAATGGCGTTTGAGACAGGTTTCACGTGGATAACTTCTCTGAGGGGCGATTTCTGTGGATAACTTTTTCCGAAAAGCGGCGCGAAAGGACGCTTTTCGGGGACTTGCATTTTTTCAGCCATCCGTAGAATCGTTCTGGATAGCGTCTCGATCGGCGCCGCTCGCGGTGGATCGGGAGGTTGCAGGGCGCTCATTACCGAGGAGGAGAACATGCGCAACGAACAATCCGGACTGATCACATCCCTGGCGTCGCACTGCTGGCGCCTCTTGAGCTTTCGTGGTGACTGGAAATCCATGCCGGACTCGGCAGGCTTTGTCTGGCTGGCTATGGGCGCGACACTTCTTGGCGGCCTGACGGAACAGCTCGTCAGGGGCCGGTCGCTGGACGTAGCCGTCCTCAGCGCCGTGGTCTGGCTGGGATTCATTCTCGCCGTGTCCAGACACGGCGGGATCTTCGATCGTCGGTTTGCCGGCGCGCTCGCCCTGCTGTCGATTGGAATCGAGGGGCTGCTGGTGCTCACGATCTGGATTCCGGCGGCCGAATGGCCGGTCGCGATCTGGGCCGGCGTTGCCGTCATGCACCTGCTTTTCCAGGCCAACGATGCGGGCGCGGCGGGAGGGCGCTGACGCCGGTTAGCATCGAGCGCCGCTTGCCTTCGATGAAAACGCCGGTCATCGACCTCCGTGCAATGATGCGCACAGGATCGGGCGGCCAGTTCCCTGAACCGCGGCTTGTCAGGGATGAGTGCGACGCCGATCGCCGGCCCGACCTGGATCAGTCCATCGCCTTCGCCGCGCCGACGATCCAGCCCGACCAGACGTTCGATCCTGCGAAGCGGGTCACGGCACACGCCCAAAAGCGCCACAGAAGAAAGCGTGCCGGCCATCCGCCGGCGCCATCGTCGAGCAGCGCATGATGGCCGTCTCCTCTCCCTACGATTTCGAGGTCCCGTGGCGCCCCAACTTTGAAGCCAAAATGGCGCTGGTCTGGGCGCTCGCGTCGGCCCTGATCATCGCATTCTCCTGGGCGGTTCCGTTGTTCTCCCAGTTTTCAGCATTGCTCGCCGTCGGATGTGCTCTGGCCGCGGCCTGCCGCGGTTACCAGGCCTACCAGCGGCTGCTCGATGCCTCGCGTCTGCGCTCGTTCGGCAAGGCGTTCATTGCTCTCGGGGAACTCGAAAAGAAGGCCCTCCAGGCGGCTCAACGGCGGGCGCTCTGGCTGGGAACAGGGTTTCCCTGGACCGACATTGAGGCGAGCAAGCTGCACACCCTGATTTCACTCGGCGTCGTCAGGACGCTCGGCAAGGCCGCCCAACAGACCGAGGGCGCCTACTGGGTCCATGGCCTCGCTCCCGAAAACGATCTCTATTCGGAACTCGCCCACCTGGTCGGGCACACCCTGATCGTCGGCACGACCCGTGTCGGCAAGACACGCCTGTTCGATCTGCTCATCGCCCAGGCAATCTTCCGGGGCGAGACGGTGATCATCATCGATCCGAAGGGTGATCACGCACTCGCCAGGAATGCCCGTGCCGCGTGTGAAGCCAGCGGGGCAGGGGAGCGCTTCGTGTATTTCCATCCGGCGCATCCCGACCGGTCGGCGTGCATCGATCCCTTGCGCAACTGGAACCGCAAGACCGAGTTGGCCAGTCGCGTGGCGGCGTTGATACCCTCGGAAACCGGTGCCGACCCGTTCACCGCCTTTGGCTGGAAAGTGCTCAACGACATCACCAACGGCATGATTGCCACCGGCCATCGGCCGAATCTGGTGCAGTTGCGACGCTATGTCGAAGGCGGACCCGAGAGCCTCTTGCAGCGGGCCTTGAAAGTCCATTTCACCCGCCAGGTCAAGGACTGGGAAAGCCGGGCCGCGTCCCATATCCGGCGCTACAAGGATCGGCCGCTGGAAGCCTACATCGCTTTCTATCGGGAGATCGCCATCCATGAAGCGCAGTCCGTGGATCTCGACGGCTTGATCTCGACCTACGAGCACAATCGCGAGCACTTCCAGAAGATGGTGGCGTCCCTGATCCCGATCCTCTCGATGCTCACCAGTGACCCCCTGCAGGCGCTTCTGTCACCGGACTTCGAGCCCGGCCACGAGCGGCTGGTGACCGACATGTCGAAGATCATCCACGGCAACAAGGTGGTCTACATCGGTCTGGATTCGCTGGCCGACTCGACGGTGGGCAGCGCCATCGGCTCCATCCTGCTGGCCGATCTCGCCGCCGTGGCGGGCGACCGCTACAACTACGGCATCGACTCGCTGAAGCCGGTCAATCTCTTCATCGATGAAGCCGCCGAGGTCCTCAACCAGCCGGCCATTCAACTCATGAACAAGGGCGGCGGCGCGGACTTCCGGGTGACCATCGCCACCCAGACCTTTGCCGACTTTGCCAGCCGACTCGGCGACGAAAACAAGGCCCGCCAGGTGCTCGCCAACACCAACAACAAGATCGCCCTGCGCGTTCTGGATTCCGAAACGCAAAAATACCTGGCCGAAGGCATGCCGCAGATCAAGGTGCGGTCGATGGCTCTGCGCTACGGGCACAACGTCGATAGCCACGTGCAGGACGAATACACCGCGTCTTATCAGGAACAGATCATGGAGGCGGAGGCGGAATTCTTTCCGGCGGCGATGCTGGGTGAACTGCCGCCGCTGCATTTCATCGCCCGGCTTTCGGGCGGCCGGACGCTCAAGGGGCGGTTTCCCATCCTGCTGACGCAGCCATGAGGCCTGCGCGCACCGACAACGCCTGGAGTACCTTCATTGCCGTCGTGCTGTTTCTGCTCATGGCGGCCACTTGGGCGTTCATTCCGCCGACGGTGATCCGCAATGCCTGGATCGCCGAACGGGCGGAGGTCTACGCGATTGCTGGCCAGGGTGAGAGCGATGTCTACGGTCGTACCCTGGACGATATGGAAAAATCGCTGGCGTCGGATTTTCGCAGCTTCATCATCGACGCTCAATCGACAGGGCAGGGGCCCTTTGCGAGTTCCGACCTCAGCGCTTGGGCGCAGGGCCGGATCGTCGCGACCTGGTTGTGGATCGGCCTGGTCGCCTACCGCCTGCAAGTGTTGATGGGATGGCTGGTGCCAGGCATTCCCTTGGTGATGGCGGCCTACAGCGACGGCCAGCTCGTGCGGGAAATCCGGAAGTATTCCTTCGTGGCCCAGAGCCCGATCCGACACAGCCTCGGGGTGCGCGTGCTGTGGGGCGTTCTGGTGGGGCTTGCCGTCTGGATGGTCGTGCCGTTGCCGATGCCCTCGCTGCTGCCACCCTTGTTGATCGTCTCGATCTCGTACGCCCTGTGGCTGTGGGTGAGTAATTTGCAGAAGCGGCTTTGAGGGCGTGCGGGGGAAGGTCGGCGTATAGGCCTTCGTAGTGTTCTCGGTCGATCCGTTACGACGTGTCGAGTACAGATCACGCTTTAGCATTCGGTCAAGTATCTTCCGATAACAGTGAAGCGCTGGTATTCGTCGCCATGCAGGCATCAAGCAGTCGCGCGCGAGTGCCAATACTTGGGGTGCCTGAGCGTAGCGCGCCCAATTCCCGGATTGCGGAATGAGTGCGGGCAATGGACGCGCGGTCGGCAACTTGGACGATTTCATTGAGAAGGCCAGTGCCGGCCTTATTTGCCCGCGACATGAGCCGTCTGCGGAACGTGTCAATGACTTTGAGACACCGATGCACATTAATTTAGTGAGCATGGATCGGGCGTTTTCGTCGGCGTGTTCTCCTGCTTGGGTGGGTTGATCCAGGCGGCGATGGGCAGCTTGGGAGGTTGAGGGCAGTTGCCCTTGAATCGCCTCGGGTGAGCAGCGAAGGCGGTGTTCAGGGTGTCGGCCCGTTGCTCGAACAGCTGTGCAGCCTGGCCATGGTGGACCGCGGTCGGGGTCATGAAGCCGATGCCGGAATGGCGATGCTGTTTGTTGTACCACTGGAAGAAGCGCTGGCAGTGGGCGCGGGCTTCTTCGATGCTGCCGAAGCGCTCGGGGAAGTCAGGGCGGTACTTCAGGGTTTTGAACTGTGCCTCCGAGAAGGGATTGTCGTCGGAGACGTAGGGACGGCTGTGGGACTTGGCCACATCGAGGTCCACCAGCAGTTCTGCCACGAGCTTGGATCGCATGCTGGTTCCGCGGTCGGCATGGACGGTGAGCGTGCGTGGCTCGACGCCCTGTTTGGCGACGGTCTCGGCGATCAACTGCCTGGCCAGTTCAGCGCTCTCGCGCGGGGCGATCAACCAGCCGACGACATAGCGGCTGAAGATGTCGAGGATCACGTACAGCTGGAAGCAGGTCCATTTGAGCGGCCCTTTGAGCTTCGTGATGTCCCAACTCCAGACCTGATTCGGTCCGGTGGCCAGCAGTTCGGGTTTGAAGTAGGCAGGATGAGTAAGCTGATTACGCCTTTCGCGTGCTTGACCATCGGCGGCCAGCAGGC
>Ga0209053_1001129_pt1 | contig 13728 bp, 10 predicted proteins | sample EBPBio152010_DNA_FD_185864 | JGI IMG/M metagenome (GOLD analysis project Ga0209053, IMG submission 185864) | Wastewater treatment Type I Accumulibacter community from EBPR Bioreactor in Madison, WI, USA - Reactor 1_7/15/2010_ DNA (SPAdes)... | ecosystem: Engineered > Bioreactor > EBPR >... | reverse complement strand
CGCGGGGCAGGCTCGGCGCCGACGCCGGCCGTGATGTGGACGCGCCCGCCGGGCGGGGTGTACTTGACGGCGTTGTCCACGAGGTTGGCGAGCGCCTGCTGGACGCGCCGGCGGTCCACCGACGCGACGGCGTCCGGCGGCACGTCAGCCGTGAGGTGCACGCCGCGGTCCTCGGCGACGAGGTCGTAGAGCGCGAGCGCGCCGGCGACGAGCGCCGCGAGCGGCACGGCCTCGCGCTGGAGCGCCAGCCCGCCGGCCTCGGCCTCGGCGACGTCCATCGACGCGTCGAGGAGCGCCGAGAGGGCCTCCGACGCTTCGAGCGTGGACGCGAGCGCGTCGCGGTAGGCGTCGGCGTCGCGCTCGCCGGCCAGCGCCACCTCGGCGGCGCCGCGCAGGCGCGTCAGCGGCGTCCGCAGGTCGTGCGCGACGTGGTCGAGCGACTGCCGGAGGCCGGCGACCAGCCCCTCGATGCGGTCCAGCATCCGGTTGAAGAGCGCGACGAGCGCCGCGACGTCGTCGGCCTGCCCCGGCCGGCCGGGGCGCCCGCCGGGTGGGACGGCGCGACGCGAGAGGTCGCCGGTGGCCGTGATCGCCTCGAACGTCTCGACGAGGTGGCGCACCGGACGCAGCGCGCGCCGCGCCATCCACGCGCCGCCGACGAGGGCCAGCACCAGCAGCGGCAGCGAGAGCGCGCCGAAGATGCGCGGCATCATCTCGACGGCGTCGTCGCGCTCGTCGGACGTGATGCCGACCTGCACGGCGCCGCCGCGCGCCAGCGGACGCGCGACGGCGTCGAGCGTCTCGGTGCCGTCGCGGTTGGCGACCGTGAGCACGTCGTCGCCGGCGTCGGGCGGCGGGACGCGCGCGGCGTCGGCCTCGGCCCAGTCCTCGGGCCGCTGCTCGAAGCGGAGCGCGCCGCCGGCGGCCGTCCCCGGCGGGCCGGGGTCGTAGACGCGGATCAGCAGCTCCTCGCCGCGGTCGTCGCGCGCGAGGCGGAAGGCGTCGCGGGCGACGGCGCGCGTCCCGCCGGCGTCGTGGAGCGCCGCCAGGCGGCGGGCCGTGGCGCGCGCGTAGCCGAGGTCGCGCTCGCGGAGCGTCGCCAGCAGCAGCACGTAGGTCAGCGCCGCGAGCAGCAGCGCGCTGCCCGAGAAGACGGCCGCGTAGCCGAGCGTCAGCCGCGCGGCGGCCGTCAGGCGCGGGCGGGCGTCAGGCGACACGGAGCGCATAGCCGACGCCGCGGACGGTCTGGATCAGGCGCGGCTCGAAGCCGGCGTCCACCTTCTGCCGCAGGCGGTGGACGAGCACCTCGACGACGTTGGTCTGCGGGTCGAAGTCCACGTCCCACACGTGCTGCTGGATGGCCGTGCGCGTGACGACGCGCCCGGCGTGTCGCATCAGGTGCTCGAGCAGCGCGAACTCGCGCGGCTGGAGGTCGAGCGGCGTGCCGGCGCGCGTGACCTCGCGCGCGAGGCGGTCCAGCACGAGCGGACCGGCGACGAGGCGCGTGGGGTCGGCTTCGGCGTGGGCGCGCCGCAGCAGCGCCTGCACGCGCGCGAGCAGCTCGGCGAAGGCGAACGGCTTGACGAGGTAGTCGTCGCCGCCGGCCTGGAGGCCGCGCACGCGGTCGTCCACGGTGCGGCGTGCGCTGAGGATGAGCACCGGCATCGCGACACCGCGCGCGCGCCAGCCCTCGATGACCGCGAGGCCGTCGCGGCGCGGCAGCATGAGGTCCACGATGGCCGCGTCGAAGAGCGTGCCGTCGTCGGTCGCCGCGCGGAGGGCGGCGTGGAAGCCGGCGTCGCCGTCGGCGGCGTGCTCGACCTGGTAGCCGGCCTCGCGCAGGCCCTGCTGCACGAAGTCGGCGATGGGGCGGTCGTCCTCGACGAGCAGCAGGCGCATGGGCGACGCGGGGCGGTGGATGACAGAGGTGTAATGCGGAGGCAACGTGGTGGTAACACGGCCCGCGTTGACGATCATCCACACCGCACCCGCGACCAATGATCCGCCTCCTCACCGCCCTGCCCGTCCTGCTCGTCGCCTCGGCGTGCGCGCAGCAGACGCCCGACGCGTCGCCGCCCGACGCGTCGGCCTCCACGCCGGCCACGCCGGCATCCGCCACCGTGCCGGCCGACGGCGACGGCGCACCGTTCGGCGTCGTCGGCTACGACCTCGCGCGCCCGGCGATGACCGTCGAGCTGCCGTCGACGCTCGACGAGGTCTCGGGCCTCGCGTGGCGCGCCGACGACCGCCTCGCGGCGGTCTACGACGAGGACGGTGTCGTCTTCACGCTCGACCCCGAGACGGGCGCCATCCTCGGCGAGACGCGCGTCGCCGGCGAGGGCGACTACGAGGCCGTCGAGGTGACGCCGGACGCCCTCTGGGTGCTCCGCAGCGACGGGACACTCCACGAGCGCCCCGTCGGGGGCGGCGCGTCGGCCGACCACCGCGCCGCGCTCCCGCGCGAGTGCGACGCCGAGGGCCTCGCCTACGACCCCGGCTTGCCGGGGCAGGCCGCCGCCGGCGACCGCCTCCTCATCTCGTGCAAGGAAGAGCCCGGCGAGGGCCTGCGGCGCGTCCGCGCCATCTACGCCTTCGACCTCGCGAGCCGGACGCTGGCGCCCGCGCCGGTGATGCAACTCGCGCGCGACGCGGTCGACGGCGAGCAGAACTTCAAGCCGTCGGCGATGGCCGTGCACCCGCAGACGGGCCAGCTCTACGTTCTGTCGTCGGTGCGCCCGGCGCTCGCGGTGCTCGGCGCTGACGGCGCGCTCGTCGCGCTGGCCGACCTGCCGGCCGAGATCTTCCCGCAGCCCGAAGGCCTCGCGTTCGCGCCCGACGGGACGATGTACGTGACCACCGAGGCCGACGGCGACGTGGCGCGCCTCGCCCGCTTCGATCCGCAGCGATGACCCTCCGCCCGTTCGCCGCCGCGCCGCTGCTCGCGTGGTTCGCCGGCGTGTGCCTCGTCGCCGCGCCGTCGGCGCAGACCCTTCCGACGGTCGAGTGGGGCGGACGCCTCCACGCCCACGCGCGCCTCGTGCCGGAGACCGACGTGCCGACGGCGTTCCTCATCCGCCGCGCGCGGCTGGAGGCGACGGTCACCGTGATGCCCGGCCTGACGGTCGTGCTGGAGCCCGACCTCGGCGAGAACGAGGCCGAGCTGACCGACGGCTACGCCGAGGCCGACCTCGGGCGCGGCTGGGGCGTCCGCGTCGGGCGCTTCAAGTCGCCCGGCGTGCGCGAGTCGGTGGCGTCGTCCAACGCCCGCTGGTTCGCCGAGCGGGCCTTCCCGACGGCGCTCACGCCGCGCCGCGACCTCGGCGCGGCGGCGATCTGGAGCGCCGGGCGCGCGAGCGTCGAGGCGGGCGTCTTCAACGGCGTGCCCGACGGCGCGAGCGAGCGCGGCGACGTCGACGGCCGCAAGGACATCGCCGCCCGCGCCGACCTCGCGCTCGGGCGCGGCCTCTCGGTGGGCTTCGCGGCGTCGGCCGGCTCGGCGCGCGGCGGACCCGACGCCTCCGGCCTCGCCGACTACGAGACGCCCGACGAGCAGCCGCTCTTCGCCTACGCCGACGGCGTCGCGGCCGACGGCGCGCGCCTCCGCCTCGCGCCCGACGTGGCGTTCGAGCGCGGACGCGTGGCGCTGCGCGCCGAGGCCGCCGTCGCCCGCCACGACGTGCGCGGCCCCGCCGGCGACGCGCGCCTGACGCACCGCGCGTGGCAGGTTGCGGCGTCGTGGGCCGCCGGTGGTCGCCCCCGCGTGGACGGCACCGAGATCGACCGCCCGCTCGACGCCGGCGGACCGGGCGCGGTCGTGCTCAGCGCGCGCGTCCACGGGCTGGTGCTGGACGCCGACGTGCCCGCCCTCGCCGACCCCGGCGCGAGCGCGCGCCGCGCGACGGCGTGGGCCGCGTCGGCCTTCTGGATGCCGCGCCGCGCCACGCGCCTCGGCGCGACCGTCGAGCACGTCGTGGCCGCCGGCCTCGCCGCGCCGACGGTCGTCACGCTCCAGGCCGAAGTGGCGTTCTGAGGGCACGGGGCCGGCGGCGCTGCGCGCCGCCTACTTCGGCATCGCGATCTCGCCGGCGGGGCGGTCGGCGAGCGGGCGGATGAGCCCTTCCTGTGCTGTGGAGGCGACGAGACGGCCGTCGGCGTCGGTGAGCATCCCGCGCGTGAAGCCGCGCGCGCCGGCGGCCGTCGGCGCGTCCACGCGGTAGAGCAGCCACTCGTCGGCGCGGAAGGGGCGGTGGAACCAGATCGCGTGGTCGAGGCTGGCGACCTGCATCCGCGGGTCGAACACCGAGCGCGCGTGCGGGTGGAGGGCGGTCCCGAGCAGCCCCCAGTCGGACGCGTACGCGAAGAGCGCCTGGTGCGTGAGCCGGTCCTCGGGGAGCGCGCCGTCGGCGCGGAGCCACATCGCCATCTCGGGGTCGCGCGCGCTCGGCCGGAACGGGTCGGCGGGGTCCACCGGGCGGAAGTCGATGGGCCGGTCGCGCGTGAGCACGGTCCGCAGCGGCTCCGGGATGCGGTCGGCGACGGCGCGCGCGAGGTCGCGCTCGGAGGCGAGCGCGTCGGGCGGCGGGACGCCGGCGGGCGGCTCGGGCTGGTGGTCGAGGCCCGGCTCGTCGCGGTGGAACGAGACCGACGCATTGAAGATGGGGCGCCCGTGCTGGACGGCCGTCACGCGGCGCGTGGCGAAGCTGCCGCCGTCGCGCAGCGGCTCCACGGTGTAGAGGATCGGCGCCTCGACGTCGCCCGGCAGGATGAAGTAGGCGTGCAGCGAGTGGCAGAACCGGTCGGCCGGCACCGTGCGGCCGGCGGCGACGAGCGCCTGCGCGAGCACCTGCCCGCCGTAGACGCGCGGGCTCCCGAGCGGGCGGTTGCGCCCGCGGAAGATGAGCGTCTCGATGGGCTCGAGCGCGAGAAGGTCCAGCAGGTGGTCGAGCGGCGACACGGCGTCGGGGAGAGCGGGGCGCGCGAAGAAACGGCGCAGCCCCGCGGCGGGCTCCGCCGGTTCCTGATTTCACCGGCCCTCCCTTGCGGGGACGGGCACCGCCGTCGGAAGTTGGCGTCTGCGCGTCCGCGCACGGCCGAGTCGCTCCGGCCGCTTCACCTCACCGATTCTGCGCCTGCGGGCGCCCGACCCATGAAGAGCTTCGTCTTCGCGCTCGCGCTCGCGGGCTTCGCCCTCGCCGGCTGCGCCGCCGAGGAGGCCGAGACCACCGACGTCACCGTCACCGAGGAGGCCGACGTCGTCACGCCCCCGGCCGACGACATGATGATGGCCGACACCTCGATGACCGACACGACGATGGTCATGGAGGCCGACACGACGATGGCCGACACCACGGCCGGCATGTAAGCCGCCGGGCCCTCGGGTCCGACCGACGCCCCCGACGGCCGCGCGCTGTCGGGGGCGTTTTCGTTGTAGGTAGCTTGTGGGACGTCGCGCCGACGACGTGCCCGGATGGCGGAATGGCAGACGCGGCGGTCTCAAACACCGCTGGCCGCAAGGTCGTGCGAGTTCGAGTCTCGCTCCGGGTACCGCCAGGCGGCGCGCTCTCGCTTCACTGGATCCCCGACGACGATGGCCACCGGACGCAACGAGCCCTGCCCGTGCGGCAGCGGACGCAAGTACAAGGCCTGCCACGGCGCGACGGACGCGACGGCGCGCACGTCGCCGGTGACGCTCGTCGTGGTCGGCGTCGCGCTGCTGGTCGGGCTGCTGATCGCCGGCCGCGCGCTCTTCGGCGCGCCCGCCGCCGGACCCGACGGCGAGGGGCCGCCGGGCAAGGTGTGGTCCGAGGAGCACGGCCACTGGCACTGAGCCGGCCGCTCAGGCGGGTCCCGCGGGGGGACCGCTCGGCGTGGCCGGCGCGACGCCCGGCGGGCGGCTGCGCAACGCGCCGGCGGCGTCGAGGGCGCGGTCCACGTTGTAGGCGGCCGAGATGAGTCCGAGGTGGCTGAAGGCCTGCGGGAAGTTGCCCAGCGCCTGCCCGCGCAGGCCCGTCATCTCGGCGAAGAGGCCGAGGTGGTTGCTGTAGCCGAGCATCTTCTCGAAGAGGACGTGGGCGCGCTCGAGGTAGGCCGGGTCGATGCGGCCGGCGCGCGCGAGTGCCTCGACGAGCCAGAACGAGCACAGGTTGAAAGCGCCCTCCTCGTCGCCGCCGACGCCGTCGTCCACCTCGCCGAGGTTGTAGCGCCAGACGAGGCAGTCGCTCGTGAGGCCGCCGTCCTCGGGCGCGGCGAGCGTCGCCTCCAGCGTCGCGAGCATGCGCGGGTCGTTGGGGCCGGTGAAGAGCACGAGCGGCATCAGCAGGTTGCTGGCGTCGAGGGCGGTGCTGCCGAAGGCCTGGACGTAGGCCTGCCGCTCGGGGCTCCAGCCGTCGGTCTGGATGCGCTCGGTGATGGCGTCGCGCACGGCGAGCCAGCGCGCGCGCGGCGCGGGCAGGCTGCGCGTCTCGGCGATGCGGAGCGCGCGGTCGAGCGCGACCCAGCACATGAGCTTCGAGTGGACGAACGCCTGCTGCTGGCCGCGCACCTCCCAGATGCCCTCGTCGGAGCGCTCCCAGTTGTCGCACACCCAGTCCACGTAGCGGCGGATGTCCTGCCAGAAGTCCCACGAGATGGGCGTGCCGTACTTGTCGAAGAGGTAGACGGCGTCGAGCAGCTCGCCGTAGATGTCGAGCTGGAGCTGGTCGTAGGCGCCGTTGCCGATGCGCACGGGGCGGCTGCCGCGGTAGCCGTCGAGGTGGTCGAGCGTCGACTCGGCGAGGTGCCGCCGGCCGTCGATGCCGTAGACGATCTGGAGCGGGCCGTTGGGGTCGTCGGGCAGGCCGGCCTCGCAGCGCTCGCGCAGCCAGCCGATGAAGGCGCCGGCCTCGTCGGTGAAGCCGATGCGCAGCAGGCCGTAGAGCGTGAACGCCGCGTCGCGGATCCACGAGTAGCGGTAGTCCCAGTTGCGCCCGCCGCCGAGGTGCTCGGGCAGGCTCGTCGTCGGCGCGGCGACGATGGCGCCCGTCGGCGCGAACGTCAGCAGCTTGAGCACCAGGGCGCTGCGGCGGACGTCCTCGCGCCACCGGCCGGTGTACGTGCACTTCGCGATCCAGCCCCGCCAGAAGCGGACGGTCTCGTCGAGCAGCGCGTTCTGGGCGTCGCGCGTCAGCGGCGGGTCGAGCGTCGCGGCAGCGTCGAGGTGGCGCAGCTCGACCGTGAAGCGGTCGCCGCGCGACAGCTCGACTGTGCAGCCGACGCCCGGCCGGCGCGCGCCGGCGTCGTCCACGTGCAGCGTGCGGGCGGTCGAGAGCAGCAGCCGGCGTCCGCTCGCGCTCGTGAAGAGCGCGCCCTCGGGGCGCAGCTCGACGGCGTGGTCCTCGCGGGCGTAGTCGAAGCCGGGGCGGCACGTCAGGCGCACCGTCACGCGCCCGCGCAGCACGCGCACGTGGCGGATCAGCCGGTGGTAGCCGCCCTCCGGGCCGATGTCGCCGACCGGCATGTAGTCGAGGATGTCGGCCGCGCCCGTCTCGCTCGTCACGCGCGTCATCAGCACGTTCGTGTCGGGCAGGTAGATCTGGTGCACGGCGCCCTCGATCTCCAGCCGGCAGTGGCCGCCCTGCTCGTGGTCGAGCAGCGCGCCGAAGACGCTCGGGCTGTCGAAGTGGGGCCAGCACAGCCAGTCCAGCGAGCCGTTGGTGCCGATGAGGGCGGCCGTGCGCATGTTGCCGACGAGGCCGTAGTCCTCGATCGGCAGGTAGGGGGACGGGTCGTCGGTCACGGGTCAGCGGGTCGAAGGTTAGCGGCCCTCGGCAGGGAGGAAGCCGGCGAGCCAGGCGGCGACGGCCGCCGGGTCGGCCAGCCGGTGCGCGGCACGCGTCGGCCCGTCGCCCACCTTGACGGTGACTGCGCCGGGCACGCTCTTCAGCGCGGCGAACGCCTCCTCGTCGGTCACGTCGTCGCCCACGTAGACCGGCGCGTGGTGCGGGTGCTCGGCCGCGAGGCGCCGCACGGCGGCGCCCTTCGAGACGCCCGGCACGCGAAGCTCGACGACGCACTTGCCGCGGATGAGGTCGAGCGTCGGCGGGACGCTCCGCGCCCACGCCTCGACGGCGGTCTCGGCGGCGGCCCGGTCGGGCGCCTGCCGGTAGTGGACCGCGAAGAGCGAGCCCTTGGGCTCGACGACCACGCCCGCCATCGCGGGCACCGACGCGCGGAGCCGGGCGACCGTGTCGGGGTTGGCGGCGTGCGCGTCGCCGGCAGCCGGCCCCGGCTGGCCGGGGTCGAACGCCTCGGCGGGGCGTCCCCACTCCGCGCCGTGGAGTCCGACGGCGCGGAGACCGTCGGGCGCTGCGCCCATCAGCCGTCCGAGCGTGGCGAGGTCGCGTCCGGTGACGACCACCGTCGGGTGGCGGGCGGCGAGGCGCGGCAGCAGCGCCGGCACGTCGGGGTGCGGCACCGCCCGCGCGGGGTCGTCCACGATGGGCGCCAGCGTGCCGTCGTAGTCGAGCAGCAGGAGCGGGCGCGCCGGGCGGGGCGGCTCAGGCATCGGCGCCGACGGGCTCGGCCTCCTCCGGCGCGTCGTCGGCCACAACGGCCGGGGCGGCCTCCGGTGCCGTGCCGAGGGCGTCGAGGAAGCCCGCGGCCCAGTCGTGCACGTTGAGGCGCCGGACGGTCGCCTTGAGCGGCGCGATGCGCTCCCGCCGCTCGTCGAGCGTGAGGTGGAGGGCCTGGTGGAGCGCGAGCGCCAGCGCGTCGGTGTCGTACGGGTTGACGCGGATCGCCCCGTCGAGGTAGTCGGACGCGCCGGTGAGCTCCGACAGGACGAGCGCGCCCGGCTGGTCGGTCCCCCGCGAGCCGCCCGAGACGGCCGCGAACTCGTGGGCGACGAGGTTCATGCCGTCGCGCAGCGGCGTGACCAGCCCCACGTCGGCGGCGCGGTAGAGCACGGCGAGCTCGTCGGGCGCGAACGAGCGGTAGCGGTAGATCACCGGCACCCACGCCCCGCGCGAGAAGCGCCCGTTGATGCGCCCGACGGCCTCGTCCACGTCCCGCTTGAGGCGGTCGTAGGCCGGCACGCCGGTGCGGCTGGGCGTCGCCACCTGGTAGAGGATCACGCGGTCGTGGAGCTCGGGGTAGAGCTCGAGGAAGCGCTCGAAGGCCTCCAGGCGCAGCAGCAGGCCCTTGGTGTAGTCCAGCCGGTCGATCCCGAGGACGAGCTGCACGTCGCCGTGGTGCATCCCGCCGAGGTCGGCGCGGAGGGCGTGCGCCTCGCGGATCGTCTGCGGGTCGTCGGCCATCGCCTCGAACGATTCGACGTCGATCCCGATGGGGTGGGCGGCCGTCTCGATGCGCCGCCCCTGCCACTCGACGGCCGTCCCGTCGAGGCGGGCGCCGACGAGGTCGCGCGCGGCCTCGCGGAAGTTCTCGGCGTAGCCCTCGGTGTGGAAGCCGATGCGGTCGGCGCCGAGGACGCCGCGCAGCAGCGCGCGCGCGCTCGGGACGATGCGGAAGACCTCAGGCGCCGGCCACGGCACGTGCCAGAAGAATCCGATGCGTGCGTCGGGACGCGCCGCGCGCAGCCCCTCCGGCGCGAGCATCAGGTGGTAGTCGTGGACCCAGAAGCGCGCACCCGGCGGCGCGGCCTCCAGCGCTGCCGCTACGAAGCGGTCGTTGACCGCCCGGTAGGCGTCGCGGAAGCTGCGCTCGGGCTCGACGTGGTGCACGAGGTAGTGCGAGACGGGCCACAGCACGCGGTTGGCCATGCCCTGGTAGTAGGCCTCGACCTCGTCGGCGCTCAGCGGCACGCGGTAGAGCGTGAAGCCGGCGGCGTCGCCGGGTACGTCCTGCACGGGCGGCGCCCCGGCGTGCCGGGGCAGGTTCTCGTCGCCGGGCTCGGACATCGCGATCCACGCGCCGCCGTGGGCGTCCAGCACCGGCAGCAGCGCCGTCGCGAGGCCGCCCAGCGCGGGCGCCCACCCGCCGTCGGGCGTGGGGCGCAGCGGGGCGCGGTTGGCGAGGAGAACGAGCGACACGGAACGCAGCGGAAGGACTCCGCAAACGCCCCGGAGGCCGTTTCGGTTCGATTCGCCTAACCGGCAGGCCTGGCCCGACCTACAGGAACGCCCCGATCACGGCGAATCCGGCGAGCGCCACGCCGCCGGCGGCGAGTGCGTACGGAAGCTGTGTGCGGACGTGCGCGACGTGGTCGGTCGCGGCCGCGAGGCTGGACATGATGGTGGTGTCCGAGATCGGGCTCGCGTGGTCGCCGAAGACGCCGCCGGCGAGGCTCGCCGCGAGGAACGGCGCCGCCGGCAGGCCCGCCGCCGCCGCCGCCGGCACCGCGATCGGGATCAGGATGGCAAACGTGCCCCAGCTGGTGCCGGTCGAGAAGCTGACCACGGCGCCGGTGAGGAAGATCAGCGGCAGGAAGACTGCCGGCGGCAGCGCGCCGGCCAGCAGGTCGGCCACGAACGGACCCGCGCCGAGCTCGCGCGTGACGCTCCCGAGGGCGAGCGCGAGCAGCAGGATCAGCGCCATGCCGAGCATCCCGCCGGCGCCGCGCAGGCCGAGGGCCGTCAACTCGGTGACGCTCATCGCGCGGCCCGGCCCGTCGGTGCGGCGCTGCGCGAGCAGCAGCGCCCACGCGGTCGCGAGCCCGGCCAGGACCGCCCAGAGGACGCTCGTGCTGCCCGAGCCCGCGAAGAGGTCGCCCTCGCCGGTGACGAGCAGCCCGACGGGCATCATCGCCACCAGCACGGCGAGCGGCAGCAGCATGTTGATGGCGCGCGGCGCGACGTGCGCCAGCGGCGCCGGGATGAGCGCCCGCTCGTCGACGGCCGGCACGGCGTCGTCGTCGGCGATGCGACCGGTGGCGGCGCGCGCCTCGGCGGCGCGCATCGGGCCGAACGCCCAGCCGGTCCACGCGACGCCCAGCGCCAGCAGCAGCGCGGCGACGGCATAGAGGTTCATCGGCACGGCCTCCACGAAGAGGCGGATCGGCTCGGACACGCCCTGGTCGGCCAGCAGCGCCAGCACGTAGGCGCCCCACGCGTTGAGCGGGATCAGGATGCAGACCGGCGCGCTCGTCGAGTCGATCAGGTAGGCCAGCATCTCGCGGCTGCTGCGGTGGCGGTCGAAGAGCGGGCGCGAGACGGCGCCGGCGACGAGGCACGTGATGTTGCTCTCGATGAAGACCACCACGCCGACGAGCGCCGCCAGCATCCGCGCGCCGCGCGGGGAGCGGACGATCCCGCGCCGCTCGATCCAGTCCACGAAGCCGCGCACGCCGCCCGACGCCTCGACGGTCGCGATCAGCGCGCCGATGACGAGCGTGAAGAGCAGCACCTTGGTGTTGCCGCCGTCCGCGAAGACCGCGACGAGCCCGTCGATGGCCCCGCCGAGGCCGGCGGCGGGGTTGCCGCCGGCGAGCAGCGTGTAGCCCAGCCAGACGCCGGCGCCGAGCGAGAGGTACACCTGCCGCGTGGCGACGGCCAGCCCGATGGCGACGAGCGGCGGGAGGAGGCTGGTCCAGGACGGGTCCATCGGCAGAGGGGCGGGCGCGGCGGAGTCTACGCCCGCCGCGTCCGCGCCCCTACCGTTGTCGCTACAGCCGCGTGATCCTCCGCGTGACGATGGCCTCGCCGGCGCGCAGCCGCACGACGTAGACGCCGGCCGCCAGCCGGGCATCCAGCGTGAACGTGTGCACGCCGGCCGGAAGGCGACCCGGCACCAGCAGCGACACGCGCCGGCCGAGCACGTCGAAGACATCGACCGACACGTCGGCGGCCTCAGGCAGCGTCACCCCGACGCGCGCGGCGCCGCGCGACGGGTTGGGCGAGACGCGCAACTCGGGCGCGGGGACAGGGGCGTCTGGCGGGGGCGCGTCCGCGGCGACCGGGAACAGCGCGCTGGCCGCCAGCACGTAGGCCCGCCCGCCCCTCCCCTCGTGCGGCGCGCCGACGAACAGGTCCTCGTAGTTGTCATCGTCGACAGAACCACCTGCGCCGACGACCACGGTCCCGAAGCGACCGCCGAGGGCGCGGTCGCGGCTGACGTACGTGAGCAGCAGCTCGCCGGTCTCTCCCTCGAACACGTACACGGCACCGCCAGCATCGTCTCCCGGGCGATCGCGCGGGGCGCCGACGGCGAGGTCCACACCGCCGCGACGGTCGAGGTTGCCCGCGAGGGCAACCGTCGCGCCAAAGCTCGCGTTCGTCGAGCCCGAAGGGCTGGCCAGAGTGCGCGCGACCGCGCCCGTCGTGGCACGGAACAGGTGGACGCGTCCGCCGCTCTCGCCCGGTGCGCCGACGGCGAGGTCGGGCGCCCCGTCTTCGGAGACGACACCGAGCCGGTCCACGGCTGTGCCGAAGCCGCCGTCGGCGACCTCGGCCGGCGAGACGATCGTGCGCAGCCACGCGCCCGTCACGCCGCTGAAGAGGTGCACGCGCCCGGCCCCGCCGGGGCTGGCGCCGGGGCTCTCGTTCGGTGCGCCCACGGCGAGGTCGGACACGCCGTCGCCGTCGAGATCACGCGCGCGGCCGACGGCGCCGCCGAAGAGGCCGCCGCTCTCTGGCGTGGGGCTGCTGAGGCCGAAGAGCAGGTTCCCGGTGGCGCCGCTGAAGGCGAACGCCCGGCCCGGTCCGCCGCCTCCAGGCGCTCCCACGAGCAGGTCGGGCACGTCGTCGCCGTCCACGTCGGGCATGCTGGAGACCGCGCTCCCGAAGTTGCTGCCGGCTGACGGCGCCGGATGGTTGAGCGGACGCAGCACGGTGCCGGTCCGCCCGCTGAGCACGAAGGCACGCCCGGCGCGTCCGGCACCGCTCCAACTCGCGTTGGGCGCCCCGGCGAGGAGGTCGTCTACGCCGTCGCCGTTGAGGTCGCGCACGGCCGCGAGTGCGGCGCCGAACGCGTTCGCTCCGCTCGGCGTGGGCACCACGTAGCGCAGGACGCCCGACGTGCCGTCGAAGACGGTCACCCTGTGGAGCAGCGGGTTGCCGACGGCGACGTCCGGGCGGCCGTCGTCGGCTCCGGCGGCCATCGTGGCGACCGATGACCCGTGGGACGACGAGTACGGGCTCACGGGTTGCCAGAGCGGGAGCGGGTAGTCGCGCGGGACCGTTCGGCCGATGCCGGCATACACCACCACGGCACCGTCCCTGCTCAGCGGCAGTCCGAGCACCAGGTCCGGGAGGCCGTCGCCGTCGGCGTCGCCGGCCGTCGCGACGACGCCGGACGAACCGCCGTACTCCTGTGGGCGCGGGGGCTGGAGGAATCCCACCACGTCGCCCGTGACCTCGCCGAAGAGGTACACGACGCCGCTCCCTGTCGGCGTGCCGAACGGGTTCTCGCGCGAGGCGAAGACGGCGATCTCGGCCTCCCCGTCGCCGTCGGTGTCCCCGAGCCGCGCAACGGAGGCCCCGAAGTTTCCGTTCGGGATCGCCTCGGGCGACAGGAGGTAGTCCGCGATGGTCCCGGTCGCGCCGTCGAAGAGCAGCACGGCACCGCATCGCTGGTTGAACTGGCACGCGTAGCCGCCCGGTATCCCGACAGCGAAGTCAGGGCGCCCGTCGTCGTTGCGGTCCAGGAGAGGCACCGGGCGTGGGCCCGGGTAGGGAGCAGGATACCCGGACGGGAGCTGGACATCGAAGCGGGTCGTGCCGTCGGCCGCGTCGAGGCTGTGGACACGGCCCCGCCCCTGGTCGTACGACCCGACGAGCAGGTCTGGAAGGCCGT
>Ga0209053_1001123_pt1 | contig 13800 bp, 13 predicted proteins | sample EBPBio152010_DNA_FD_185864 | JGI IMG/M metagenome (GOLD analysis project Ga0209053, IMG submission 185864) | Wastewater treatment Type I Accumulibacter community from EBPR Bioreactor in Madison, WI, USA - Reactor 1_7/15/2010_ DNA (SPAdes)... | ecosystem: Engineered > Bioreactor > EBPR >... | reverse complement strand
GACGACGGCCACCGGCAAGAGCCCGGTCCTCGAGATCGAGGGCGTGCCCACGGCGACGACCGCACCGGCGACGAGCCACTACGTCGTGGCCGCCGAGGCCTCCACGCGCGAGGCCTACCTCCTCGTCGACACCGACGGCCTCGCCGGCGAGATCGGCGTCTTCGCCGGCGACGTGCTCGTCGGCGCCGCCCGCGTCGCCGGTGCCACCACCGAGGTCGTCGTCTTCGGCGCCGACCTCGAGGACGGCGCTCCGCTCGCCGTCCGCCACTTCGACGGCGTCGAGACGACGCTCGCCGCGACGGCCTTCGCCGACGGCGAGGAGATCGCCATCGCCAAGGGCGCGGCCGCCGGTGCGGCGGTGACGCTGCGCGTGGCACCGAACCCGACGGCGGGCACGGCCGTGGTGCGCGTCTCGGCGCCGGCCGAGGTCTCGGTCTACGACGTGCTGGGCCGCCGCGTGGCGGACCTCGGCACGGTCGAGACGGAGGCGCGGTGGGACGCGTCGGGCGCGTCGCCGGGCGTGTACGTGGTGCGCGCGACGAGCGCGTCGGGCGTCGAGAGCGTCCGCGTGACGGTGTCGCGCTAGGCGGCGTCGCCGGCCGGTGACGGCCGATGACGGAGCGCGCGGGCGGCGGGGAGCGATCCTCGCCGCCCGCGACCGTTTCGGGCCACCGCCTTTTCATCAACTTGCGGTCACCGGAATCCGCCGCCCGGTGTCTACACTTGCCGCCTCTCCCCTTCCCCTCTCCCGATGACGCTTCGTCTCGCCCTGACCGCCCTCGCGGTCGTCCTCGCCGCGCTGCCCGCTCAGGCGCAGCTGGTGGAGGAGAACTTCGACTACACCGCCGCCTCCGCCCTCGTCGGGCAGGGTGGCTGGGCCCAGACCGGCACGACCACGACCAACCCGATCACGGTCACCAGCAGCGGCCTCACGTTCGCCGGCTACCCGTCCGTTACCGGCAACGCGGTGGCGCTCGTCACCTCGGGTCAGGATGTGAACCTCTCGTTCACGCAGCAGACCTCGGGCACCGTCTATGCGGCGGCGCTCGTCAACACGTCGGCGGTCGGTTCGGGTGACTACTTCCTGCACTTCACGCAGGCGCCGATCACGAGCAACATCTTCCTCGGCCGCACCTTCGCCCGCGTGTCGGGCGGCGAGGTCCAGTTCGGCATCGGCAAGACGAGCACGTCGTCCACGTACGCGACGGAGACCTACCCGCTCAACACGACCGTACTCGTCGTGCTGAAGTACGAGTTCGTCACCGGCACGACCAACGACATCGCCTCGATCTACACGTTCGGCGTCGACGACGACTTCTCGACCGAGCCCCTCGCGCCCAACGCAAGCAACACGGCCGGCACCGACGCCACCAACCTCGGCTTCGTCAACCTCCGCCAGGGCAGCACCACCGCCGGCGTGTCGCCGACGTTGACGCTCGACGGCCTCCGCGTCGCCACGTCGTGGGGCGACCTCTTCCCGGCGCCGGCGCCGACGGCGTTCACGTTCGTCGCGCCGACGGCCACGTCGAGCTACCGCGCCGGCGGCTCCCTCAAGCCCATCTGGACCACCACCCCCGCCGGCGGCGCCGGCGACGTCACCGTCACGCTCCGCAAGGGCGGCGTCGACGTCGCGACGATCTACACCGGCCCCAACCTCGAGCAGCCCGACTTCGGCGCCGCGCGCTACACCATCCCGCTCGCCACGCCGGCCGGGACGGACTACACGGTCTACGTCGAGCTCGACGCCGACCCGCTCGTCAACGCCGAGAGCGACGCGTTCGAGATCACCGCGCCGCCGGTCGCCGTCACCGCCCCCGCCGGCGGCGAGGTCTTCACGGTCGGCCAGACGACGACGGTCACGTTCGTGACCAACGGCTTCACCGGCCCGGTCCGCGCCCGCGTCTACATCCGCCGCAATGGGCTCACCGGTAGCACGCGCCTCGCCGACGAGCGCGACTCCGACGGCTCGGTCGACGTGACGCTGCCCCTCGACATCACGGCGGCCGACGACTACTTCATCCTCGTCCGCGCCACCGACGGCACGACGAGCGCCAACGGCAAGAGCGGCGTCTTCGAGATCCAGAGCCCGCTGCGCGCCGCCTCGGCGCCGACGACGAGCCACTACGTCGTCACGGCCGAGGCGTCCACGCGCGAGGCCTACCTCCTCGTCGACACCGACGGCCTCGCCGGTGAGATCGGCGTCTTCGCCGGCGACGTGCTCGTCGGCGCCGCCCGCGTCGCCGGCGCCACGACCGAGGTCGTCGTCTTCGGCGCCGACCTCGAGGACGGCGCCCCGCTGGCGGTCCGCCACTTCGACGGCGTCGAGACGACGCTCGCCGCGACGGCCTTCGCCGACGGCGAGGAGATCGCCATCGCCAAGGGCGCGGCGTCGGCGTCGGCGCTCGTCGTCGCCGCCTCGCCGAACCCGACGACGGCCGTCGCCACGGTCCGCGTCTCGTCGCCGGCCGAGGTGTCGGTCTACGACGTGCTGGGCCGCCGCGTGGCGGACCTCGGCACGGTCGAGACGGAGGCGCGCTGGGACGCGTCGTCGGCCGCGCCGGGCGTCTACGTCGTCCGCGCCACGGGCGCCGAGGGCACGTCGACGGTCCGCGTGACGGTGTCGCGCTGAGCCGTGTCGCCGGCCGGTGACGGCCGGACGAGCGCGCGCGGGCGGCGGGGAGCGATCCTCGCCGCCCGCGACCGTTTCGGGTCGCCGGTCGAGCCGCCGGTGGCGACGGCGAGCCGGACGTGCCTACACTTGGGGGTCCCTTCCCATCCTCCGTTCCCTCCATGCGGTTTCTACGACACACCCTCCTGGCCCTCGCGGTCGCCCTCCTCGCCGTCCCGGCGCAGGCGCAGCTCGTCGCCGAGACCTTCGACTACCCGACCGGCGACCCGCTCACCAGCCACGGCTACACGGCGCACAGCGGCGCCGGCCTGTCGCCGGTCGTCGTCACCAACGTCAACCTGACGTTCCCGGGCTACCCGACCAACGGCGGCTTCGCCACGCAGTCGGTCAGCGGCAGCGGTTCGCGCGAGGACGTCCACCGGACGTTCCCGGCCGTCGGCGCCGGCTCGTCGGTCTACGCCGCGATGCTGGTGCGCGTGGACGCGGCCACCACCACCGGCGAGTACCCGTTCCACCTCGGTGCGAACCCGCTGGGCTTCAATTTCCGCGCGCGCATGATGGTGCGGACGACGGCCGGCGGCGCGGTCGAGTTCGGCATCTCCAAGGTCGGCGGCGCCACGACGGCCGTGTGGGCGCCGACGACGTACGCGATCGGCGAGACGGTCCTCGCGGTCGTCCGCTACGACATCGGCCCCGGCGCGGCCGACGACGTGGCGAGCCTGTACGTGTTCGGCGCGGCCGACGACTACAGCACCCAGCCGGGCGCGCCCGACGCGACCGACAGCGCGGGGACCGACACGATCTCGTCGCTCGCCTCGTTCGCCTTCCGCCAGCACAGCCAGGCGCACACGGTCACGTTCGACGGCGTGCGCGTCGGCACGTCGTGGGCGCACGTCCTGACCGAGGCGTCGGGCTTCACGTTCGTCACGCCCACGGGCACGTCCAGCTACACGGCCGGCACGTGGCTCAAGCCGATCTGGGCCTCCACGCCGGCCGGCGCCGGCGGCGACGTGACCGTCACGCTCCGCCAGGGCGGCACCGACCTCGCGGTCCTCTACCAGGGGCCCAACATGGTGCAGCCGTACTTCGGCGCGGGGCGCTACCTGCTGCCGCAGACCCTCGCCGGCGGCGCGGACTTCACGGTCTACGTCGAGCTCGACAGCAACCCGGCCGTCAACGCCGAGAGCGACGCGTTCACGGTGGTCCCCGCGCCGGTGCTGGTGTTCTCGCCGGCGCCGGGCGGCCCCTACACGGCCGGCGAGCCGCAGACCGTCCAGTTCGCGACCAGCGGCGTCCCGACGCCGCAGCGCGCCAACGCCTTCCTCCGCCGCATCGGCGAGGCCGGCTCGGTGATGCTCGGCAGCGAGACCAGCTCCGACGGGACGCTCGATGTCACGATCCCGTCCGATGCGACGGCCGGGGACGGCTACTTCGTGCTGCTGCGCGTCAAGGCCGGCGGGGACACCTACCGCGGGCGCAGCGGCCTCTTCGCCATCGCCGGGCCGGCAAACGGGACGGCCCCGCAGCCGACCCACTTCGTCGTCGGCGCCCCGCTCACCGAGCGCGAGGCGTGGCTGGAGGTCCGCACCGACCTGCGCGACGGCGCCGAGGTCGGCGTCTTCGCCGGCGACGTGCTCGTCGGCGCGGCGCTTGTACGGGACGGCGTCGCCGCCGTGGCGGTGCGGGGCGGCGACCTCGAGGACGGGGAGGCGCTGAGCCTCCGCGCCTTCGACGGCGTCGAGACGACGCTCGCCGCGATGGCCGTGACCGACGTCGAGGGCGACGCGGCCGCGCTCGTCTTCGCCGACCTCGCCGAGCTGACCGTCGAGACCGCCAGGGGCGCGACGGCGGCCGACCCGGCGGTGACGCTGCGCGTGGCGCCCAACCCGACGGCGGGCACGGCCGTGGTGCGCGTCTCGGCGCCGGCCGAGGTCTCGGTCTACGACGTGCTGGGCCGCCGCGTGGCCGACCTCGGCACGGTCGAGACGGAGGCGCGGTGGGACGCCTCGGGCGCGTCGCCGGGCGTGTACGTGGTGCGCGCGACGAGCGCGTCGGGCGTCGAGAGCGTCCGCGTGACGGTGTCGCGCTGAGCCGCGTCGCCGGCCGGTGACGGCCGATGACGGAGCGCGCGGGCGGCGGGGAGCGATCCTCGCCGCCCGCGCGCGTTCCGGGCGCCGGGCACGCCGCGATGGGCTGACGGAGTGCGCGCCGTCCCCTACATTGGCGGCGCCGACCTTCGGTTGGCGTCGCCGGCCCTCCCGTCGGCCTCCCCTCTGCCCGCCCGCCGATGACCTCCGATCCCGCCGACGCGCCCGTGACGCGCGCAGAGCTCCACGCGGCCGTGTCGGCCGCCGTCACCGAGGCGCTCCGCGCGCAGCGCGACTGGATGCGCGACGTGGTGCAGGAGGCGCTGGAGAGCGCCGCGCACGACGAGGCCCGCCGTGAGGCGGAGTTCCACGCCGCGCTGCGCGACTCGCGCAAGGGCTTCCCGCCGGCGCTCGGCCGCGCGTGACCGGCCGCGCGTGAGGCGGCGGCGGGCGGGCGTATCCTTCGCCGCACCTTCCGCCGCCCGATGCTCCCGCCCCCGCCCCCGCTGCGTCGCCTGCTGCCGGCGCTCGCGCTCGTCTTCTTCGCCGCCCCGGCGCTCGCCCAGCCGGCGGCGCTCACCCCGTCGGCCTCGCAGCTCACGCCCGAGCGCCTCTGGGCCATCCAGCGCGTCGGCGGCGCGGCCGTCTCGCCCGACGGGCGGACGGTCACCTACGGCCTCTCCACCCCCGACGTGGCGGCCAACCGCTCGTCGTCGGCCGTCTGGCAGGTGCCGACCGCCGGCGGCGCGCCGGCGCTCGTCGGCGCGGGCTCGGAGGCCGTCTGGCTCGCGTCCGGCGCCCTGCTCTACAGCAGCGCCGACGGCGGGCGCCGCACGACCGACGGCCGCACGATCACCGGCCTGCCGCCGGACGCCGAGACCGTCGAGATCGCGCCCACCGGCGACTACGTGGCCTACACGCGGCGGGTCCGGCTGGACCCCGCGCCGACGGAGCGCTACCCGGACCTCCCGCAGACGACGGTCCGCATCCACGACGACCTGATGCTGCGCCACTGGACGCAGTGGGCCGACGGCACGTACTCGCACCTCTTCGTCGCGCCGTTCGACCTGGCGACGATGACCGCCGGCGAGGGCGTGGACGTGATGCCGGGCCGGCGCGTCCACACGCCCGTGCCGCCGTTCGGCGGGGCCGAGCAGATCGCGTGGCACCCCGACGGGCGCCGCATCGCCTACACGGCCAAGGAGGCCGACGGGACGGCCTTCGCGACGAGCACCAACACCGACGTCTTCCTCTACGACGTGCGCACTCGCGCGACGCGCAACCTGACCGAGGGAATGCCCGGCTACGACGTCGAGCCCGCCTTCTCGCCCGACGGGCGGATGCTGGCGTGGAACTCGATGGCACGCGACGGCTTCGAGGCCGACCGCAACCGGCTCTTCGTGATGTCGCTGGAGAGCGGCGTCGCGCGCGAGCTGTCGGCCGGCTTCGACCGCAACGCGAGCCACCCGGTCTGGCTGCCGGCCGGCGACGCGCTGCTCTTCACGACCGAGACCGGCGGGACGGTACAGCTCTACACGGTCGCCCTGCGCGGCGGCGCGCCGCGCGCCGTCACGTCCGGCGACCACAACATCACCGAGGTCGCCGTCGGCGGGCCGGCCGGCGCGCCGGTCGTCGTCGTGGGCCGCCAGAGCATGACGGCGCCGACCGACCTCTACCGCGTGGACCTCGCCACCGGCGCGATGACGCCGCTGACGACGCACGGCGCCGAGGGCCTCGCCGGCCTCGCGATGCCGACGACGCACCGCCGCACGGTGAGGACGAGCGACGGACAGGAGATGCTCGTCTGGGAGGTGCGCCCGCCGAACTTCGACCCGTCGCGCCGCTACCCGGCGATCCTCTACATGCAGGGCGGCCCGCAGAGCGCGCTGACGCAGTTCTTCTCGTACCGCTGGAACCTCGCGGCGCTCGCGAGCCAGGGCTACGTGGTCGTCGCGCCCAACCGGCGCGGGATGCCCGGCCACGGCGCGGCGTGGAACGACCAGATCTCGCAGGACTGGGGCGGGCAGGCCATGACCGACCTCCTGTCGGCCATCGACGCCGTCGCCGCCGAGCCGTACGTGGACCGCGAGCGCCTCGCGGCCGTCGGTGCCTCGTTCGGCGGCTACTCGGCCTTCTGGCTCGCCGGCCACCACGAGGGGCGCTTCAAGACGCTCGTCGCCCACGCCGGCATCTTCCACCTCGAGAGCATGTACGCCTCGACGGAGGAACTCTTCTTCGTGGACTGGGACCTCGGCGGGCCGTACTGGGGCACGCCGCGCCCGGCGAGCTACGACCGCTTCTCGCCCCACCGCTACGTGACCAACTGGACCGCGCCGATGCTCATCACGCACGGCGACCTCGACTTCCGCGTCCCGCTGGAGCAGAGCCTCCAGGCGTACACGGCGCTCCGCCTGCGCGGGCTGGAGGGCCGGCTGGTGACGTTCCCGAACGAGGGCCACTGGATCAACCGCCCGCAGAACAGCCTCGCGTGGCACCGCGAGTTCTACGGCTGGCTCCGGGAGCATCTCCAGACGGCCCACACGCCGCCGATCCGCCCCGGCGTCGCCGAGTAGCCCAATGGGTACCTCCCCACACCGAGAGTTCAGCGTCGTCATCGAACGCGACGCCGACGGCTGGTACGTCGGGTCCGTTCCCGCGCTTCCGGGCTGTCACACGCAGGCACGGTCGCTCGACGTACTGATGGAGCGGATGCGCGAGGCCATCGAGGTGTATCTCGACACCGAGACCGCGCCGCCGGCGCTCGACTTCGTCGGCGTGCAGCGCATCTCGCTGGCGGCGTGAGCCGGCGGTCTCCTCGCTTCACGGGCGCCGCACTCGTGCGGGTGCTGGAGCAGGCCGGGTTCGTCGTTCTGCGCGTCCGCGGCAGTCATCACGTCCTCCGGCACGCGGACGGACGGACAACGGTCGTCCCGGTCCATCGGGGCGAGGTCATCGGACCGGGGCTCTTCGCCAAGATCCTGCGCGACGCCGGGCTCACGGCGGACGACCTCCCATGACGCTCCCGAACCTCGTCCTCGTGGCCGGCGGCGGCGCGCTCGGCGCCGTCGCCCGCTTCGGCCTCTACGAGGCGGCCGTCCGCTGGGGCGACCGCCTGCCGTACGGCACGTGGACCGTCAACGCCGTCGGCTGCTTCCTGATCGGGCTCGTGCTGGCGTCGCCGCCGTCCGAGCGGGTCCGGCTGGCGGCCGTCGTGGGCTTCCTCGGCTCGTTCACGACCTTCTCGACGTATGCGGCCGACACGGTCGCGCTCTGGTCGGCCGGGCGGCCGGCGCTGGCCGTGGCGAACGCCGTCGGCAGCGCGGCCGTCGGCATCGCGTGCACCCTCGGCGGGCTGGCGCTCGGGCGCAGCGTCGCCGGCTGACGGCTACTCGCTCTTCGGCCCGGCGACGTACCACGCGATCAGGCCGACGACCGGGAAGAAGAACACTGCGAGACCCCAGAGGACCTTGGCGCCCTGGTCGGCGCGGCTGTTGGCGATCTGGACGAAGGCCCAGACGACGGCGACGAGGTGGAGCAGCGCACAGACGCCACCGTAGCGCGCGTCGCCGAGCACGCCGAGCGCGGTGTCGCCGCAGCCGGCAAGGACGACGGCCGCGAGGCCGGCGAGGACGAGGGGCAGGGCGCGGAACGAGCGGGTCATCGGAGTCGGGAGGGGCGGGTGGATCGGTCGGCTACCGCTGGTGGTCGCGCACGACGCGCTGGCCCCACACGAGGAAGAGCAGGATGCCGACGACGGGGATGCAGAAGAGCGCGATGAGCCCCACCTTGGCACCGACGGCGAGGTAGGTCTTCCACGTCGCGAGCGACGCCAGCAGCGCGAGCACGCCGTTGAGCACGGCGATCAGCGTCACGAGCAGCGTCTTGGCGAGCGTGGCCAGCGAGGCGGCGAGGAGCAGGGACATCGGACCGGGGAGGCGAGTCGGCCCGGCCGTACGAGCGCCCCCGCCGGCGAGTTGCACGGGCGGATTGGCGGCGGCTTGGCTTGGACGCGCGCCGAACCGCCCGCATCTTTCCCGCTGGCTGCTCCCCGCTCCCACGCCCCCTCCCGTGCGCATCGGCTCGCTCGAACTCGGCCCCCGCCCGCTCGTCCTCGCCCCGATGGAGGACGTGTCGGACCCGCCGTTCCGCCTGCTCTGCAAGCGGTACGGGGCCGACCTGCTCGTGACCGAGTTCATCTCGGCCGGCGGGCTCGCGTACGGCGCCGCGTCGAGCATCCAGAAGCTGGAGTTCTACGAGGAGGAGCGCCCAGTCTCGATCCAGCTCTTCGGCGGCGACGAGGACCAGATCGCGACGGCCGCCGCGATGGCCGACGCTCAGGCGCCCGACCTGATCGACATCAACTTCGGCTGCCCGGTCAAGAAGGTCGTCTGCCACGACGGCGGCGCGGGCGTGCTGCGCAACCTGCCCAAGATGGAGCGCATCGCCGGCGCCGTGGTGGACGCGGCCACGCGCCCGGTGACCGTCAAGACGCGCCTCGGGTGGTCCGACGACACCATCAACATCCTCGACGTGGCGCGGATGCTGGAAGACCTCGGCGTCGCGGCGCTCGCGCTCCACGCCCGCACGCGGAGCCAGATGTACCGCGGCGAGGCCCGCTGGGAGTGGTTCACGCGCGTGCGCGACGTGCTGCGCGACATCCCGCTCGTCGGCAACGGCGACGCGACGACGCCCGAGCGCGTGCGCGACATGTTCGACACCGGCGTCGACGCCGTGATGATCGGGCGCGGCGCCATCGGCAACCCGTGGATCTTCCGCGACGCGAAGGCACTGCTGGAAACCGGTGAGGTGCCGGACCCGCCGTCGTGGGAGGAGCGCGTGTCGGTCGTCGCCGAGCACCTCGCGCTCAAGTGCGCGTGGCTCGGCGAGACGAAGGGCGTGCTGGAGATGCGCCGCATGTACGGCGGCTACTTCAAGGGCCTACGCGGCGCGAGCCGCCTGCGCACGCTCCTGATGGAGGCGTTCACCGAGGCCGACGTGCGCGAGCGCCTGCTCAACTTCGACGCGACGGACGACGAGGTGGCGGTCCCGTCGGCCGGCGTGCCGCGTCCGGTGGCGCTCGCGGCGGTGCCGGCGCACCTGCCGCATAAGGCAACCGCCACTGGCCGCACTCCGCGCGACCGGCCGGCGCACGCGGCCTGACGGCGGCCGGAACGCGGCGCGTTCGTCGGGAGAAACGGGCACGCGGCGTATTCTCGGGACTCACGCTCCGGGTTGCGAGATGCTCTCCCTCGCCTGCTTTGTTCGGCGCCTGCCGTTGATTCTCGCGCTCGTTGTCGCTGCGCCCGGGTGGGCGCAGACGCCGAAGCTTCGGTACACCGTATCGCCGCAATGGAGCGGGTTCCCCGCCTGGTTCGGCTTCGCAGTCGCGCGCACCGGCGACGTGGACGGCGACGGCGAGGGGGACTTCGTGGTCGGTGGTCCTACTGAACGCGACGGCGAGGGGTCTGCCTACGTGATCAGCGGCGCAACCGGTGAGACGCTGTTCGGCTTCTCCAGCGCGACGGGGTCGGGCTTGTTCGGGTCCGCCGTCGCGGGCCTGGGCGATACGAACGGAGACGGCGTGCGCGACGTCGCCGTTGGCGCGCCGAGCGAAGGGGCCAGCGAGGAAGGCCGCGTCTATGTCTTTTCCGGCTCAACCGGCGAGACGCTGCGCCTCTTTTTCAGCCCGGTTCCTGAGATCGGAGGCGCGTTCGGGACCGCCGTGGACCCGGCCAACGACGTGGACGGCGATGGCGTCTCGGATGTCCTCATCGGCGCGCCGGGCGAGTATGTCGGGTTGACGTACGTCTTCAGTGGCGCGAATGGCTCGCTCCTGTTTGCGTTCGAGCAGTGCTGCGCCGAACTGTCGGGATTCGGCAAGACGGTGACCGGCGTGGGTGACGTGACCGGGGACGGCGTCCCGGATCTCGCGGTCGGTTCTCCGCAGGCCGGATTCGGAGGGAACGCGCGGGTCTTCGACGGAGCGGCCGGCATGCAGGTCCGCTTTATGGAGGGCTCGGATCCGGACCAGAGCGGTGCGTTCGGGTCGGCGTTGCAAGGCATCCGCGACGTGAATGGCAACGGCGTGCGCGACCTACTGATTGGCGCGCCGCTGGCGTTCGCCGGAGGCCGCGCGCATCTTCACGAGGGCGCGTCGGGCACCCGGTTGCGCACCCTCCAGAGCCCGAACGAGACGCTCTCGGGGGGGTTCGGCCGCGCCGTCGACTACACGCGCGACCTCGACGGGGACGGCACCGTCGAGGTGGTGGTCGGCGCGCCGGGTGAGACGGTCAGCGGCGTTCCGTTCGCCGGACGAGCCTACGTGTTCAGCGGGGCGACTGGCGTGATGCTCTACACGTTGGAGAGCCCGACGCCGGAGGCCGGAGGCAATTTCGGCCGTGCGGTGGCGTGGCTGGGTGACACCGAGAGCGGCGACGGGCTGGCGCTCGCCGTCGGTGCCTACCGAGAAGGCCTGTCGGGGCGGGTCCACGTCTTCGAGGTACCCGAGCGGATGCCGACGCCCGTAGATCCGGAGGCGCTACCCGCACCGGCCGCGCTGACCGTCACAATCGCCCCCAACCCCACAGCCGGCGTCACCGCGCTTACGCTGGCACTCCCCGGCGCGTCCACGGTGCGCGTGTCCGTGGCCGACGCGCTGGGCCGGCTTGTGCGGCTCGCGCACGACGGGCCGCTCCCGGCCGGTCTCCATCGCCTGCCGCTGGACGCTGACGGGCTCCCGTCCGGACTCTACGTCGTGCGCGCGGACGCCGGCGGGGCGGCCGTCATCGTGCGCCTCGCCGTCGCGCGCTGACCGGAGCGCCCGCCCAGCACCGCGGGATCGAAGGCGTCGAGCGAGTCTAGGACAAGGTCCGCGTCGGCGAGCGCATCAGCGGCGAAGCGGCCGGTGGCGACCGCCACGGCCGTCGCACCGACGGCGCGCGCGCACGCGATGTCGCGCGGCGTGTCGCCGACGACGACGAGCGTCTCGTGCACCACGTCCCGCCCGAGGTGGGCCGCCGCCCGCCGCGCCGCGACCGCCGGGAGCGCGTTGCGGTCCTCGTCGTCGCACCCGTAGGCGCCGAACGGGAAGTGCGCCTCGCCGAGCCCGATGCGCGCCACCTTGCCGAACGCCATCGGACGCAGGTTGCCCGTGAGCAGGCCCGTCGGGACGCCCGCGCGGCGGGTCCGCTCGACGGCGTCGACGGCGCCGGGGAGCGCCTCCACGCGCGCGGTCGGCAGCGAGCGGTGCATCTCCTCCTCGTAGGCGCGCACGAGGTCGGACACGCTCGCGCCGTCGGCGTCGTCCAGCAGAAGCGACGCGATCTCGCGGAAGATGGCCGGGTCGGTCTTGCCGGAGAACTCGACGGCGGCGGTGTCCACGGTCCGGCCGTGGACGCGCTCGATGGCGCGGTGGACAGCCGCGCGGCCCACGCCGTGGCCCTGCAGCAGGGTACCGTCGATGTCGAAGAGGACGACCATGCGAGCGCGAGGGTCAGAGGCCCATGAACCAGAAGATGCCGGCGACGATGGCCGCCGCGCCGAGCGCGAGCGGCAGCCAGCCGATGGCGAACGAGCCGTCGGGCTGCTTCGTCCCCGGCGCGATCACGATGCCCGCCCCGAAGCCGACCGCGAAGGGTCCGACGCCCAGCAGGAGTTGCGGCACCGCGCCCGAGCGCTGGAGGAGCACGACGGTGAGAGCGACGAGCCCGAGCCCGACGAGGGCCATCCCGAGGCCGAGGGCGCGGCGCCCGCCGCGGGTGCCGAGCAGACGAGTGGCGGAGGAGGACATGGCGACAGACAGGCGGCAGCGGTCGTTCGTAGCGTACCACTGGATTCCCGCCCCTGCCAATGCCGACGCCCCCCGCCCAGCCCAGCCTCTTCGACGATGCCACCCCCCCCTCCAGGGAGGGGTCCCCGGCGCAGCCGGTGACGGAGGAGCACGCAACGCCGTCCGATGAGGGGACGCCACCGGTCGGCACCGCGGACGAGGCCGCTCCATCGTCCACCGAGACGCTCTTCCTCGCCGACGCGCTCGCGCTGGCCTACCGCGCCTTCTTCTCGATGAAGAACGCGACGCTGACCACGCCCGACGGCGCGACCGACACGCGCGCGGTCTACGGCTTCGCGACGGCGCTCCTGAAGCTGCTCGAAGACCACACGCCCGAGCACATCGGCGTCGTGTTCGACGCCGCCGGCGACCGGGGGACGTTTCGCTCCGAGATCTACGACGCCTACAAGGCGCACCGCCCGCCGATGCCCGACGGCATCGCCGACGCGCTGCCGTTCATCAAGCGGATGGTTGCGGCGTTCGACATCCCCGTCGTGGAGGTGCCGGGCGTCGAGGCCGACGACGCGATCGGGACGCTCGCGCGCCGCGCGCAGAGCGAGGGCGTCGACGTCGTCATCTTTTCGCCCGACAAGGACTTCCGCCAGCTCCTCGCGGACCGCGAGACCGGCGACGACGGGCGCGAGCGCGGGGCGGTCCACATGCTGCGCCCGCCCTACATGGGCGAGACGTTCGACCGCGAGACGCCCGATACCTTCCGCGCGAAGTACGGTGGGCTGGAGCCGGCGCAGTTCGTGGAGCTGCTCGCGCTGATGGGCGACACCGCCGACAACGTCCCCGGCGTGCCGGGCATCGGCGAGAAGTCGGCCGTGTCGCTCGTGGCCGAGTACGGAACCGTCGAGCGGCTGATCGAGCACGCCGCAGAGCTTCCCGGCAAGCGGGCGCGCGAGGGCCTGACCCAGCACGCCGACGCCGCGCGCCTCAGCCGCCGCCTCGTGGAGATCGACTGCGGCGTGCCGCTCGTCGGGCCCGACGGCACGCCGCTGGACTGGCACGCGCTCCGCCGCACCGACCCCGACGTCGAGGCGCTCGACGCGCTGTTCAACGAGCTCGGCTTCGGCGGGCGCCTCCGGTCGCGCGTGCGCGATTACGCCGCCGGCCGCCTCCGCCAGCGCGCCGACGGCAAACCCGGCCGCGCCTACACCACGCTGCCCGACGACGACCCGTCGCTCGCGTTCGACTTCGGTCCGTACGAGCCCGTCGCTGCGCTCGACACGTCGGGCGTGGATTACCACACG
>Ga0209053_1001122_pt1 | contig 13828 bp, 13 predicted proteins | sample EBPBio152010_DNA_FD_185864 | JGI IMG/M metagenome (GOLD analysis project Ga0209053, IMG submission 185864) | Wastewater treatment Type I Accumulibacter community from EBPR Bioreactor in Madison, WI, USA - Reactor 1_7/15/2010_ DNA (SPAdes)... | ecosystem: Engineered > Bioreactor > EBPR >... | reverse complement strand
TCACCATATTCGTAGCACCGGGGCCGATGGAGGTGGTGCAGGCCATCATGCGGCGACGGCGCGATTGTTTCGCGAAGGCAATCGCGGCATGCGCCATGGCCTGCTCGTTATGAGCCCGGAACGTTGGAAAGGTGTCGCGTGCGCCATGCAGCGCCTCGCCGAGGCCCGCGACGTTGCCATGGCCGAAAATGGCCCAGCATCCGGCAAAAATCGGCAGGGTTTCGCCACGAAATTCTGTGTTTTGCACACTGAGATAGCGCACAAGTGCTTGCGCAGCAGTAAGGCGAAGGCTCGCCATGATGGGAATTCCCCCTTCGGAATCGGCGCTTCCGCCGTTTGTTTGCCGGCATCGTAAGGCCGGATGATGGCCCATTTCAACCGCGAGGTCGGGTCGAATTTTCCGACAATTTGAACGAAACTCGACAATCCGCTTAACAGAATTTCGAAACTTGAAGCGTAAGCAAAGGGCACATCAAGAGTTTTGCGTTCGGACAGCCCATCATGGCGATCGAGATCGCGGCGGAACCCCGCCGTCAGACCGGATTAGGCTTCTATCTGCGATCGGCGCTGACCCGCCTGTCGAAGACCAAGCTGATCAGCCTCGTGCTGATGGTGGATCTCGCCTCCCTCTGGGGGCTTGGTCTGCTGGCGCTGATGGCCCGGTCTCCCGCGACCATGTATGACAGCCTGGTGCCGCCGATCACCATTGCTTTGGTGCCGTTGCTGGCGGTCTACATCATGCAGCGGATCTGGGCCTACACAATCCCGTCGCTTGGCGCGCTGGTGCGACAGGTGCGGGCGTTGCTGATTGCCATCGGCGGCTCCTTCGTGCTGGTGATGGGTCTGTATTTCGTTATCAATATCAACATGATGGCTGAACGACCTTGGCTCATCCTCTGGGCGAGCCTCGTGGTGCTTGTGCTTGTGCCGTTCCGTCTTCTGGTCAGCCGCGTGGTAGCGACGGCCGAAAAGCGGGGCGAACTCGCGCGGCGCGCGGTGATCGTCGGTGGCGGCAAGGCTTCGGAAGATCTCATCGGCCGGCTGGAAAAGACCGGCGAGCGGGCCATTCGCATTCTCGGCCTCTTCGATGATCGGGGCGGCGAGCGTTCGCCGGATGAAGTGGGCCGCTATCGCAAGATCGGCACCTTCGAGGAACTCGAGACCTATTGCCGTGAGAATGCGGTGGATCTGCTCATCATCGCGCTGCCGCCCTCGGCGGAGGAGCGCATCCTGCACCTGCTGAAGAAGCTGTGGCAGCTGCCGGTGGATGTGCGCATCGCGGCCCATAGCTCGAAGCTCAAGCTTTCGAAGCGCGCCTATACCTATATCGGCGATGTGCCTTTCCTTGCGGTGTTCGATCGCCCGCTTTCGGATTGGAACGCTGCTGTGAAAGCGATTTTCGATCGCGTCGTCGCGGCTCTGGCGTTGGTCTGCCTCTCGCCGCTGATGCTACTCGTGGCTTTGGCGATCAAGCTCGATTCCAAGGGGCCGATTTTCTTCCGGCAGCAGCGCTTCGGCTTCAACAACAACCTGATCGGGGTCTACAAGTTCCGCTCGATGTATGCCGATCAGGCAGACATGCACGCCCGCAAGCAGGTGACGAAGGATGATCCGCGCGTCACGCGTGTCGGTCGCTTCATCCGCAAGACCTCGCTTGATGAATTGCCGCAGCTCATCAATGTTTTGCGGGGCGAGCTGAGCCTTGTTGGCCCCCGCCCGCATGCCACCCAGACCATGGCCGCGAACCAGCTGTATCAGGATGTCGTGGGTGGTTATTTCGCCCGCCATCGCATGAAGCCGGGCATCACCGGCTGGGCGCAGGTGAATGGCTGGCGCGGCGAGACCGACACGATCGAGAAGATCGAGCGGCGCGTGGAGCATGACCTCTACTATATCGAGAACTGGTCGCTCGCGCTCGATCTCTACATCCTCACGATGACGCCCTTCGCGCTGCTGAACCTGAAGAACGCCTATTGAGGCGGGGCGGGGCTTGCCAGCCCTCGCCACCTGCGGCAACTCTGGGAGGCAGTTGCCGGAGGCCCTGATGCAGATCGTTGATCTTGACCTTGAAACCGTCCGTGAGGGCCTGGCGGATGGCTCCATCCTGCTGATCGATGTGCGCGAGCCGCATGAATTCGCGATGGGGCATATCCCCGATTCGGTTTCCATGCCGCTCTCGACCTTCGATCCGGCTGAAATTCCTGAAGCCGGGGGGCGGCGAATCGTCATGTCCTGCGCAGCAGGCGTGCGCTCGCGCCATGCGCTGATGATGGCGCAGGCAGCGGGGCTGCCGCTGACGGAACATTATGCCGGTGGCTTCAAGGATTGGGTGATGGCCGGCGAGGAAATTGCGCGCGGCGATTGATCCGGGCTTGAAGCGCGGCGTTCCCTGCCTATGCTGGGGGCTGTCGGGTATTCACCCTCCTCAGGATCTTCCGCCATGAAATTCGGCATCGGACAGGCGCTCACTCGCGTCGAGGACCAGCGATTCATCACGGGTGCGGGGCATTATGCCACCGATGCCCACGCGAAAGGCGAGGCACGCGCCTTCGTGCTGCGTGCGCCCTTCGCGCATGCCACCTTCCGCATCAAGAATCTGGATGAGGCGCGCGCCATGCCCGGCGTGGCGCTCATCCTCACGGGGGTGGATCTCGGCCATCTCGGCCCGCTGCCTTGTCAGGCCGCGCAGAAGAACCGCGATGGCCAGCGCATGGCCCTGCCGGATTATCCCGTGCTGCCGCGCGATACTGTGCGTCATGTGGGCGAGGCGGTGGCTTTCATCGTGGCCGAGACGCTCGACCTCGCGCGCGATGCCGCCGAAGCGCTCGACATCGAATGGAAGAGCCTGCCGGTCGCGGCGGATCTCGCCACCGCCCGAAAGCCCGGTGCGACGCTGGTGCACCCGGAGGCGCCTGGGAATGTGGCCTTCGAGACCGTGCTCGGCGATATAGAAAAGACCGACGCGGTTTTCGCCAAAGCGCATCGTGTGGTCGGGCTTGATCTCGTGAACAACCGCATCGTCGCGAATTATATGGAGCCGCGCTCCATTCTCGCGGAGGTGAAGGGCGAGAACTTCACCATCACGCTGGGCTCGCAAGGCAGCCACGGCTTGCGCGATACGCTGGCGAAGGCCATTTTCCGCATCGATCCGGCCAATGTGCGCGTGATTACGCCGGATGTCGGTGGTGGTTTCGGCACCAAGACCTTCATGTATCGCGAATATCCGCTGGCCGCCGAGGCCGCGCGGCAACTGGGACGCCCGGTGCGCTGGGTGTCGGATCGCTCCGAGCATTTCTTCGCCTGCGCGCAGGGCCGCGACAACCTTACCCATGCTGAGATGGCTTTGGACGAGAAGGGGCGCTTCCTCGCGATGCGCGTGCGGCTTGATGCGAATATGGGTGCCTATCTCTCGCAATATGGGCCGTTTATCCCGTGGGTGGGCTCGACCATGCTCACGGGATGCTATGACATTCCCGTGGGCTACACGCTCATCCGTGGTATCTATTCGCATTCTGTGCCGATCGACGCCTATCGCGGCGCGGGGCGTCCCGAGGCGGCCTATACCGTTGAGCGGCTTGTCGATTTCATCGCCGACGAGATCGGCATGGATCGCATCGCGCTGCGCAAGCTGAATCTCGTGAAGCCGCGCCAGATGCCCTATCGCACCCCGACCGGCCGCGTTTATGACACCGGCGAGTTCGCCGAGCACATGAAGGCGGCGATGGAAAAGGCGGATTGGAAGGGCTTCCCCGCCCGCCTGCGCGCCGCAAAGAAGAAGGGCCTCATCCGGGGCATCGGCCTCGGCGTCTATATCGAGGCCTGTGGTGGCGGCGGGGCCGAGCCCGGCCATGTGACGCTGGAGAAGGATGGCACGGTGACCGTGCGCATTGGCACGCAATCGAACGGGCAGGGGCATGAAACCGCCTATGCCCAGCTTGTTGCGGAGCATCTCGACCTGCCCCTTAGCCAGATTCGCGTGAAACAGGGCGACACGAAGGAAATCCCCTCCGGTTCCGGCACGGGCGGTTCGCGCTCCATCCCCGTGGGTGGCGCGGGCGTGGCGCTCGCGGCGGAGGGGTTGGCGAAAACGCTGAAGAAGCTCGCGAGCCAGGCGCTAGAAGCCGGCGAGGGCGATCTCGAAATCGCCGATGGTGCGGTGCGCATCGCGGGCACGGATCGCCGCATCAGCTTCACGGACATCGCGGCCCTTCCCGCTGCGAAGAAGGCGATGCTGACCGAGACCGCATCCTTCAAGCCGCCGGAGGCGACCTACCCCAACGGGACGCATGTCGCCGAGGTGGAAATCGACCCGGATACGGGCGAAATCCGCATCGTGAACTACGTCATCGTCGATGATTTCGGCGTGACCGTGAACCCGGTGCTGCTGGCCGGGCAGATTCATGGCGGCATCGCGCAGGGCATTGGGCAGGCGCTCGTCGAGAATTTCGTGATGGACGAGCAGGGCCAGATCCTCACGGCGAGCTTCCTCGATTATGCGATGCCGCGCGCGCATGACATGCCGGAATTCACCTTCGAGACGCGCAATGTGCGCTCGACCACGAACATTCTCGGCGTGAAGGGCGCGGGCGAGGCGGGCACGATCGGTGCCGCCCCGGCCGTGATGAACGCCGTGGTCGATGCCCTGCGGCGCGAGAAGGGCATTCGCCACATCGACATGCCGGCCACCCCGCGCCGGCTGTGGGAGGCCCTCCGGCAGGGCCAATAACCCGCAGATCACAACGATGTGAGAACCGCCTCGATTTGCGCGCCTGCAATCAAAATCCGCTCGACAGTAGGCGCGCATGCAGGAACAGTGAGGCACTGCGTCGCAGGGTTGAAGAATCCCGGCGCATGCGCCTGCGTTGCAGGTGATTGTTCCCAAACTAGGTTCGCCGGCCCGCGGCGCCCAACACATATGAGGAAACCTCCATGCGTCGTCTCGTCGTTGCCGGAGCTTTGGTCGCCATCGGCCTCACCGCAGCTTTTGCCCAGTCCAACCCGATCACCGAGCGCAAGGATGTTTTCAAGACCTTCGGTGGCGCGCTGCGCCCCGTCGGCCCGATGATGCGCGGCGAAGCGCCGTTTGAACTCGCCAAGGTTCAGGAAGCGCTGAAGACGATCGCCGATGGCGCCCCCAAGGTGGCGAAGCTGTTCCCGGCCGGTTCGGGCACGGGCGACACCAAGGCGCTTCCGGCGATCTGGACCGACAATGCCAAGTTCCTCGGCATGTTCACCAAGCTCGAATCCGATGCGAAGGCCGCTGCCGCCGCCATCAAGGATGAAGCCAGCTTCAAGGCCGAAATGCCGAAGGTGCTGAGCAATTGCGGCACCTGCCACGAAGCGTTCCGCGCGAAGTAAGTCTCGAGGCCGGATCGCGACGGAGAGACAGGCATGCGCAGATTTCTCCTGGCGTTGACCGGGCTCGCCTTGATCGGCGCAGCCGGGTTTCTGATCGCCACCGATCCGGCCTTTTTCCGCCTCTTGCGGGGCTCAAGCCCCGTTGCGCCGGCTGGCGCGGTTGATCTCGCCAATGGGCGAACGATGTTTTTCGCAGGGGGCTGCGCTTCCTGCCACGCCACGCCGGGCCAGAATGATCGCCTGAAGCTCGGCGGTGGCCTGCCGATGCACACGCCCTTCGGCACCTTCTATGTGCCGAACCTCTCGCCGCATCCGCGCGACGGCATCGGTAGCTGGACTCCCGATCAGTTCATCATCGCGATGCGCGAGGGCGTTTCGCCCGATGGCAGCCATTACTACCCGGCCTTCCCCTATACCTCCTTCCAGCGGATGGGCGGCAAGGATCTCGCGGATCTCTTCGGGTACATCAAGTCGCTGGCTCCTGTAGAAGGCCGCACGCCGGCGCATGAGATCGGCTTTCCGTTCAACATCCGCCGCAGCCTTGGTGGCTGGAAATTGCTGCATCTCGATGGGCAATTGCAGCAGGCTGTTGCGGGCAGGAGTCCGGAATGGAATCGCGGAGCCTATCTCGTGGAAGGGCCCGGCCATTGCGCCGAGTGCCATTCACCGCGCAATCCGCTAGGCGGAATCGTCACCGCGAAGCGCTTCGGCGGCGGGCCTGATCCCGAGGGCAAGGGCACGGTGCCGAACATCTCGCCGCACAAGGATGGCATCGGCACCTGGACCAAGCAGGAGCACGCGCTCTTCCTGAAGACGGGCGAGACGCCGGGTTTCCTCACCGTGGGTGGTTCAATGGGCTCGGTGATCAAGAACATGGCCGAACTCAGCGACGCCGATCGCCTCGCCATGGGCGAGTATCTCGCGACCCTTCCGCCGGTTGCGGGCAAGCCGGTCGCCGCGAAGAAGTGAGGGATTAGGCCTCGCGGCCTATTCCATCACCCTTATTCCATCACTGCGGCCTTGAGGATCACCACCATCGTGGCGTGGCCTGCCTCACCTTCGAGGCAGCGGATGATGTGCTGGCGGTCGCAGCGATAGCGCAGGGTTTCGCCCGCGCGGACGATTTCCTTCTGCCCGCCGACCTCGACCTCGAAGGCGCCCTGGAACACCGAGAGGCACTCGACCGAGCCGCGCTGATGCGCATCGGAATCGAGCACGCCGCCAGGTTCGGCGTGCACATCATACCATTGCAGCCACTCCACCGTTTTCAGCCAGCCGATGATCGCGAGGCGGATCTTTCCGTCCTCGGAGAGCAGGATGGGCGTGTCACCCTTCGAGATCTTCTCGATGACCGGCGCATCGTCGCTGTCGACGAGGAAGCGTTCGATGGAGATATCCAGCGCCTGGCTCAACCGCCAGATGGTGGCGAGCGTTGGGTTGGTCTCGTTGCGCTCGATCTGGCTGATGATGGATTTCGCCACACCCGATTGCTCGGCGAGTTCGGAGAGCGAAAGATTATAGTTCTTCCGCAGGCGCTGGATGGTCTTGCCAAGCTGGCCGGACAAGGCCGCTGCGCCGTTTTCGAAATCCTTGGGCTTATCCTTTTCGGCCATGAGGGGCCCACCTGCCTGCTGTTTGACGTGTCGAACGGACGTTCTGTTCAACGAACCTCTCTCTTGCCCCAGCGCAAGGCATGAGGCAAGGGTGGCATGCAAGGAAGTCGGGGTTGGTCGGGGATGGCCGGCCCGGACCGCGAAGAGGTATCGCGATATGCTCGACCTGGGGAAGAATGCGGAAGCCGAGGCTTCCGTTGCGGAAGAATTCGATCCGGCGCTGGCGGATGGTGCCTTCCATGTGCTGGATCGCGCTGGTGTTCGCCATTTGCTTCCCGGTCTCAATGGCTTCCGGCTCATGGAAATCATGCGCGAATGCGGTGTGGAGATGCCGGAAAACTGCGGCGGTTCGCTCGCCTGCGGCACCTGCCATGTCCATGTCGATCCCGAATGGTTCGCCCACCTCGTGCCCGCGCGGATCGAGGAGGAGGCGATGCTCGATCAACTCCTCCACACGCAGCCGAATTCGCGTCTTTCCTGCCAGATCCTGTGGGATGCGACGCTTGATGGCCTGCGGCTGACGCTTGCGCCGCCCGAGGGCTGATCGTCGATCGAACAGGTTCAGATCGAACGCTGCGGCGAGGCTTCCGATTGCCGCTTGCGGTCGATGCCGAGCTGGCGCTCGCGCAGGATGACATAGATGCCCGCCCCGCAGACGATGCAGGCGCCGATGAGCACCAGCTGGTGAGGCAATTCCCCGAACAGGAAATAGCCCCAGGCCATCGCGAAGATCATGCCGGTATAGTCGAACGGGGCAACCGTGGAAGCGGGGGCGCGGCGATAGCTTTCCGTGAGGAAGATCTGCCCGAAGCCGCCCATCGTGCCGACCAGCACGAGGAAGATCGCCTGCTTCAGGTTGGGCGTGCGCCAGGCCCAGTCGGGGTCGATGCCACCGCCGATCACCGTGAGCATGCCGAAGGTGGTGGTCATCAGCGAGAAGAAGATCACGATGGCCGAGGTGCTCTCGGTGGCAGTTAACCGGCGCACCTCGATCATCGCAAAGGCCGAGCAGGCAGCACCAAGGAAGCCGAACAGCGCGCCGACGGCGAGCGTTGTATCCGCCTGGCGGCTGATGGCATCGGCCGAGATATAGGGCCAGAGCATCACGATCACGCCGCAGAAGCCCACGAGAACGGCTGTCCAGCGATAAAGCCGCACCACCTCGCCGAGCACGAAGGCGGCGAGCACCACCGAGATCAGCGGCGCGGTGAAGGAGATCGCCGTCGCGTCGGTCAGCGGCAGCATGGTCAGCGCGTTGAAGCCGAAGAACATGCCCAGCGATCCGATGAGCCCGCGCTTCAGGTGTCCCTTGTGGTTGTTGGTCTGGAAGGCTGTGTTCAGCTTGCCGATCAGGGCCATCCAGGCGAAAACCGGGATGAGCGCAAAGAACGATCGGCAGAACACGATCTGCCCGACCGGAAAGGCCTGATCGGCTGGCGTAATTGAGCCTACCACCTTCACCGCCGCGCCCATGCAGGAAAAGGCGAAGGCGGACGCCACCTTGAACATGATGCCGATGAGCGGACGATTCTGCGGCGGCACCGCCGGCGGCGCGGCGGAGGAGGACGATTCAACGGGCATGAAAATCGCAATCCGAAGCGGTCAAAGGCCAAGTCTAGGGAGGCCAGCCCGCTTTCACAACCCGTGAAACGATCAGCGGAAGGCGCGCAGGCGATCGCGGGCCGAAAGCTCGTCGAGGCTTTCGAGCGGGGAGGGGCCGCTGGCCGCTTCTGGTTCCGGCTCGGCGAGAATTTCGGCCATGCCATCGAACAGCGCTTCATCCTCGGTATGGGCGACGACCGGCTGCGCCGTCATGGCCATGACGGGTGCCTGCTCGGCGGCTGCCTCGGAGGTCAACTTGGCGTTGGCGGGAATCGCCGGCATGTCGTCTTCGAGTTCCAGCAGATCCGCGCCGACCATTGTGGGTTCTGCCTTTTCGGCCGGCACGAAGAAATCAAAGGTCTCGTCGATCTCGGCCTGGTTGGCCTCGCTCATCCAGATGTCGGGCTCGGTTCGCGCCGTCTCCATTTCCATGGCGATGGTCGCGTCGATATCCTCGATCTCCTCGGAGATTTCGTCGGAAAGGCCTGCAGCCTCAACGAGCGAGCGGATGCGCGAATCGAGGAATTTCAGTGTCTCAACGGCTTTGGCGATGCGCTGGGCCGTGAGATCCTGGAAGCCGCAGGCAGTGTAGATTTCGGTCGCGGAGCGGTCGAGTTCGTCGCAGACGGCGGCGTCGATCCCGAGTTCGCGCAGGGTCCAGGCCTGCTCCTGCATGCGCTCGGCGGCGGAGAGGATGGCCGAGGTGGCCTTTTCGGTGGTTTCCACCACCGCATCGAGGGTTTCGGAGGCCGCCGCGAACTGGATGCCGCGGCTGTCGCGCGCGTGCATCGCGCGGATTTCCTTCTCGGCACGCAGGATGGCGCGCGCCATATCAAGGATCTGCTTGTGCAGCACATCCGAGCCGATGAGCACGGGACGGACATTGACCGCGCGGCCAAGCTTGTCGATCGCTTCGAGCAGCGTTTCGGTATCCGCATGGCGGTTGCGCTTGGCGTATTCGGCAAGGAACCAGCGCCCGCGCTCCGTTTCCATCACGGCCGCAGCGATCTGCTCATAGGCCGCGTCATCATACGCCGGCGGTTTGATCAACGACGTCATTTCGGTGAGCCGCTCTTCCCGGGGAATTGGCCATTTCAGGTTTGCCACAACCCTGCCGTGGGAATGGTTAACGAATGCTTTCGGAACGCGGCTTGCAGCCTCCTTTCCGGCGATGATACGAGAGAATTTGTTCGCAGTGGCTTTTGAGTCAGCGCGATCTCCGGCGTGAATGAGGTTCAGGATCAGGCATGGCGCGGCCTTCCGCGATCTGGGGTGATGGGTTGCGCGGCGGCGGCGTGCTGCGGCTCTCCGGAGCATGGACCGCCGATCACGCGGCAGAACTCGAATCCGCGCTCGCCACGGCGATGAAAAGCCTGCAGGCCGGCGCGGAAGATGCGCACTTCCGCATCGATTGCGCGGGGCTTCTGTCGCTCGATACGGTTGGTGCCTGGCTCATCCATCGCGCGCGCCTGACGCTTGGCGAAAAGGGCGAGGTGACGCTGGTTGGCCTGAAGCGCGACCAGACCCACCTGATCGCCGAGGTTGCGCAAGCGGAAATCCCGCCCGAGGGGCCGCCGAGGCCTACCGGTGCCTATCCGCTGCTGGTCGATATCGGCGAGGCCGTCGTCAATGCCGGCAAGGATGTCTCCAACGGTGTGACGTTCTTCGGCTCGGTGATGGCCGCGCTGGCGCGTCTCGCGCTTGGGCGCGCCAAGCTGCGCCCGGCGGCGGTGGTGACGCAACTCGAACGCGTCGCGATGCGCGGCGTGCCCATCATCGTGCTGATCTCGTTCCTTGTCGGCGCGATCATCGCGCAACAGAGCATCTTCCAGCTCCAGCGTTTCGGGCAGCCGCATCTCGTGGCTGATCTCGTGGGCGTGCTCGTGCTGCGTGAACTCGCCGTGCTGCTCACGGCCATCATGGTCGCGGGCCGCTCCGGCTCGGCTTTCACGGCCGAACTCGGTTCCATGAAGATGCGCGAGGAGGTGGATGCGCTGCAGACCATGGGTCTCGACCCCGTGGAGGTGTTGGTTCTGCCGCGAATCATCGCGTTGCTGATCGGGCTACCGCTGCTGACCTTTGTTTCCTCGATGGCGGCCATGGCTGGAGCGGCGCTGGTGGCTGACATTTATGGCGGCATCAGCTTCGAGATCTTCTTCGCCCGCATCCAGAACATCATCGGCATGAACACCTTCATGGTGGGCATGTACAAGGCGCCTTTCATGGCGCTGGTGATTGGCCTCATCGCCTGCATCGAAGGCTTCGCGGTGCGCGGCAGCGCTGAATCGCTCGGCAGCCACACCACGGCTTCGGTGGTGAAGTCGATTTTCGTGGTCATCGTGGTCGATGGCCTGTTCGCCATGTTCTTCGCATCGATCCGGTATTGAGATGGCCTCCGAGAACGCGTCCCACATCGGCCACGGCGTCCAGTCCGAGATTGTCATCTCGGTGGAGAACCTCGCCGTCGGTTTCGGTGAGCGCCTCGTGATCGACGGCCTCGCGCTCGATGTGCACCGGGGGGAAATTCTCGGCGTGGTCGGCGCCTCCGGCACGGGCAAATCGGTGCTTTTGCGCACGATCATCGGGCTGGTGGCGAAAAAGCGCGGCACCGTGCAGGTGTTCGGCCATGACATGGACCGGCTGAACGCGCAGCGCCGTCGCCTCATCGAGCGGCGCTGGGGTATCCTCTTCCAGCACGGTGCGCTGTTTTCCTCGCTCACGGTGAAGCAGAACATCCAGTTCCCGATGCGGGAATATCTCGATCTTTCGCCGCGCCTGCTCGACGAGATGGCGATGCTGAAGCTGCAACTCGTGGGCCTGAAGCCGGAAGCGGCGAATCGCATGCCTTCGGAGCTGTCCGGCGGCATGATCAAACGTGCGGCGCTCGCCCGTGCGCTGGCGCTTGACCCCGAGATCGTCTTCCTCGACGAACCGACATCCGGCCTCGATCCCATCGGGGCAGGCGATTTTGATGAATTGATCGCCACATTGCGGAACACATTGGGCCTCACCGTCTTCATGGTGACGCATGATCTCGACAGTCTTGCCGGAATTTGCGATCGCATCGCAGCGCTTGGCGATGGTCGCGTTCTGTCGCAAGGTCCGCTGGAGCAATTGAAGGCTGAACCGCATCCCTGGTTGCAGGCGTATTTCAATGGTCCACGGGCCCGCGCGAGCCACGTGCACAGCAAGCCGGCGTAACGGAAGGTTCGACGGATGGAGAACAAGGCCAATTACGCGATTGTCGGGCTTTTCACCATTGCGGTGATCGCCGGCATTTTCGGCTTCGTGTTCTGGTTCACGCGCGCTTCGGAAAACTCCGATCGCAAGCCTTATCGCGTGGTATTCGTGGGGTCTGTCTCAGGCCTGTCGCCCGGCGCCGCGGTGCGTTTCAATGGCTTGCGCGTGGGTGAGGTAACGGCGGTGAACATCCTTCCCTCCGATCCGAGCCGTGTTGTGGCGCAGATCGCGGTTAGCCCCTCCACGCCGATCAAGACCGACACCAAGGCCCGGCTCGAGACGCAGGGCCTGACGGGCGTTGCCAATATCCAGCTCACCGGCGTCGCGGGCAACACGCCCGATCTTGTTTCGCTCGATCCTGGCGCGCCACCCACGATCTTTGCCGATCGCTCGGATTATCAGGATATCGTCGAGACCATCCAGCGCGTCTCCGGCAAGCTTGATTCGGTGCTCACGCGCGCAGATGCCATTATGGCGCAGGGCGAAGGCTCGATGATCGCGACCTTGCGCAATGTGGAAGCCTTCTCCCGTGCCTTGGGCGAGAATTCCTCCGGCGTCGCGGCGTTTCTGTCGAATGTCGGCGAGATGAGCCAGAAGATCGGCTCGCTCGCGGGGCGCATCGAGCGCTTCGTGGATGAAGCCGAAAACCTCACGCGCGGCATTGATGCCAAGGGCATCAATCAGGCCGTGAAGAACGTGACCGAATTCACCGAAACGCTGGCGCAGAACCGCAACAATGTCGCGACCCTGCTGGCGGATGCCGGCCAGCTCGCGCGCCTGCTTCAGGGCAGTGCCGGCAAGCTCGATACGGCTCTGGACGAGGTCGGCCGGCTCGCGCGCGGCATCGACCCCGACAAGATCAACCGCACGCTGGATGGCGCGGAGAAATTCGCCTCCATGCTCGGCCGGAATGCCGAGGACGTCGACCGCGCGATCCGCGACATCACGGCCAAGGCCGGCACCATCACCCGCGCGATCGACCGGCTGGATAACGTCATGGCTGGCGCGGAGGGCTTCTTCGGGGGCGGGCAGGATGGCGCGACGGCGGGCCTTATCAAGGAGCTCACCGACGCGGCGAAATCCATCCAGACGCTCGCGGGCAATCTCGATGTCCGCACGCGCGAGCTGACCAGTGGTCTCTCGCGCTTCACTGGGCCTGGTCTACGCGATTTCGAGGCGCTGGCGGCGGATAGCCGGAAGGCCGTGAATGACCTTTCCCGCGCCGTGCGCGCGTTGGAACGCAACCCTTCGCAATTGCTCTTCGGCGGGCAATCCAATATTCCCGAATATCGTCGATAGAAGCGAGGGCGCGTGGGCGATTCCGGGATGTCGGTGGCGTGGGTGAATCGGCAGGGGCGTAGGCGCCGGGCTGTCGTGTCGTCGCGGCTTCTCGCGTTGGCTCTCGCCGGTTTTCTCGCGGGGTGCGGGGGCGCTGCGCCGCCGCCGACCTTCGATCTAGCAGCACCGCGTGACAATCTCGGCGCGCGCCCCGGTCAGGGCCTCATCGTCGTCGCTGAGCCTTCCGCACTGGCCGCGATCGATACCAACCGCCTCATCGTGATGACGCGTGGCGGCGGGCTCGCCTATCTCGGCGATGCGCAATGGTCGGATCGCCTGCCGAAGCTCGTTCAGGTCCGGCTGATCCAGACTTTCGAGAATGCGAAGCGCCTCACGGCTGTGGGCCGCCCGGGCGATCGCCTCCTGCCGGTGGCGCAACTCAATTCGGAAATCCGCCGCTTCGGCATTGATGAGGCCACCGGCGAGGCCGTAATCGAGATGAGCGTGAAGATCGTTCAGGATCGCACGGGGCGTATTCTGGCCGGCAACATCTTCACGCGCTCTGTTCCGGCCGGTGGTTCAGGCGGGCCGATTGCTGCGGCTGCCCTTGATCTCGCGATGCAGGAGATGCTGCGCGATATCGTGCGCTGGACCTCCTCGCGCATCTGATCCATCCCACAGCGCATGAAAAAGGCGGCCCGAGAGCCGCCTTTTGGTGTTTCAGCGCTGTCGCCGCC
>Ga0209053_1001117_pt1 | contig 13889 bp, 11 predicted proteins | sample EBPBio152010_DNA_FD_185864 | JGI IMG/M metagenome (GOLD analysis project Ga0209053, IMG submission 185864) | Wastewater treatment Type I Accumulibacter community from EBPR Bioreactor in Madison, WI, USA - Reactor 1_7/15/2010_ DNA (SPAdes)... | ecosystem: Engineered > Bioreactor > EBPR >... | reverse complement strand
TCTGGATGAACCAACCGCCGCGCTGGACCAAACGCTGGAGGCGACGCTGGTCAGCCGCCTGCATCACTGGCTGCAAGGCCGCACCGCGATCATCGCGACGCATCGCGTGCCGATCCTGCAACTGACTGAACGCACGCTGATCCTGCAAAGCGGCAAGATGGCGGTGGACGGGCCGCGCGACGCGGTGCTGGCGCATCTGAACAAACAGGCGGGGGCACGGGCATGAGCGCGATCTACGATCCCGAACTGGCGGAAACGCATCGGCGCCCCTCGGCGATCATCTGGACCATCGGCGCCGCGGTTCTGGTGTTTCTGGGCTGGGCCGCCTTTGCCTGGGTGGCCGAAATCGTCCATGCCCCCGGCACGGTCGTCTCGTCCTCGCGCCCGCAGATCATCTCCAATTTCGAAGGCGGGATTCTGGCAGAGCTGGACGTGGCCGAAGGCGATATCGTCGAACAGGGGCAGGTTCTGGCGCGGCTTTATGGCACGCAATACCAGTCGCAGGTCGATGATCTGAACGATCAGATCGCCACGCTGGAAATCCGCCGCCTGCGGCTGGAATCCGAGGCGCTTGGCGTGGTGGAATTCGACGCGCCCGCCGATCTGGCCGCGCGGGTGCCCGATATCGTCGCCTCGGAAACCGCGTTGCTGAATGCCCGGCTCTTTGACTTCAAGATGAAGAAGGACGGCGCCGAACAGATCCTCGCGCAGGCGCAGAAGGAAATGGATATCGTCGCCAATATGGTCAAGCTGGAGGTCGCCCCGAAGATCGAGCTGACCCAGGCCACCAAGGCGAAATCCGAGGCCGAGGCCCATCTGAACGACGTGATCACCCAGATGGAGCTGGACCGCGCCACCACCTATTCCGATACGCTGGCCAAGCTGGCCACCCTGCGCCAGCAGCTGAAGACCGCGCAGGATCAGCTGACCCGCTCCACCCTCATCGCGCCGATGCGTGGCGTGGTGAACAAGCTGTCGCTGACAACGCTGGGCGGCGCGGTGCGTCCGGGCGAGGAGATCCTCCAGATCATCCCGCTGGGGGATGAATTGTTCATCGAGGCGCGGGTCAAGCCCTCGGATATCGCCCAGGTCCGCAAGGATCAGGAGGCGACGATCAAGCTGACCGCCTATGATTACACGATCTATGGCACGCTTCAGGGCAAGGTCGATTTCATCTCTGCCGACACGTTCAAGGACGAACGCTCGCGCAATCCCGATGGCGATCCGCATTACAAGGTGACGGTGAAGGTGGATCTGTCCCGCCTGACCGAACGCCAGCGCGCGCTGGAGATCCGGCCCGGCATGCTGGCGGATGTGGAATTGCAGACCGGCGGCAAGACCGTGCTGACCTATCTGACCAAGCCGCTTTACAAGTCGCAGCAGGCGCTGCGCGAGCGTTGATCGCCGTGCCGGGCGGCAAAATTGCCCGGCATTTTACCCTTTAAGGCCCTGTTCACCGCCCTCCTGCTACACCTGATTTCGGGTGAAGAAAGGGGTGTGTGATGGCCGGCAAGAATTCTGCCGCGCCCGTCATCATCAAACGGAAGAAAGTCACGGGAGGTGACGGGCACCACGGTGGGGCGTGGAAGGTTGCCTATGCCGATTTCGTGACCGCCATGATGGCGTTCTTCCTGCTGATGTGGCTGCTGGGCGCGACGACCGAAAAGCAACGCAAGGGGGTGGCGGATTATTTCAATCCGACAGTGACGCTCGCGGCATCCGGCGGCGGTGCCGATGTGCTGGGCGGCGATTCCGTGATGACGGCGACGGTGGCCAATTCCTCGGGTCAGGTCGAGCTGAAGGGTCATGCCCCGGGCAACGAACTGAGCGAACCGCGCCTGCGTGAAATCAAGTCCGAGGTGGACCGCCTGCTCACCGCCTTTGGCGGCGAAAGCATGACGATGAAACGCGCCTTGCGCCATGTCACCAGCAAGGTGACGGATGAGGGGCTGGTGATCGAGATCTATGATCTGGATGATGCGCGCCTGTTCGTGGGCGACAGTGCGACCCCGTCCCCTGCGCTCGGGGAAATCGCCAAGGCCCTGGTCGAGGTGATGGATCTTGCGACCAATGGCGTCGCGATCAATGGCCATGTGCGATCCTATCCCGTGACGCTGATCGACAACCCGGTCTGGTCGCTTTCTGCCGCGCGGGCCGAGGCGATGCGCGCCCTGCTTCAGGCCGATGGTCTGGCGCCGTCCCGGCTGCGGCGGGTCACCGGCCATGCCGATCGCGTGCCGGTCACCGCCGATCCGCAGGCGATCCGCAACAACCGGATCGAGGTGATCCTGCTGCGTCGGGATCGGTAGAATTTGAGGCATTAGGCAGAAATTAAGACGGAGGGCGCAGGGTCGGCTTTGATCGGGAATCGAAGCTCAGAAAGGCGCCCCATGACGATTTCTTCCGCTCTCAATGCCAGCGTGGCCGGGCTGAATGCGAATGCTTCGCGCCTGGCCACGATTTCGGACAATATCTCCAATTCCGCGACCTACGGATACAAGCGGGCCTCGACCGAGTTTGAATCCATCGTGCTGTCCAGCACGGCGGGGGCGGGGGCCTATACTGCGGGTGGCGTGCGGTCGCAATCGGTGCGCCTGATCGACGAACGCGGCGCGCTGGTTGGCACGTCGAACGCGCTGGACCTTGCGGTGTCGGGGCGCGGCATGCTGCCGGTGATGAACGCGGCCAGCGTGAATGGCACCGGCGTTGGCGAGGGCGGGTTGATGATGACCACGACCGGCGCCTTCCGGCCTGACGAGAATGGCATCCTGACCACGAAGTCGGGCCTTGTCCTGCTGGGCTGGCCCGCCAATGCCGATGGCTCGATCCCCACCATGGCGCGGGATACGACGAATGGCCTTGTGCCGATCGTCATCAATGCCAACCAGCAGGCCGGCGATCCGACGACGCAGATGAAGCTGGGGGTGAACCTGCCCGCCACCGCCACGGTGCCCGGCGCCAGCGGGGACGCGATTCCGCTCTCGGTCGAATATTTCGGCAATCTCGGCACTTCCGAGACGCTGGATGTCACCTTCACGCCGACGGTCGGCACGACGGCGGGATCGAATGAATGGACGCTGGAGATCCGCGATTCCGCCCAGGGCGGCGCCGTGGTGGGCGAATATGTGCTGACCTTTGACGACAGCCGCACCAATGGCGGCACCCTCGCCTCGGTGAATGCGGTGTCGGGTGGTGCCTATGACGCGGCCTCCGGTACGGTGCAGCTTGCGCTTGATGGCGGGCCGCTGACGCTGACCATCGGCAAGCTAGGCGATTCGACCGGCATCACCCAGTTGTCAGATACCTTTGCCCCGACCTCGATTTCCAAGGACGGATCGCCCGTGGGCAACCTGACCGAGGTCACGGTGGATGAAAACGGCATGCTCAAGGCCACCTACGATACCGGCTTTACCCGCACGCTCTATCAAATCCCGCTGGTGGATGTGCCGAATATCAACGGGTTGAAGGCGGGCGACAACCAGACCTATCAGATTTCCACCAATTCCGGCTCGTTCTACCTGTGGAACGCGGGCGACGGCCCCACCGGCACGGTAGAGGGTTTCGCGCGTGAGGGCTCCACCACCGACATGGCGGCCGAACTCACCAGCCTGATCCAGACCCAGCGGGCCTATTCGTCCAATGCCAAGGTCATTCAGACCGTGGACGAGATGCTTCAGGAAACCACCAATATCAAGCGCTAAGGACAGAAGATGAGCCTCACATCCGCCATCGGCTCGGCGCTGACCGGGCTTTCGGTCTCCAGCAGGCTGGCCGATCTTGTCTCCACCAACATCGCCAATGCGGCGACGCCCGGCTATGTGCGACGTGAGGCGCAGGTGTCCTCGGTCGTGCTGGGCGGGCAGGGGGCGGGCGTCACCATCGACAGCGTCTCGCGCGATGTCAGCACCTATCTGCTGAATGAGCGGCGCGGGTCCGAGGCGGCGCTGGCCGATCAGGACACCCGAGCCGCCTTTCTGTCGCGGATCGAACAGGGCTTTGGTCTTTCTTCCGATAGCGGCAGCCTCTCGGCGCTGATCGCCGATTTCGACACCGCCCTGATCGCTGCCGCCGCACGACCGGAATCCGAAAGCCAGCTGGGCGATGTCTTTACAGCGGCATCGCGCCTGGTGGAAAAGATCAATCAGCTGTCAGACGCCGTGCAGGACGCCCGCACCGAGGCCGACGCCACCATCGCAAGCGAGGTGGATCAGCTCAACAGCGCCTTGCAGCAGGTCCAGGACCTGAACGGCAAGATCCGCGCCACCCAGGCCGCCGGACGCGACACGACCTCGCTGGAGGATCTGCGGCAGCGTCAGATCGACCAGATCGCCAGCATCGTGCCCCTGCGCCAGATCCCACGCGACGATGGGGTCGTCGCCCTTTATGCCCAGAACGGCGCACCGCTGATTGACGGGCGGGCTTCGGTTTTCGGCTTCACGCCCACGCGCGCGATCACGCCGGAAATGACGCTGGCAGACGGGCCGCTCAGTGGGCTCACGCTGAACGGAAGGGCGATCTCCACCGGCGATGGCAGCCTGATCGCGGGCGGGTCGCTCGCGGCGAATTTCGCGCTGCGCGACAGTCTCGCGCCCGAGGTGCAGGCCGGGCTTGACGGATTGGCCCGCGACCTCGTGGAGCGGTTTCAGGAGGGCGGGCTGGATCCGACCCTGCCCATGGGGGCGCCGGGCCTGTTCACCGATCTGGGGGCCGCCTTCACCGCGGCCGATGATGTGGGTCTCGCGGCGCGATTGCAGATCTCGGCCACCGTCGATCCGGCGCAGGGCGGTGCCTGTTGGCGCCTGCGGGATGGTTTGGGCGCGACCCTGCCGGGGCCGAGCGGTGAGACCGGATTCCTGACCGGCCTGCGTGACGCGCTGACCGCGACCCGCAGCGCCAGCAGCGGCGCCCTAGCTGCCGGCCAGCGCAGTTTTGCCGGTTTCGCCACCGAGGTCGCCTCTGACTTGTCGCGCCAGCGCGTCACCACTGAAGAGGCGGTCAGCTTCGCCCAGGCCCGCGCCTCGGCCTTGCAGGAGCAGGAACTCGCACGCGGGGTCGATAGCGACCAGGAATTGCAGAAATTGCTGCTGATCGAAAAGGCCTTCGCCGCCAATGCCCGGGTCATCCAGGTCGTTGACAACATGCTGAATGATTTGCTGGAGATCTGAGATGACCATGCTTTCACTGGGCGATCTGGCCCAGAACATGATCCGGCGGCAGCACATGAATCTGGTGAAATACCAGGTCCAGACCCGCAGCCAGGAGATGACGACCGGTGTTGTCGCCGACACGGCGGCACATCTGCGCGGCAATCTCGCACCGCTCGACGCGCTCAATGGCGCCTTGGCGCGGTTCGACGGCTATCGCCACGCGACCGCGCAACTGGCGCTGAACAGTTCGACGATGCAGGCCGCGCTCGAAAGCATCGACGGATTTGCAAGCGATCTGGCGACGCCGTTGCTCTCTTCCTCCAGTGCGCGGGATTTGTCCTCGATCCGTGCGAATGGTGGCGAGGCCCGCGAAAAGTTCAAGGCGACCATCGCCCACCTGAACACCGAGATCGGCGGTCAGAGCCTGTTTGCCGGCAAGATGACCGATCGCCCGCCGCTGCCGGATGCCGAGACCTTGCTTTCCGCGATCGAAATTGTTGCCGCAGGCGCCACCAGCGCGGCCGACCTGCGCGACGCGGTCAATGCCTGGTTCGACGATCCCGCGGGCTATGCCGCGCTTTATCAGGGTGGTGATGCGGTCGCACCGATCGGGATTGGCGGCGGCGTCACCGCGGCCACTGGCATCACCGCCCTGTCGCCGGGTGTGGTGGACAGCCTCAAGGCGCTGTCACTGGCGGCCTTGACGGGCAGCGACGCGACCGCCCTCAATGACGAAGGCAAGATCGCCCTCGCCTCGCTGGCCGGGGCGGCGTTGCTGGGCAGCCAGACAGCCCGGGCCGACATGCGCGCCGGTCTTGCGGTGATCGAAAATCGCGTTGCCGCCGCGCAGACCCGCAACGAGGCCGAGGAGACCGCGTTGGAAATCGCGCGCGCCAAGCTGGTCGAGGTCGATCCCTATGCGGCCGCGACCGGCCTGACCGAGGCGCAGACCCGGCTTGAGACCCTCTATGCCGTTACCTCGCGGCTCTCCTCCCTCTCCCTGGCGAATTACCTCAGATGATCCGCATTCTTCTTGTCCTTCTGTTCTTCGCTCTGCCCGCCACGGCGGCACCGATCCGCATCAAGGATCTGGTGGAATTCGATGGCGTGCGCGGCAATGATCTGGTCGGCTACGGCCTGGTGGTCGGGCTGAACGGCACCGGCGACGGGCTGCGTAATGCGCCTTTCACCGAGGAAATCATGGCCAATCTGCTGGAGCGGCTTGGCGTCAACGTCTCGGGTGAGCAGATCCGCCCCAAGAACGTCGCGGCGGTTCTGGTCACCGCCAGCCTGCCGGCCTTCGGGCGTTCGGGCGGGCGCATTGACGTCACCGTCTCCGCGATCGGTGACGCGAAAAGCTTACTGGGCGGCACCCTGGTGATGACACCGCTGAATGGGGCCGATGGCGAAATCTACGCCGTGGCGCAGGGGACGATCATTGCCGGCGGCATCTCGGCCGAAGGCGAGGCCGCGCGCGTGGTTCAGGGCGTGCCGACGGCGGGGGTCATCCCCTCGGGCGCGCGGATCGAACGCGAGGTGGAATTCGATTTTACCTCGGTCACCTCGCTGCGTCTCGCGCTGCGCCAGCCCGATTTCACCACGGCCGCGCGCATCGAGGATGCGATCAATCGCGAATTCGGCCGCGCCGTGGCGCTGATGACCGATGCGGGAACTGTCTCTCTCGACCTGCAACGCACGCGGATGACCTCGCCTGCCCATGCGATCGGGCGGTTGGAAAACCTGCTTGTCGAGCCCGAAACCCGCGCGCGGGTCGTGGTCGATCAGCGCTCCGGCACCATCGTCATGGGGGCGGATGTGCGGATCAGCCGCGTTGCCGTGGCCCAGGGCAACCTGACCCTGACGGTCGAGGAGGCGCCGATGGTCGTCCAGCCCAATCCGTTCAGCGAGGGGGAGACGGTGGTGGTGCCGCGCAGCGCTGCCGGCATCCAGAAGGCGCCGGGCACCGGCTTGGCCATGGTGCCGGAGACCGCGACCCTCGCCGATGTCGTTTCGGGGCTGAACGCGCTTGGCGTCGCGCCGCATGACATGATCGACATCCTGAAAAGCATCAACGCGGCCGGTGCGCTGCATGCGGAGTTCGTTGTCCAGTAAGCATCTCGGCCGGCTGATCATGGCCTGCATGCCCCGGGGTTTGCACAGGCCCCAACTGCCAGAGGCCGAGCGTATGACGCTTTTCTCCGCACATTCCCTGCGGGGGGCCATGTTTCCAGGTCCGATATGGATCAGCGTAATATCCAGAAGAAACGGTGCCATACCATTGCCGAGGTGAAACGCCGCGACAGGTTCCGCATCATCCGGGCCAAGACCGCGCACCCGTCGCGCCGGGACAGAACACGCGAGATCGGCCACAAGATGCGCCAGTGCCGTTTCCCGGCGGTAGGCGCCGCATCTGTGGGCCCCAGCGGTAGGCTATTTGTGTGTTCCGCATCCAGCGGAAAAACCGTCTTTGGAAAGAGACGACTTTGGCCCTGAGACGATTTGCACAACAGAGCCGGTGCACAGGCACGATCGTCAGCAGACACCCGCAGGCTGATACCCTGCCGGCCGATCGGGTTCAGATGCCGCGTGCGGCGCTTCGGGCGAGGGCGGCGATCAGGTCGGTCTGGGTGACGATGCCGACGATCCTGCCATATTCCAGCACCGGCACGGCATCGGTATCGCCGTCCGCCATCAGGTGCAGCAGGGCGCCGATCGGTGTGCCGGTCGTGGCGCGGGGGACGGCGACGCGCATGATGTCGCCGGCCGTCACCGGCCTTTCCCGCCCGCGATCCAGCAAACGCCCGAGCGCCGCGACAAAGCGCCGGTTCTGCCTTTGCGCATCGTCCCGTGCCCGGCTGATCAAGTGGATCTGAAAGATCACCCCCAGAAACCTTGCCTCGTCATCCACCACGGGCAGCGAGGTGAAGCGGTGTTCGCGGAACATGTCCGCAATGTCGCCCAGCCTCGTGTCGGGGCGCACCGTCACCAGATTGCGCGACATGATATCCTGCGCGGTCAGCGGGCCGGAGGAATGCGCGGCCGCCTGCAATTCCGCGGCCCCGATCAGCCGGGCCAGATCCTCCACGCCAAGGTTGAAGGATTGCCGGTAGCGTTCAAGGATCCCCGTCAGCTCTGCCTCGGAAAGCCCGAGCCGTTCGACAGGGTTGCGGTCTTCGGTGCCATGCTTGCTCGGGCCCTCGAACTGGCGGAACGGATAGCGCCGCCCGGTCAGCCGCGCGTAAGGGATCGCGATCAGCACCAGCGCGGTGGTCCCGAGCGCGATCGGCGTCAGGGCGAACCAGAATCCGAGATGCGCGATGGCATCGGGCGACATGGCCGCCGTCATCGCGACCGCCCCCGCCGGCGGATGCACTGCCCGAAACAGGATCATCGCGGCGGTCGCCAGACCCACGGCCAGGGCGATCCGCAAGGCCGGATCGGGGATCGCAAGGCAGACCCCAACCCCCACCAGCGCCGACAGCGTATTGCCGACAATCGCCGACCAGGGCTGCGCGAGCGGGCTGTTCGGCACCGCAAAAAGCAGCAGCGAGGTCGCCCCGAAGGGCGGCACCAGATAAAGCCCCAGCCGGGTGTCGATCTGCGGCGACAGCAGGAACAGCCCGGTTACCGACAGCCCGATCAGGACACCAAGCCCGGAGCGCAGGGCCTCGGCGGGCGGGACACGGGCCACAGCGGGGCCAAGCGACTTCAACCTGTGCAATTGCGTCCCCTCCGCGCGTGCTGCATAGATTTTCATCGCTTTGCGCAAAGATCAACCGGCCGATTGCAACATAGCCAGGAAGGGGCGGTCATGCGCGCCTTCCCGATCTGCTCGTCGCACCGCGAAGGTGAAACAGGCCCGGGGTCACCCAAAGCCCGATCGCGGCGCCGAGCGCGACGTGAGGCGAACCTCAATGCCCCAGGACGGCGCCGCGATCGGCCTCGCGCTGCGCGAAGGCCAGACGTTCATTGACGCTGCCCAGACCCAGCCGCCGCCCGGTCAGTTCGGCCGGCGTCTCTGCCAGCAGCCGCGCCAGCCCCAGCATGCGCTGGATATTGGTGCGCAGATTGGCCAAGCCTTCGGTATCGTTCAGAATTTCACCCGGCGCGCCACCGATCAGCGTGGTCGGAAAGCCGCCCCCCGCAACCAGCATCCGGTTCAGCAGCATGTTGTTCAGCAGCTGGTTATACACCTCTGTATGCGCATAGCGCCGCGCCACCACCACGGCGCAGCCCACCTTGTTGATCAGCGGGCGTTCAAACCGCAGATAGCCGACCCCGGCGCGTTCGATGAAGATCTGCATCAGATGCGCCAGGCCATAGCCATGCACCGGCGCGACATAGACCAGCGCATCGGCCTGAACCAGCCGGTCGATCAGCGCCGGCATGTCATCCTGCCCCGCGCAGGGTTCACTGCGCATGTTGCAATTGCCGCAGGCGCTGCACGGATGCATGTCGAGATCGCGCAGATAGGTCACGCCGGATTGCCCGCCCTCGGCCGCGATCTCGGCCCGGATCAGATCGACGGCCAGATCGGAATTGCCCCCGGCCCGCTCCGAGCCGCTGACAATATGGACAGTCACAGGTTTGCCGGACATGGCACGAATTCCTTCTGCATGAGGTCGGGCTGCACGGGGGAGGACAAGGGTGGTTCGGGCTGCAAGAGGCGCGCCACCGCGCCCAGTATGGCCGCAAGGGCGTTCTCGGATTGTCCGCTGATCACCATGGCGGTGGAAAGCGGGTCGATCAGGCACAGAAAGCGGTCGCCCTCCAGCCGGAACAGGATGCCACCCTCGACCGAGGTTTCGCCGATTTCGCGGGCGCTGCCACCCTCGGGCGCGGCCAGCAGGCAATGGCGGTAAGACGGCAGGAAGGCGGCCTGCGCGCGCCCGTTGCGCCAGTCGAAGCGCCCCTCGACCGGCACACGGCGCAGCCCGAGATCGGGCCGGGCCGCCACGAGTTCCCATGCCGCATCGCCCATGGCAAGAAACGGCCCGGACTGCGCGGCGATATCGCCGTCTGACATCTCGGCGGGCCAGGACAGCACCAGCCGCAGGTCAGGCCCGCGGCCATCCGGCCCGCGCGCCGCCGCATATAGCGCCCCGGCCCGGTCCTGCGGATCGTCGATGCGCAACCGTGGCAGCGCGGGTCGGACCGGCGCAGGGCCGGCATCCACCGGGCGCAATCGGCGCAGGGTATCCAGAAACCCCGCCGCCTTCTGTTCGGCCTCGTGATATTCCTCGACCGGGTCGCAGCGCGCCACTAGGGTCGAGCCGACCTGAAAGCTCATGCGCTGCGCGTCGAAGGTCACGCCGCGAATGCCCACCGACATGTCGAACTCGCCCGAAAAGCCGACATGGCCGATGGCACCGCCATAGAAACCGCGATGTTCCGGTTCCAGCCGGGCAATGGCGCGACAGGCGGCGGCGCGGGGATAGCCGCTGACAGTGCCGGCGGGCATGGTCCGCGCGAGCGCGGCAAAGATCGGCAGATCGGGCGGCGCGGGGGCGGTGATGCGGGCGTAGGTATGCACGACCCGGCTGTGATAGCTGAAATGGCGGTAATTCGAGACAAGCGCCGGCTGCCCGGACAGCGCTGTCAGATCGTTGCGCGCCAGATCCACCAGCATGTCCAGCTCATCCCTCTCCTTGCCCGAGGTCAGCAGCCGGGCCAACCCTTCGGCCTGACGCGAGGGGTCTTGGGCATGGCGCCGCGTGGTGCCACCGATGGCGATTGTCGAAAGCCGCCCGGCATTCTGCTTCAACTGGGTGGCGATCGAGGCGCCGAAGAAGCCGAAGCGGCCGAAATCCAGATAGTAATTGTGGCTGGTCGGGTTCGCGGCCGCGTAATGGCCATAGAGTTCGAACGGATTGCCCGCATAGGTCAGGCTGTAGCGGCGTGACAGGGTCAGCTGGTGCAACGCGCCGCTGTCGATCAGCCCCAGACCGGCCCGCAGCATCGCGATGACACGATCCTGCGGCGGCCCCTCCAGCGGGCCAAAGCGCAGCGGTGGCCCATCGGGCCGCGCCGGCCGCGCCGCAAGCTGCGCCGGCAGGCAGGCCAACCCGGCCAGCGCGGCTTCTGCCCCGATGGCCCGGAACTGATAGCGGTCCGACCCGCTGTCGAGCAGAAACACCGCATCGGCGAAATAGAGGCAGAAATTCGCCCCTTCGCCCGGCTCGGCCTCGGCAAAGTCATGCGGCAGCGCGCCGGTCAGGCCGAATTCCGCAAAGACCGTGCCGCGGAACTGCGCGCAAAGATGGTCGAGATAGGCCAGTGCGCCCATATCCGGCGACGGCGGATGGAACAGCGGCAAAAGCGCCTGGCCCCGCGCGTTCAGCGCCGAGACCCGCAGATGCCGGCCGCGCCCCTCGATCAGCAGGGGGGGATCGCAAAAGAAGATGTCCTTGCCACCCTCCTCCTCGTCAAACAGGCGGGTTTCCAGCAGGCAAGGCCGCGTAAGCCCGCCGCTGCGGATGATGTCGCGGATATCGCGCCCCAGCCGCCCCTGCGCGCGGTGAACCTGAAAGCCCTGCATCATCGCTCAGCCCTGCATCTGCCCGGCCAGCATGACACCGCGTATCCCGGATTTGAGAGCCCGCACATCCGCCACGGGATCGCCCTCGACCAGCACGAGATCCGCCTGTTTGCCGGGGGCCAGCGTGCCGATGCGGTGATCCTGCCGGATCATCCGCGCCCCGCCCAGCGTCGCCCATTTCAGCACCGTGGCCCCGTCAAAGCCCAGCTCGTGCTGGAACGCCTCCAGCTCGTCGTGATAGGTGCCATGCGGCGTCCAGGCAAAGCCGAAATCGTCGCCAAGCGCGATATTGATGCCCATCTCATGCGCCACGGGCAGGAAGGCGCGGGTATTGGCCACCTCGGCGGCAAATTCGGTGCGGTCGGGATCGGCGCCGAAAGCGGCCCCCTTTTCCAGAAACATCTTGGGCTGAAAATAGCTGGGCACCACCGTTTGCCCTTTGGCCAGCAAACCGTCCAGACAGGATTGATCGGAATAGGTCGCGTGATCGACGATATCGACGCCGGCCGCGATGGCCTTTTCGATGCCTTCGCGCCCGCGCGCATGGCTGCGGACCAGCACGCCGCGGCGGCCCGCCACCTCGACCACGCATTTCAGCTCGTCCAGCGTGTAAAGCGGTTCGTCGGATTTGGCATTGGGGAACTGGTCGTCACCCGTGGCAAAGGTCTTGATGATCTGCGCGCCGTCGTCGATTTCCTTGTCCACGGCGGCGGCGAATTCGGCCAGTTCGGTAAGGATCGGCATGTAGTCGCGCGGGATATGCTTGACCTTGGACGGGTCGCGCCGCCCCTCGGGCCCGGCCACCATCAGATCGCGGCTGCAAGGCAGAATCTGCGGCCCGGCAAACAGCCCGGCCCGGATGGCATTGTTCAGATAGGTGTCGAGATTGCAGATCGACCCTGCGCCCACCATGGTCGTGTAGCCCAGCCGCAGGGCGCGTTGCGCGTTCAGTGCCGCGACGAAGGCCAGTTCGGTCAGCGGGTATTTGAACAGCACCTCCCGCGCGCCAAGGACATTGTGATAGCCCAGATGCGTATGGGCAAAGACCAGACCGGGGATCACGGTCTTGCCGCGCCCGTCGATCACGGTTTCATCGCGGCCCCGCCCGGGCGCCATCGCGGCGCCCTCGGTGATTTCCAGAATGCGGTCGCCCTGCACCACGAGATTGCGGTCCGCGACCGGCGCGGCGCCTGTGCCGTCAAACAGGGCGACATTGGTGATGATGGTCGTATGGGTCATGAGGCTACCTGGGTTGGGCAAGGGGCGAGCGGTGCCGCCAGAGGAGGAGAGGCCGCGGCGCGCAGGCTGAAAACCGACCAGATCATGTCCACGCCGGGCACGCTGGCGCGCGCCGCCAGCCCGTATTGCGCCCGGCCGGGTTCGTTGGTGACACAGGCATCCGCCCGGCCCTGCGCCACGATTTCCGCCGATTGCACGGTGGATTCGGCCCGCAGGATTTGCAGATCGTCGGGCAGGTGATCGGCGAAATGGGCATGGATCATGTGGCGCACCGCATCGCAGGCCGCGATGGTCAGCGGATGTTCGATCCGGTCCGGCAGGGCCAGGTGATAGGCCGGCGTCGGCTCGACAAAGGCACCTTCCAGCCGGAATTCGGAAGACCAGTAGAACCGGGTCGAATTGGTATAGGCGCTTGGCACCAGGGCATAATCAATCTCGCCCGCCAGCAGGTCGTCATAAACGGCGTCGAAGCTGGGTTTCAGCACGATCCGCCAGCGGTCGGCCGGGATCGGGTGCAACAGATCGCGCAGCACCGTATCCGACGAGGTGCCGCCCGGCCCGAGCGAGCCGATGCGCACATGGTCCTGCGCCGCAAAGAAGGCGCGGAACGCATCCTTTCCCAGACGGTGCGCGGCCATGATCAATACCCCCGACGCTTGGCCATGCGATGCGAAACCAGCGATTCCGCATCGGGTTCGGCCTGGCGACGGTCGATGATCCGCGCGGCCTTCCACGACACGAAGGCCGCAGTCGTCACCACCTGGTCGATCTCCGACACCACGATCACGCGGGCCTTGCAGCCCAGCACCTTGGCGCAGCTTTGTTCGATGGCCCGGCACAGGGCCGGCACGTCGCGCGCGGCCTTGCTGAATTCCACCGGGATCTCCAGATGATCGGCACCGCCGGCATGGTCGATGATGATCTGATAGGCGATGCAGTGCGTGACGGGCTCCAGGATCGCGCTT
>Ga0209053_1001115_pt1 | contig 13908 bp, 13 predicted proteins | sample EBPBio152010_DNA_FD_185864 | JGI IMG/M metagenome (GOLD analysis project Ga0209053, IMG submission 185864) | Wastewater treatment Type I Accumulibacter community from EBPR Bioreactor in Madison, WI, USA - Reactor 1_7/15/2010_ DNA (SPAdes)... | ecosystem: Engineered > Bioreactor > EBPR >... | reverse complement strand
GACATCACCGAGCGGGAAGCGTACGAGGCCGGACTCGTCGCGGCCCGCGAGGCCGCCGAGGAGGCGGCGCGCCTGAAGAGCGCCTTCCTCGCCAACATGTCGCACGAGATCCGGACGCCGCTCACGGCCATCATCGGCTTCGCCGACGTGCTGTGCGAGGGCGCCGAGGGCGAGACGGCCGAGTTCGCGAGGCTCATTCGCCAGGGCGGCCAGCGGCTCATGGAGACGCTCGACTCCGTGCTCGCGCTGGCCCGGCTGGAGGCCGGCGGGCCGCGCCTCGTGACGCGCCGGGTCGACCTCGCCGAAGCGGTGCGCGCCGTCGCGGAGACCTACACCTCGCGAGCGGCCGAGCGCGGGCTGCGCCTCACGGTGGACGCCTCCGCTCCCGTGTTCGTCCGCGCCAACGAGACCGCGCTCGCCCGCGTGCTCACGAACCTGCTCTCGAACGCTGTCAAGTTCACGCCAGAGGGTGAGGTGAGCATTCGCGTGCAGGGCACAGGCGACGTCGGCGAGGTCGTCGTGTCCGACACGGGCGTCGGGATCGCGCCGGCGTTCGTCCCGCACCTCTTCGAGGCGTTCAAGCAGGAGAGCGAGGGGCCCGGCCGGACCCATGAGGGCAACGGGATCGGGCTCAGCCTGGCGAAGCGACTGGTCGACCAGATGGACGGGCAACTCACGGCGACGAGCGAGAAGGGGCGCGGGAGCACGTTCTCGGTGCGCCTGCCACGGGACGCCTGACGCTCGCGGCGTGCCGCCGCCGCCGGAGCCGTGGACGCGCTGGCCGGACACAGATGAGGGAGCCCGCGTGTGCAGGCTCCCCCTCGAGGTCGGTTCGTGACGTGCGGCCGGTGTGAGCCGGGCACGAACGCTCCGGTCAGTCGAAGTCCTGGGTCCGGCCGACCATCAGAACGAAGCTGCCGGGGTTCTCCTTGTCGCGGACGCTCTTGGCGACCATCTCGCCGTCCGGGAACTCGCGCTTGATCTTCGAACGCGTGGACATGACGCCCGACATCGGGAGGCCCTTCACGACGACGACCTCGCCGGCCTTGGCGTCGCGGACGGCGTCCATGATCGGCGAGTACTTCGAGCGGCGCGTCGAACTGCCGCGGGCGCGGTAGTCCTTGAGGAGCGCTTTGGCGCCCTGTCCGGAGACCGTGTCGATCTCGAGGTCAGTCTGGGACTTGGTGGTCTTGGCCATGGTGATGTGCCTTGGTGGGTTGGCGGTGGGAATGAGAATGTAGGACAACGCTGTCGCTGGATCCTCGCTCGTAGGTGTCAATTTCTCGAATATGCACCTTTGTGTTCGCCGGGCTTCGAGCGCGAGGTGTGCAGGTTCGGTGTCGTGTATCGTCTCCTTGTATCGTGAGTGGATGTGTCGGTTGACGGTGCGGCACGTCATTCGATGTGTGGCCGGGAGGGGATTGCCGGATGCGCGGTGTGGTCTATTCTCGGGCGTCTCACCGATCCCCGCCCGCCGATGACCTCCCGCCGCGCCTTCCTCCGTCAGACCGCCACCGCGGTGGCGGCCGTCCCCGTCCTCGGCCCGACGGCGCTCCTGCCGACGACCGGACGCGCCGTCGTCGTCGGCGCTGGCCTCTCGGGGCTCGCCGCCGCCGGCGCCCTCGCCCGCGCGGGCTGGGACGTCACCGTGCTCGACGCGCGCGACCGCATCGGCGGGCGCATCCTGTCCTACCGCTTCCCCGACGCGCCAGACCTCGTCTGCGAGCTCGGCGGCGAGTGGATCGGCGCGAGCCACGAGCGCGTGCAGCAGCTCTGCGGCGAGTTCGGGCTGGAGTTGGCCGACCACCGGTTCCGCGCCTGGCTGCAGCGCGACGGCGTGGTGTCGGCGCCCGGCGCGTGGGACTTCTCGCCCGAGGCGCGCGCCGGCTTCGACCGCCTGCGGGCCGACTTCGAGGCGCTCGACGCGCGCGGCGAACGCCGCCTCGACGCGACCGACTGGTGGAGCCTCCTCGCCGACTATGGCTTCTCGGACGACGACCTCCGCCTGCGCGACCTCATGGACTCGACCGACTTCGGCGAGTCGATCCGCCACGTCTCGGGCTACGCCGCGGCGGCCGAGTACTTCGAGTCCAGCCCCGCCAACGAGATGGACTTCAAGATCGTCGGCGGCAACAGCCGGCTGCCGGAGGCGATGGCCGATCGCGTCGGCCGGCAGCGGATCCGCCTCCGCACGCCGGTGACGGCCATCCGCCAGCGCGGGCGCACGGTGGACGTCACGACGGCCGACGGCGAGACGCTCACCGCCGACGCCGTCGTCTGCACCGTCGCCGCGCGCGTGCTGGACCGGATCGTGTTCGACCCGCCGCTGCCGTCCGACCAGACGGAGGCCGCCGAGGCGCTCCAGTACGCGCGCATCGTCAAGAACCAGGTGCTCTGCGGCGAGCGCGTCTGGGAGGCCGACGACTTCTCGCTCGTCTCCGACGCGACGAGCCACTACTATTTCCACAGCACGCAACGGCAGGCCGGCACGCAGGGCATCGTGTGCGCCTACGCCATCGGCGAGAAGGCCGACGTGCTGGCCGCGCAGCGCGACGAACGGCGCCTGCACCGCATCCTCGACGACCTCGCGCCCTACGACGAGCGGGCGCCGCGCGCCGGCCGCGCGATCGCGTCGTACGCGTGGCAGCGCGACCCGTACACGCACGGCGCGTATGCGCTCTACCGCCCCGGCCAGTGGTTCAGCGTGCGCGAGACGCTGGCGCGGCGGCACGGGCGCGTCCACTTCGCCGGCGAGCACCTCGCGGACTGGCAGGGCTTCATGGAGGGCGCTGTCAATTCGGGCGAGGACGCGGCCGCCGCGATCCTCGGCTGAGCGCTGGCCGGCCGGCTCAGAGCCAGCGCACGAGCCCGGCGCCGACGGCCGCGATGGCGACGGCCTGCGGGGCGTGCCCGATGGCCGCCCACGTCATCGCGCGGCGGAACGAGACGCCGGCGGCGCCGGCGGCGGCGTCCACCAGCGGTCCGCCGCCCGGCAGCCAGCGGGCGCACGCCAGCACGAGCGGGTGCGCCATCGGCAGCCGCGCCATCCACCGGGGGAGGTGGCCCGCCTCGGCGTGCGCGCGGCGTCCGAAGCGGTACTGGACGACCGCCGCGGCCATCCAGGCCGTCCAGTTGAGCACGGCGCCGGGGCCGAGGCCGTAGAGCGTCCCGTTGGCGATCCCGAACGGCAGGACCTCGCCGACGGGCGTCAGCGTCGTGACGACGTGCAGCGGCCACGAGACGAGCGGGGCGAGGAGTCCGTAGCGGAGGCGCACGCCGGCGGGGCCGCCGGCGTCGGCGACCCAGAGCGCGACGGCCACGCTCGCGCCGACGGCGACAGCGAGCGCGCCGAGCGAGCGCCAGGGGATGCGCGGGGCGGCGATCATGGCGGAAGCTCGCTCGCACGCGCGGTCCGCGCGTCGCCGGCGCGGCGTCAGCAGACGAGGTCGAGCGCGTCGTGCAGGCGCGCGACGGGGAGGACCTCCAGCCCCTTCGGCGGAACGAGGCCCTTCGTGTTGGCGCGCGGGACGAGCGCCCGCTCGAAGCCCATGTGCCGCGCCTCGGCGAGGCGCGCGTCGATGCGGCTCACGGCGCGGACCTCGCCGCCGAGGCCGACCTCCCCGAAGACGACCGTCCCGGAGTCCACCGGCACGTCGCGCAGGGACGAGGCGACCGCGAGCGCCACGCCGAGGTCCACGGCCGGCTCGTCGAGCCGCACGCCGCCGGCGACGTTGAGGAAGACGTCCTGCTGGCTGAAGCGCATGCCCTCGCGCTTCTCCAGTACCGCGAGCAGCACCTGGAGGCGGCGCCCGTCGAAGCCCGTCGCGGTGCGCTGGGGCGTGCCGTAGCTGGCGCCGGTGACGAGTGCCTGCACCTCGACGAGCAGCGGGCGCGTGCCCTCCATCGCGGCGACGACGGCGCTGCCGGAGGCGCCGAACTGCCGCTCGGCGAGGAAGAGCGCGCTCGGGCTCGCGACCTCCACGAGGCCGCTCTCGCGCATCTCGAAGACGCCCATCTCGCCCGACGCGCCGAAGCGGTTCTTGACCGCGCGCAGGATGCGGTAGGCGTGGTGGCGGTCGCCCTCGAAGTGCAGCACGGTATCCACCATGTGCTCCAGCACGCGCGGGCCGGCGATGGAGCCCTGCTTGGTGACGTGGCCGACGAGGAACGTGCTCGTCGGGAGCGTCTTGGTGAGGTCGAGCAGCGCGGCCGTGGACTCGCGCACCTGCGCGACCGAGCCCGGCGCGCTCGTCAGGTCGGGGCGGTAGACGGTCTGGATCGAGTCCACGACCATCACGTCCGGCTGGAGGTCGGCGGCGGCGGCGAGGATGGCCTCGACGTTGGTCTCGGGGAAGAGGAAGAAGGCGTCGGGGTCCACGCCCATGCGCTTCGCGCGCAGCTTGACCTGCTCGGCGCTCTCCTCGCCGGTGACGTAGAGGACCGTGCCGGGGCCGTCGGGCGTGCCGGTGCCGCGCCCGAGCTCGGTCATCAGCGTGGACTTGCCGATGCCGGGGTCGCCGGCGACGAGCGTCAGGCTGCCGACGAGGATGCCGCCGCCGAGGACGCGGTCGAGCTCGGCCAGCCCCGTCGGCATCCGGTGGCGCGCGCCGACGGTCACGTCGCGCAGGCGCTGCGGACGCGCGGCGCTCGTGTAGGCGCCCGTCAGTCGGGCCGACGCGCCCGCCGGCGCGGCGCCGAGCGAGCCGCCGCCGGCGCGCATCACCGGCGCGCGGTTCTCGGTCGGGCGCGCCTCCTCGACGAGCGTGTTCCACTCGCCGCAGCCGCCGCACTGGCCGGCCCAGCGGAGCGCCTCGTGGCCGCAGGACTGGCAGACGAAGCGGGTCTTGGCCTTGGCCATCGGAGCGTGTGGATACGGTGGGAGGACGGCGCGACGGTGCGCGGGACGCCGACCGGTCGGGTAGTTTGGCGCGCGCCGCAAGATCGCGCGCGCGGCTGTCCGCCCTCTGTCACACGCCCGAGACCGTCCGATGGAGATCGCCCCGTCCGACCGCCCGGGCTCGTCGCTCTGGCGCGCGCTCGCGCCGCTCGCCGCCGGCCCGTCGGCATGGATCTCCGGCTTCGGCGCGTACTGCCTGCTGATGGCGCAGGCGTTCAACCTGCCGCGCGACCTCCACCCGAAGCTCTACGCCAAGAACCTCGCGCTCCAGATGGTGCGCATCGGGATCGACTCGATTCCCATCGTGGCGATGGCGACGGCCTTCTCGGGCGGCGTCGTGAGCGTGCAGGCGGTCTACCAGCTCGAGAACCCGCTGCTGCCGACGACGCTCGTCGGGACGTTCGCGCAGCAGTCGATCCTGCTGGAGCTCGGCACGCTGGTCACGGCGTTCGTGCTCTGCGGGCGCGTCGGCGCGCGGATCGCGGCGGAACTCGGCACGATGCGCGTCAAGGAGCAGATCGACGCGCTGGAGGCGATGGGCCTCAACTCGACGAGCTACCTCGTCGTGCCGCGCGTCGTCGGCGGCGTGCTGATGTTCCCGGTGCTCTACGTCGTCGCGTCGTCGGTCGGGATGCTCACTGCGGCGGTCGCGGCCGAGCTCTCGGGCGCGCTCACGATGGCGACCTTCTGGGAGGGCGCGCGCCTCTACTTCCGCCCGTACGACGTCTTCTTCGGGCTCGTCAAGTCGGTCGTCTTCGGCTTCGTCATCACGTCCATCGCCTGCTACACGGGCTACTCGGCGCGCGGCGGCGCCGAGGGCGTGGGCGAGGCCACGACGCGCGCGGCCGTCCTCGGCTGCGTCTACGTGCTGCTGACCGACTACCTCTGCGCGGCGCTGTTGCTATGAGGGGATGGGCGATGGGGAATGGGGAATGGGGGAACGCTGGCTGCTGGCGGTCCCGTTCGCTGCAGTTCTCACCCGTCTCCATTCCCCATTCCCCTCTCCCCATTCTCCGCTCGTGATCCAGATCGAGCACCTTTCCAAGGCCCTCGGCGGGCGTCCGGTGCTGCGGGACGTCTCGTTCACCGTGCCCGAGGGGCAGGTGACGTGCATCATCGGCCGCTCGGGGTCGGGCAAGAGTGTGCTGCTGCGCCACTTTGTGCGCCTGCTCACGCCCGACACCGGCCGCGTGGTCGTCGACGGCGCGCCGCTCGACGAGCTGACCTACGCCGAGCTCCGGCAGGTCCGCCGCAAGTTCGGCGTCCTCTTCCAGGGCGGCGCGCTGTTCGACTCGATGACGGCGCTGGAAAACGTCGAATTCCCGCTGGCGACGTTCACCGACCTGTCGGCCGCCGAGGTCCGCGCGCGCGCCGAGGAGTGCCTCGGGCTGGTCGAACTGCCGGACGCGGCCGCCAAGCTGCCGGGCGACCTCTCGGGCGGCCAGCAGAAGCGCGTCGCGCTCGCCCGCGCCATCGCCATCGAGCCGCGCTACATCCTCTACGACGAGCCGACGAGCGGTCTCGACCCCGAGACGAGCAACACGATCGACGCGCTGATCCTGCGCCTCGGGCGCGAACTCGGCACGACGAGCGTCGTCGTCACGCACGACATGCACTCGGTGCTGTCCATCGCCGACCACGTCGCGTTCGTCCATCAGGGCACGGTGCCGTGGACGGGCACGGTGGACGACCTCCACCGCGCGACGGACCCCACGCTGCTCTCCTTCGTCAAGGCCAACGAGTACCAAATCGGGATGGGGGATGGGGGATAGGGGATGGGCGTTCCGCCTTCTTTCCCATCCCTCATACCCCATACCCCATCCCCCTCTCCGATGACCAACGAGCTGAAAGTCGGCCTCGCGGTGCTGTTCTCCCTGCTGGTGATCTACGCCGGCGTGCGCTTCCTCTCGGGCGCGCCGCTCTTCGGGGGGGGCTACGAGGTGGTGGCCGTGTTCGAGGACGCGCAGGGCATCGCGCCGGGCGCGCTGGTGCGCCTCAACGGCGTGCGCGTCGGGAGCGTGCGCGACGTGACGCTCGCGCCGGGCGCGCGGCAGGTCTTCGTGACGATGGGCATCGACCGCGGCATCGAGATCCCGCGCGGGTCCACGATCCAGACGAGCGGCCTCTCGGCGCTCGGCGAGGTCAACGTCGAGATCACGCCGCCGCTGGGCGTGGCCGCCGGGCGCCCGCTCGCCGCCGGCGACACGCTCATCGCGGCCACGACGCCGGACATCTTCGACCTCATCGCCGGCGAGTCCAACTCGATCACGGCGCGTGCCGACACGGCGCTCCAGAGCGCCGTCCGCTCTTTCTCCAGCCTCGACCGCATCCTGACCAACTCGGGCGGCGACATCGAGGCCGTGCTCGCGCAGCTGCGGTTCCTGACGCAGGCCACGACGACGCTCATCCAGAACGAGCGCGACCGCCTCGGGCGCACCCTCGGCTCGGTCGAGCAGGCGGCGGCCAACGCCGAGGGCACGGCCGACCGCGTCGGACGCAACGTGGAGGACCTGTCCGTCGTCGTCGGCAACGACCTCGTCGCGACGAGCCGCACGATCCGCGGCGTGACCGAGACCAACGCCGACTCCGTCGCGGCGCTCGTCGCCGGCCTCAACGCGTCCATGCGCCGCCTCGACGCGAGCCTCGCGCAGCTCGGCACGCTCTCGGGCGACCTCGCGCGGCTCTCCGCCAACCTCGACACGACGGTCGCGGCGACGCGCTCGCCGGACGGCACGCTCGGCCTGCTGCTCACCGACCCGAGCCTCTACCACAACGCCAACGCGGCGGCGGCGAGCCTCCAGCAGATCCTGCAGGACCTCCAGAACGACCCCGGCCGCTACCTCCGCGGCGTCGTGCGCGTCTTCTAGACGACGCGCTACCGCCCGACGAAGCCGACGACGGCGTCCACGAACGCCTCGGGCTGCTCGATCTGGAGCAGGTGCCCTGCGTCGTCGATCTCGACGAGGCGTGCGCCGGGGATCGCGGCGGCGCCGCGCTCGAAGACCGCGCGCGGTGTGCCGGGGTGGAGGTAAGGATTCGGGATGAGCCCGTCGTAGCGCCCGTACACGACGAGCGTCGGCACGCGGAGGTCGCCGAGGCGGTGCGTCGTCGGCCCCGACAGCATCCCGCGCACCGACTGCGTGACGGCGTACGCGAACTGCCGCATCTCGGGGTCCTTCGCCATGCGCACGCGCTCCTCGACGAGCCACTCCCACTCGGGGCGCCAGCGCTGGACGTTCAGCGCGAGGTTGCGCCGGACAGCGTCCTCGCTCGCGGTCACGATGCCGTCCACCGACAGCGCGTTGCCGAGCCACGCGCCCTCGCCGGCGTCGAAGGCCTCGACGCCGGCCGGCGCCGCCAGCACGAGCCGCTGCACGAGGTCCGGCCGCGCCAGCGCCAGCGTGATGCCGATCTGCCCGCCCATCGAGTGGCCGACGTAGGTCACCGGCCCGAGGTCCAGCGCCTCGATCACGCGCGCGACGGTCTCGGCCTGGAACCGCATCGTGTACGGGAAGGCGGCCGACTTCTCGGACTTCCCGAAGCCCGGCAGGTCCACGGCCACGACGCGGTAGCCGGCGGCGGCGAGCCGCGGGGTCGCGTAGCGCCAGAAGCCCGCGTTGGAGGCCAGCCCGTGGACCAGCAGCAGCACCGGCCCGTCGCCGCCGGTGTCGAGGTACGCCACGCGCGGCCCGACGTCCACGGTGCGCGTTGGCATCCCGTAGTCGAGCTGGCGGAACGGCAGCGGCGGCGCGCCGGCGTAGCGGGCGCCCGAGCAGGCGGCGAGCGAGGCGGCGAGCACGAGGAGCGGGAGAGCGCGCATGGGAGGGAAAGGCGGTCGCCAGTGGGCAGCGGCCAGTGGCAGAGGCGGGAGGGACGGCTCTCGGCCAGTGGCCACTGGCGCGAGCACCGCGAGCCACTGGCCACTGGCGACCGCAAGGCGGGCCATCAGAACATCAGCCAGGAGAGGGTCGTGAAGACGACCCACGGGTTCGCCGGGCGCGTGTCGAACGCCGGCGTGCCGGGCGCCTCGTAGACCGCCGCCGGCGCGTCGTAGAAGCTCCCGGTGGCGAGGTAGCCCGCGTTGAGGCCCAGCGTGAGGAAGACGCCGAGGTGGTAGCGCAGTTCGGCGTTGATCTCGGTGCCGACGAGGCGTCCGCCGCCGGCGGGGGCGACCGACGTGAAGGCCGTCGCGGCGCCCAGCTTGGCCGTGAAGCGGTTCGGGATGAGGTCGCGCGAGACGGTCGCGAACAGGCCCGTCACGCCGTAGCCCATGTGGCCGACGTCGTGCACGGCCGAGTAGTAGCGGTTGACGACCTGCTCGTCGGGGAAGAGCAGCAGCGCGCGGCCGGACGTGTAGATGCCGACCGGCGAGCCGTACGCGTTGCCGGTGACGACCGACGAGACGCGACTGTCGGCCGCCCCGTTGGCGTCGCCGGTCGTGTGGAGCGCCTCGACGGCGGCGTGGTCGCCGGCGGTGCGTCCGTAGCGGTAGGCCACGCGCGCGTTGGTCGACAGGCCGGCGACCGACACGTCGGGCAGGTTGGCCGGGCGGATGCGCCCGAGGTTGGCGAGCACGAACGCGTCGGCCCACCAGCGTCCGCCGAGCGCGAAGCCGTGGTCGTAGGAGGCGCGCGTGCCGAGCCAGACGAGGTCGCTCGTGTGGTCCTGCGGCAGGCCGAACTGCGTCGCGCCGTTGTAGGACGCGAGCGCGCTGTTGACGCCCTGCCCGAGGATCGAGACGCCGCCGGCGCCGCGCGAGCGGTCGCGCAGGTACCACGCGTCGGCGCCGACCTCCAGGCGCGGCGTGACGAGGTGCTCGGCGTCGAGCATGAAGAGCGACGCGTCGTCGTCGCGCGCGATCAGGTTCTCCCAGAGCGGGTAGTAGCCGACGCGCGCGCGCGTCGCCGGCGTCGGAGTGAGGTACGTCGAGATGCCAACGCCCTGCGTGCCCCAGAACGCCAGCTTGTAGCCGCTCTGGAAGAACTGGTCCAGCGGCGTCACGTTGGGGTCGCGCGCGCCGTCGAAGATGCGCTGGAGGCCGACGACGACGTTGGCGCGGCGGCTCGGACGCACCTCGACGTTCGCCATGAGCGTCTGGAGGTTGACCTGCCCGGCGTTGAGGCCACCGCCGCGGTTGCCGCCGACGCCGTACGCCTGGTCGCCCCACGTGTAGTCCATCTTGAACAGGCCGCGGAAGGTCGCCAGCCCGTCCAGCACGCGCGGGCGGTAGACGAACAGCGGCACGAAGCGCTGCTCGATGTAGTTGGCCGTCCCGGTGCCGGTGCGCGTCGAGTTGGGTCCGAAGAGGCGCCCGATGACCTGCCCCTGCAGCACGTCGTTCGTCGGCGCGACGTTGCTCGTGGTGGCGCGCGTGAAGCTGTAGCCGATGAACGTGAGCTGCGGCGGGACTTCCTGCGGGACGGCTCGCTCGGCGAGGGTGTCCGGCGGCAGCACGTCGTCGGTGCCCGGCCGCGCGTCGGCGGCGAGGACGGCCGGACGCAGCGAGTCGGGCGCGACGACCGGGTCGGGCGCCTGCGCGCGGGCGCCGGCGGCGAGGAGCGCGAGGAGGAGAAGCGGGCGCATCGGAGCGAAAGCGAACGGCGGAGCCGGGCGCGAGGCCCGGCCCCGCCGGTGAGCGTCAGCCGGTGACGCGGGTGTAGTTCTGGATCCAGGTCGTGCCCAGCGGGGTGCCGTTGAAGGCCGTGCTGCCGAAGCCGCCGGCCACCGTCGGCGCCGTGAAGCCGGTGATCGCCGGCTCGGTCTGGATCACCTCGTACTGCATCGTCGCGCCGCCGGCGGCGGCGGCGTAGATGCCCGTCGAGACGAGCGTCGACGGCGAGCTCTGGTTGAGGCGCAGGCCGCGGATGCGCGCGTTCACGTCGCCGGTGAGCGCCCACGTTCCGGTGAACGTCACCGAGATGCCGGTGTCGTTGGTGGCGACGACCGTGTAGGTGTTGTCCGCGTTGAACGTCGCGTCGATGCGGCGCGTCGGGAAGGCCGGGTTGCCGTAGAGGCCGGGGCTCACGTCGAGGCCCTCGGCGCGCCACGTGCCGACGAGCAGCGGGCTGACCGTCACGGTGACGGTGCCGGTCGCCGTCGCGCCGTTGCCGTCGCGGGCGACGTAGGTGTAGGTGTCGGTGCCGACGAAGCCCGCCGCCGGCGTGTAGGCCACTCGGTTGGCGGCGGTCACGGTCGCGGTGCCGTTGGCCGGCGTCGAGACCGACGCGAGCGTGAGCGCGCCGCCGAACGTGGTGGCGTCGTTGGCGAGCACGTCGTGCTCGGCGGCGGTCTCCTCGGTGGCCGTCACGTTGTCGGCGCCGATGGTGACCGTGGACGGGTCGGAGGAGTCGCAGCCGGCGAGCAGCGCGAGCGCCAGCGGCGCGAGGAGGAGCTTCTTCATGGGTGGGGTGGGGTGTGGGGAAAACGGGGTCAGGACGGGCGGGGGAGCAGGACGCTCTCGCCCTCGGCGACGACGTCGCCGTGCTGGTTGCGGCAGCGCGTGGCGAGCCGCACGCGGTTGCGGTCCTCGACGCGCTCGACGACCTCGGCCTCGGCCGTGATCGTGTCGCCGAGGAAGACCGGCTTGCGGAAGGCGAGGCTCTGCGAGGCGTAGAGCGCCCCCGGCCCCGGCAGGTGCATCCCGAGCACCGCCGAGACGAGCCCCGCGAGCAGCGCGCCGTGGACGACCGGCTGCCCGAACCGCGTCGTCGCGGCGTAGGCGTGGTCCACGTGCAGCGGGTTGAAGTCGCCAGTGAGCCCGGCGAAGAGCGTCACGTCGGCCTGCGTGATCGTCTTGGCGACGCGGGCGGTGAGGCCGAGCGGCATCTCGGCGAGCGTGAGTCCGGTCATGGCGTGGCGGGGGACGTGGCGGGGAGGGGCCAGTCGCGCAGCGCCCGGCGGAGGACCTTGCCGCTGTCGGCGACGGGCAGCGCGTCGGCGAACGAGACGTGCTTCGGGATCTTGAAGCGCGCGAGGCGGCCGTCGCAGAAGGCGCGCAGGTCGTCGGCCGACGCGTCGGCGCCGGCGCGGCGGACGACGACGGCGTGCCCGACCTCGCCCCACCGGGCGTCCGGCACGCCGACCACGGCGACGGCCGCCACCGCCGGGTGCTGCGCGAGCGCGGCCTCGACCTCGGCGGGGTAGACGTTCTCGGCGCCCGAGATGAACATCTCCTTGGTGCGCCCGGCGACGTAGACGTAGCCCTCGGCGTCGCGCCGCACGAGGTCGCCGGTGCGGAGCCAGCCGCCGACGATCGTCTCGGCGGTGGCCTCGGGGTTCTGCCAGTAGCCGTCCATCGCCGCCGGACCGCGCAGGAGCAACTCGCCGACCTCGCCGTCGGCCACCGGCGCGCCGTCGGCGCCGACGATCCCGACGTCGATGTAGAAGTTGGGGAAGCCGATGGAGCCGGCCTTGCGAACCGCGTCGGCCTCAGGCAGCGAGAACACGTTGGGTCCGAACTCCGTGAGCCCGTAGCCCTGCCGGATGGGGACGCCCTTGGCCTGCCACGCGTGGATCAGCGGCACCGGCATCGGCTCGCCGCCGACGATGGCGTAGCGCACGGAGCCCAGCCGCGCGCTCGCGAACGCCGGCGCGTCGTGCAGCATCGCCATCATCGTCGGGACGCCGAAGAGGATCGTCAGGCCGGCGTCGTCGCACAGGCGCAGCACGGCGTCCGGCTCGAAGCGGCGCATCAGGTAGACCGTCCCGCCGGCGTGCAGCAGCGGCGTCGTGAGCACGTGCCAGCCGCCGGTGTGGAAGAGCGGCGCGAAGATGGCCGTGCGGTCGGCCTCGGTCAGGTTGAGGCGGAGCGTCGTGTTGACGGCGTTCCAGAAGACCGAGCGGTTGGTGAGCACGGCGCCCTTCGGTGCGCCCGTCGTGCCGCTCGTGTAGAGGATCATGCAGGGCGCGTCGAAGTCGCCCGCGTCGTCGGCCAGCGTCTCGCCGGCGTCCATCGCGCCGACGAGCGCGTCGAACGCCGCCACTGGCGGCGAGGCGCTCAGCGACGCGCCGGCGTCGGCGGCCAGCGCAGCGAACTCGCTGGCGACGACCGTCACGCGCGGTGCGGCGTCGCGCAGGACGTGCGCCACCTCGGGCGGCGCCAGCCGCCAGTTCACCGGCACGAGGATCGCCCCCAGCCGCCGCGTCGCGAAGAAGAGCAGCACGGCGTCGAGGTCGTTCGGCGCGAGGAGGGCGACGCGGTCGCCGGGCGCCACGCCGTGCGCGTCGCGCAGCCAGCGCGCCGCGCGCCGCGCGCGGAGGTCGGCCTCGGCGTACGTGATCGTGCGGCCCGCCTCGGGGTCCACGAGCGCCGCGCGGTCGGGCGCGTAGAGCGCCCAGCGGCCCAGCCAGTCGGTGCGGACGTCGCTCATGGCTCCGTGGGGCGCGGCGCGGGGCGACGCGTGACGAGCATCCCGACGCCCATCACGGCGAGCGCCGCGCCGATGGCGAGCGTCGCCGGCACGGCGGGGTTGTTCCAGTACGGACCCAGCTCCAGGTAGTAGATCCCGAAGTGGACCGCCAGGGCGGTGACGCTCGCGGCGGCCACCGTCGGCGCGGTCACGCGCGGGACGAAGATGCCCGCGAGGATGGGCACGAAGGTGGCCGCGAAGAGGCCGTAGACGCCGTTCTGCGCGAACATCGCCACCGAGAGCGACGGCGCGACGGTCTGCCGCCACGCCAGCCAGAGCGTCACCGGCACGAGCGCGACGATGAAGCCGCGCGCCCAGCGGACGCCGCGCCCGCCTTCGACGGCGGCCGGGCGCAGCGTCTTGAGCACGTCGTTGGCGAAGATGGACGACAGGGCGATCACGATGCCCTCCAGCGTCGAGAAGCCGGCGGCGAGCACGCCCAGCATCACGACCGCGCGCGGCAGCGGCGGGAAGACCTCCACGAGGTAGGTCGCGATCACCTGGTCCGGCGGCAGCACGTCGCCGGTGAGGCGCAGCCGCGCGAAGAGTCCGACGGCGAGGACCGCGAAGAACACCGACGCCGCCGCGATGGCCGTCGCGAGG
>Ga0209053_1001112_pt1 | contig 13929 bp, 11 predicted proteins | sample EBPBio152010_DNA_FD_185864 | JGI IMG/M metagenome (GOLD analysis project Ga0209053, IMG submission 185864) | Wastewater treatment Type I Accumulibacter community from EBPR Bioreactor in Madison, WI, USA - Reactor 1_7/15/2010_ DNA (SPAdes)... | ecosystem: Engineered > Bioreactor > EBPR >... | reverse complement strand
CCGCGACGCGAACCGCTTCGAAGCCGCCCCTCCGCTCGCTGCCGCCGGTGATTGACCAAATTCCAACAAATCGCGCGCACCGCTGTCGAGTCGCCCGGCTTCCTCCCGTACGTTTTCACATTCCGCCGTCCCCGCCCATGCGCCTCCTCCTCGCCTTCGGCCTCGTCGCCCTCGCCGGCTGCGCGGCCTCCGCCCCGACCGCGCCGGCGGGAACGGGCACGCCCGCGGCCTCGCCGCCCCTCTCCGCCTGCACCGACGGCCGCGCCACGGGCCCCGACGGCACCGTCTACACCTGTAGCGGCGTGGACCTGCTCGCGCACCTCCCGCTCGCCGGGATGAGCGCCGGCAGCGGCAACGACATCTGGGGCTGGACCGACCCGACGACCAACCGCGAATACGCCCTCGTCGGTCTCAATGACGGGACGTTCTTCGTGGACGTGACCAACCCGACGGCCATCGTCCCGCTCGGCAAACTGCCGACGGCCACCTCGCCGTCCGTCTGGCGCGACATCAAGGTCTACCGCGACCACGCGTTCATCGTCAGCGAGGCGCCGGGCCACGGGATGCAGGTCTTCAACCTCGCGCGCCTGCGCGGCCTCACGGCCGACGCCGCGCGCCGCTTCGAGGCCGACGCGCGCTACACCGGCATCGGCAACGCCCACAACATCGTCATCAACGAGGCGACCGGCTTCGCGTACGCCAACGGCGCCTCGACGACCATGCCGGACCGCCCGGCGGCGTGCGGCGCGCCCGGCTTCCACGCCATCAACATCCAGTCGCCGCTCGCGCCGGCGTTCGCGGGCTGCTTCTCCGACGCGACCAAGGACGGCTCGCCGGTGACCGCGCCCGGCTACACGCACGACGGCCAGTGCATCGTCTACGACGGCCCCGACGCCGACTACACCGGCCGCGAGATCTGCATCGCCTCCAACGAGGACGTCGTCTCGATCTTCGACGCGACCGACAAGGGCAACGTGCGGCTCGTCGCCCAGGCGGCCTACCCCAACGACGCCTACACGCACCAGGCGTGGTTCACCGAGGACCGCCGCTACGTCCTCGCCAACGACGAGCTCGACGAGATGAACGGCCTGACGCCGTCGCAGCGCACGCTCGTCTTCGACATGGCCGACCTCGACGAGCCGGAGTTCGTCTTCGCGTTCGACTCCGGCCTGACGACCATCGACCACAACCTGTACATCCACAACGGCCTCGCGTACATGTCCAACTACGAGAGCGGCCTCCGCATCGTGGACGTCCGCGTGGTCACCGAGGAGGCGATGCGCGAGGTGGCCTCGTTCGACACCTTCCCGCGCACCACCACGGCCCAGTTCAACGGCCAGTGGAGCAACTACCCGTACTTCCGCAGCGGGACGATCATCGCCAACGACATCAACAACGGGCTGTTCGTCCTCCGGGTGCAGCCGGGCGCCATCCCCGGCATCCCCACCCGTCGTCCCTGAGACCCTGCCCCCGGCGACCCCTCGCCGGGGGCTCTTTCGATCCGCCATGCCGCGCCTCCTCGCCCTCGCCTGCCTCGCGCTGGTCGCCCTCCCGGCGACGGCCCAGACGTCCGCCGTCTGCTCCAACGGCTTCGCCACGCTGAGCACGACCGTCCCGAACTCGCGTACCTCGGGTCCGTTCGCGTGCAACGGCGTCGACCTGCTCGCCTTCCTGCCCTCGTGCAGCGGCTCGACCAGCTGCACCACCGGCCCGCTCAGTTCCGGCCGCGGCAACGACATCTGGGGCTGGACCGACCCGACGACCAACCGCGAGTACGCCCTCGTCGGGATGGTCAACGGGACGGTGTTCGTGGACGTGACGGTGCCGACGGCGCCCGAGGTCCTCGGCCGGGTCGTCTCCCACAACGGCAGCAGTTCGACGTGGCGCGACATCAAGGTGTACGCCAACCACGCGTTCATCGTCAGCGAGGCCAGCGGCCACGGGATGCAGGTCTTCGACCTGACGCGCCTGCGCGGCCTCACGGCCGACCCCGCGCGCACCTTCGAGCCCGACGCCCGCTACGCCGGCGTCAGCAACTCGCACAACATCGTCATCAACGAGGACAGCGGCTACGCCTACCTCGTCGGGACCAACACCTGCTCGGGCGGCCTCCACATGGTCGACATCCGCACGCCGACGGCGCCGGTCAGTGCCGGCTGCTTCGCCGAGGACGGCTACACGCACGACGCACAGTGCGTGATCTACGCCGGCCCGGACACGCAGTACACGGGCCGCGAGATCTGCTTCGCCTCCAACGAAGACACCGTCACGATCGTGGACGTGACCGACAAGAGCAACCCGGTGCAGATCAGCCGCGGCTTCTACCCGACGCCCGGCTACACGCACCAGGGCTGGCTCACCGACGACCACCGCTACCACCTCGCCGACGACGAGCTCGACGAGTTCTTCGGCACCGTCAGCGCCACCCGCACGGTGGTGATGGACGTCTCGGACCTCGACAACCCCGAGTGGCACTTCGACTACGCCGGGCCGCTCTTCACGTCCGACCACAACCTGTACGTCCGCGGCCGCTACGCCTTCCTGAGCACCTACGAGAGCGGCACCCGCATCCTCGACCTCGCGGGCCTCGACGGAGGCTCGATGACAGAGGTCGCGTTCTTCGACACGCACCCGCAGAGCGACGACACCGGCTTCGAGGGCCAGTGGAGCAACTACCCGTACTTCGCCAGCGGCACGATCGTCGCCAACGACCGCACCAACGGCCTCTTCGTGCTCCGCCCGACGAACCTCGTCGTGGACACGCCCGCCGGGCCGGCGCCGACGGCGTTCGCGCTCTCGGAGCCCACGCCCAACCCGGCCGCCGCGCGCACGACGCTCGCGCTGACGGTCCCGGCCCCCGAGCACGTCCGCGCCACGGTCCTCGACGCCACCGGCCGCGAGGTCGCGGTCGTCTTCGAAGGCACCGTCGCCGACGCCGCCACGATCACCGTGGACACGCACAGCCTCGCCGCCGGCGCCTACGTCATCCGCGTCACCGGCGAGTCGTTCTCGGCCGCGCGCCGCCTCTCCGTCGCCCGTTAGTCCCACCACCCCGATGACCCTCCGCATCGCCGCCCTCGCGGCGTTCGCCCTCGCGGCCCTGCCCGCGAAGGCGCAGCTCGCCACCTGCACCAACGGCTTCGCCACCCTCGCGACGCCCATCCCCGGCGCGCCCACCTCCCAGCCCTTCCCCTGCAACGGCGTCGACCTGATGGCGTGGATCCCGACCGGCAGCACCGGGCAGCTCCGCGCGACCGACGGCAACGACATCTGGGGCTGGACCGACCCGACGACCGGGCACGAGTACGCCATCGTCGCGATGATCAACGGGACGGTCTTCGTGGACGTGACCGAGCCGGCCGCGCCGAAGGTCCTCGGCAAGCTGGCCTCGCGCACGGGCCAGTCGTCGATCTGGCGCGACGTCAAGATCTACCAGGGGTACGCGTTCATCGTCGCCGACTCGAACCCCGGCCACGGCATGCAGGTCTTCGACCTGACCTCGTTGCGCGGCCTCACGCCCGACGCCGCGCGCAACCTGTCGGCCGTGACCAACTACGACGGTCCGACGTCGAGCCGCGTCAGCAGCGCCCACAACATCGCGATCAACGAAGACACCGGCTTCGCATACATCGTCGGCGCTGGCTCGTGCAGCGGCGGCCTCCACATGGTCGACATCCGCAACCCGGCCGCGCCGACGTTCGCCGGGTGCTTCTCGACCGACGGCTACACGCACGACGTGCAGTGCGTCGTCTACGACGGGCCGGACACGCAGCACGCCGGCAAAGAGATCTGCTTCGCGTCCAACGAGGACACGGTCACCATCGTGGACGTGACCAACAAGTCCGCGCCGGTGATGCTGGACCGCGCGTTCTACCCCAACCCCGGCTACACGCACCAGGGCTGGCTCACCGAGGACAGCCGCTACTTCATCGTGGACGACGAGACCGACAGCTCGTCGGGCGGCACCAAGACGTTCGTGATGGACGTGACGGACCTCGACAACGTGTCCTTCGCCTTCACCAACATCGGCGCCGTCCCGACGCGCGACCACAACCTGTACGTCTCGGGCGACTTCGCCTACCTGAGCAACTACCAGGGCGGCCTCCGCATCCTCGACGTCTCGGACCTCGACGGCGGCCAGATGCCGGAGGTGGCGTTCTTCGACACGTACCCGCAGGGCAACACCAGCGGCTACAACGGCCAGTGGAGCAACTACCCGTTCTTCCCGAGCGGGACGATCATCGCCAACGACATCGACAACGGCTTCTTCGTGCTGCGCTTCAACGGCCGCACGGTGGGCGCCGAGCCGACGGTGCCGGCGGGCGCGTCGTTCGCCCTCTCGGCGCCGTCGCCCAACCCGACGAGCGGCACGGCCTCGCTCTCGCTGACGGTCGCCGCGCCGGAGGCCGTGCGCGCCGTGGTGCTGGACGCCACCGGCCGCGAGGTCGCCGTCGTGTTCGACGGGACGGTGAGCGGCACGGCCGACCTCCGCGTCGCCACCGACGGCCTGTCGGCGGGGCTCTACATCGTCCGCGTCACCGGCGAGACGTTCTCGGCGGCCCGCCACCTCAGCGTCGCACGCTGATCCCTGCAGCTCCGGCCTCCTGCGCGCCCCGTGCCGGCCGGCACGGGGCGCGCGTGCGTTCGTGCCTGGTCAGCCGAGGCGTTCGCGTCCGCGCGGCGTCAGGTCGTAGGTGTCGGCCAGCGGGTCGGTGAGCGTGAGGTAGCCCTCGCGCGCGAGCCAGTCGCCCAGTTCATCGCGCCGCGAGTCGGTGGCGCCCGGCAGCCACGCCGTGCGCGGGCGCCCCTCGGCCACGGCCGCAAGGATCGCCACGAGCGCCGGCTCGTCGGCCGGGACGACGGTCGCCGTGTGCGCCCGCCCGAGGCAGATGTCGCACGCACCGCAGCGCGGAGGCGCCGCCTCGCCGAAGTAGGCGCGCAGGTAGCGCCGGCGGCAGCCGATCGTCGAGACATAGCCGACGACGTCGCCGAGGCGCGACAGCGCGCGCGCGCGTGAGGCGCGGAGGGCGCGCGCGTCCGCCGGCGAGGCGTCGGTGCGCGGGGCCGACCACTCCAGCACGAGCATCCCGTCGGCCGCGCGCGTCTCGACGAGGCCGCGCGCGGCGAGGTAGGCGAGGCCGTCCGCCACCCGGTCGGGCGTCATGCCGAGGCGCGCTGCGAGGCGCGGGACGCGAACGGTCGCCCAGCCGCCGGACGCCTCGCGCGGCAGGCGGCGCAGCAGCGCCCGCACGAACGGCGCCGCGGCGCCGGACGTCGCGACCGTCGCGCCGGGCGACGCCGGGAGACGCAGCCAGAGCGCGCCGTCGGGGCGGAGCGTCCATGCGCCGGCGGCGGCGAGGCGCTCGATGGCGGCGCGGACCGTCGGGACCGGCACGCCGGCGACGTCGGCCACGAGGGCCGGGTCGAGGCGCGACGGCCCGTCGGGCACGGCGCCGAGGGCGACCTGCGCGAGGCTGCCGGCGGCGGCGTAGACCGCCTGCACCTGCTCGGGTGTGGGGTGGGTGGTCTCGGCGAGGCGCGTCGGGAGGCGGTCGTCGCCGGGCGAGACGACGAGGGCGGCATAGGCGCGCTGGCCGTCGCGCCCGGCGCGCCCGGCCTCCTGGTAGTAGGCGTCGAGCGTCGGCGGGAGCGCGACGTGGACGACGGCCCGCACGTCGGCCTTGTCGATGCCCATGCCGAAGGCGCTCGTCGCGACGACGACGCGCGTCGCGCCGTCGAGCCAGCGGCCCTGCACGGCGCGGCGCGTGGCGCCGTCGAGGCCGGCGTGGTAGGGCTCGGCGGACGTGCCATCGGCGCGCAGGGCGGCGGCCCACGCCTCGGTCCCGCGCCGCGTGCCGGCGTAGACGAGCGCCGACCCGCCGACGCCGCCGAGCACGCGGCGGACCTGCGCGGCCTTGTCCTCGGTGCGGTGGACGCTCCAGACGAGCTCGGGCCGGTCGAAGCCCTGCACGACGCGCAGCGGGTCGCGCAGCGCGAGCTGCTCCTCGATGTCGCGGCGGACCGGCGGCGTCGCCGTGGCCGTGACCGCGACGACCGGCGGGGGCGTCGCGAAGAGGTCGCGCACGCCGGCGAGCGTCCGGTAGGCCGGGCGAAAGTCGTGCCCCCACTCGGAGATGCAGTGTGCCTCGTCGACGGCGAGGAGCGTCACCGGCAGGCGCGCGGCGCGCGCGAGGAAGAGGTCGGTGCCGAGCCGCTCGGGCGTGACGTAGAGGACGCGGTAGCGCCCGAACTCGGCGTCGGTCCAGAGCTGGTCGGCCTCGCGGGCGCCGAGGCCGGCGTGGGCCATCGCGGCCGGCACGCCGCGCCGCCGCAGCGCCTCCACCTGGTCGTGCATCAGCGCGACGAGCGGCGAGACGACGAGCGCGAGCCCGCGCCGCACGACGGCGGGCACCTGGTAGACGAGCGACTTGCCGCCGCCGGTCGGCAGGATCGCGAGCACGTCGCGCCCCGCGAGCGCCGCTGTGACAGCGGCGTCCTGGCCCGGACGGAACGCCTCGTAGCCCCACACGCGGCGGAGCGCGTCGAGCGCCTCGGCGGGCGGAGCGGGGGGCGGTGCGGGGGCGGACATCGGGCGGGGAAGTTCGCCCGGCGGGCGGCGCGAAAAAAATCTCGGCGCGGGTGTTAGACGCGCCGGGCGCCGGACACTAGCCACGCGAGACGGGGACTCCCGTTGGCTGTGCTCCGCACAGTGGCTGTGCTTCGGCACGGTTGGTGGAGAGACGGTGCGGTCTGGCGCTGTGGTGGGCGCCGGGCCGCACCGCTCCACCGGGGCGACGCTTCGTCGGGCGGCTAGCTTGCGGGACTCCCCCGCCCCGCCGTGCCCCGCGTCTCCGTCGTCATCGTCACCTGGAACGGGCGCGCGCTGCTGGAGCGCTTCCTGCCGTCGGTCGTCGCCGGCTCGGACGCCGAGATCGTCGTCGCGGACAACGCCTCGACCGACGGCACGGCCGCGTGGCTCGCGCGCGAGCACCCGTCCGTGGGCGTGGTGGTGCATCCCGAGAACCGGCTGTTCGCCGCGGGCAACAACGACGCCGTCCCGGCCACCACCGGCGACGTGGTGGTCTTCCTCAACAACGACGTGAAGGTGACGCCGGGCTGGCTGGAGCCGCTCGTGGCGGCGCTCGCCGAGCCGGGCGTGGTGGCCGTCCAGCCGAAGCTGGTGCAGCACGCCGACCGGACGCGCTTCGAGTACGCGGGCGCGTCGGGGGGCTTCCTCGACCGCTACGGCTACCCGTTCACGCGCGGACGGCTGTTCGCGACGATGGAGCGCGACGAGGGCCAGTACGACGACGCGCGGGACGTCTTCTGGGCGACGGGCGCGGCGCTGGCGGTGCGGCGCGAGGCGTTCCTCGCGGCCGGGGGCTTCGACGCGGCGTTCGGGATGCACATGGAGGAGATCGACCTGTGCTGGCGGATGCAGCGCGCGGGCGGGCGGGTGCGCGTGGCGCCGGCCTCGACGGTGTTCCACCTCGGCGGGGCGTCGCTGCCGCAGGGGCACCCGCGCAAGACGTACCTCAACTTCCGCAACAACCTCGTGATGCTGGCCAAGAACCTGCCGGCGGACGAGCTGCGCGGCGTGCTGCGCGCGCGGCGCGCGCTCGACGGCGTGGCGGCGGCGCAGGCGGTGGCGTCGGGGCGGCCGGCGGAGGCGCGGGCGATCCGGCGCGCGTGGGCGAGCTTCGCGGCGGTGCGGGCGTCGCTGCCGGGTCCGGCGCCCGGCGAGGCGCCGGTGCGTCCGACGTACCGGGGGAGCCTCGTCGCGGACTACTACCTGCGCGGCCGGCGGCGCTTCTCGGACCTGCCGGCGGGGCGGTTTTCGGGGTGAGGGCGGCGCCCCCTCCGTCGCGGCCTTCGGCGGGGTCCCCTCGGGCGCGCACGGATCGCTCGTGAGCGGGTTCGCGTGGACGGCTCGCCCTGCCGCGCCTCGCCGAGCGGTTCAGGCGGCGAGCCGATCGAGCGGGCTCGTCATCCGGAGGCCATTCAGACGCGCGACGTGCAGGTAGACCTGCGTCGTGGCGAGCTTCGCGTGGCCGAGCAGCTCCTGCACGGTGCGGACGTCGGTGCCGGTCTCGATGAGGTGCGTGGCGAACGAGTGGCGGAACGTGTGGCACGTGACGCGACGCGCGATGCCCGCGCGACGGGCCGCGTCGCGAACCGCTTTCTGGACGACGGACGGGTCCAGGTGGAAGCGGTGGAACGCCCCGGTCCGGGGATCGGCCGAGATCCGGGACGCGGGAAAGACGAACTGCCAGCCCAGCGCACGTGCCGCGCTCGGGTTCTTGCGGGCGAATGCGTGCGGCAGCGGCGCGTCGCCGAACCCGGCTGCGAGGTCGCGGCGGTGCAACGCCGCCACGCGTGCGACCTGCGCGCGGAGCGGCTCGGCGAGCGACGCGGGAAGAACCGTGGCGCGGTCGCGGTCGCCTTTTCCGCTGCGCACCGTGATCTGCGCACGGTCGAAGTCGAGGTCCTTCACGCGCAGACGGAGGCAGCCGCTCACGCGGAGGCCCGAGCCGTAGAGGAGCCGGGCGATGAGTCCTGCGGTGCCGTCGAGGTGCGCGAGCACGGCCGCGACCTCGGCCTGCGAGAGCACGGTGGGCAGGCGGGGCGGCTTGCGGACGCGCGTGAGGCCAGCCATCGTGCCGAGCGGCTGCCCGAGGACCGCGTCGAAGAGGAAGAGCAGCGCCGAGAGGGCCTGCGTCTGGGTGCTCGCGGCCACGTCGCGCTCGTTGGCGAGGTGGTTGAGGAAGGCTTCGACCTCCGGCCCGCCGAGGTGGCGCGGGTGGACGTAGGCGCCCTGCTGGCGGGCGTGGAAGTGGACGAAGCGGCGGATCCAGCCGAGGTACGATTTCTCAGTCGCGTAGCTCATGTGCCGCCGCCGGAGGGCGGAGCGGACGTCATCGAGGAGGGCGGACATCGCGGAGGGCGAGCGTGTTTCCGTGTAGTGTTCGCCGGAGAAGCGGTCTAACACGGCCGTTATCCGGTGGCGAGTCGAAAAAGGGACTCGGGCGCCCGTTCCCCGGCGAGGAGGCCGCTATATTGGCCGCCGGCGCCCGTTATCCGGCGAGCGCGACCACTGAAGTAGTAGTTACACGGCGGCTCTCCCGTGAGAAGCATCATCTTCCTTCTCTTCGCCGTTGGCTCGTTCGGATGCGGACAGGCTCAAGTCTCCGCGTCGTGGACTGAAGCGGAGGTCGTCGCTGGTGGTCGTGCCCTTTGGATCCACCCTCCGTTACCGACAGCCATAATCCACGCGGAGATCGTTAACCGAACGGACTCCACGGTGGTGTTCTTCCTCGGGGGGCGCGTGGAATCCAACATGGTGCACGGGGCCACTGCCGACGAACCGGGACGATTCTTGCTCATCGGGCCAGACACCACGCTCTCGATGATGGCCCGCCGGCGGCATGGCAAGGGGCACGATGCCTACGGGGGTGACGCATGGGCGATTCCACCTGGCGAACAGTTCTCTCTTGAACTCATCGCGGATGGTCGCTGGACGCGTTACCCTCCCCCTCCTCCAGACTTGAGGCCGCGGTTCCTCCCCACCGACTCGGCCTCGTGGGCGCGCTTCTACGAACGCGCGCTGAGGCTGGGCAGACTCGTCTACATCCGTGACTACATCAGCGACGAATCGCCTGACACGCTCGACATACCGCAGTCGCCCAGCGTCCGTGTCCACTTCCGAACACCAGACCAGCCATCGGTGCTCGGCTGATCGGCCGCCGTGTAACCAGCCGCTGTAGGCCGACGCCGGGCGTGAGCGTTTCCGACTCCTTCGCGCATCGGCGTAACCTCCCGCTTGTCCCTACCGCCAGCGTCGCCCGTCGCGGCTAAGCGGCCCCTCGTTCTGCTGCACCTGCCGCAACGCTTGACCCATGACGAGCGAGGATGTGAAGCAGATAGTTGAGGCCGAGATCGGGGCCGAGTGGGACCGGTCGAACCTCCACGGCTGCGACCTCCGACGCTGCCTCGTTGAGCCCCGCCTCGTGACACTCGCCGACTCGGTGAACCAGGACTTGGTCGAGTTGTGGCTTGTCTTGGAGGAGGACCCGGAAGCCTGCGACGGCTACAAGATCATCTACGACCCGGAGGAAGAAGCCTTTGGTCTCGCGTACGGGAGCTACGAGACGGGACCGGACTTCATCGCACTCTATGGCGACTTCCTCACCACGTACGACGGGATGTAGGCCCCCGGTGCGGCAGAACCAGCCGCTGTAGGCCGACGCCGGGCGTGAGCGTCCTCGGCTCGTCCAGCCCTCAGCGTATCCTTCAACTCGTTCCTCCCGCTGGCGCCGCCCGTCGCGGCTAAGCGGCCCCCTGTTATGCCGCTGCTCAGACCGCTAAAAGATCAGTGACCGGGGTTCTCGATCCTGCCGGGAATGCGGTGCTCGTCGTCCTCATCGCGTACCCATTGGCCGTATTGGTGCTCTCCTCAGCGGCGTATGCATGGGGAGGAGTCGCCTTGCCAGAAGGAAAGCGGCGCGGCGGCTTCCTGCTCACCTTGCTGTTCGGGGCGCTTACGTTCGTTGCTGCAATCTGGCTTGGGGGGGCCATGTCCAACCCCGTTAAGCGAGAGGTTGTAGCGTTAGCGGCCATCCCACTCGGGGCTTACGCTGGAACGTCCCTTTCGTACTGGTTGCGAAATCGCCGTCCACGTGCGGCATAACCGCCAGTCGTTCCACCGTGATCGGTGCTGACGGCCCATCACCGCCGCAACACCGCCGCGATGGCCGCCAGCACCATCGCCATGCCGACGACGGCGACGACCGACGGCACCTCGCCGAACGCCACCGCTGCGATGCCCGACGCGAGCACCGGCTCGGCGAGGCTCAGCAGGCCGAGCGTCGCCGCCGGCACCCAGCGGAGCGCCACGGCGAACGAGCCGTGCCCGAGCAGGCCCGGCCCCAGCGCCATCGCCCCGATGAGCGCGAGCGTGGGTCCCGGCAGCGCGAGCGGGACGCCGAGCACGAAGCACGCGCCGACGGCGAGGACCGCCGCGATGGCGTTCACCGGCACAAAGTAGGCGAGGAACGTCCGCCGCTGGCGCACGGACCGCCCGACGAGCAGGTAGACCGAGACGAGGACCGCCGCGCCGAGGGCCATCGCGTTGCCGAGCGCGGCGTTCACCGCCACGCCGGCGCCGGCGCTCCCGGCGCCGATGAGCGTCGCGCCCGCCACGCCGGCGCCGATGGCGAGGGCCGTCCGCCGGTCCGGCCGCTCGCGCAGCGTCACGACGCCGAGCAGGGCGATCCACAGCGGCGTCGTGTTGACGAGCACCGACGCCGCGGCGACGGTCGTGAGCTGGACCGAGACGATCCACGCGATGAAGTGGACGCCGAGGGCGAGCCCGGCGGCGAGGACGAGCGCCCACTCGCGCGCCGGCATCGCGGCAAACGTCGCCCGCTCGCGCGCGAGCGTCACCGGCGCCAGCAGGGCCGTCACCATGAGGCAGCGCCACGCGGCGATGGCGAGCGCGGGCGTGTCGCCGGCGAGGCGCACCAGCGGCGACGAGATGCCGAAGCAGACCAGCCCGACCGCGACGAGCGCCTTGACCCAGGCCGGGACCGGCCCGTCCGCCGCGCGCGGCCCCGCCGGCGGGAGCGTCTCCACTAGCGGATGCGATCCATCGAGCGGACGGTCGCGATGTCGCGGTCGACGCCTGCGCGCGCGAGGCGCAGCATCAGGTAGGCGACGAGCGGCGTCGCGGCGGTCAGCATGGTCCCCTGCGCAACCTCCTCACCGTTCTGGAGGCGCAGCAGGAGCACGGCCAGCGTCCCGCCGATGACGAGGAGCGTCGCCCAGAGCGCCGCCGAGACGGCGCGCCGCTGGAGCGCGCGGTTCTTGTAGAGCGCGACGGCCCCGAAGGCGACGAGCGCCGCGAGGGCCGCGGCGACGAGCAGGATGAGGCCGACGACGCGGAGGGTCGGGTCGACGGCCATCGGGGCCTGCGCGAGCACGCCGACGAACGCGGCGAGCATCGCGCCACCGACGAGGAGGTAGACGGTCTGGATGCGCTGGATCATCGCGGGGTCACCGGGCGGCGTGGAAGGCGACGCGCTCGACGAGGGCGTCGGTGAACGTGGTCGTAGAGGCGGAGCCGCCGAGGTCGCCGGTGAGCGCCGAGCCGTCGGCGTAGACGTCCACGAGCCCCTTCGCGACGGCGCCGGCGGCGGCGTGCTCGCCGATGTGGTGGAGCATCATCTCGGCCGAGCGGATGAGCGCCGTCGGGTTGGCCTTGCCCTGCCCGGCGATGTCGGGCGCCGAGCCGTGGACGGCCTCGAAGATGGCCGCGTCGTCGCCCACGTTGGCCGAGCCGGTGACGCCGAGGCCGCCGACGAGGCCGGCCATGAGGTCCGAGAGGATGTCGCCGAACAGGTTGGTCGTGACGATGCCGTCGTAGGCGTCCGGCGCGATCACGAGCTGCATCGCCATGTTGTCGATGATGCGGTCGTCGAACTGGAGCGCCGGGTACTCGGCCGCCATCTCGCGTCCGATCGTGAGGAACATCCCGCTCGTCCGCTTCAGGATGTTGGCCTTGTGTGCGAGCGTGAGGCGGTGGCGGCCCCGGCGGATCATGTCCTCGAACGCGAAGCGGAGGATGCGCTCCGAGCCGCGCCGCGTGATGCGGCTGATGGAGTCGGCGATCTGGTTGCGCTCGTCGAAGTACTCGAGGCCGGCGTAGAGGCCCTCGGTGTTCTCACGGTAGAGCACGAGGTCCACGTCGTCGAAGCGGCTCGGGATGCCGGGCAGCGTCACGCACGGACGCACGTTGGCGTAGAGGTCGAAGTGCTGCCGCAGCCGCACGTTGACGCTCTTGAAGCCCGTCCCGACGGGCGTCGTGAGCGGCCCCTTGAGCGCGAGGCGGGTCCGCGCGATGGACGCGAGCGTGGCCTCGGGCAGCTCGTCGCCGGCGGATTCGTAGGCGCCGAGGCCGGCGGCCTGCTCGTCCCACTCGAACGCCACGCCGGTGGCCTCGAGGACGCGGACGGCCGCCGTGACGACTTCCGGCCCGATGCCGTCGCCGTGGATGAGGGTTGCGGAGTAGGCCATGGAGCAGCGGAGGACGTGAGCCGCAAGCTAGCCGGCGGCGGACGTGCCGGGCCGTGGAGTCCGGTTCAAGACGGCCCGGCCGAGGCCATGACGGCGCGCGGGGCGCCCCCCGAGAGGAGGCGCCCCGCGCAGAGAGGTCACCGGCCGGAGGCTACTCGGCCTCGCGGTTGGTCGAGTAGTTGATGCGGAGCGCCTCGGCCTCGCGGAACTCCTGCTGGACGTCGTAGAGGACGCCCGTCTCGACCTCGTTGTCCACGCGCATCGAGATGATCGTGCGCGGCTCGACGCGGAGGCGCTGGAACATGAGCTGGCGGAGCTGCGGGAGGTCGCGCACGATGGCGTCGTCCACCTGCACGGCGGGGTCGCCGTACTGGCCGTTCTCGAGGATTTCGGGGCCGACGTAGACGTACTGGATGAGGCGCTTCTGGTCGATCTTCTCGACCGCCTCGGCCTGCGGGATGCGCAGCAGCACGAGCATGTCGGTCGTCCGCATCACGGTGACGACCATGAAGAAGACCAGCAGGATGAAGATGATGTCCGGCATGGACGCCGTCGGGATCTCCTGCTTCGTCTGGGCGGATTTCTTTTTGAAGTGAGCCGACATCGGGGGTGGGGGTCGGCGCGGTCGCCGCGCGGGAAGGGGTCAGGCGAGCGGGGCCGGTCAGCCCGGATCCGGCTCGGCGAGGGAGATCTTGATCGGGTAGTCGCGCGCGATCTCGTCCACCTCCATCTCGCCGGTCTCGGGGTCCTCCTGGAGGCGCGAGCGGTAGGTGCCGTAGTCCATCCCGAACCGCTGCTCGGCGGCGGTGTTGCGGATGTCGTTGTAGGCGGACTTGATCTCGTCGAGGACGTCGATGT
>Ga0209053_1001107_pt1 | contig 13987 bp, 9 predicted proteins | sample EBPBio152010_DNA_FD_185864 | JGI IMG/M metagenome (GOLD analysis project Ga0209053, IMG submission 185864) | Wastewater treatment Type I Accumulibacter community from EBPR Bioreactor in Madison, WI, USA - Reactor 1_7/15/2010_ DNA (SPAdes)... | ecosystem: Engineered > Bioreactor > EBPR >... | reverse complement strand
TAAACACTCCGTAGTAAATTTCCAATTATAAACACCTAAATTGAAATTACCATCAATACTATTCCCTTCAATACTAGCAACCGAAGAAACATATGGATAAGCCGCATTAGTTGTATTCATTCTTAATCCAGAAGCAGGCAAAGTGTCAAAATACAAATTATACATACCTGGAATTAAATTATAATTCATGTTAATCTGTTGCAGTGTATTTCCTCCTGAAACCGAAGTAGTAAAAGTAAAACTAGCAAGAGTTATATTAGAAGAATTTCTTATTACCAATTTACCTGATTGACCTGATGCTATTGGAAAAATATCTACAGATTGCAAAGAAGTATTTGAAGTAACAGTAAAATTCACATACCCTTGATAATTTTGTAATCCTTTTACACCCAATTGAGTAGTAGGATTTGAAGGGCCTAACTTAGCTATTGCACCAAAAGCTCTAGCCTCTGCATAATAAGTAGTTGTAGAACTTATAGCTGGCGTAGTAAATGTATTACCTGAGCCAACTTGCGCACCACCAGTTACAGCATCAAACCAACGAATTGCTGAACCTGCACTGGGATTAGCAACTAAACTTACTGTTCCATAACCACATCTGGTGACAGGAACATTTGATACAACTAAAGGAGGTGAACATTCTGTATTAAAAGTTTCTTCTACAGACCAAACACTTTTATCCGAACCTGAACAATTACCTCTTAGCCATACCCAATAACTTGTGCTTGGGCTCAATCCGGTTAAATTTAGTGCAGTTATTCCTGCTCCTACCGATCCTGTAGCTGTTGTAGCTAAGGTTGGCGGTGTGGCTGTTGTAGAAAGATAATATTCGTATCCAAGTGCTGGAGGTGCCGTTGATGGAATCCAATTTAATGTTGCAGAAGTTGATGTAATCGCTGAAGAAATAACCTCAGTTGGTTCAATACATGAAGGTGATAAAGTTACACTAATGTCATCGATCGCAATATAAGTTTGATTAGCAATACTATAACCTTTAAATCCAATGTAAAAAACACCTGAACTAAGTGGTGTAAAATCTACAGTAGTAGTTTCATAAAAACTATTATCAATTCCTGTTAATGTTGTTAATGTATTTGTCATTCCAACTATTGATTGACTTGTACCATAATATGCAGCCAAATTTTCAGAATTTGAACTTGTATTACCTGTATTGTAACTAAATTTTAATCGATAAGAAACACCAGAAGTTAAATTTAATCCCGGTAGAAAAAACCAATCATTCATATCACTGGTAACATTCTTATCTATTTGAAAAGAACGTGGTGCTGAGGCAAAATTAACTGTTTGTGTTTTCCATTGATTGACATCAGCATTGAGGTTTAATACAGAAAAGCATGTTGGAGCTGACCCAACTGGTGTAGAGTCAAAATTTTGCACATAAGGAATATTATAATACCCACAAGTAGTAGCAACGGTTATAGTACCACTATTAATTATGCAACCTGGACCTAATGCTCTTACTCTGTAATAATAGGTAGTAAATGGTAACAAACCTGTTATAGCAAGTGAAGTTACTGCCGAACTTAAAGTTAGATTATTATAACCTGGCAAAAACGTAGCGAAGGTGCTACTTGTTGACACATCAATTGCATAACCTGTAGCTCCGCCCACAGCTGACCAATTAGCTGTAAATTCATTTCCTCCAACTGCTGTTACTGCTAAAGCTGTAGTTGATTGAAAACAGGTAGTTGCCGAACCAAAAAGTGGATTTGTTAAATTATAAAATGGGCCTCCAGCACATTTCTCATTATAAGAAATAACCCAATAATAATAGGTTGTATTAGCTGTCAATCCAGTTTGATTGAAAGTCGTTAAATTAGAATTGGCAACAACTCTATAAACAGGTGCTGTACCATAATTAAACCCTACAGAATAAATATTTCTATTAATAAAAGTTGCTGCTGTTGGCGGTGTATTCACAGTACTTCTTACAATTAAATACTTTGATGGTGCTGGACTAGCAGCTGTAAAAGTATTCCCTACAAAAGTAGTACTAGTAATACTCGTTCCTCCAATAACCAAATCTGTTGGCTGACTTGGTGGAGTTACACAAGGTGGACCAGGCACATACAAATACTGAAATCCAAAATTAGGATAAGCAGCTGTATTAGTTAATAAAGAATGTGTATTTACAGTTCCGTTAATTGTTGCGCCTACAACTCCCCAAAGTTGACTACTTCCTTGGTATCGATTAAAAACATTACCTTGAGAAATATCATTATTTTGGCCTCTTAATCCAACTTGAACATTTACTGTTGTTGCAGAAAGTGATGTATCACAATTACCATAAGATAAAAGAATTTCATTGGTTGTTTCACTCAACCGAATTTGAAAATCAAAATCTCCAACCGCAGCTTTTCTGTTAGCGTTAGTCCATTGAACAACAAAAGTTCTATTGGGTGCAGTTCCTTCTATTCCATATATAATTGACGCTGGACTAGAAACACTTGATATCAAATCTGTTCCTAATGCAGATACTACTCCACCACTTGTAGCTCCATTATAAGCTGTGTTATCAGATAATGGAACATAATTTGTTGACGAAGGAGCAGCTGTTCCAAATGTAATAAAACCATTAGGACTTATATAACATTGCGTAAAAGTAACACTATCATATGTAAAAGTAAATCCTAAAGGTACTTGTACAGATGCTTGGTTATCCCAAGGAGCTGCGAAGGCATCTGTTGTAACACCTGAAAGTGGAGTATAGCCAATAACTGACTGTGTAAGAGTGTAAGCATTTACTTGTGCTTGAATTTTGTTTATTCCTAATAGAACAAACATAAAAACGGAAGCAACAATTATAAATGTAGTTTTTTTTCTATGCAACATCAGTGTTTATGTGACTTTTTGTGTTATTTGCTGTGTTTTTTTTCAACGCTAACTGTTTGACTATAAATATAATTAGCATTTTTTAATCGACTAAAATAGTACATTTTATGTCATAGAAAATACAACACAGCAAGTATTCGACAATCAGCAATTATAATCGACGAAATACATAAATACTAAAAAATAATTAAAAATAAAAAATAGCTGCGGAAGAAAATTTCAAGCTATAATTTAAGCAAAAAAAAACTCAAAAAAATGCACCAAAATTATCTTATAAATCGATGAGGATTGCCAACATACAAACCTTCTTGAGTAATATTTTGAATTACAACCGTTCCACCACCAAGTTGGGTATTAGAAACTATCGAAACATTATCAATAACAGTACTATTGATTCCGAGAATACACAGCTCTTCTACCTTTATAAATCCAGCTAGAGCTACTCTTGGAGATAAAAAACAATGTTCACCAACAATAGTATCGTGCGCAATGGTACAAGCAATATTAAGAACAGTATTATCTTTAACAATTGCATGAGCATCGATACAGCATGATGGATAAATTACACAACCAGAACCAACATTTGCAGTAGCATCTACCCATGAAGAAGAGTGAATTATTTTTCCGAAAGGAATAACTTTAGAAAAAAGTTCAAACAATTGTTTTCTTATAGCAAGATGCTTATAGCCAATACCAAGTATTAATTCATCAAATGATTGTTTTGCGAACTCTTGTTCAACAACATTAACATTACCTAAAATAGGGAATCCATTTACATGGGTTTCATTTGAAAAATCATCAAAAAAGACTACACTTTGATAATGATTATCAGACAATGCATAATGTGCAATTTGTTGTCCCAAATGACCTGAACCAATTATGGCTAATGTTTTTTTCATTAAAGATTAGTTTTGTCTTTTATAGAATACAATGGTCGTCGTTTTACCTCTTTATAGATTCTTCCTATGTAAAGTGAAATGATTCCCATAAAGAACAATTGCAATCCAAAAACAATAATTATGGAAGCAATTATAGAAGGCCATCCTGCTTGAAAATTTATAAAAAACAACTTTAGTAACACCAGAACCATTAATCCTAACAAACCTAACCCAACAAGTGACATACCAAATTTTACAGTCATTTTCAAGGGAAGTTCTGAAAAGTCAAAAATTGCATCAAATGCCAATTGCATTTTACGTTTAAAATTGAACTTGGTCGTACCAGCAAAACGTTCGCGTTGCCCAATCTCAATAGTTGTCCAATGTTTTGAAATAGCAATAAAAATTCCTTCTATAAAACGATTAGTTTCATTGTATTTTAAAAACTCATCTGCAAAATCTCTGTTAAACATTCTCATTACAGCAATACCTTTAGGAATATTTAATCCGGTAAATTTATTTAGTGTACCCCAAAATATTTTAGAAAACAATCGATTAATAAAAGAATCTTTTTTCTCTTTTCTTATTCCCCAAACTAAATCATATCCTTTCTCTATTTCTTCTAAAAATCGAGGAATCTCTACCGGAGGATCTTGTAAATCAGGATCCATATACAACAAATAATCGCCAGAGGCATGTGCAATAGCAGCAGAAACAGCAGAAGCCTTTCCATGATTGTATGAAAAAACAACTAGTTTAATTCTATCATCTAGTTGTGCTTGTTCTTTTATAATTGCTACAGTTCTATCTTTACTCCCATCATCTACAAAAACATATTCGTAGGTAATTGGCAAACTGTCCAACACAATTTTAGTCTCTTTTAAAAACTGAAGAATAACCTCTTCTTCATAATAAACAGGAACAACTAATGACAGTTTCTTCATTTAGATATGGTTTGTTATTTCTGCTAAATTAGAAATTTTATTTTTCAAATTAGGATAAAAATTATCTCTATCAATTATCAAAACATTAAATCCCAATTTTTCTGCAGGCTCTAAATCGAGTTTTATTGAATCTCCTATATACAAAACTTCGTTAGCTTCAAAAGGTATTCTGTCTAAAGCTTTCTGATAAAAATCTAAATTAGGCTTAGCAACTCCAAGTTCTTCTGAAACAAAAACATCTTCAAAAACAGGACCGAAAAAGGAGAGCAATTTATCTTTTAAAGTAGTATTAAAATTAGAAATCACACCAAGAGGAAGATTTAATTCTGATAAAATTTTGGTATCTTCAAATGCTTCCCATGGTAAATAAGTACAATTTTTGAAAATAGAATTTACTAATGTTTCTTGAGGAACAATTCCTAGTAAATACAATAATTCTGAATTAAATTTTTTGTAAAAACCCTCATCTGTCCTATCTGGAAAATGAATTACTTCTGACAATAATTTATGCTTGCCTTTAATATCTTCAAGCGAAACTGCATGACCAAAATCTTCAATTGTTTTTTGGATATTATCATACAAAGATGGTTTTCCTAATAAAGTTCCAGCTACATCAAAAAAAATATATTTAATCATATTTAATAAATAATATGTGAAACACTATTGTTGTTCAACTTATCAAAATCGGTTGAATTTGGATAAACAACATCCATCAAAATTCTTGTTGCAATACCTTCAATTGGTTTTGGTTCATCAGGAATTTCGTTTAATAAATATTCTTGGATGGCGTATTTAACATCTTGAAATCCCAAATTGTGACGAATAGAGTTGGTGCCCGAAATTCTACAATTAATTTCAAATGGAACTATTGCACCTCCATTTGTAACAATACTTTGAATATTAAAACTTCCAACCAGACCACCAAGAGCAATCATCTTGTTTGCAATAATTTTCATCTCGTCATCATACTGAAAAACCACTTTAGATTCTGTAGTAGTTCCATTAGTTAAGGAACGTTCCATAGTGAACAATCCATGAAGATTTCCTTGTTTGTTTACATAAACTGCGGTTGTAATTTCAATTCCTTTAGACAAAGGTTGAATCATATATCCTTGTGGTAATTGATTTGGATTTTCAGGATTTAATAAAATGCCTCTCGAACCTCTTCCTTCTCTTGGCTTTGCAATAATTTCTTTTTCAGAAAAATCATATTCTGAAGCAATCCATGACTTGGCAAAAGGAATACCATTCGAAGATAAATACTTATAAGTCTCATATTTATCCAAATAAATTTTAGCAGTTTCTGCTTCGCTAGCTACAACAATTGCATTAAGCTTTGAGCTGTTTTTAGATAAATAATAAATTTCATAATCAGTAGAAGGCAAAACCAAATCGACTTTTTCTGTATCAATTATATTTTGAAGTGTTGGTATGTAACTTTCATCGTATGAATAAGGAACTTGATAGGACACATCACACAAATGATTTCCTGGAGTGAAACTTGCGATATCTGTTCCAACCAATCGAATAGGTAAGTTTAAAGAACGGATATTCCTCAAGATACCTTGTCCAACGTTTCCTCCTATTCCTGTTACTAAAACTGTTCTTTTTTCCATTGAATATAATTGATTATGGCTGCTTTAAAATTGGTTTCTGGCTTCCATCCTAAAATGTTACAAGTCTTTTGATTGTTATAACGAAATGATGGCGCTTTATCTTCGTTTACAAACTCAATTGAAACAGAAGTATATTCTGCAATAATTTGAGCCAAATCTATATTAGAATATTCTTCGTTGCCAACTCCCAAGAGTGTCTTATTTTTTACTAAATCAAAATTCCGAGTGGCTAAAATAATATATTGACAAGCATCTTCAACATAAATATAATTCTGCTCTCTTAGACCTCTACCCCAAACCGTAATTACTTTATTTTTTAGAGCTTGATTAATATAATTAGGAATAATCGTATTTTCTTTCATTCCGATACCATAAAGTGACGAAAGTCTAATTATAGATACATTAGAGGTTTCTAAAACTAATTGCTCTGCAAGGTACTTAGAAGTAGCGTATTGAGATTGCGGATTTATTGGAGATTCTTCTTGTATAAGATTAGTTTTAATATCATAAACCGAACAAGTGGAAATGTAAATTACTTTTGATGAAGAAAATTTTTTAATTAGTTGCTCAGTAAGTGAAACGTTGACAGCAAAAAGTTGCTCTTCATCCAACATAACTTGTCCAGATGAAACTGTAGCATGACAAAGAATAAGAAAATCTGGTTGAATAGAAATAGCATCTAAATCTGTTGACGAAAACACTTGAATGCCATTCCATAGTTCCGTTTTTCTACCAATTCCATAAACTATAAAATCGTCTTTCAACAAACTAAATAAATGACTTGCTAAAAATCCTTTTATACCTGATATTAGAATTGTTTTTTTCAAATTCAAGAAACTAATTATATTGACAATTAGGTATTAAAAGAATCTCGCTTGCGAAATTCTATTCGTATTGTTTATCGTAATACTTTTGATACTCACCTGAAGTAACATTTTTCAACCAAGTGTCGTTAGCTAAATACCAATCGATAGTTCGTTCTAATCCTTGTTCGAAAGTTACAGATGGTTTCCATCCCAATTCCTTATTGATTTTGGAAGCATCAATTGCATAACGCAAATCGTGTCCTGGTCTATCTTTTACATAAGTAATCAATTGTTCCGAAGTTCCTTCAGCACGACCTAATTTAGAATCCATTTGAACGCATAATAATTTTACTAAATCGATATTTTGCCATTCGTTAAAACCACCAATATTATATGTCTCATGATTTTTTCCTTCGTGAAATACTAAATCAATAGCAACTGCATGGTCTTCAACAAATAACCAATCACGCGTATATTTTCCATCTCCATAAACAGGAAGTGGTTTGTTATTGATAATATTATTAATAAAAAGTGGTATCAACTTTTCTGGAAAATGATACGGACCATAATTATTGGAACAATTTGTAATTACATAAGGCAAACCATAAGTTTCCCCATAAGCTCTAACAAAGTGGTCGGAACTAGCTTTAGAAGCAGAATAGGGTGAATTTGGATCGTAGCTTGTTGTTTCTGTAAATAATCCTTCAGCGCCTAACGAACCATAAACCTCATCGGTTGAAATATGATAGAATCGTTTACCTTGAAAATTATCTTTCCAAATGGTTTTAGCTGCATTTAAAAGATTCATAGTCCCAATAACATTGGTTTTTACAAAACTTAAAGGATCGGTAATAGAACGATCAACATGTGACTCAGCTGCCAAATGCAACACACCATCAAATTGATGCTCTGCGAACAAAGCATTTATAAAATCAGCATCTACTATATCACCTTTTACAAAAGTATAATTGGGAGCATTTTCTATATCGGCAATATTTTCAAGATTACCAGCATAAGTTAATGCATCTAGATTATATATGTGATAATTAGGATATTTATTTACAAATCGTCTTACGACATGAGAACCTATAAATCCTGCTCCTCCAGTTATTACTATTTTTTTCATATTATAATTTGCCATCTATTGAACATTTCAAAACTCCTTTTACATCATAAACAACAGAGTTAGGGTTTTTAAATTGTTCTAAATCTATATTTAAAAATTCATTATGAGCAACACCTAAAACTATGGTATCAAATTTATCAGTAGGCAAAGTTTCTGTAGTTTCTAATCCATATTCATGTTTTACTTCACTTGGATTTGCCCATGGATCGTATATGGATACCGTTATTCCATAATCTTGCAAAGATTTGATAACATCTACTATTTTAGTATTTCTTACATCAGGGCAATTTTCTTTAAATGTAATTCCCAACATTAATAACTTTGAATGGTTTACAGGAATTCTTTTTTTAATCATGAGCTTAACGATTCTAGACGCAACATATTCTCCCATACTATCGTTAAGTCGTCTTCCTGCCAAAATTATTTCAGGATGATAACCAGCTTCTTGTGCTTTTTGAGCTAAATAATAAGGATCAACACCTATACAATGTCCACCAACTAAACCCGGTTTAAAATTTAAAAAATTCCATTTTGTACCAGCTGCTTCAAGAACGGCTTGGGTATCAATATCAAGAATATTAAAAATTTTAGCCAATTCATTAACAAAAGCAATGTTAATGTCTCTTTGAGAATTCTCAATAACTTTGGCTGCTTCAGCAACTTTTATAGAAGGAGCTAAATGGGTTCCGGCAGTAATAACCGATTTATATATTTCGTTAACTTTTATTCCAGTTTCTGGAGTTGAACCTGCGGTTATTTTTAATATTTTATCAACGGTATGTTCTTTATCTCCTGGATTAATTCGTTCTGGTGAATAACCAGCGAAGAAATCTACATTAAATTTAAATCCGCTAACACGCTCTAAGACTGGAACACATTCCTCTTCTGTAAGTCCAGGATACACGGTAGATTCATAAATAACAATATCTCCTTGTTTAAGAACTTTACCAACAGTTTCACTTGATTTGTATAAAGGTGTCAAATCTGGTCGATTGTTTTTATCAACTGGAGTTGGAACGGTAATTATATAGTAATTACAATCTTTAATATCTTCTAATTGGGTAGTACAAAATAAGCCAACTTTACTCAATGGTTTTTCAATAAGTACAGATTGCAACAATTCTTTTTCAACCTCAAGAGTAAAATCATTTCCTTTATTAAGTTCTGATACTCTATTTTGATTTATATCAAATCCTACAACAGGATATTTGGTTGCAAACAACCTTGCTAGAGGCAATCCAACATATCCTAAACCAATTACACCTATTTTTATATCCATCAAAAGTTATTTTAAAACAATAAAAATTTACGAACCAATTTCTTGGTAAATAAAACCGATAGCTTTAATTTTTTGTGCGTCTAATAAATTTCTACCATCAAAAACGAAAGCAGGCTTTTGCATGCTATCATATATTTTTTGCCAATCATAATTTTTAAATTCATCCCACTCTGTTAGTACTGCAATGGCATGAGAATTAGCACAAGCTTCATAAACATCATTGTATGAAGTTACATGTTTCTTATTTTGCTCCTCTGAACGAGTTTCAAGATAATTCAAATCAGAGATTACTTGCTTATAGTCTACTTTAGGATCATAAACAGCAATTTTTGCTTGCTCATTTATCAAATCGTCAGCAACATAAATAGCTGCTGATTCACGAGTATCATTTGTATCTTTCTTAAAAGCCCATCCTAAAAATGCAATTTTCTTATCGGCAATAGTATTATATAGAGTACTTACTATATTTTTAGAAAACCTTCTTTTTTGATGATCGTTCATAATAATAACTTGTTCCCAATAATCGGCAACTTCATTCAATCCGAAAGATTTAGAAATATAAACCAAATTTAAAATATCTTTTTGAAAGCAAGAACCTCCAAATCCTACAGAAGCTTTTAAGAATTTTGGTCCAATTCTACTATCCATACCAATAGCTTTGGCTACTTCATTTACGTTAGCACCAGTTTTTTCACAAAGTTCAGACATTGCATTAATTGAAGAAACTCGTTGAGCTAAAAAAGCATTAGCAGTCAATTTAGACAACTCTGACGACCAAACATTTGTAGTTAAAATTCTTTCTCTAGGAACCCAATTAGCGTAAACTTCAACTAAAGATTGAATAGCTCTTTGACCTTCATCTGTAGTATCTCCACCTATTAAAACTCTGTCTGGGCTCAATAAATCTTCAACCGCAGTACCTTCAGCTAAAAATTCAGGATTAGATAAAATTTGAAATTGCACTCCATTACCTGTATTATCTAAAATACTTTTAATAGCCTCAGCAGTTCTTACTGGCAAAGTTGATTTTTCAACTACAATTTTATCGTTTTTTGATACTCTTGCAATTTGTCTTGCGCAAAGTTCTATATACTTTAAATCAGCTGCCATACCTTTACCAGAACCATAAGTTTTAGTTGGAGTATTTACCGAGATAAATATAATTTGAGCTTCATCTATTGCTTTATCAACTTCTGTTGAGAAGAAAAGATTTTTCCCTCTTGAGTGCGCAACTATTTCACCTAAACCTGGCTCATAAACCGGAATATTGTCTACATTTTCATCATTCCATCTTGCAATACGCTCTTCATTTAAATCAACTACAGTGACTTTAATATGTGGACATTTTTGCGCTATAACTGCCATTGTTGGTCCTCCAACATAACCTGCTCCGATGCAGCAAATATTTGTAATTTTCATTCTATTTTATTTTAAATTTTCCCAATACCATTCCACTGCTTCTTGCAATCCCAATGAAAAGGAATATTTTGGATTATAATTTAGTAATCGTTTTGCTTTTTCTATACTTGCCAAAGAGTGTGGTATATCTCCAACTCTATTAGCTCCATAAACAATTGATACTTGCGCTATTGAAGCATCATGTTTAGATAAATTTTCTTTCAATAAATTAACCATCTCATTAAGAGTTACTCTATCACCAAATGCTGTATTATAAACAGTGTTAAGTGCCTCTTTATTTTCAGTAGTCATTGCCAACTCATTCATTTGAATCACATTATCAATATAAGTGAAATCTCTAGAATATGACCCATCACCATTAATCACTGGACTTTCATGACGCATTAACTGCATAACAAATTTTGGAATAACAGCTGCATAAGCTCCATTGGGATCTTGACGTCTTCCAAAAACATTGAAATATCTCAATCCAATTGTTTCTAATCCATAGGTTTTACTAAACACATCAGCATACAATTCATTCACATATTTAGTAATTGCATAAGGTGAAAGTGGCTTTCCAATTACTTCTTCAACCTTAGGCAAAGCCTCCGAATCTCCATATGTAGAAGAGCTTGCTGCATAAACAAATCTCTTAACTCCATTATCACGAGAAGCTACCAACATATTTAAAAAACCAGAAACATTAACCTCATTACTAGTGATAGGATCCTGAATAGATCTAGGTACTGAACCCAAAGCCGCTTGATGAAGAACAAAGTCTTTATCTTTAGTAGCTTTTAAACAGGTTTCTAAATCTCGAATATCACCTTCAATTAAATCAAACTTTTCATCAGATAATAAATACTCAATATTATGTCTGTGCCCAGTTGCAAAGTTATCCAAACAAGTTACATAGTATCCTTTTTTTATAAAATAATCGCATAAATTAGATCCTATAAACCCAGCACCTCCTGTAATTAATATTTTTTGAATAGTATTATTCATCACTTATTTTTTCTTTTGAAAAATGCTTTTATACCATTTCACAAATACATTACTAGACACTTCTTCTTCATGATATCCATTAGAATATGCTCCATAGCCATAACCATAGCCATAACCATAGCCAGCACCATATTTGGCCTTGTTTTCAAATCCATTTAAAACAATACTAACATTGTGCAACTCATCTCTTTTAACTCTATTATTCAATAAGTTAACCATTTCTTTTTTAGTGAAATTTTGGCGCATTACATATAGAGTAACATCAACATAACTCGATAATTCTACCGCATCGGTTACTAATCCAACTGGAGGTGTATCAAGAATTACATAATCGTATTTTTCTTTTAATTCTTCCATTAACTCACTCATAGTTTCGCCCATAATAAGTTCGGATGGATTTGGTGGTATTGGACCAGAAGTGATTACATCTAAATAAGGAATTTTTGTACTTTGAGTAATCTCATCTAATGTTGATTGACCAATTAAGTAATTAACTGCACCAATATTATTTTTAAGATTAAAATCGTCAAAAATCTTAGGTTTTCTTAAATCTAATCCTACAATAACTGTCTTCTTTTCACTTAAGGCAAAAACAGTTGCGATATTGATTGAACAAAAAGTTTTTCCCTCACCACTGACCGATGATGTTAGCATTAATACTTTACTTCCTGAAACTTTTTGTTTTTTATACAAAAATTGAAGCGAGGATCGGATTGCCCTAAAGGATTCTGATAATGCCGATTTAGGTTTTTCAAAAACAGCCAAATTAGTATCAGAGTGTTTCATCCCAACAACACCAATAAGCGGAATATTTGTTAATGAACTAATATCATCTGTATTTTGAATAGCGTTGTTAATAAAAAATATTAAAAACACAATTAACAATGGGATTATTAGACCAGAAAATATGGCAATAATATAATTCACACCTGTTCTTGGACCAATTAAACCACCACCAATGTCTTTTGCTGGATCAATAAATTGTATGTCTGATAAATTTGCCGCTTTAACAATTTGAGCCTCATTTCTTTTTTGCAAAAAAGCATCAATAACACTATTACTAAGATTAAATTTTCTCATTATTTTGAGATAATTTTGACTATCTTCAGGTAATTTTCTAATGTTACTTTCAGCTTGACTCATTTTGTTTCTTACCTGAGAAGATTCAAATTGGATAGCTGCTTTTGCTGCATTAATATTTTCTAACAGAACTTTCTTTACAGCAGAAATTTCATTGTCGATATTATCAAACATTAATTCACTTTTTACAGAATAAGCCATTTCTGATCTTCTTACTGAAAGTGTTATTAAATCAGATACATTCTTAAGAATATTTGGGTCCTCAATTCCAGCTACAGATGGTGCTGGCAACTTAGAATAGTCGCTACTATTTCTTAAATAACTACTCAACGAATTGTAATAATTTATTTTTCTATCAACTCCATCTTTAATTATGTCGAGTTCAGTTATCTGGCTTTGATAAGTTTCACCTCTTCTTTCTATTTCTACAATATTCTTGTCTCTACTAAAATCTTTTAACTCATTATTTGAATCTCTTAAATCACCCTCCATTAGAGTCAATGTTGTGTCAATATATTTTATAGTATTTTCTGCAAATAAATTTTTACTTTCAAGTTGCTTCTTCATTAACATCCTAACGGTTGCATTTAGATAATCAACAATTCTAGCCTTATTTGTTCCTTGCATTGACAACTTCAAAATTGAACCAGCTTTTTCGTCAACAGCTACTTTCAAATTCTTGTAATTAGAAACAACATCATCAAAATTATTCATTTTGACAATATACTTTTCATTGGTGTATTTACCTGGATTATCCTTAATTTCTAAAACCCAATTTAAAAAAGGAAGATTAACCCTTTGTCCTACTTTATACTTTTTAATAAAATCTCCACTAGCAACAGATTGAACATCTTTGGCATTAGTGTTGTAATTAATTACAGAAGCAGAATTTGATTTAAAATTAACTTTTATCTGATACTCGGATGGAGACACAAAAACTATGTGAATTGGCACACCAAGTAATTGATTTTTAGATTTATCAATTTTCACATAGAAAGG